>Ga0315283_10003404_pt1 | contig 13560 bp, 12 predicted proteins | sample YL17G09_0_MG_FD_204541 | JGI IMG/M metagenome (GOLD analysis project Ga0315283, IMG submission 204541) | Sediment microbial communities from Yellowstone Lake, YNP, Wyoming, USA - YL17G09_0 | ecosystem: Environmental > Aquatic > Freshwater > Lake > Sediment | place: USA: Wyoming | collected... | reverse complement strand
GTCCCGCCGAGAGCGACGAGCGTCGACTTCTTCGCCGCCTTTCCGCCTCGCCCTCCTTCTTCCTCTTCCTCTTCCACTTCTTCGTGCCACGCGAGCGAGGTGACCCCGGCCCCGGACTCTATCCTCAGGAGGGCCGTCTGCTCCCAGCGGAGATCGCAGCAGGACGACGGAGAAGAAGGAGATGACGAAGGACAGCTGCTGCTCTCCTCGGGGTCGACGAGTATGGCGCCGGGAGGCAGCCGCACCCTCCAGGTCGCAACGACGCCGTCCGATGTCCCCGAGGCGAGCTCTGCCCAGCAGCTGCCACCCGCTTCCATTGTCTCGGGGCCCTTCCAGCGGACGCAGCAGACGCGGCCCGAGGAGGAGGGAGAGGACCCGTCGCCGCCGCCGCCGCCGCTCGTTTCCTTGCCGCTCGACGAGCAGCTCAATACCAGCGACGCCCGCACTCTGCCCCGCCCCTGGTCATACAGAAACACGGCGGGTCCGGCCCCGTACGCGATGAGGTCGAGAGGGCCCCAGTGCAGCGATCCCGGCACGGCGTTGACGCCTGCGGCGACGTGGGCGAGCGAGGCGACGACGGGGGAATCGTCGTCATCGGTCGAGGGTGACGGCAGCGAATCGGCCATCATTGACGATCTCCCGTCGAGTTCTCTCCCTCCTGCTCGTGGTTTATCTTGCTCCGATTTTTTTCAGAGAAGAGAGGAGATGATGGAGAGAACAGACAGGAAGCAGTGGGATGTTCAAAAAAGGTCCGGAGAACCGGAGTAAGCGAGTACTATTGATCGATCGGGGGAGAGGTCTGCTTCTTTTTTTCTGATTTTTTATCAATCAAAAAAACGCTCGGCGTCAGTGCATCAGAACTCCTTTTCGTCTCCGGCTCCTCACTGCCTGCTGCGAAAGCCTTTCTTCTCGCCCGCCTTCTTCCTTCCCTCCCCTTTCTCCTACCACCTCCACCACTCAAGCACCATGCGCGAAGTCATCTCTCTCCACATTGGCCAGGCCGGTACGTGGGATGTTGAGAAGGAGGAGCAACGAGGGAGAGAAAGGGAAAAACGAAAATGCAAGGGAAACGCGATGCGCGCCTCGAAGAGAAAGGACTCTTCGTCTTCCTCTCCCCTTCATTCGCGTCGCGCCTTTGGCCTTCCTCGGCCTCTTCCGCCTCGTTCTCGACCTCGAGACGTGAGGCTTAGTCTCTCGCACGCGTCGCAGTCGAGAGCGAGGTGAAAGAAAAGAGAGGACGCGCGACCCGAAATCAACCAAAGAGACGTCGGCGTTGCTATTTTCGGTCGTTTTTTTTTCTCGGCGTCGGCCGAGCGCCATGGGCAAGAGAACGAAATCTTTCCGCGCTCCTCTCAACCACCTAGCACCCCGCAGAAACCCTCTTTCTCCGCACCGAGCTCTAGAGCGTGATCGCGTCCAGACGTTGCGCGGGCGTGCAGCGCTCGAAATGAGTCACAGCGTCGTGCGCGAGGCATAACGACTGCGTGCTTTTTCCCCCGTTTCGTTCGCCAAACGCTCGGCTCGCGTGCTCTCTTTCGCTTGTTCCCTCCCCTTTCGCAGCTGTCGCCATTCGAGTTTTGCTCTCACCTCGCTCCCCGTCTCCTCTCAACCTCTTCCTCCTCCGAAAACAAAAAAACGCAGGCGTCCAGGTCGGAAACGCCTGCTGGGAGCTCTACTGCCTGGAGCACGGGTGAGTCCCAAAGGAAGCGAGAGAGAGAGAGAAGAAGGACGGAGGAGAAAGAAAAAGGCTCTCTGGACAAAAAAAAGGAGGGAAGACCAACAGACGACGAACGAGGTTTTTTTTTCTCCTCTCTCTTTTTTCGGACCTAGACAACGGGGGGGCCGGCTCACCCTTCTTTCAATCTCCTTTCGGTCTCGTTTCCCTCCTCCCTCCTCCAAATCCACCCCCAAACCAAAAACCAACCAAATCGCTCTCCTTTTTAGAATCCAGCCCGACGGCCAGGCCCCGGCCGACGTCGGAGCCGGCGACGACGCCTTCAACACCTTCTTCTCCGAGACGGGCGCCGGGAAGCACGTCCCGCGCTGCATCTTCCTCGACCTCGAGCCGACCGTCATCGACGAGGTCCGCACGGGCACCTACCGCCAGCTCTTCCACCCGGAGCAGCTCATCTCGGGGAAAGAGGACGCGGCCAACAACTTCGCCCGCGGGCACTACACCATCGGCAAGGAGATTGTTGACCTCGCGCTCGACCGCATCCGCAAGCTCGCCGACAACTGCACCGGCCTGCAGGGCTTCCTCGTCTTCAACGCCGTCGGCGGCGGGACCGGCTCCGGGCTCGGCTCCCTGCTGCTCGAGCGCCTGTCGGTCGACTACGGCAAGAAGTCCAAGCTCGGCTTCACGGTGTACCCGTCGCCGCAGGTCTCGACGGCCGTCGTCGAGCCGTACAACTCGGTGCTCTCGACGCACTCGCTGCTCGAGCACACCGACGTGGCCGTCATGCTCGACAACGAGGCCGTGTACGACATCTGCCGCCGCAGCCTCGACATCGAGAGGCCGACCTACACCAACCTCAACAGGCTGATCGCGCAGGTCATCTCTAGCCTTACCGCCTCGCTGCGCTTCGACGGCGCGCTCAACGTGGACGTCACCGAGTTCCAGACCAACCTCGTCCCGTACCCGCGCATCCACTTCATGCTCTCGTCGTACGCGCCCGTCATCTCGGCCGAGAAGGCCTACCACGAGCAGCTGTCGGTCTCGGAGATCACCAACGCGGCGTTCGAGCCCGCGTCGATGATGGCCAAGGTGAGATTGTTTTTTTTGCTTCGAGCAGAGCGACATCAGAGCGAAGAAGCCTTTCTCTTGTTTTTTTCTCTTGTCCTTTCGAGAGTTTTTTCTCATCTTTTTCCCCACCCCCTCCCACACACACAAAACAAAACAGTGCGACCCCCGCCACGGCAAGTACATGGCCTGCTGCCTCATGTACCGCGGCGACGTCGTCCCCAAGGACGTTAATGCCGCCGTCGCGACGATCAAGACCAAGCGCACGATCCAGTTTGTCGACTGGTGCCCGACGGGCTTCAAGTGCGGCATCAACTACCAGCCGCCGACGGTCGTGCCCGGAGGCGACCTCGCGAAGGTGCAGAGGGCCGTGTGCATGATCTCGAACTCGACGGCGATCGCCGAGGTGTTCTCGCGCCTGGTGAGTAGTAGGAGAAAAAAAGATTTTTTTTCCTTCTCTTCTTCTTTCCTGAGCTCTTTTTCCCTGGGGGGTGTGGTCGAGGTCGAAAAAAAAACTTGGGATTTTCTCAACGCGGCTTCCCCCCTCCTTTCTCGAACCTCTTTTCGCTTTCCCCTTTCCTTTCTGCCCCCGCTTCCCCCTAAAAAATAACAGGACCACAAGTTCGACCTCATGTATGCCAAGCGCGCCTTCGTGCACTGGTACGTCGGCGAGGGCATGGAGGAGGGCGAGTTTTCTGAGGCGCGCGAGGACCTCGCCGCGCTCGAGAAGGACTACGAGGAGGTCGGCGCCGAGTCGGGCGACGTCGACGAGGCCGGGGCCCCCGAGGACGAGTACTAGATTTCTTCCTTCTTCGAGACCTCTCTGTTCCTCTTTTGAGAGGGAGACGGAGGAGGAACGAGAGCGCGACTTGATGTTTTTTAGGTGAGGAGAGAAAGGAAAAAAAAGGAGAAAAAATATGCGAGCGAGCGAGCCAAGTGGGAGAGAAAGGACCACGAGACTTGAGAGAAAGCAGTCGGGGACGCGCCTCTCTGTGTTCTTGTCCTTCGCTTCTGCTTTTGCTGCTTTCCAGGCCGTCGCTCAAGGAAAAGAAAAAGGAAGAGAGAGAGAGAGAGAGAAAGAGGGGGGAGAGCGAGAGAGAGAACGTCTCTTCTTTCTTCATCGCCTTCCTCTCCCTCTTTTCTTCTCGCGAACCTTTTTTTATTTTGTTTCCCCCCTTTTTTGTCCCTTTTGATGTGTGAGCAACTGAGAAAGAGAGAAAAAAAGAGAAAGCACATCAATTTCAGAAAGGAGAAAAAGAGGGAGAAAAGAAAAACAAAAATAGTTATTTTAATTTTCATAATAATGGAAAGAATTCGTTTTAGTTCTAAAATTAATTACAGGCGCAGGGAAAACGTCGAGTCGTTTCTCGCCGGGCGCGGGTGGTGACGCTGCTGATTTTGTTCACTCTGATTTTGATGCTGCTGCTGCTGCTGAGGCGCTTGCCTCTGCGCCTCCTCATCGGTCGACGGGGCCTCCTCGTCGGCCGACGAGGGCAGGAGCGCCTGCTCCGCCGAACCCTCCTCCGCGCCCCGGCGGCCGAGGCCGGCGCTCCCGGGGCGGGAGCCTCCTGCTCCCGCTCGCCTCTTGTTCCCGCCGGCGGAGCGGACGCGAGGAGGGGGGGCAGCGCCGCCCTTGACGGCAGCGCCCGAGGCCAAGAGCCTCCTGCCCTCGTCGCCGTCTGTGCCGCCGAGCCCACCGACGACCTCCTCGTCCCCGCTGCCACTGTTGCTGCTCTTCGTCCCGCGAGAAGACGAGTACCCGCTGCTGCCTCCGCCCCCTCCGCCGCTACTGTTCCCGCCGCTACAGGAAGAATCGCCAGCTGTTCCGCCTCCTCCTGCGCCGCAAGACCACTTGCCGATGCGCAGCCTCCCTTCCTCGGGGAGCAGGAAGATCAAAGGGATCAGCGGCAGCATCGCCGCGACCTTTATGCCAGCCGTGACGACAAAGGTGGCCCCAAAGCCGTAGCGGGCGATGAGCTGGAGGAGAAAATTTTTTTTGAGGAAAAAAGAGGGGAAAGGGGGAGTTGGTGATTTCTTTCCTTTCCCCGTTTCTCTCTCTCTTTCCTTTCAAACAAAACAAATCAAAAAAATCAAACCGACTCACCTCCCCTCCGAGCGCCGCGGACCCGCTCCACGAAAACGTCCGCACCGAGTCCAGCGCGTTCACTTTGCCCCTGTGTCTCTTGGGAACGTTCTCCATCAGCATCGCGCGGACCAGGGGCCGCGTGGCGTTGGCCGAGGCCATGCGGAGGAGGTGGACAGCGATGACAGCGGCGGTCGCGGCCGCCGTCATCGGGACGCCGGCGGCAGAAGCAGAAAGGTCGCCGCTGCTCCCGGCCTCGCTCAGCTTTCCCTTGTTCGTCGGCAGGCGCGCGAGCAGCACGAGCAGCCCAACGTCGACGGCTCGCGTCAGCAGCGACAGATGCAGCCTGCCGCCGTGCCTCCGCGCCAGGCTGCCGGCGAGCACCGAAGCGGCGGCAACGCCGAGCGGCGCGGCGGTGCCGACCAAACTCACCGCCACTGGGCTCAAATCGCAGGCCTGCAGGAAGAAGAGCGAGAAGAACTTGAGCGTCATGCCCGATGCCAGGGCGCCGATGAGGTCGGAGAGGGTGATGAGGGCCGCGACAACCGCGCCGAGCGGCCAGGTCGAAGGGGAGAAGAGTCTGATTCTGTCCTCGGCCGCCGCCTGCTGCTGCTGCTGCTGATGCTGGAGGGAGCTGGAGAGGGCGGCGGGGTCGAAGAAGGAAGGATTCGGGGGAGGAGGAACGAGAGCAGTAGAAGGAGCTGGGGAAGCCAGAGCCGAAGGAGGGGAGCCCGCCGCGATCCTCCTGATGTCGTCGTCGCTGTCCCCGTTCAGAGCTGCCGCTTCGTCGTCGTCGCTCGAGCCGCCCAAGACGTCGCTCCTCGACCTCCTCCTCCCTGCGCTGCCCCCCCGCCCCTGCCTCCTCCTCCTCCTCGTCCTCTGCGGCGTCCCCTCCGCGGTCGCCGTCGCCGTCACCGTCGTCGTCGTCGAGGCCCCCGACCGCATGCGCGAAAGCCCCGAGGCCGCGGACGCCGCGGGCGTCATCGACGCCGAGTCGCGCGCCTCTGACCGCCGCCCCAGGCTCGCGTCGTCGTCGAAGGCGCACGCGACGGCGAGCGGCGGCAGCATGGCCGCCAGACCTGCCAGGAGCACCGCCCTGCACGACCCGGCATCCCACGCGTTTCCCATCGCCTGGAAGAGGAAACAGGACAGCAGAGGTCCCGCAGCGGCAGCGACCATCGACAGCGCGTACTTCGCTGTGTAGGGCGCCGACGCGCCCGTGGCGACCGAGTCCGCAAAGATCGACTCGAACGGCGGCGTCGCGGCGCCCTTCCACGCGCCGAGCAACGCGACCGCGATAAAAAGCTCGACCATCGAGTTCCGGTTGAAGACGAGGGCCGACCCGAACGCGAACGCGGAGAGGAGCCCCAGCGCAGCCGCTCCTTTGAGCACAGAGTCGCGCCGGCAGCGCGGGTGGTCGGCGGCCCATCCGGCCGGCAACGCGGCGACCAGCTGCGCGACGCCGACGGCGCCCTGGAGCCACCCGACCGCGCGGTTCGACTCGGTGACGAGCCACAAATAGGCGCTGAGGGCGTCTCCGGCGCGGACGGAGGCCGAGGCGGTCTCGAGGAGGTTGAACCAGAGGGCGAGCTGGGGAGGGGTTTTTTTTGGGGGGGGAGGGGGGGGGGGACGAGGAGGTTTGAAGGTCATCTCTGTGGCGGCAGTTTCAATTCCAACGAAACCCTCGTTGCGAGCTACTGCTCGGAAGACGGCCTTCCTTTCCCCAGTTCTGTTTTGCGCTGAAAAGAGCAAAAAACAATCTTGGCCCTGGCAGGTGGTTTTTGGACAGCGAAGCCGCGTTGCCGTGTCGAAACGCTATGGCGTTTTTCATGCTTTTGCCAATGCGCCTCGAACAAGACGAGGAAAAAAAACAAGATCTCCATTTCCCTCTCTTCTTCTCACCTTGACGTTCTTGTTCATCGCGCGCTCGGGAGAAGGCGAGCGCGACGGCGTGGTGGAGTCGGCCAGCATGGTGGGCTTCTTCTTCTTCAAGGCCAGGGAAGAAGAGAGCAGCAGGCCGCTCATTGCTCTCTCTAAGTTTTTTGCAGTGCCTACTTCGGAATGTTTTGTGGATGTTCTTGACTTCATTTTTTTTCCTTGAGAAGTTCTCGACGCTCTCTGTCGAAACACGATTGCGAATCCTTTCTTCCTCTCTCCTCGCCCTTCTTTTGGCTTTTTGTCTCCCTCCCACGGGCTGGCGCAGAGAATGAAGACCGACGCAGCTGAGTGATCGGCGTGCCCCCCGGAGGACCGCAGGCAGAGAGCGGGAGGCACGAAAGAGCCCATTTCAACGTTGGGGGCGACCGTCGCTCGTCCGGTTCGGCCGCGACCTCGGCCTCCTCTGCAGAAGAAGAGAAAAAAAATGTCCAGCCCCCAGCGCTGCCCCTACGCCGCCCTGGGTCTCCCGCGCTCCGCCGACGCCGCTGCCATCAAGCGCGCCTTCGTCGAGGCCGCCAAGAGAAATCACCCGGACCACCTTCCCGCGGCCTCCTCGCGCGCCGAGAGGGCCGCAGCCGCCGCGCGGTTTGTCGCCGTCGCGGAGGCGTACTCGGTCCTCGGCGACGCCTCCAAGAGGGCGGCCTTCGACCGGGCTGGGGGAGCCTCCTCCTCTTCCGCTCGCGGCAGCGCCGGCTCCTACGCTCGTTCCTCCTCCTACGGCGCCGACAACCCGTATGCGGGCGGGTTCCGGCCCTCCTCTTCTTCTTCCTCGTCGACGTCGTATCGGACCCAACAGCGCCCGCCATCGCTCCTCTCCAACCTCCTTCGCCTCGTGGTCGCCCGCTCGACGCGCGGGGACGCATGGGCTCACGTCGCGCTCGCGACGGCAGCCCTGGGCGGGGCGGCCCTCGCGGCGACGGCCGGAGACGACCTCTGGAGGATCGCGAACCGCGGGAAGCTCTTTGAGGACGTCGCAGCCGGGGCGGACCGGCGGCGGCAAAGGCGGCAAGAGAGGGAGAGAGAGGGGGAGGAAGCTTCTGCTTCCGCTGCTCCTCCCTCGCCGGAGCCCGCTCCAGCGCCGCCAGCGGCGCCAGAAGCATCGGAGTGACCCGTAGGTGTTTTTTCTAACACTGTAGGATAGAAGGAAGCGAGGGGCTTGTACATCAGACACAGGGAGAGGCGAGGGGAAGGAAACGCCTCGTCGCGCCTCATTTCTTCTTCTCTTTTTTTCCCATCATCGCTCCCTCCTCCGCTCTCTTTTTCCTCTGTCTAATACTCCACAGAGGCGTAGCGGCTCTCCCTTTTCCTATCGCGATTGAAATGATGCTCGCCGCTGCCAGGACGATGACGACGAGCAGCAGCGCTGCTGCTGCTCGCGCAGCCGCTGCTCCTGCAGCTCCTGCTCCGTCGATTAGCAAGAGATCGCCGGTCAGGTCCCTTCGCAGCAGCGCCTCGCGCAGAGCTCCGCGCACTCTGAGAGTCGCCGCCCGCGCCGCAGCCGGAGGAAAAGCCTACATCTGCAAGTGAGTATCTAAATCGGGTCGAATGCGCAAAGGGATTCCGAGAAATTACAAGGTCGGGAGCAGGAGGTAAAAAAGTCGTGAGGCTCTCACGACGACGGCGACGAACGACCTCGACCACGAAAAAAAATCTCCTTCAGCGACTGCGGCTGGATCTACGTGCCCTCCGTCGAAGGGACCGACTTCGAGAAGCTCGACCGCTTCAAGTGTCCCGTGTGCTCCGCGCCCAAGAGGAGGTTCTCGTCCTACGGGGGCACCGCCGCCGGAAAGGGGGTCAACGACAATAAGAATCGTCTCGAGCGGAAGGCCAAGCTCCAGGGCGGCGGCGGCGGCGGCAAGGAGGCCGGGAACCGGAAGGCGAGCGGGGAGGGAGTCGACTCGGGAGACGCGGGGAAGCTGGTGGCCGCCATCGTGGGCGCTGTCGCTGTGGCTGGGGCGCTGTACGCGGTGCTGAACGCGAGCCTTTGAAAAGAGGAGAGAAGGAGGGAAGAGTGTCTTGGAGGTTTTTTTTTAAGGAAAAAAAAGGGACCCCGAAGAAAGCATTTTTTGTTCCAATACTCTTCTCTCTTTCTCTCTCTTCGTTGGTGTTTGCTCTCGCGATGCCGACCCCGGCGAGCGTCGAGTCTGCTTTCGACGCTCAAGGAGAGCAGCTCGATACAATAGCGACGGCGAGCGGCGGAGAGAGAGCACCAGCAGCAGGCGGCGAGGACGGAGGAGGAGGAGGAGAAGGAAGACGTGCGACGGTGGTCGATGGTTCCGCTCTCGGTGCCGCTGACGCTGCATCGGCGGTGCCTCCTCCCTCCTCGAACCGCAGCCTTCGCGGGCCTCCGATAGTGCCTCCTCCTCTGGAGGGCTTCTCAGAGGCTTTTTATTCCCATCACGAGGGAGAAAACGAGGACAAGGCCGACGCAGACGCACAAAGCAGCGACGGCACGGAACAAACAATCGCCGGTCCCCCTCCTTCGTCGCTGTCGACCTCGCTGCTGCCCTCGCTCCTCGCCTCCACCCTCTCAGCCTCTGTCTCCTCCCCGCACCTCCGCGCCCTGGCCAGGCAGCTCCTGCTGGAAGAGCGCGAGCTCGAGGCCGCGATCGGAAGGGACGGTAACGCCCTAAACGCCTGGGCCAAGGCCCTGGCGACGGCGGCCGAGGCCGCTGCGGCAGCGCTGAGCCCCGCGGCCCTCGCCGAGTTCCTCTCTGCGAAAGGAGGAAGAGGGACCTTGGCCGCGCCTCCCGCCGACGCCAGGGACTTTGTCAAGATCAAGGTGGTCGCTTCGGTGGCTGCGGACGACGGCGCTCTCACGCCACAGCCGCCGTCTTCTTCTTCCTCTCCTCGAGCGGGAGCGAGCGCAGCAGCGGGGGCAGCGGCAGAGGCACCGGAAGCGAAACCGCCGGTCCCGGTCCCGCCGCCAACGGTCGACCTGATCCCCGGCCTCGTCCTGAGGCGCAACCTGGCCCTACGCGGAGGGACCAGCAGGCTCGTGGGGGCGAGGGTGGCGCTTCTGGGCGGGGGGCTGGAGCCGGGAGGAGGAGGGGGCAAGAGCGGCGGCAGCGGCGGCGGGAGCGGCGGCGGCGGCCTGCCAGCGGCGGCCGCAAGGAACGGAGACGCCTCGTCCGACCCCGCCGCGCCTCCCTCCCCCTCTCCCTTGCCCGCGAGGGCCTCTCCCTCCGCCTCCCCCTCGCAGTCTCTGGCGTCGTCGCTGCACAGGTTGTCGCCCGTTTCAGCGGCGGCGGCGGCGGCGACGGGAGCGAACGCCGCAGCGGCGGCAGCGGACGCCGTTGTCCTCTCGCTCTCCGCGGCGGCGGCCGCCGAGGGGCGCCTCGCCGCCGCCGCCGCCGCCGCGATGGCCCGGGCCCTTCCCGACGTCCTCGTCGTCGAGGAAGGGGTCTGCGGGGCGGCGCTCGACGCGCTGGTGGCCGCGGCCGCGAAGGAGAGGGCCGCGCGAAGAGCAGCAGAAGCAGGAGGGGCGGGGCGGGGGGACGAAAGCGGCGATGGCGGCAGTGCTGCCCGGCAAACACCCCCCGCGGCCTCTCCCTCCTCTTCCCTCGCAGTCATCGCTCGGGCCCGCCGCCCAGCCCTCGAGTTCCTCGCGCGCTGCGCCGGGGTCCCGATCGCGTCCTCTGCGGAGCAGCTCGGGGAGGGGAACGTCTTCACAGTCGGGGAGTTTTCGGTTCACTCTCTGTCCTCGACTTGTTCTTCGACCTCCTCCTCTTCCGCGCCTGCAGCTGCCGTCGCTCGAGCTAGTCACCACAGCTCTTCTTCTTCCGCCGCGGCCGCAGCTGCCGCGGCCGCGGCTGCTGCTGCTGCTGCCGCCGCCGCGGTCGCGCTGGCCGCCGCGGGCGGCGGCGAGCAAGAAGGAACCGAGGAGGAAGGGCAGCAGCAAGAACAACACCCGCCTACGCTCTTCTTCCCTCCTCCGTCGTCGACTTCGTCGTCATCGCTCGCGCGCCCCTCGCCCTCTTCTTTTTTGAGCGCCGGCTCCCGCGCTGCTCCTTCCGCGCATCATCACCATCGCTCCTCTGCGTCCTCCTCCTCCGCGGCCTCGGTGATGACCCATTTCGTCCGCCTCCCGCGCCCGGGGCTCGGCTGTACGCTCTTGCTGAGCAGCGGCGGCAGCGGCGGCGGCAGCGGCGGCGGCGGCAGCGGCGGCGGCGACAGGCAACGCCTCAAGGCCGCCAAGAGGGTCCTGAGGGAGCTCCTCCTGGCCGCGTGGCGCGCTCGGCTCGAGGCCTCCTTCGTCGCCGACGCGCTGGCCGCGGCGAGCGGCCTATCTGAAGAGGAAGGAGAGGGAGGAAAGGAAAAGCGAGGAGCGCAAGGCGCCGCCGCCGTCGTCGAGGCCGCGAGGGCGGCGGCGGCAGAGGCCGCGGCGGCGGCGGCCGCGGCCCGCCGAGGGGCCCCGATCCTCTCTTCCTCGCCCTTTGTCGAGGAGGACTGCTCCTCTACATCCGCTGCCTTGGTCGAAGGAGGAAGAGGGGCAGGTGCAGAGGCAGGGAAAACGAAAGCCAGGAGCTCAACGTATCAGTCGGCGCAGCACCTCTGGGCGAGCTCGATGCGAGTGGTGTCTTCTTCTCCCTGTCCCTGTCCTTCTTCTCCTCCTCCTTCGTGTCCGCCCCGCCCCTGCGTCCCCGCCGCGCTCGTCAGGACGGGCTACTACGACGGCGGGGCGCTCCCCTCGAGGGCAGACCCGTTCGCGAGGCCGGATCTGACGCTGGAGGGGGCGCTCGAGGCGCTCTGGTCGCTCTCTCCGCCGGCGCCGTCGTCGCCGGCGCCGGCGGCGGCCGGACTCGGTGGCGGCGGCGGCAGCGAGCTCGCCGCCCCTCCTGCCCCCCCGCTCTGCCTCGCCTGCGGCGCCCCCTGCCGCGACCACGCCACGGCCTTCCTCCGAGGCTCTCTCAGGGTCGACCTCAGGACGTTTCCGGTGCCGGAGGGGGAGGAGGCGCTCCCCGGGGGCGCGCTGTGGCTGTGGCACGGAGCGGCTGCCGACGACGGCGGCGGCGGCGACAGAGCCTCTCCCCCTTGCCCTCCGCCGCCGCTCCGAGGGGCCCGGAGGGTCCCGCTCTCCGCCGAGGCATCGTGCCTCTCCCTAGCCCACTTCCTCGAGCTCTGCTTCGCCGCCAAGGGGCCCCTTTTGCCGCTCTCGTCGTCGTCGTCGGCGGCGGCGGGAGGAGGAAAAGAAGCCGCAGCAACGGCGATTCCGCTGTTCCGCCTCCCCTCGCTTGTCGTCGGGCGCGGGCGAGATCTCGCGGTCTTCCGCGTCCGCGCCGACGCAGGTCGCGCCACCGCCCTCCTCGCCCCCGTCTCGAGGCTCGTGTCGGCGCCGAAAGCCTCCCGCAGGGCGTGGCTGGCGGCGGAGGCGTCGAGGCTCGTCGACGACGCCAACGCGGTGCTGGCTGAGCTGCGCAGGGGCGTGCGGGCGAGGCTGGCCGAGTTTTGCCGCGAGGAAGGGGGAGGGGAGGGAGGGGAGGGTGACGCCTCCGCCGCTCCTCCCTCGCCTCCTCCTCCCCCGCCGTCGGCGCAGCGCCGCGCCAGGCGTGCCCTGTGGTCCGCGCTCGCCTCGGATCGGGCCAAGGTCGCCGACGCGGCGGCGGGGGCGTGCGAGGCCGCCGAGGCCGCCGCCGACGGCGCCGGCGCCGCGCTCGCGGCCTCCAGTTTGGCCGGCGCGCGCAGGGCCCTGGCGAAGGTCGCGGCGAGCTGGGCGGCGCGGCTCGGCGACCGGGAGCTCCTCGCCGGGGTCGTCGAGGAGGCTCTGGCCGCCGAGGCCGAGGCCGCGGGGGGCGCGGGCTCCGGGCGCGGCCTCAGGGAGGAGACGCCCTCCGTCCCCGACCTCGGCGTCCCGCCTGCGCCCTCCTCCGCTCTCCCCGAGGGGGGCGGGGCCTCGTCTTCCTTTCCGCGCGAGGGGACTGGGGGCGCCGGGGATGCCTGCGAGGAAGGGGAGCGAGGCGAGAGGAGCGGCGAGGAGGAGGAAACGGCGGCGGCGGCGCAGCAGCAGCAGCCCGCCCCTGCTCCCGCCGACGACGAAGCGACGACGCTCGCCGTCCCCGCCTGGGCGCGCGCCCTCCCGGCATCGGCCTCCGTGCTCGTCCGCTGGTTCAACCCGGCGCTGGCGGCGAGCCTCAGGAGCAGGAAGAAGCGCCGGGACGGAGGGAGGAGGAGGGGGAGGCGCGGCGCGGGGAGAAAGTCGAACAAGGAGGACGAGAAAAACAGCAGCGAGCTCGAAGACGACGACGACGACGACGGCGACGGAGACGACGACGAGGACGACGGAGGAGGCAGCGGCTCCGACTCTGGCCTCTCTGCCGACGACAAAGAAAGCAAACCTCCTTCTTCTCGGCGCAACAGGGTCGGCGCGCCCCTGGGCCCGTCGCCCCTCTCCTCACCGCCTCGCTCCCGCTCCCCCGCAAAGCAGAGGGGGACGGCGGCACACGCCGGCGGCGGCGACACCAGCGGCGACGGCGGCGCTGCTCCCCTGTCCCGCCTCCCCCTCTCCGCCTCCCTTCTCTCCGCGGCCGCAGACGAGCAGCTCGAGAGGGCCGCTGCCGCGGTCGCCGCCGTCAACGGGGGGAGCGCGCCTGCGGTGCTGACGGAGGCCCCCGCGGAACGGCAGCAGCAGCCGACGGCGGCGGCGGCGAAGCCCCGCGGCTGGGGGAGCGGCTGGGGCAGCGGCGGCGGCGGGAGCGCCGGCGGCGGCGGCGGCAGGCACCAGGCCGAGGCCGCTCCCCTCCCTCCGCTCCCCCCCCTCGAGGCCCGGCTCGCGGTCCCTCCCTCCGAGGCCGCGCTCTCG
>Ga0315283_10003402_pt1 | contig 13560 bp, 15 predicted proteins | sample YL17G09_0_MG_FD_204541 | JGI IMG/M metagenome (GOLD analysis project Ga0315283, IMG submission 204541) | Sediment microbial communities from Yellowstone Lake, YNP, Wyoming, USA - YL17G09_0 | ecosystem: Environmental > Aquatic > Freshwater > Lake > Sediment | place: USA: Wyoming | collected... | reverse complement strand
GACGAGCGGCCCGAGGAAGTCACCGACATGAGGCGGTGGGTGAGGAGCGGCGAGGTGGCGGCGTCGACCTTCGACCGTCCGTCCGACGAGCACACCATGGTGGCCGAGCTCACCATCGAGCGGGCCAAGCGCATGGTCGAGGACGGCAAGGACGTCGTCATCATCCTCGACGGCATCACCCGGCTCGCCCGGGCCTACAACCTCGCCGCCCCGAGCACCGGCCGGATCATGTCCGGTGGGATCGACACCGGGGCGTTGTACCCACCGAAGAAGTTCTTCGGCGCCGCTCGCAACGTCGAGGAAGGTGGCTCGCTCACCATCCTCGCCACTGCCCTGGTCGAGACCGGCTCGAAGATGGACGAGGTGATCTTCGAGGAGTTCAAGGGCACCGGCAACATGGAGCTCCGCCTCGATCGTCGCCTGGCCGAGCGCCGGATCTACCCGGCCATCGACGTCGATGCCTCGTCGACCCGCCACGAGGAGCTGTTGTTCGACGCCAAGCAGCTTCAGCAGGTGTGGAAGCTGCGCCGGGTGCTGTCGGGTCTCGCCGAGGGCACGGGCGGCGGTGCCGGTCTCGAGATGCTGATCGACCGCCTGGCCACGTTCAAGAGCAACGACCAGTTCCTCTCGGAGCTCGCCAAAGCGCCCACCGGCGCCTGAGCGATCCGAGCCATCGGCGATCGACGTTGCCGTCCGAGCCACTTTCCAGGCACACTGTGTGGCCCCCAACCTCCTCTGGAGTTCGTGATGAAGGCTGACATCCACCCCAACTACGTCGAGGCATCGGTGCGTTGCTCCTGTGGCAACACCTTCACCACCCGCTCGACCTCGCCCGAGCTCACATCCGAGCTCTGCAACGAGTGCCATCCCTTCTATACGGGCAAGCAGAAGCTGGTCGACTCCGGTGGCCGTATCGATCGCTTCGAGCGTCGCTACGGGCGCCGCAACAAGGCGGGCGGGCCCGACGCCGACGCCTGAAGGCCGCGGTATCGCGCTCGACCCTGAACGTCGAAGCGCCCTGCTGGGCGCCAAGCTCAGAGCCCTCGTCGCGGAGCACTGGCCGTCGGCCGCGCCCGACGACCCCTGGCCGCCGGCCGCCACCTTCCTGCGGGGCGCCGCCGTGGCCCGCGGGTCCTCGGGGTGGGTGCTGATCGAGGATCAACCGCATCGGGCGCTCGGTCCGGCCCTGGCCTGGGCCCGCCAGGCCGACGTCGACGAGTTGCACGTGCTCGTCGAGCACGCGTCCGGCGTGCTCGCCCGCCGGGCCACCGCTTTCCACCGACCGCCGACCATCTGGCAGATCGACGGCCGGGCCGTCACCGCTGCCGAGCCGCTCCCGTTCGGCGAGCCACTCACGCCATCGGCCGAGGCCCTGGCGGCGGCCGACGTGCTCCGCCGGGCGGGGGTCGACGTGGTGATCGAGCACGGTGAGGTGCTCGGCGAGATCATGGGCCTCGAGATGGCCCGGGTGGTCGTCGACGAGCACGGCGCCCGGGTCGAGGTCGGGGTCGGCCGCCACGACCGTGAGGCCTTCGCCATGATGCACGGCGACACGCCCAGTCCGCAGGCGCTCGCCTCCGTGGTCGACACGGTGCGCCGCCACCGTCTGGCCGGCGCCCCGCCGCATCCCCTGAACCGGCTCGCCGCCGGGCAGTGGCTGCGATGGCGTCTGATCGGCGATCCGTCGTCGGTGGGGGCCGCCGAGTTGCGGGCGGTCGAGGGCACGGTCGCCCGTTCGAACGTCAAGGACGCCGTGCCCGCCGCCGCGGTGGGCACCGATGTCGACGGGCGTTCCGTCGTGGTCGTGTGCTCGACCGGCATCGACCTCGATCTCGTGCCGCTGGCCGCCGACGTCCGGATGGCCCATGCCCCCGACGCCCGGCTCGTGCTGGTGTTGCCCGAGCGCGATGCGCACGCGGTCACCCGGGCGCTGGCCGCCGCGCTGACCGAGCCGGCCGATCTCGTGCCCCTGCCGGAGGACTGGCGTCGCTGAGCCATCGGCCGACCGGCCGGTGAGGGGTGGCGAGTATCCTGCCCCCGTGCTCGACCGCCTCGACGATCTGGAGAAGGAGTTCTTCGAGGTCGAGGCGCGCCTGGCCGACCCGGCGCTGCTCGGCGATCAGGCCCGCTACGGCGAGGTCGCCAAGCGCTACCGCGAGCTCGAGGCGATCGTGATGCGGGCCCGCGACCTGCGCGAGGCGATGTCCGACCTGAGCACGGCCCGGGAGATGTTCACCGACGCGTCGGGCGACGACCGCGAGATGCTGCGCGCCGAGATCGACCAGGCCGAGACGTCCATCGCGCGACTGGATGCCGAGATCAAGCTGCTGCTGCTGCCCCGCGACCCCAACGACGACAAGAACGTCATTGTCGAGGTGCGGGGGGCCGAGGGGGGCGAGGAGGCCAACCTCTTCGCCCGTGACCTGTTCGAGATGTACCGGGCCTACGCGTCCCGCATGGGCTGGAAGCTCGAGATGCTCGGCTCGAGCCCATCCGACATGGGTGGCTTGAGCGATGTGACGTTCCTGCTCAAGGGCGACGGGGTCTGGACGCGCATGAAGCACGAGGGCGGGCCCCATCGGGTGCAGCGGGTGCCCGTGACCGAGTCGCAGGGTCGCATCCACACGTCCTCGGCGACGGTCACGGTGCTGCCCGAGGCCGAAGAGGTCGACGTGACCATCGATCCGAACGACCTCACCATCGACGTGTACCGCTCGTCGGGCCCGGGCGGCCAGTCGGTGAACACGACCGATTCGGCGGTGCGCATCACCCACGTGCCGTCGGGTGTCGTCGTGGCCATGCAGGACGAGAAGAGCCAGATCCAGAACCGGGCCAAGGCCATGCAGGTGCTGCGCGCCCGTCTCCTCAGGCTCGAGCAGGACAAGCAGTCGGCCGAGCTCTCCGATGCCCGCAAGGGGCAGGTCGGTGGGGGAGGCCGGTCGGAGAAGATCCGCACCTACAACTTCAAGGAGAATCGGCTCACCGACCATCGGGTGCCCGGCCTCACGGTCTACAAGCTCGACAAGGTGCTCGCCGGCGAGCTCGACGACATCGTCGATGCCCTGGTGGCCGACGAGCGCAGCCGACAGTTGCAGGATGACGGCTCCTCCGTCTGACGGGCCGGGCGACGACGCCACGGTCACCTGGGGCCAGTTGCAGCGCGAGGCCCGGGGACGGCTCGCCGTCGCCGGGATGCCCAGTCCCGAGATCGACGCCCGCCGGATCGTCGAGGAGGCCTCGGGCTTCGACGGAGCCGAACTCGTTCTCGGGCTCTCCACGGCGGCGACCGTCCGAGGCGTCGCCTCCTTCGATCGGATGCTCGCACGTCGCGTCGCAGGGGAGCCGTTGCAGTACGTCGTGGGGCGTTGGGGCTTCCGCACCCTCGATCTGCTCGTGGATCGACGGGTGTTGATCCCCCGACCCGAGACGGAGCAGGTGGTGGGCTGGGCGCTCGACGAGCTCGACCGCATCAGGGCCGAGGTCATCGACCGGCCGCTCGTCGTGGCCGACCTCGGCACCGGATCGGGTGCCATCGCCCTGTCGATCGTGGCCGAACGCGACCGCATCGAGGTGTGGGCGACCGACGCGTCGGCCGACGCCCTCGACGTCGCCCGGGCGAACCTCGCCGGCCTGGGCCGACCGGCCACCCGGGTTCGCCTCGCCGAGGGGTCGTGGTTCACCGCCCTGCCCGCCGAGCTGATGGGTCGCATCGACGTGGTCGTGAGCAACCCGCCTTACGTCTCCGAGGTCGATGCCCTACCGCCCGAGGTCGCCGACTGGGAGCCCGCCGCGGCCCTCGTGTCGGGCCCCAGTGGTCTCGAGGCCTTGCTCGTCCTGGTCGCCACCGCGCCCCGCTGGTTGGCCCACCCGGGAGTGCTGATCGTCGAGCTGGCCCCCACCCAGGCCGAGTTGGTTCGAACCTCGGCCCTCGCCGCCGGGTTCGACGAAGCGACGATCGCCGACGATTTCGCCGGGCGCCACCGGGCCGTTGTGGCTCGACTGGGCTGAGGCGGGTCGGCGACCTCAGGTTCCGGGACTGGGGATCAGCTCGTTGGTCAGCCCGTGAAGACGAACGAATTGGCGAGGCGGTCGAACTGGGGCTGGTCCTGATAGACCGACCGCGATGCGATCGTGTAGAGCTGGTCGCCCTTGAGGAAGACGATGGCCTTGCCATAGCCGTTCTCGCCGTTGACGTTGACGCCCTTGACCTCGTACTCGATGGCCGGGTACCCACGGAAGTCGGTGTCGGTGCGCTTCACCACGGTGACGCGGGTTGCCGAGCTGGCGTCGATGTTCGTGGCGTAGATGATCACGTCGACGGTCCGGTTGAGCGCCTCCACCGCGCTCTCGCCTGCGGTCGGCGTGACCGTGCCGTAGTAGACGCTGAGGGCGGTCTCGGTGCCGATCGACGCGCTCCAGCCGCTGAGCCGCCCGTTCTGGGCGCCGGGGAACTCGATCGAGTCGGCCTGGCGATTGCTCGGCATATCGACGGTGAATTGACCCTCCTGATCGTCGACCTTGACCCATCCGTCGCTCTCGTTCTTGAGGAACGGGATGCGGCTCCGGAGACTGCCGACACTCAGCTCGCCGGTGGTGAAGCCGAGCAGGACGGCGACGACCGCGATCGCGAGCACGGTGATGACGCCGATCATGGCGATGCCGCCCACCCCCTTCTTCTTCTGCTCGGGCCGGCGGGCGGTGACCGCCACGCTGCCGCCCATGAAGTCGACGGTGTCGTCCATGACGGCGCCGCAGAGTCGGCACTGGTGGGGTGGGGTCTTGTGGTTGGCACCGCAGATCGGGCAACGATTGTCTGCCATCGGAGAGCCCTTACCGGTTGGGATACAGAGTGCGCAACGGTAGCAACTGCGGCCGAGCAGTGTGGCCACACTCCCTCGTCATGTCATCAGGTCGTCGGCTCGACCAGGATCTTGGCGTGGGCCTCGGGGTCGGCGAGGTCGGCGAATGCCTGGGGGATGGCGTCGATGTCGACCGATCCGGTGATCATCGGGGCCACGTCGACCTCACCCTCGGCGATGCGCCGGAGCGACTCGGCAAACTCGAGCGGGTCATACCCCAGCACGAACTGCAGGTTCAGTTCCTTGCCGATGGCCACCATCGGTCGCACGGTGTCGGGCGCCATGCACACCCCGACCACCAGGATCTGGGCGCCGGCTGGGGCGTCGCTCATGGCGGCGTCGAGCATGCCGGGCACGCCGACCGCCTCGAAGATGACGAGGGGGCCCTTGGCCCCCAGTCGGCGCCATACGTCGATGGCCGGCTCGTCACGCGGGTCGACCACTCGGTGGGCGCCCATGGTCGTCGCCAGCGCCCGCCGGGTGGCCGAGAAGTCGGCGGCCACGATGAGCTCCACACCGACCGCCCGGAGCGCGGCGATCACGGCCAGACCCACCGGGCCGGCACCGAGCACGACGGCGGAATGCGCGGGGGTGATCTGCGACCGGTTGACGGCGTGCAGGCCGACCGCCATGGGTTCGGTGAGCGCGGCGCGTCGGGCCTCGAGACCGTTGGGCACCTTGAGGGCGAGGAGGTCGCTCAGCACCATCAGTTCGCCGTAGCCGCCGGGATAGTCGTTGGAGTAACCAATGGGGTGCACGCCGCCGACGTCGAACGTGACCGGCATCGACACCACGATGTCGCCCACGGCCGAGTTGCCGACGTTGGCGCCGAGCTCGATGACCTCTGCCGCGAACTCGTGGCCCATGACCACATCGTGGGCGAGGTCCATGATCTTCATGGTGGGTTGATCGGCCCCGGCGCCGCGTGCCGACTCGTTCGACATCTCGACCATGAGGTCGCCGTGGGTGAGCGTGTGCAGGTCGGATCCGCAGATGCCGCACGCCAACGTGCGCACCAGGATCTGCCCGGCTCCCGGAACTGGCTCGGGCACCTGATCGACGACGAGGCCACCCCCGCGCATCACTGCTGCTCGCATGGCTTCCCCCTCGTTCGTCCGTACCCGACGGCGGCGCCCACCGTATCGGTCTGACGCCGGGCCGGAGGCTGCTCTACGATCACCCCAGCGATGGCCGGATGGCCGCAGTACTCGCGACGAGTCGAGGGGGACCGAGGATGTTCGGCAACAAGAAGAAGGCCACCGACGGGGTCGAGAAGCTGTCTGGGGTGCCGTTCTTCGACGGGTTCTCGCCCGACGAGCTGCAGCGGGTGGCGGATCTGGCCCACGACGTTGATGCCGAGAAGGGCGCCGTGCTGGTCGAGCAGGGCCGCGTCGGGCAGGAGTGCTACGTCATCCTCGACGGCGAGGCCAGCGTGTACGTGGGGGGCGAGCATGTCACGACCTCCGGCCCCGGATCGATGGTGGGCGAGATGGCGCTCCTCGAGCACAAGCCCCGCAACGCCACGGTCGTGGCCGACAGTCCCATGAAGCTCATCGTGTTCGACAACCGCGCCTTCAAGAAGCTGCTCGAGGAGATGCCCAAGGTCCACGATCGGGTGATGGAGACGCTGGCCGCCCGACTGAAGCCGTCCAGCTGATCAGGCCAGCGTCACGGTGCCGTCATCGAGCAGCTCGCCGCGTCGGCCGATACCCAGGGTGGTCATCAGCTCGGCCATGGTCGAGGGGTCGGTCGACGAGCCCCATGTGCGGCCGCCATAGGGGGTGAGCAGGGCGAACAGCGCCGTCTCGGGCCGGCCGTCACGGTCGTGCATCACCGTGTAGGTCTCGACGGTCACCGGGCCCACGTGGTCGTCGGCGGCGTGGCCTCGCGGCGTGGCGTCGACCGTGGCCTGCACGTCGTCGGTGCGGAACGCCCCGGACGCCGGTGGTCGGCCGCCGTACACACCGAAGGCGTGCTTCGTCGTGTAGCCGCCGTTGCCGGTGCACAGCCCGAGGGCGTCGGGGTCGTCGCGCAACCGGCCCGCCATGGTGGCGATGGCGTGCATCGGATAGTTGTTCCACGGCCCGCCGGCGAAGCTCATGCCACCGGTGACGGTGAGCGGGCGCTCGAGGTCGAGGCCCAGTTCGGCGGCGGCGATCTGCACCGCCGAGGGGAAGCACGAGTAGAGGTCGACGTGGGTGACCTCGTCGGCCGTGGTGCCGGCGAGCTCGAGCGCCCGGCTGCCGGCGATCCGCATGGCGGGCGACGAGTGCAGGTCGGCCCGGTCCGACAGGAACCAGTGATCGTGGGCATCGGTGCCGGCGTGCAGGAACACCCAGCGGTCGGCCGGCACGCCGAGCGAGCGGGCGGCCTCGACCGAGCACATGATCAACCCGGCGCTCTGCTCGACCTGGTTGTTCGAGTTCATGAGCTTCGTGTACGGGTACCCGATCATGCGGTTCTCGGGCGTGACCGTGGCGATCTCGTCGGGCGTGTACGAGCGCTGGATCCAGGCGTTCGGGTTCGTCGCCGCCACGTCGCTGAACCGCGACCACAGTCGGGCGGCCCGCTGACGCTGCTCGTCGGGAGAGCGGCCCGCGGCGGCGGCGAGCGCCAGTTCGAACATCGGGTAGATCTGCACCGGCACCAGCACCCCCCGGCTCATCTCGAACGGCGACGAGATGAACGGGTCGTCCTCGCCGAGGGTGACGGTCGGGTGCGTGCCCTCGGGCTGCACGGTCCACGGGAGCTGGTCGCCGGCCTTGCGGAATTTCGCCTTCGAGCGCGAACACTCGCCTCCGGTGATCAGCACGACATCGGCGCGGCCGGCCTGGATGTCGACCGCCGTGAGGTTCGTCACCGTCTGGGCGTAGTTGCCACCCATGCCGGAGTAGAGGGTCTGGCGGGGCGCGGCCCCCACCCGTTCGCCGACGAGGGCGCCCACATCGCGATAGCGCCACGACAGCTGGCTCACGACGCGGACCGAGTCGGCACGGGCCAGCGCCCCGGTGGTGCCCGTGTCGGCTTCGGCCCGGCGGAGGGCCTCGACCATCAGGTCGACGGGCTCGAGCACCTCGGCGCCCCGGTCGACCCGTTGGCTCAACTGGCCGACCCCGATGAGTACGGGGGTGCGGGGATCGAGGCCGTCGGTCATCGGGTTCTCCCTGTGCGGCGCACGCCTCACGATCGGGTCGGTGGTCGACCGGAGGATCTCCTGGCCGCGGTCGGCGACCCTAGCGGCCCGGGTCGGTTTCGCTACACTCCCGGCATCGAGATCCTGATCGTCTGCACGGGCAACACGTGTCGCTCGCCCATGGCCGAGGCGCTGCTGCGCCGGACGATTGCCGAGCGTGGTATCGACGCCGGGGTCAGCTCGGCCGGCCTGTTGAGCGACGGCGAGCCGGCCACCGATACCGGGGTCGACACGGTCGCCGCGTGGGGGCTCGACATCTCCGATCATCGCAGTCGCCGGATCGACCCCGATCTGCTCGGCGCCGGCGACCTGATCGTGGGCATGGCCCGCGAGCACGTGCGCCAGGCGGTCGTCATGCGCCCCGACCTGTACCGGCGCACGTTCACGCTCAAGGAGCTCGTGCGCCGGGGGAGCGAGGTGGGGGCCCGCGCCGGTGACGAGCCGCTCGATGCCTGGCTCGATCGGGTGCACGAGGGCCGCCTCCCCACCCAGCAGTTGGGCTCCTCGCCCGTCGATGATGTGGCCGACCCGGTCGGACAGGGCCCCCCGGTCTACGAGCGCACCGCCGTCGAGCTCGACGACCTGACCACCCGGCTGGCCGATCTACTCTGGCAGCAGGTCCCGTCGACCGCCCCTGCCTGATCCCGCTCCGACGTCGAGTCGGTCGGGAACCCCGCTCTACCGAGGAGCAGTGCCATGCCCTGGCCCATCGAACGAGACACCGAGGTGTTCGACCTGATCGACCTCGAGGTCGAGCGGCAGAACACCACCCTGCAGCTGATCGCCTCGGAGAACTTCACGTCGCCGGCGGTGATCGAGGCGACGGGATCGGTGCTCACGAACAAGTACGCCGAGGGCTATCCCGGCAAGCGCTACTACGGCGGCAACGTCTTCATCGACGAGATCGAGGACCTCGCCCGGGAACGGGTGAAGAAGCTGTTCGGGGCCGAGCACGCCAACGTGCAGCCGCACTCCGGCGCCAACGCCAACGTCGCTGTCTACCTGGCGCTGCTCGACCCGGGCGACAAGGTGATGGGCATGAGCCTCGACCACGGCGGGCACCTCACCCATGGTTCGCCGGTCAACATCAGCGGCCGGCTCTACGACTTCGTCGCCTACGGCGTGACCCCGAGCGACGAGCGACTCGACTACGACCAGATCCGCGACCTGGCCCGGGCCGAGCGGCCGAAGCTGATCATCGCCGGCGCCACCGCCTACCCGCGCATCATCGAACCGGCTGTGCTGCGTGAGATCGCCGACGAGGTCGGCGCGTTGTTGATGTTCGATGCCGCCCACATCGCCGGGCTGATCGCCGGCGGGGTGCACCCCAACCCGGTGCCCTACGCCGATGTCGTCACCTTCACCACGCACAAGACGCTCCGGGGCCCCCGGGGCGGATGCGTGCTCAGCCGGGCCGAGCTCGGTCCGGCCATCGACAAGGCGATGTTCCCGGGCCTGCAGGGTGGCCCGCTCGAGCATGTGATCGCCGCCAAGGCGGTGGCGTTCCGCGAGGCGGCGCACCCGTCGTTCAAGGTCTACGCCTCCCAGATCGTCGCCAATGCCGGCGCCCTGGCCGAGGCCCTGGCCGCCGAGGGCTTCCGACTCGTGTCGGGCGGCACCGACAACCACCTGATGCTGGTCGACCTGCGCTCATTCGATTCGGAGCTCACCGGCAAGGTGGCCCAGACCGTGCTCGACCGGGCCGGTATCACCCTCAATCGCAACACGATCCCCGACGACCCCCGCAGTCCCTTCGTCACCAGCGGCCTGCGCATCGGCACGCCCGCGGTCACGACCCAGGGCATGGCCGGGCCCGAGATGGCCACGATCGCCGCCCTGATCGCCCGGGCCCTGCGCGGCCACGACGACGACGCCGAGCTGGCGGCCGTGCGAGACGATGTCGTCACCCTCTGCTCCAAGTTCACCCCCTACCCCTAGTGCCGTCGATCGCCGCCTACGGCGTGGTGCTGGCCGTCGTCACGTTGACGACGGGCGCGGGCATCCCGATCGTGCGTCGGGTGGCGGTGCGCCTCGGCGCGGTGGTGAGGCCTGACGATCGTCGCGTCCACGCGCGCCCGACCCCCACCCTCGGGGGGCTGGCCATGCTCGTCGGCTTCCTGGTCGGCATGGCAGTGGCCTGGCGCATGCAGGCCTTCACCTCGATCTTCGACGGCAACACCGAGCCGTTGGGGTTGGCCATCGCCGCGGTGATCATCCTCGTCGTGGGCACGATCGACGACCTGCGCGAAGTGTCGGCCCCGGCGAAGGTCTCGGGCATCGTGGTCGCCGCGAGCGTGCTGGTCTTCTCCGGCATCAGCATGTTGCTGCTGCGCATCCCCTTCGGTGGCACGTTCATCCTCGACCCCAACTGGTCGTACCTGATCAGCGTCGTGTGGGTGCTCGGCATGACCAACGCCATCAACCTGATCGACGGGCTCGACGGGCTCGCCGGCGGCATCGTGGCCATCGCCGCGGCCACGTTCTTCCTGTATGCCACCCAACTCGGCGATGCCGGGGTGCTGCAGGAGGGCAACATCGGCCCGCTCATCGCCATCATCACGTTGGGCATGTGCCTCGGGTTCCTGCCGTGGAACGTGCATCCCGCTCGCATCTTCATGGGTGACGGCGGCGCACTGCTCCTGGGCCTGCTCATGGCGGCGTCGACCATGGTCGTCGGAGGCCGTACCGCCCAGCCGTTCAGTGGCACCACCTGGTTCCTCTTCGCTCCCGTGTTCATCCCGCTGGTGATCCTCGGCGTGCCGATCCTCGACACGGCGTGGGCCATCGTGCGGCGGGCGCGCACGCGCACCGGCCTGGCCACCGCCGACAAGGACCACCTCCACCACCGGTTGATGCGCCTCGGCCACGGGCATCGCCGCAGCGTGTTCATCCTGTGGGCCTGGACCGCGTTGCTGTCGGGCTTCGTGCTGTCGTCGGCCTACACCGGCCGGGTCGACGGCATCGTGCCCATCGGCATCGCCGCGCTGGCGCTGGCCCTCTACACGCTGTTCCATCCCCGGGCGCGCCAGGCCCGCCGGGCTGAATCCGACGAGTCGGACGACGAGCCCGGTGACGCGATGGTCACCCTCGAGGAGCCCACCCCAAACCCTTGACCACGGCCCATGACCAGACCATTGACCAGGGGCCCTTGACCACGGCCCTTTTCGGCCCGGCCCAGATTTGCACCCGCCCGAACCGGCACCCTAGATTGCGCTTCGATTCACAAGCCCCGCGTCGGGGCGGCCCGGTCGTCGGCTTCTCAGTCGACCCCCGTCGGGTTGGACAACGCCGGAGAGGAGGTTCCGACATGGACCTTCGTGCAGTTCGCGACATCAACAACGGGTTCGGTGACGGTCTCGCCGCCGCCTTCGAGATGGTCGCCACCCCCATGCTCTTCGCCTTCTTCGGGTTCCTGCTCGACCGCCGTCTCGGTCTCCATCTCGTCTTCACCCTCATCTTCGGCCTCGTCGTCTTCGGCTACGAGATCTGGAGGCTCGTCATGCGCTACTCGGCCCAGATGGCCGCGCACGACGCCTCGGCGCCCTGGGCCCGAACCGTGCCGTCGATCGACGGTGGTCGCGCCGATGATTGAGCAGCCCGTGAACCACGTCGAGGGCTCGCCCGAGGTGGCGATCGCCACCGACATGGTGCGCCGGGCCCTGCCCGTCGCCCCGGTGCTCATGCTCGGCTGCGGCCTGGTTTGGGGTGTCGACGGGGCCCTGTCGAGCGCCTTCGGCATCGGCCTCGTCCTGCTCAACTTCCTGTTGACGGCCACGCTGCTCGCCTGGGCCGCCAAGGTCTCACCCGCCATGCTCATGGCCGCCACGCTCGGGGGCTTCCTCGTGCGGATGGGCCTCATCGTCGGCGCCGTCCTGTTGGCCAAGGGCAGCTCGTGGGCCTCGATGGCCCCGATGCTGCTCACCATCCTCGTCACCCATCTCGGCCTGTTGATGTGGGAGACCCGCTATGTGTCCATGTCTCTGGCCTACCCCGGCCTCAAGCCTCGCAAAGGAGCCTGACAGGTGATCCTCGGCCTCGAGTTCCCGGCAGTCAGCCAGCTCGTCCAGTGGAAGGTGCTGTGGGGCAGCGGCCCGTTCGCCGTCACGCGCATCACCATCCAGATCGCCCTCTCGGTGATCCTCGTGCTCGGCTTCTTCTTCATCGCCGGGTCGAAGCGCAAGCGCAAGCTCGTCCCCACCGGCACCCAGAACGTGGCCGAGTCGTCGGTCGACTTCATCCAGGACGGCATCATCCTGCAGAGCATGGGCGAGGAGGGCCTGAAGTGGACCCCCTTCATGCTCACCCTCTTCAGCTTCATCCTGGTGCTCAACTTCTGGGAGGTCATCCCTGGCTTCCAGATGCCGGTCACGGCCCACATCGCCATCCCGGCCCTCCTCGCCATCCTCGTATGGGTGTTGTTCAACGTCGTGGGCATTATGAGCCAGGGCTTCTTCGGTTACTTCAAGAACATGGCCTTTCCCCCCGGTGTCCCGTGGCCCCTCTACATCCTGGTCACGCCCATCGAGATCATCTCGACGCTGTTCGTCCGGCCGCTCTCGATGGCGGTGCGGCTCTTCGCCAACATGCTCGCCGGCCACCTTCTGCTGTCGAGCTTCGCCGTGCTGTCGGCCGCCATGTTCACCGCCGACGCCATCTACCTGCGCCCCTTCGGTGTGCTGCCCTTCGCCCTGCTGGTCGCCCTGATGGGCTTCGAGGTGCTGGTCTCGTTCCTCCAGGCCTTCATCTTCACCATCCTCGCCGCCGTGTACATCGGCCTGGCGATGCACCCCGAGCACTGACCCCGTCGGCGCCCGGACCAAGTCCCGAAACAAAGCCCGAAAGATAGAAGGAGAATCCATTGTTGCAACTTCTTGCTGAGCAACAGGCCGGTGAACTGGCCGAGGGCCTCAAGACCATCGGTGCCGGCATCGTCTACGGTGGCGCCGCCATCGGCCCCGGCATCGGCATCGGCATCGTCGTCGGCAACGCCATCACCGCGATGGCCCGCCAGCCCGAGGCCTCGGGTCCGGTCCGCACCACCATGTTCCTCGGCATCGCGTTCACCGAGGCGCTCGCCCTGTTCGGCTTCGTCCTCGCGTTCCTACTCAAGGGTTAGGCCCCGATGCGCACGAGAGCAGCCATCGCCTCGGGTGTCGTGGTGTTGACCGTCCTGCTCGGTTCGGCGGGGGCGGCCAACGCCCAGGCCGAGCCTGAGCCGATCAACGCGGTGAATACCCCGGCCCAGACGGCCAAGCAGTCCCATATCGGCGAGTGCGTCGAGGAGAAGGTCGCCGAGGGCCTCGACGCCGCTGAGTGCGTCAAGGCCGAAAGCCCGATCGTCCCCGAGCCCACCGACCTCTTCTACGGCAGCCTGGCGTTCGTCATCCTGCTCGGCGTCATGTGGAAGTTCGCCCTCCCTGGCGTCAAGAAGGGCATGGACGGCCGCTCCGAGCGCATCCGGGCCGATCTCGATCGGGCCGAATCCGCCAAGGTCGAGGCCGAGGCGAC
>Ga0315283_10003401_pt1 | contig 13561 bp, 7 predicted proteins | sample YL17G09_0_MG_FD_204541 | JGI IMG/M metagenome (GOLD analysis project Ga0315283, IMG submission 204541) | Sediment microbial communities from Yellowstone Lake, YNP, Wyoming, USA - YL17G09_0 | ecosystem: Environmental > Aquatic > Freshwater > Lake > Sediment | place: USA: Wyoming | collected... | reverse complement strand
TTCAATACTTTTAAATGAATCATCGCCAATTTCCACATCCTTCAGCATTTTGCCCATTCCGGGTATCATTCCCATGAGGTCCTTCACGTTGCCCATCTTTTTTATCTGCTTTATCTGGTTGATAAAATCGTTGAAATTGAACTGATCCTTCGCAATTTTCTTCTGAAGTTTCCTGGCCTCCTCTTCATCAAACTGTTCCTGTGCGCGTTCTACCAGCGAAACTATATCGCCCATACCAAGGATACGATCGGCCATACGTTCGGGATAGAAAACATCCAATGCTTCCATCTTTTCACCAATACCTACGAATTTGATAGGTTTATTTACCACCGAACGAATGGTAAGTGCTGCACCACCGCGCGTATCGCCATCGAGTTTGGTGAGCACCACACCTTCAAAATCGAGGCGGTCGTTAAAAGTTTTGGCTGTATTTACGGCATCCTGCCCAGTCATAGAATCCACCACGAACAGGGTTTCCTGCGGATTGACTGTACGCTTGATCTCGGCAATCTCGTGCATCATCTGCTCATCGATGGCAAGGCGGCCGGCCGTATCGATAATAACGGTATTAAAGCCTTTGTCGCGGGCATATTCGATGGCACGACGGGCAATTTTCACCGGGTCTTTCGATTCCATGTCGGAAAAAACATCCACACCAATTTGTTCGCCCAATATGCGGAGCTGCTCAATGGCTGCCGGACGGTAAACATCGCAAGCCACAAGCAAAGGGCTGCGGCCTCTGCGGGTGTGCAGGTAATTAGCCAGTTTGGCCGAGAAGGTAGTCTTTCCCGAACCCTGCAATCCGGCTACAAGTATGATTGCCGGCGAACCTTTGAGGTTAAGTTCCGATTGTGTACCACCCATAAGGCCGGCAAGTTCATCGTGGACGATCTTCACCATAAGTTGCCCGGGCGAAACGGAAGTTAACACATTCTGCCCCATTGCCTTTTCCTTCACCTGTTCGGTAAACTGCCTGGCAATTTTATAGCTAACGTCAGCATCCAGAAGGGCTTTTCGCACATCTTTCAGCGTTTCTGCCACATTAATTTCGGTAATATATCCCTGCCCTTTCAGCAGTTTGAAGGCCCGGTCGAGTTTTTCGCTTAAATTCTCAAACATCTTGGTATATAAAGGTTTGCCGTAAAATGGCTGCAAAAGTACGAATTTCCGTGCAGACAATTCTAAAAATCTAACTAATCAGGGTTGGTTAAAAGGAGTTTGAGGAGCTTGAGGGTTTGAGGGTTTGATGGTTGGCATTTGAATGTTGGAAAGCTGAAGATGGTTGAAAATTATGTATAATTTTCTTAACGATTAAGCCTGTTCAAGACTATTCAAACCTTTCAAACGTTTTCAAACAAAAATACTTTAATCTTCCATGTTTACTTATTTTATATCCATTTACTTATATGTGATGATAAACCCTAAATTTGCATCCAACTTTGATGCAAACAAAGTAAACTTAAACCATTTTAGATGAAAAATCCATTTATTCTTTTTGCTGTCTTTATAATGCCACATATGGTTTTCGCTGAGCCGGTGACAATGGAATCAGCCCGGCAGGTTGCTGACAATTACCATAAACACTACTCAAAATCTAACGACCTGAATGTAACAGATGCTTTCAGTAAATCGTTTGATGGCATAACAACCTTTTACGTTTTCAATTATAACGCGGGCGGCTTTGTGGTTGTTGCAGCTGATGATGCCGTAATTCCTATATTGGCTGAATCGAACACTGGTTTTTTTGACAGCGAAATGAGCAATCCTTCTGTAAAATTCTGGTTCGACGGATACAACAAGCAAATTACTGATATCGTTGCCGCTAAATACGATAATACCAAAACCTTGCAGGAATGGAATAAAGTACTGGATAATAATTTACCGCGTGCGGCAAATGATGTTGGTCCTTTGCTTACAACTACCTGGGATCAGGGCTGCTCATATAATGCACAGTGTCCTATTGAAACTGGAGCCGGTACTGGTTCCTGCGGCCATGCATTCACTGGTTGTGTTGCAACGACAATGAGCCAACTTACGAAATACCATAGTTTCCCCGCACATGGATATCTTTCACATTCATACACACCCTACTCACATCCTGCTTACGGCCAACAGACAGCCAATTTTAGTGCGACAACCTATAACTGGTCGGCAATGCCAAATAATGTAACCTCAGTCAATACCAGTGTTGCAACACTCATGTATCAAATGGGTGTGGCAGTTGATATGAATTATGACCCAACCGGCTCAGGTGCAAATAGTGAAGATGTACCGTGGGCGCTCATAACATATTTCAACTACGATCCTTCAACAATATCCTATCATCAAAAAAGCAAATATACCAGCTTAGAATGGAGCAATATGCTAAAAGCGGATCTTGATGCCAGCCTCCCGATCTATTATTCCGGTAATGATGGTACTACAGGTCATGCCTGGGTATGTGATGGTTACCGCATCAGTGATGGCAAATTCCATATGAACTGGGGCTGGTCTGGCGTAGCAAATGGCTATTATGCGATTGGCTCGCTCAATCCAAATAGTTATATGCCAAATCAGAATAATGCTATAGTTATAGGTATAAAACCTGGCAATCCTAATCTTATTGCCCGTATTACAAACATCAGCAACAATACTACTCTTTTCAATGATGCTTCTGTCCCTATTGATGTGAGTGTTGTTGAGGGCACTGCTGCTACAGTTAAACTGTTTGTCGACAACACTGAAATTTATTCTACTACCGAAGCTACTTTCACATACGACTGGAGCATCGCCGGCACTGCACCCGGCACACATATCCTGAAAGTCGTTGCCATGAATGGATCGGATGTAGTATCCTTCCCTGTAACCGTAAGTATTAATGGCTGGACTAAACAGGCTAGTGGATTCACAACCGCATCAAGGGGCATTCATTATATCGATGCAGTTGATTCATTGGTTGTTTGGGCAATAGCAACTGATGGATCAGGTGGAGGAGCAACAATAAATGAATTTACCAAAACTGTAAATGGTGGAGATACCTGGGCACCCGGTCATGTACTGGGAGGCTCTACCTATGGACTTGGTAATATTTGCGGCATAAACGGAAACATAGCCTATGTTGCGATTTATAATGGAGTAGGCGACCAGGATAATACCTGTGGGGTTTATAAAACCAGCAATGGTGGCACAACCTGGACTCATCTTACGGGAGCACTGCAAGGCTTAGCTTCTTTTGCCGATAACGTTTGGTTCTGGAACGAAAACGAGGGAATGTGTCACGGAGACGTCACCGGAACCGGTACATCTGCTTATTTTGAAATTTACACTACCTCAAACGGCGGATCCAGCTGGGTACGTGTTCCCAAGGCTAACATTGGTGGTGGAGCTAATCCTGATTCCGGCGAAGGTGGATGGACATCGGTGATTCAAGCCGTTGGCGACAGCACCATTATTTTTGGCTCGAATAAGGCTAAACTATATATTTCTCATGACAGAGGTCACACCTGGTTTATTTCTAACACCGGGATAATTCCATCCACAAATGGCGGCATTAACAAGATTGCTTTCAAGGATAAAATGAACGGATTGGCTGCTCAAACTAATGGAAAAGTTAACTTAAAAGAGACACATGACGGTGGAGCATCGTGGCAACCTATTTCTTCAACAGGATTACTTACAGGTGATCTTACTTATGTTAAAGGAACGGATAATACCTTCGTTAGTTCCGGAATTACAGGAGCGTCTTTCAGTTTTGATGGTGGCCATACATGGGAGGTGTCTAAAGGTACTGAACGCACACAATACCTTGTAACGGGCTGGGTGAACAACCATATCGGCTGGGCCGGCGGGTTCAATATAAGTGCTAATGATGGCGGTATTTACAAATTCAAAGGAATACTTCAACCAACAGTTACAATGGCCACACCCGAAAAAGTAAATGCTGTTAAAACCGGAATTGATGTGATGGTTAGCTGGGAAGTCCCCGTTACCGTAGGCACAGTGATTGGTTACAATGTTTACCGCAATGGTGTATTATTAACTACTATTCCCACTACAGATTTGTTCTATTTCGATCCAACTCTTGCTATTGGCGAGTACAACTATTGCGTGTCTGCTGTTTACAATAATGGTGAATCTATTCAGGGTTGCGCTCTGGCTCCTATAACGGTTGATATTAAAGAACAATCGAAACTACAGGTAAGCATCTATCCTAATCCAGGCACAGGCCGGTTCAATATCGATTCGAACATCCCTTTCACATCGGTGCAGATACTAAACTTTGCCGGGCAGGTAGTTTATTCAAACGAATACAGCGGCCATCATATGCAGATCATTACTTCAGCATTTAAAGCAGGCATGTATCTTGTCCGCGTTCAAACCAAAGATGGACTTACCACCCGCATGATTTCGGTCAGGTAAAATACATCATTAGCAGTGATGAAGCTGTCTCAAAAGTCAGAATGTTATTACATCCTTTCCGGCACCTCAATCCCGAGCAAACTCATGGCATTCCGGATAACAGTTCCCGTCATCCCTGCAAGGGAAATGCGGAAAGCGCGGATTACGGGGTCGGGTTCACCGAGGATGGTGATATCATGGTAAAACTGGTTGAATTCTTTAGATAATTCAAAAACGTAATTTGCAATCAATGCAGGACTTAACGAATCACCCGCCATTTGCACTGCTGCAGGGAATTCATAGAGCATACGCAACAGCGACCTTTCCTTTGGGAAGAGCGTGGGAAACGATTCTGCCTCGATGTTGCCGCTAACGCCAGCTTTGCGCAGCACCGACCGGATACGTGTATAGGTGTATTGTATAAACGGGCCGGTATTTCCGTTAAAATCGATGGACTCGCGGGGATTGAAAAGCATATTCTTTTTTGGATCCACCTTCAGTATAAAGTATTTCAGTGCTCCAAGTCCGATCATGCGGAAAAGCGCTTCTGCTTCTTCGTCCGAAAAATCATCGGTCTTTCCAAGCTCCATCGTCATGGAACGGGCGGTAGCGAACATTTCTTCCATCAGGTCGTCGGCATCCACCACCTTGCCTTCGCGCGATTTCATTTTGCCTTCCGGCAGTTCAACCATGCCATAGGACAGGTGATGTATGGTTTCGGCCCATGACCTGCCGAGCTTACGCAGCACAAGTTTCAGCACATCGAAATGGTAGTTTTGTTCATTACCAACGACATAAATCAGCTTTTCAGGATTAAACCCATCATAGCGTATCTGGGCTGTTCCAAGATCCTGCGTCATATAAACGGAAGTTCCATCGGCTCTGAGCAGCAGTTTGCGATCGAGTCCATCGCCGGAAAGGTCAACCCACACCGAACCATCAATATCGCGCTCACAGGCGCCGGACTGTATGCCCTCTTCCACCAGTCTTTTACCATGAAGGTAGGTTTCCGATTCATAATACATTTTGTCGAAGTCCACGCCCAATGTTTTGTACGTTACATCGAAACCTTTGTAGACCCAACCGTTCATTAACTTCCAGAGGATTAATACTTCTTCATCATGTGCTTCCCATTTCAACAGCATTTCCTGAATTTCGCGGATAAGCGGGGCCTGCTTTTCAGCTTCATCAGGTTTCATGCCATCACGAACCATTTCTGCAACCTGAATGCGGTATTCCTGATCAAATTTTACATAATACTTCCCAACGAGGTGATCGCCCTTGATACCGGTAGATTCGGGAGTTTCGCCTCCACCCCATCGCTGCCATGCCAGCATTGACTTGCAGATATGGATGCCACGGTCGTTCACCAGGTTCACCTTCTTAACGGTCTTTCCATTGGCAGCAAGCAGCATTGCCACAGAGAATCCGAGCAGGTTGTTGCGGATGTGCCCGAGGTGTAAAGGCTTGTTTGTATTTGGCGATGAATATTCTATAACAATGGGAGGTCCGCCACCAGGCGGAATAAATCCGAATGATTCATCGGCCTGGTGCTCCCTGAAATACCCAAGCCAGTATTGATCACTTATCACGATATTCAGAAATCCTTTGATCACATTGAACCCTGCCACCCACTCTATGTGGTTTTGGAGATATTCACCTATCAGGCTAGCAGTTTCTTCGGGAGAACGGCGTGCGAAACGCGTAAACGGAAAAACTGCCAGGGTATAATCGCCCTCGAAATCCCTGCGTGTTTTTTGCACTGCAGCCTGCGCAGGTTCGATGGTTCGCTCAAAAAGCGCTTGCACAGCCTGCACGATAGTGGTTTCCAGCAGTTTCTCTATCATAAGAATTTTATATGTTTATTAACCGCAAAAATACAGCAATTTCGCCAACTGCCACAGTGAAATCCGCCATAACCGGGACCGGACAGATATTGACAAATCTCTCTATCTTAATTGTCTGGAAGTGGCATTCTCATTATATTATTTAACCTGAAGAAATACTTTGCAGCGTAATTTAAACTACTATCTTTGCAGCAAAAATCTGCATTTTTAATCCTGGAAATGCCTTCAAAATAAATAATCAACAAATTTAAAATCAAACCTTTATGAAAAGAAACGTAATCATTATAGGTGCGGCGGGTCGGGATTTTCACAATTTCAACACCTTCTTCAGAGGAAACGCACTTTACAATGTAGTCGCTTTCACTGCGGCCCAGATTCCTGACATCGACGGAAGAGCTTACCCTAAGGAACTGGCCGGAGCCGACCTGTATCCAAGTGGAATACCCATCTATGCCGAAGCCGATCTGGTAAAACTGATCAGCGACCTGAAAGTGGATGATTGCGTTTTTTCATACAGCGATATGCCTTACGCCCGTGTCATGAACATGAGTGCCATTGTCAATGCAGCCGGTGCCAATTTCATGCTGCTGGGACCAAAAGAGACAATGGTAAAAAGTACCAAACCTGTTATTGCAGTTGGCGCTACACGTACGGGTTGTGGCAAAAGCCAGACTTCGCGCCGCGTTGTGGAACTGTTGATGGAAAAAGGCCTTAAGGTTGTAGCTATCAGGCATCCTATGCCTTATGGCAATCTGAATGCTCAGAAAGTACAACGCTTTGCTACAGTTGAAGATCTGAAAAAACACAAATGCACCATCGAAGAGATGGAAGAATACGAACCACATGTAGTTCGCGGAAACGTGATTTATGCAGGTGTTGATTATGAAGCTATCCTTCGTGCGGCAGAGCAGGATCCTGATGGATGCGATGTTGTGCTGTGGGATGGTGGAAATAATGACTTCCCTTTCTACAAACCCGATCTTATGATTGGTGTAGCTGATCCTCACCGTCCGGATGCTGAAGTATCCTATTATCCTGGTGAAGTAGTCGCCCGAATATCCGATGTTATCGTTATCAACAAGATTGATTCAGCCGACATGGAGAATATCCAGAAGGTCCGCGACAATATTGCACGCATTAATCCTAACGCCATTGTAATTGATGGAGCATCACCGTTAACGGTTGATCATCCTGAACTTATCCGCGGAAAGAAAGTTCTCGTAATTGAAGATGGCCCAACACTTACCCATGGTGAAATGAAGATTGGCGCCGGTACTGTGGCTGCCCGTAAGTATGGCGCAGCCGAACTGGTCGACCCAAGGCCTTACGCCGTTGGCAAACTGGCTGAAACATTCCGCCTTTATCCCAACATCGGTACCTTACTGCCAGCGATGGGCTATGGCGATGAACAAGTAAAGGACCTGGAACGTACTATAGAAAACACACCGTGTGATGTTATCGTAATTGCTACCCCTATCGATCTGAACCGCATTGTGAAAATTAATAAACCTAACGTAAGAGTTGGTTATGATCTTCAGGAGATTGGTAAACCCGATCTTGCAGGTGTAATCAACGATTTTGTGAAAAAACACAATCTGGTTAAATAATTGTTTCTGGAAAAGCGGCCTTCGGGTCGCTTTTTTTTGTCTATACTTTCCACGCGCACAATTGTTCAGAAGATATTCTTTACTTTTATAAACTGAATAAAAATATTTCCATGAAGAACAGAAGCCTCGTTTCCATTACTGATTTCAGCAAAGAGGAATACATCCGGGTCCTTGATATAGCTGCTGATTTTGAGCGTAATCCCAATCAAAAGCTGCTACCCGACCATGTGGTGGCAACATTGTTTTTTGAACCTTCAACGCGTACGCGATTAAGTTTTGAAACAGCAGCCAACCGGCTTGGTGCACGTGTTGTTGGATTCAGCGACGCTGGCTCCACGAGCGTGCAAAAAGGTGAAACCCTGAAGGATACCATTAAGATGGTGAGCGGATATGCTGATATCATCGTGATGCGGCACCCACGCGAAGGAGCCGCCCGCTGGGCAAGCGAAATGTCTTCGGTGCCAGTGATAAACGCAGGAGATGGCGCGAACCAGCATCCTACTCAATGCCTGCTCGATATGTATAGCATCCGTCAAACACAGGGTAAGCTCGAGAATCTAAATATTGCACTTGTCGGCGATCTTAAATACGGACGAACTGTGCATTCGCTCGTGCAGGCCATGTGTAACTTCAATGCAACGTTTCACCTGGTATCACCGGTTGAACTGAAGCTCCCGAGTTCGGTAAAAATGCACATCAAGGAATCCAACCTCGAATATCATCAATATACCGACCTGTCGGATGTTATTCCCGCGGCCGATATCATTTACATGACCAGGATCCAGAAGGAACGATTCCACGACCCGATTGAATATGAAAAGGTAAAAAACAGTTATGTGCTTACGAAATCCATGCTCAAAGATTGTAAGCCCAATATGAAGATCCTGCATCCCCTGCCGCGTGTAAACGAAATAAGCCTGGACGTAGACACAACATCACAGGCATTTTATTTCAAGCAGGCTGAAAACGGTGTTTATGTGAGACAAGCGCTTTTAGCAGCTATTGGGGGTGTTAAATAACTAACATATTTTTTTAGTGGAATTAAATATTTTTGGAAATGGATAAAGAAACGCGCGAACTAAAGGTAACAGCTATCGAACATGGAACAGTTATCGATCATATCCCGGCAAACAATGTTTTCAGGGTAATCCGTATCCTGAACCTCGACACCATCGAAACCCAGGTACTTTTTGGAATAAACCTTGAAAGTCATAAATATGGCAAGAAAGGCATTATTAAGGTGAGCAACCTGTTTTTTGAGCGTGAAGAAATCAACAAAATAGCGCTCGTTGCCCCCACAGCAACACTCATCGTAATCCGCGACTTCAAGGTTGTGTCCAAAACACAGGTAGAAGTACCCGAAATTGTTGACAAAATCGTAAAATGCTTCAACCCTAACTGTATTACCAATCATGAAAACATACCAACACATTTTAAGGTAATAGACAAGGATGAGCTTAAACTTCGCTGCCACTATTGCGAAAAAATAACAGCGAGGAACAATATTGCCTTCCTTTAATGGCAGATTTGTCAATATTAGTGGTAAAAAAACTGAAGAAACACTTTTCATTTAAACATCAACAAATCATGAACAAAACATTTTTGCTATTCGCCGGCATCTTAGCGCTGGCCGCAGTTTCTGTTAAAGCCCAAAAACCAGCAGCCACCAAAGGCGTGTTCAAAACCTATGAGCCGGGCTATTTTCAGAATTTCATTCTCAAAGGAATTGAAGATTTTGAAAAAAGGAATGAAACACCAAAAGCAAGTAAGGCATTTCGAGCCGATCCTGCCGGCCTGGATATTCCTGTTTCTAAAGATGGATTTAAAACCTTTTGGCATAATGAACCTGTGTCGCAGGGAAATACCAATACCTGCTGGAGCTACTCAACTACTTCTTTTTTTGAATCCGAAGTTCTTCGCATCACCGGGCAGAAAGTTAAACTTTCGGAGATGTACACCGTTTACTGGGAATATGTGGAACGTGCTGCAACATGGGTGCAAAAACGCGGAAACGTCTATATTGGCGAAGGCTCGGAAGGAAATGCCGTGACGAAGATCATGAAGAAATATGGTGCAGTTCCTTACGCTGATTATTCAGGATTGCAACCCGGACAAACATTGCAGTCGCACGAGAAGATGTTCAATGAGATAAAGGCTTACCTGGACTTTGTAAAGACCAATAATACCTGGAATGAAGCCGATGTAATAGCGACAGTAAAGGATATTATGAAGCATTACATGGGAGAACCTCCATCCTCAGTTAATATGAGTGGAAATTCCTATACTCCATTGGAATATATGGATAAAGTGCTGAAGATTCGCACAGATGACTATACCGATGTACTTTCTTACATGCAGCAGCCCTATTGGAAACAGGTGGAATATGAGGTTCCGGATAACTGGTGGCACAGTAAGGATTATTATAACATACCGCTAACCGATTTTATGGATATATTGAAGAAATCGATAAAAGCCGGATATACGCTTGCCATAGGCGGCGATGTATCGGAAGCCGGTTTTCTGGGCCGCGAAGCCAATGCAGCTATTGTTCCTGCCTTCGACATACCATCGGCTGCTATCGACGAAAATGCACGGCAGTTCAGGTTCAGCAACGAAACCACAACCGACGATCATGGGATGCACGTTGTTGGTTTTATGGAAAAAGATGGTGTCACATGGTTTCTGATAAAAGATTCCGGATCGGGAAGCCGCACCGGTGGCAAGGAAAATAACAAAAACTTTGGCTATTATTTCTTCCACGAAGATTATATCAAATTAAAAATGATGGATTTTATGGTACATAAGGATATGATGAAAACCATGCTGCCGAAATTCAATTAACATTCCGATCCCCGCTATGGCTGGCGCGCGTCTCCTGACGCGTGTCGCTAACCCCGCTGGCGCGCGTCTCCTGACGCGTGTCGCTAACCCCTTCCGCCGCGTGTCGGTAACCCAACTATTATCCATATCTTGCATCACTATGTCCGACAAATACAAAATATTCAGTGGCGATGAAACGTATTTTGTTACATTCACAATTGTGGAATGGATCAAAGTATTGGCTGATGATAATTATAAGCACCTCATTATAGATGCAATCAAGTATTATCAAAAGAATAAAAGTCTTGTAATATATGGATATTGCATTATGCCTAACCATGTGCATATGATTGTGCAAGCTGCCGGTAGATTCACAATATCTGAAATACTGCGCGATTTAAAGAAATTTACATCCAGGGGAATTGTTAAAAAACTGAAAGAAGAGAAACCGGAAGGGTATTTGGATATTCTGAATCAATTTATAGAAGCAGGAAAGCCACTGAAAAGAATTAAAACATATAAGGTGTGGCAGGATGGTAACATGGCTAAATTACTATACAGCAATAAGTTTCTGTTAGAAAAGCTATCCTACATACACAATAATCCGGTTAAGTATGGATTGTGTAGTGTTCCATGGGGATATAAATTTAGTTCAGCAACCAATTATGCAGAAGAGGAATCATTGTTGATAGTAGAGTTATTAAGTCTGCACATGAACAAGGGATGATTTTAACGCACGCGTCGGGAGACGCGCGCAAGCGAGGGCAAGCGAGGTTATTAAGTCTGCACATGAACAAGGGATGATTTTAACGCACGCGTCGGGAGACGCGCGCAAGCGAGGAATGGATCAAAGTATTGGCTGATGATAATTATAAGCTTCAACGCACGCGTCGGGAGACGCGCGCAAGCGAGGCGAGAGAGCGGGGGCACGCGTCGGGAGACGCGCGCAAGCGAGGTATTGACTGATGATAATTATAAACGATAACAACTAAAATCTTTATCTTTAGAACTAAATTGAAATTCATACCAATGATTATTAAAACGAACAAAAGAACATTAGTAACACTCGTTTTTATTGCAGCAACTACAACCCTGGTAAAATATACAGCAGCTCAACCACTGAGTTCCATTGAAATCTCCCGGCAAAATGGAATTGAAGTTACCTCCCTGAACAGAGAAATCAGGTCGACAGGACAATTGCCACTTGTTTCTTTTCAAATAGGCGGGAAACAATACACGTCGCTGGACGCAAAATTGGAAAATGGATTGAACCGGATACCGGGAGTTGCTGAAATTTCATGGGACATAAAAAAATATAATTACGGACTAAAAATTCAGATCAAATTCCGCAATATTTCAGCCGACACAGTGTTTCTGCATAATGTAGTCCCTTTTCGGATATCAAAGGAAAATGTTTACATCACCGGCAAAGGTAATCATGGGTTATCCAGAACTCACCTGTTCCGTCCCGGGTTTGAACCCGTGAATGTGATCGTTCCGGATAATGCATGGGAACTGGGTTTCTCGGAGCTGGAATTCACCAACGGTAAAAAAGTGTGCGCACTGGTTCGCCGGGCAAAAGAATCCGTTCAAAAAGGGGAAAGGCATCGGTTCGAAACCGGACTTTTCCCCAACGGCTCAGTTGAATATACTTTATGGGCCGATTTTTATGAAGGGAACTGGCAGGAGGGTCTGCGGGTAATGTTCCAGGAAAGAATGCTTTACGATGTGGAACCCGGAAAATTCGACAATTCATTATTTGAGCGCAACGACCTGAAATGGGTTCGACATGCTTATGTCTCACACCTGATACAGAACTGGGACGATTATTACTACGATTATACCGACAGGAAATTTCACCTGGAAGATTTTGTAAAACAGGGACTGAAATTGTACGGAGGCGATGATTTTATCGGCATCTGGCCCACCTGGCCAACGCTTGGCCTGGATCAGCGCAACCAGTGGGACCTGTTCCGCGACTTACCGGGAGGAATGGAACAGATCAAAGAATTAGCCATGATGTGCAATCATTACGGTTCACGCATTTTTATCTGCTACAATCCCTGGGACGAAAGTACGCGCAATGAAAGTCACACCATGGGAATGGCCGGCATCATTGCAGCCACCGGTGCCGATGGAGTCGTGCTGGATACACAGGGAGCATCGGGCAAAGAACTTCAGCATGCTGCCGACTCGGTACGTGCCGGGGTTGTTATGTACAGCGAAGGGATGGCCGTGCCCCGCGATATGCAGGGAATTGTATCAGGTCGCGTGCACAATGCCCTTTACTATTGTCCGATGCTAAACCTGAACAAATTTATAAAACCAGAATTTTCTATATTCCGGGTTTCCGAGTTATATAAAGAACCGATCAGACGCGAATATTGCGTAGCCTTTTTTAACGGATATGGCACGGAAATGAACATTTTCGCTCCCGGAAAACCTGAGTGGGCCGAAGAACAGTACCGCTACCTTGGACGGACTTCGCGCATCCTACGTGAAAATACCTTTAATTTTATTTCAAAAGATTACATTCCACTCATTCCAACAACGCGCGATAATATCTGGGTCAACCAGTGGATTAATGGCGACAAAACAATATACTCTATATACAGCCTTATTCCCGAAGGATACAAGGAGTATCTTTTTGAAGTAAAGCCTCAAACAGGCTGGCATTATATTGACCTTTGGCACCACCGGGAGAAAGAACCGAAACTCATTGACGGGAAATGGCTCATCGAAGCAGAAACGGATGCCTTTAACCAGTCGTGGCTGGGAACCAACAACGAAGGCCAGGTGGATTGTATTGCCAGATTCCCCGGGCTGCTCAAAGCTTCTCTCCAAAGCGATGTCCTTCAGGTTGAGGCAGCCAAAGGCGAAGAAATAAAAATATGGGCGGGAATTCCGGAT
>Ga0315283_10003399_pt1 | contig 13564 bp, 15 predicted proteins | sample YL17G09_0_MG_FD_204541 | JGI IMG/M metagenome (GOLD analysis project Ga0315283, IMG submission 204541) | Sediment microbial communities from Yellowstone Lake, YNP, Wyoming, USA - YL17G09_0 | ecosystem: Environmental > Aquatic > Freshwater > Lake > Sediment | place: USA: Wyoming | collected... | reverse complement strand
GTGTGACGACAGCCCCCGTTGGGACGCGTGGTACCGAACGCCGTGGACGTTCGGGAACGGCAAAGTCGTGAAAGGTGAGCTCGTCGACGCGCTCGTCGCCGCCGATGGATCACGCCTGCGGTCCGACGGCTCACCGGGGGGCAGCACCCGGTTCGAGGTCGCCTCCTCGGGCTTCGCCGCGTTGGTTGCTTTCAACGCCCTCGAGCTCGCCGGCGTGACCGGCGACGGTCGCCTGCGGGCCGAGGCCCGGTCTGTCGCCGACGGCCTGGACGCTCGTTGGGATGCGGCCCGCTCGACCTGGCCCGACCGGGTCGTGGTCGGCCCTTCGGCCACCGCCGGGGTGCGCACGCTCGACGCCCTCCTGCCCGTTCTGGTGAGCGCCGACGACGTGGTCGTCACCCGGGCCTTCGCCGAGATCGACGACGACCGCGCCTTCGGCGGTCGCTGTGGCCCGGCGGCGACCCATCGCCAGGAGCCGACCTTCGACCCGCAGGCGTATTGGCGGGGCCCGGCCTGGCCCCAGCTCACCTATCTGTTGTGGGTGGCGGCCACCCGGCGGGGCCTCGAGCCGGTGGCGTCCGGGCTACGAGGCCGACTCGTGGCCGGCGCGCTGAAGTCAGGATTCGCCGAGTACTGGCACCCCGACACCGGCGCCGGCCTCGGTGCCGTTCCGCAGTCGTGGTCGGCGCTCGCCGCGGTGGTGGTTCAGGCGCCCCGGGCGTAGCGCTTGGCGTCGTCGGGCGAGGCCGTCGACGGGTCGATCGGGTGCACGGTGGCGTCGGCGCGGTCGACGTCGCCGGGCCACTCGAGCGTGGTTGGTTCGTCGACGTGGGCCGGCTTGGCCGTCTGCGGTGCCGACAGCGACGGCAGCCGAACCTCCGCGGTGTCGGCCGACCAGCGGATGCCGGCCGGCCGGGGGAGCCTGGTGGGCAACCGGTCGAGGTTGTGGTTGAGGACCCAGGCCAACTCGGCCGGATCGGTGCGCAGGTCGGTCGACGGCGCGGGCGCCACGACCTGGATCTGGTCGAAGTCGAGGTCCATCGATGACCGGGGACGGGCGGTCGTCGCGAGTACGGGGCTCGGGTCCGAGCCGGTGGCGATCGGCTCGGGCGGCTCGACGGTGGCCATGGCCATGGCCTCGCTGATGGCGGCCGGGCTGAGTCGAATCTCGGCCGTCGGGTCGCGGGTGAGGGCCAGGTGGTTGCGGGGGTCGGGGATGACCTCCAGGATCGACCAGATGGCCGCCTCGGCCCCGATCGGGAGCTTCTCGGCGGCGGTCCGGTCGTCGGTACGCGGGCCCTTGGCTTTCCTGGACTTCGAGAACATGCCGGCAACGGTAGAAGTGCGTCATCGGCCACGCGCGGATGCCCGCCTCCGAGGCCCCGGTCCGGTCGGTCTTCGAGACCCGGGTCCGGTCGACCCCCCGGGGCCCGGCTGTCGCCGGGATCGCCCGGCGCTAGGTTCTGCGGAAGGTCCACCGGTTCACCCGAGGTGGGCGGTCGAGCCGGGAGTCACCCATGCGCATGAACGTCGAGCCCATCCCCACGGCGTCGGACCGGATCAACGAGATCCGCCAGCTCACCGCCCGCATCGTCAACGACGAGATCCTCCCCCACGAGAACATGTTGTGGGGCTGGCGATCGGGCCAGCACTTCACCGAGGCCGACCGCGAGGAGTCGCGCCAGCGGCGCGAGCACGTGAAGGACCGGGTGCGTCAGGCCGGGTTGTGGGCGCCGCATCTCCCCGAGGAGTACGGCGGGGCCGGCCTCGACTTCCTCGAGCACGCCTACATGAACGAGGTGCTCGCCTACGCCATCGGGGCCGCATCGCTGTTCGGCGTGGTCGCCCCCAACTCGGGCAACCAGTCGATCCTGGTGAAGTACGGCACCGAGGAGCAGAAGCAGAAGTGGCTCATCCCGTCGATCGAGGGTCGGCTCGAGTCGGGGTTCTCGATGACCGAGCCCGATGTCGCCGGGTCGGATCCCCGCTCGTTGCAGACGACGGCGCGGCGAGACGGCGACGAGTGGGTGATCAACGGCCACAAGTGGTTCACGTCGAACGGCAAGCGGGCCGACTTCTTCATCGTGATGTGTCGCACCGAGGACGCCGACGGCGACGGTGACGGCAACGCGCGGATGACGCAGATCATCGTGCCGCGTGACGTGCCGGGCGTGAACATCGTGCGCGGCATCAACGTGTGGGGTCAGGACTCTGATCACTGCGAGATCATCTATGACGACGTGCGGGTACCGGTCGAGAACCAGCTGGGCAGCAGGGGCAGCGGCCATCAGGCCGCCCAGGACCGCCTCGGCGCGGGTCGCGTGTACCACTGCATGAACTCGGTCGGGCAGATGTGGCGCGCGTTCGACCTGATGGTCGAACGGGCGATGAGCCGCGAGGTGCACGGCGGGCTGCTCGAGACGAAGCAGTTCACGCAGGGCTTCATCGCAGATTCGTACATCGACCTGCAGGCGGCGCGGTTGATGACCATCCACTGCGCCGAGGTGATGGCCGGCGGCGGCGATGCCCGCACCGACATCTCGGCCATCAAGGTGTTCGTGCCGGCCGCCTACCACCGCGTCGTCGACCGGGCGATCCAGGTGTGGGGCGGCGCCGGGGTGTCGGGCGACCTGCCGCTCGCCGCCATGTACCAGGGTGCTCGCACGCTGCGCATCGCCGACGGTCCCGACGAGGTGCACAAGATCCTCATCGCCAAGAACATCCTGGCCCGCTACCACAGCGGCCACGGTTGGGACTTCGGCAACTGACCCGGGCCGCGGTCAGATCCGCGGCCGGAGCCCGACGAGGAGACGCTCGACGATGCCGCCCACCTCGGCTCGGGTTGCCGCGGGATCGTCGGCGTCGCTGATCAGGTTGCAGCCCTCGATCAGCGCACCGTTGAGCATCTGTGCGAGCGGCGCGAGCGGCTGGCGCTCGATGACGCCGGTGTTCATGGCCTTCCGCAGGGCCCCGCGCAGCACGATCGCGCCGTAGCGCGCCTCGATCTCGCGGGTCACCTCCCAGCCCAGCACCGACGGACCGTCGAGCAGCACGATCCGCCGCACCTCGGGGTCGCCGTGGGCGTCGAGGATCGCCCGGCAACCGGCGAGCAGACCGGGCCATGATTCGTTGTCGACGAACGCCGGTGCGACCTGCTCGGTGATCTGGCGCTTGACCTGTTCGTAGACGGCCCGCATGAGGTCGTTCTTGGCGGCGAAGTGGTGGTAGAGCGCGCCCTTGGTGACGCCGGCGGCGGCGGCGACGTCCTCGGTCGAGGTCTCGGCGTAGCCCTGCGTGCCGAACAGGTGCCTTGCCGCGGCAATGATCGCCAGGCGCGTGGCGACACCCTGAGCCACTTTCCTGTTGACATTCGTACTGTCGGTATGCATCATACGTACCGGTAGTATCTTACAACTATGGGGGATGGAAATGCCGAAATATGTCATCGAGAGGGAACTTCCGGGCGCCGGGAAACTCACGTCCGACGAGTTGCGGGGGATCTCGCAGAAGTCCAACAAGGTGATCGCGGATCTCGGGCCGGAGATTCGATGGCTCACCAGCTACGTCACCGACGACAAGATCTACTGCGTCTATGTGGCCCCGAGCGAGGAGATCCTCTTCGAGCACGCGCGCTGCGGGGGCTTTCCGGCCGACAGCATCTCGATGGTGTCGACTGTGATCGACCCGTCCACCGGGGACTGATCACACCCGCGACTGGTCCGGGCCAGTTCTGGCCCGGGCCGGGTCGGGCCGATCTCAGGCGCGGGGAGGCTCGGGCCAGGTCTGGCCGAACCAGCGCTGCACCCGGCTCGAACCGAACTCGGCCTTGTCGGCGGCGAGCGCAGGTGAGGGCCCGTCGAGGTCGCCGGTGGGGCTCTGCCCGGTGAGGAACGTGACGTCGACCTTGGCCACCTGGTCGTCGCCGAACTCGAGGTAGCAGATCCCGTTGCCGTTGTACTCCGCCGAGGGCGAGGTGCCCCGGATGCGCGCACTGATCCGCTCGGCGACGACCGCCGCCTGCCCTTCGGCGAACACGCCGGCCTTCGGCGTGCCGACACTGGCCACATCGCCGACCGAGAAGACATCGGGGAACGAGGTCTCGAGCGTCAACGGGTTCACAGGGACCCATCCATCGACCGTCATGTCCGATTCGACGACCACGGTCGGCGCCCGGTGCACCGGGACGCCCAGGAAGAGGTCGTAGGGCATCTCGGTGTCGTCGCTGAGCACGGCGACGCGGCGGGCCGGGTCGAGCTCGCGTACCGCGGCACCGGGGCACCAGTCGATGCCCCGTTCGGCGAAGGCGACGAGCAACGCCTGCGACGCCGCCGGTGACGGGGGGATGGGAACGCCGAAGGGCATGACGAGCGAGATCGTGGATGCCTCACGGAGCCCGCGAGCCGTCAGGTAGTCGTGCATCAGCAACGCCGTCTCGCTCGGCGCCGGTGGGCACTTGAACGGCGTGCTGGTCACCCCGACGATGACTCGGCCGCCTTCGAAGTCGGCCAGCACGTCGCGTAGCGCGAACGCCCCGGGCACCGTGTAGAACTCGTGACCGCCCTCGACCAGCCCCGGTGTGACGTCCGGGTGCAGATCGGCACCGAGGGCGACCACCAGGATGTCGGCGTCGAACGCCCCGGCGTCGGTCTCGACGCGCTTGGCGACCGGATCGATCGACCGCACCGTCGACTGCACGAACCGCACGCCCGGCTTCACGAGGTTCGAGTAGAGGTGCCGCGCCGACGCCGGAAGCGTGCGCCCGAACATCACATCGAGCTTCGAGAACCCGAAGACGAACCCGTCGCTCTGGTCGATCAGCACGACATCGACATCGTCGCCGAACTCCTCGGACAACCTCGTCGTCAGCTCGAGACCACCGAACCCTGCACCCAGAACCAGTACTCGCATGGCGGCACCATACCCAGCGTCGCGGGCGGCGATCGCCCTGACGCGTTCCGCTCTCGGGTGGTCGGTCGCCGTGAGTAGCCTGACGGACCTCCCCACCGCATCGAGATCGAGACGTCATGCTCCCTCCGACCCCAGACGCCGACGACACCGACCGGGTCGACCGGGCTGACTTCCCGCCCGGGTGGCCCGAGCCGGCCGCGCCGGCGGCAGGCACCTCCTTCGTGGCCGACGAGCGTCACCGGTTGTGGAAGGCCAGCCAGGCGGCGCGGCCCCTGCTCCGGGGCTGGTTGCACGCCGCCGCCCTGCCTCTGGTGGCGGCCGGGGGCACCGCCCTCACGCTGCGGGTCCGCGACCGCAAGGCCAAGGTCGGGCTCTTCGTGTTCGGCGGCGGGTACTCGGCGATGCTGGCGGCATCGGCGAGCTACCACCGCCTGCCCCGATCCGAACGCCAGGCCCATTGGCTGCGACGGGTCGACCACTCGATGATCTACGTGGCCGAAGCCGCCACGGTCACCCCACTTGCCGTCATGCTGTTGCCGGCACCTCTGTCGGGCATCGTGATCGGTAGCGCGTGGACCGCGGCGGGAGTGGGTGCCGCCCTCAAGATGACCCGACTGAACGAGGAGCGTGACGGCGGGAGCTGGCTGTACCTCGCGATCGGCTGGGCGGGCGTGGTCATGGCCCCGCTCGTGTATGAGCGAGGGGGTCGGGAGGCGCTGGCGGCCATGGCGGTCGGCGGGCTGCTCTACAGCGGGGGCTTCGCCGTGCTGGCCACCCAGCGGCCCGACCCGGCGCCGGGGGTGTTCGGCTATCACGAGGTGTGGCACGCGCTGGTGCTGGCCGCCGGTCTGGCCCACGCCGAGATGCTCCGCCGCATCGTGGTCGGCACACGCGTCGGCCAACCGGTGGGTAGCCGACGATGATCCACACCGACCAGCACGGCCTGGTCACCCAGGTGACCATCGATCGCCCCGAGCGTCGCAACGCCCTCGACCACGAGGCGCTCGAAGGACTGCTCGTCGCCCTCGACTCCGCGACCAGGGCGGGCAGTCGGGCCCTTGTGCTGATCGGGTCGGCGGGCCACTTCTGCGCCGGAGCCGACCTCGCGACCGTCGAGGACGACGCGTTCCTCGACCTGCTCCATCGATTGCTCGACGGGCTGCGCACGGCGCCGTTCCCGTCGATCGCCGCCATCGACGGTGCCGCCCTGGGTGCCGGTGTGCAGCTTGCCGTCGCCTGCGACCTGCGCGTGGCCACGCCCGGGTCGACCTTCGGCATCCCGGCGGCGAAGATCGGCCTGATGACCGACCAGTGGACCCTGCAGCGACTCGTCGGCTTCGTCGGGCAGGGGCCGGCGCGGGCCATGTGCCTGGCGGCCGAGACGTACTCGGGCTCGCGGGCCCACGACCTCGGCTTCGTGCAGCGTCTGGTCGAGCCCGGTCAGCTGGCCGACGAGGCGCGGTCGTGGGCCGAGCTCATCACCACCCTCGCCCCGCTCACCATCGCCGGCTTCAAGGTGGGCCTCAACGAGGCCGAGGCGGTCACCGACTGGAGCCCGACCTACCGGTCGGCCTTCGAGACGGCCTGGGCCAGCGGCGATCTCGCCGAGGGCCTGGCCGCCTTCGGTGATCGTCGCCCGCCCGCGTTCGAGGGCACCTGAGCTTCGGCGGATCGGCTTGAGCGTCGGCGGATCGGCTTGAGCGTCGGCGGATCGGCTTGAGCTACTGGGCTGAGCCCCGGGCCGAGCCGGCCTGACGGGGGGCGCCCGTGGGCACGACGAGGCAGCCGATCACGTGGCGCACCCCGTTGCCCCACGCGGATTCCTGGGGCAGCAGGTAGTCGATCTCGTACGACGACGTCGCGTAGGGCTTGGCGACGTAGGCCTCCCACGACGTCGGGCACGAGCTCTTGGCCAGGGCCTCGAGGGCCGAGGCGCCCGGCCAGTCCTTGCCGGGCACATCGACCGTGGCGAAGATCTCGTTCTGATGGGGGAGAGCGCAGTCGAGATCGAGATAGACGGTCGGCCCCTTGTCGGTGGCACGCACGTCGAAGCAGTGGCCGACCGTCGGCACGTAGATCGAGAACTGCTTGCCGGCCGACAGGGGGGCCTCGGTCGTGGTCGTCGTCTCGGCGGGCGTCATGGTGGTGGTGGCCGCGGTCGAGGCAGCGTTGCCCGAGCAGGCCGAGAGGGCGGTCATCGCCATGGCCAGCCCGAGTACGCCGATCACCCCGGCGGCACCGATGCGGTGCCGCCGCGGCACGGCGCGCATGTCAGTAGGCACCGGGTAGCAGCCGGGTGATGTTCTCGAACGCCGCATACAACGCCAGGGTGAAGAACGGAATGGCGACCGCGTAGGGCGCCACCCGCCACCAGCCGTGCAGGCGACGATGGGCGAGGTACCAGGCTCCGAACCAGATCAGCAGGGCCAGCAGCGACCACAGGATGGCGGGCCCGCGTGCGGTCTGGTCGCCGCCGGCGAGGTCGACGTTGGCAAACGTCTCGTCGCTCGTGGTGGGCGTCGCCTTGGGCGTGTCGGGGGCCGGGTTGCCGACGAGCCGGGCCTCGACCACGATGCGCTCGCGGGCGCTGTACTTCGGGTTGCACGCCATGAGCGTGAGTCGGTTGTCGCCCTTGTCGTCGAGGATCTCGACCGCGCTCGGGCCGACGATGCGGTGCCCGAGAGCCGACCCTGCCGGAGCGTTCGGTTCCTGGGGGAGCACCTCGTAGGTGAACGTGCCCTGCAGGGTCACGATGGTGATCTGGTCGCCGGGCTCGAGCTCGTCGATGCGGTTGAACGGCGCCTTGTAGGTGGTGCGGTGCCCGGCGATCGCGGCATTGCCGGCCTGGCCCGGCATCGGCGTGGCGGAGAAGTGGCCCGGCCCATCCTTCAGCCACTTCAGATCGGTGCCCTCGACCATGTAGAAGTCGGCGCCGATGCGGGGAATGGTGATCTGCCCGATGGGTTGGCCCGGGTCGGCCACGGGCAGGCCCCCGGTGGCCCCCGGCACCGGGGGAGCGATGGTGGACCCGGTCGCGGCACCGGTGGTCGACGGGTCGGTCGCGGTCGTCGTGGTCGGGGCCGGGTCGCTCGAGCCGTTGGTCGAGCCCTCGCCCTCGGCGAGTTGCTCCTGGGTCGACCGGAACTGCCGCCCGAGATCGTCCTGGGCCTGCGCCGTGTGGATCCCTGTGCCCCACAGCTGATACGTCACGAACAGCAGGATCAGCACCCCGGAGCGGATCATGAATCGACCCACGGCGCCGAGCCCTCGTGCGAATGTCACGTCGGCACGATAGTGAGTCGGCGCGCCCGTCCCGGTTCGCCCCCGCGCCGGCCTCCCGGCACGAGCACCGAGCGGCCGCTCCGTCTTCGCCACCTTGGTCGCCCCGAGTGGCCCCAGGTACCCTCGTTCATCGCCATGGAGCCCGTCGTCCACCTCCGCTCCGCCGTCGCCCTCCTCGGCCGCTTCCCGGCACTCGCCGGTGTCGATCTCGACGTCGAGCGGGGCGAGATCGTGCTGCTCGAAGGACCGAACGGGGCCGGCAAGACAACGCTGCTGCGCACGCTGGCCGGATTGCTGCCCGTCGTGAGCGGCACCGCGGTCGTGCTGGGCCACGACCTGCGGCGCGACCGCCGGGGCGTTCGCCGCCAGGTCGGGCTGCTCGGTCACACGACCATGCTCTACGACGAGTTGACGGTGGCCGACAACGTGCGGTTCTGGGCCAAGGCCGCCCACGCCGAGACCGACGACGCCGAGGCCGCGCTCGTCGCCCTCGGCCTCGATGGTCGACTGCGCACGGTCGCCGTGGCTCGCCTGTCGACCGGTCAGCGCCGCCGCGCCTCGATCGCCACCATGGTGGCCCGCCGCCCCGAGCTGTGGCTGCTCGATGAGCCCCACGCCGGTCTCGACGCCGAGGCCCGCGACATCATCGACTCGCTGGTGCGCCAGGCGGCGGCGTCGGGGGCCACGGTCGTCGTGGCGTCGCACGAGTCCGACCGGGCCAACACTCTGGCCGAGCGGGTCGTGACCATCGTCGGGGGCGTGATCGATGCGCCGCATGCTGATGTACCGCCGACGTCGGCACCGGCGAGCGCCGACCCGCCTCCGGCCGCGGAGCCGGAGGCGACCCGTGTTCCGTGACGCCATGCTGATCGCCGGCAAGGATCTGCGCATCGAGGCCCGCTCGCGGGTCGGGCTCAGCCAGATCGCACCGTTTGCCCTGCTCATGTTGATCCTGTTCGCCTTCGCCCTCGACCCCGACACCGGGGTGCTCGACCGGGCCACCCCCGGCCTCTACTGGGTGGCCGTGCTGTTCAGCGCCCTGCTCGCCATCCAGCGGGCGTTCGCCATCGAGGTGTCGGACGGCAACCGCGACGCGCTGCGCCTCTCGGGGCTCGATCCCGCCGGTATCTACCTTGGCAAGGTCCTCGCCGTCGCCGTTCAGCTCGCCGTGCTCGAGGTACTGCTGGGCGTTGGCGTGGTGATGTTGTACGGCAGTCATGTCGGCAACGCGCTGCTGCTGGTCGCCACCTGTCTGGCCGCGACCGCGGGCATCGCGGCGGCCGGTACGCTCTACGGCGTTCTCGCTGCCGGTCTCCGGGTGCGGGAAACGCTGCTCCCCTTGCTCCTGCTCCCCGTGCTGGCTCCGGTCTTGATCGGGTCGACACGAGCATTCGAGGCCGCCCGCACCGCCACCAGCTCCGATGGTTGGCCCTGGGTCGGCCTGCTCACCGTGTTCGCCCTCACCTACATCATCTTCGGGGTCTTCGGCTTCGGACCCCTTCTGGAGGAATCGTGACCAGCCAGCTCAGCGCCAACTCACGGCCTGACCCGGCAACCGGGGTCGACGGCCCGACCGGCCCGACCGGTACCGGGTCGCGCACGACGCGCATCCTCGGGCTGATCACCCTCGTCGGCATCGCCATCGGCGCCTATCTCGCGCTGGTGTCGAGCCCGCAGGACGAGAACATGGGCGACGTCGTGCGCATCATGTACATCCACGTGCCGATCGTGAGCATGGCGTATGTGGGTTGCGCCCTCACCTCGTTGGGCAGCGTGGTCTACCTCTGGAAGAAGTCGCAGTGGTGGGACATCACCGCCGCCGCCTCGGCCGAGATCGCCATGATCTTCACCGCCCTCACCCTGGTGATCGGCATGATCTGGGGCCGGCCGACCTGGGGCGTCTGGTGGGTGTGGGATGCCCGACTGACCTCGACGGCCATGCTGCTGCTGCTGCTCCTGGGCTACCTGGCGGTGCGCCGAATCCCTGCCGATGCCGCCACCAGATCGAAGCGCTCGGCCATCGTCGGGCTGCTGCTGTTCCCGAACGTGATCATCGTCAACCGGTCGGTCACCTGGTGGCGATCCCTGCACCAGGGCACCACCATCCTCAACACGCTCAAGCCGAAGATCCACGACCAGATGGCCGTCACGCTCGTGGTGGCCATGGTGGTCGTCGCCCTGATCTTCGCCTGGCTGCTGATCCACCGCTGGCGCTTGGCTTGGCTCGAGGAGCAACTCGACGCCCACGAGCTCGACCGGGCCATCGCCGAGCGTCGGGCCGAGTCGGCGGCCGCCACCGGGAGCGCCTCATGAGCGACTGGGGCTATGTCGCCATGGCCTGGAGCCTCACCACGGTGGTGCTCGTCGTCTATGCCGTCTGGATCATCGTGCGTGGCCGGGCGCTCAGCCGGCGCGTGCCGCCCGAAGATCGGCGATGGGCGTGACCGACCCGTCGTCCGGGCTCGACCTCACCCCGCGGCCACCCGTCGACGACGGCTCGCCGGCCACGGCCGCCCGAAGCCGGTCCCGGCGCAAGTGGGGCCCGATCGTCGTGCTCGCGTTGGTGGTCGTCGGCGTCGGGTTCGTCGCCGCTCAGGCCCTCAACACCGCCACCACGTTCTTCTACAACGCGGATGAGGCTGTCGCCAACCAGGCCACGCTCGGCACCAGCCGGTTTCGGTTGCAGGGCACGGTCGAGCCCGGATCGATCCAGCGCAACGGCACAGGGGTCGCGTTCACGGTGACGTTCAACGGCACCGAGGTGGCGGTCGTGCACCAGGGCGATCCGCCCCAGCTGTTCAAGGACGCCATGCCCGTCGTGCTGGAAGGCCACTGGGACTCGACCGGTGCCCGGTTCGACAGCGACCGCATGCTCGTGAAGCACGACGAGAACTACGTCGAGAAGAACGGCGACCGCCTCAAGCAGGCCGACGAGGGCGGCAACGTGGAGCCGTCCTCGACGATTCCGGCAACGACGCTCGCCCCGACCGTCAGCAGCCCGGCGGGCCCGGCGGCGGCCCCATGAACCTGGCCCTCGGCACCGCCGGGGTCGTGCTCGGGCTGGTCGCCTCGTGCGGCGCCGTGCTCACCCTGGCGGTCGGCCTGCTGGCCGGGCGCCCCGACCTGTTGCGACTCAGCCGGGTCTACACCTGGCTCGTGCTGCTCGCCGCGGTGATGGCCTTCGCCGCCATGGAACGGGCGCTCATCACCCGCGACTTCACCGTCTCGTTCGTGGCCGAGCACGGCAGCACCCGCACCCCGGCGCTGTTCAACGTGGCGACGCTGTGGTCGGCGCTCGAAGGCTCGATCCTGTTGTGGGTGCTCTTCCTGGCCGGCTACACGGCGCTCGTCGGTCGCAAGTTCCGTGATCGCCTCGCCGACCCGCTCGTCGGCTGGGCCCTGCTCACCATGTTCGTGGTGTGCATCTTCTTCTTCGGGCTGCTGCTCGGGCCGGCCAACCCGTTCAAGTCGTTCGCGCCGCCGGTCGGATTCGACGGTCCCGGCCCCAACCCGCTGCTGCAGAACAATCCGCTCATGGCCTTCCACCCGCCGATGCTGTACCTCGGCTACGTCGGGTTCACGGTGCCGTTCGCCTTCGCCATCGCCGCCCTCGTCACCGGCCGCGTCGGTGAGGGCTGGCTCGTCGAGACGCGCCGGTGGACCCTCATCGCCTGGGGCTTCCTGACCGTCGGCATCGTTCTCGGCTCGTGGTGGAGCTACGAGGTGCTCGGCTGGGGCGGCTACTGGGCCTGGGACCCGGTCGAGAACGCGTCGTTCCTGCCGTGGCTCACCGGCACGGCCTATCTGCACTCGGTCATGGTGCAGGAACGTCGCGGCATGCTGCGCGTGTGGAACCTGTCGCTGCTGTGCGCCACGTTCTCGCTCACGATCCTCGGCACGTTCATCACCCGGTCGGGGGTGCTCGACAGCGTCCACGCCTTCAGCGAGTCGAGCATCGGCCCGGCGATCCTGGGCTTCTTCGCCCTGATCGTCGCCGTCACCATCGGTCTCATCGCGTGGCGGGGCGATCGCCTGCGCTCACCCGGGCGGATCGACTCGCCGATCTCTCGTGAAGGCGCGTTCATGGCCAACAACGTGTTGTTCGCCGGCTTCGCCTTCGTGGTGCTGCTGGGCACGGTCTTCCCGCTGCTCATCGAAGCCGTCAACGGCAAACGGGTCTCGGTGGGGGTGCCCTACTTCAACCGCATGACCATGCCGATCGGGCTCGCCCTGCTCTTTCTCATGGCGGTCGCGCCCGTCTTGCCGTGGCGCAAGGCCAGTGGCGAACTGTTGCGGCACCGACTGCTGTGGCCGGCATGGATCGGCGTCGGATGCGTGGTGCTCGGTGTGGTCGTCGGCCAGCGGGGGTTCGCGCCGCTCGTGGCCTTCGGTCTGGGCGGGTTCGCCGCCGGGTCGGCCGGTCGCCAACTCGTGTTGGCCACCCGCCGCCAGGGGTGGCGAGGCCTCGTGGGCCGGGCCAACGGCGGCATGATCGTGCACCTCGGCGTGGTCGTGATCGCCGTCGCCTTCGCCGCCAGTGCGAGCAACGTGCGCCAGAACGAGTTCATCCTGCGGCCCGGTGACACCGCCAACTTCGCGGGCCACGAGCTCACCTACGTGCGCATGAACGAAGTGGTCGATGCCAACAAGGTGTCGACACAGGCCCTGATTCTCGTCGACGGCAGCGGGCCCTATTCGCCGGGCATCAGCAAGTACACGTTCGGGTCGAGCATCGTGGGCACGCCGTCGGTGAAGTCGACGTTCCGTACCGACATCGCCCTCAGCCTGCTCGAGGTGCCCGAGGGCCCCGACCAGCCGGTCACGATCCGGGTCACGATCCAGCCGCTCATCATGTGGCTGTGGATCGGTGGCGCCATCATGGCCGCCGGCACCCTGCTGGCCGCGTTCCCCCGTGGTCGTCGCCGGGGCACCGAGGCTGTCTCGGCGCCGGTGGGCGACCGGCGGCGCCGGCCCGCCGAGGTGTCGTGATGGCCGCCCCCGTCGACCCCGGCACCGGCGGTCAGGCCCCGGCCGGCGATCAGGCCCCGGCCGGCGAAGAACCGACCGGGGGAGGCCACCTGGCCCGCAATGCCGCCATCGCCGTCGGCATCGTGGTGATCGCCCTCATCGCCCTGCTCGCCACCGGCAAGACGAACGACCAGCGCCAACCGTCGGCCAAGATCGTCGGCCAGATCGTGCCCGCCGTCTCGGGCACCACCCTCACCGGGGCGCCCTACGACATCGACCTGCACCAGGGCAAGTGGGTGGTCGTCAACTTCTTCGCGTCGTGGTGTACCCCGTGCCGCATCGAGCAGCCCGAGCTCGTGAAGTTCGCGGCGGCGCACGAGGCGGCCGGCGACGTCGAGATCGTGAG
>Ga0315283_10003396_pt1 | contig 13566 bp, 11 predicted proteins | sample YL17G09_0_MG_FD_204541 | JGI IMG/M metagenome (GOLD analysis project Ga0315283, IMG submission 204541) | Sediment microbial communities from Yellowstone Lake, YNP, Wyoming, USA - YL17G09_0 | ecosystem: Environmental > Aquatic > Freshwater > Lake > Sediment | place: USA: Wyoming | collected... | reverse complement strand
CCTGCGGAGGAAATGCAGAAAATCATGAAGGACGCGGCAGAGAAGATGATGGCCGGGCGCCGGCAGGAGGGCGGGGCCGGACAGGAAGTCGGCGGTCCAGAAACCGGTACGTCCGGCGTGACTGTTCAGGCGCATGCTTCGAGCCAGGCGGTCCGGACCGGGGAAGGCGCGCAGCGGTTCATGGCATTTGGCCAGGGACAGGGGGGCGCGCCGGCCCAAGGGGCGCGGCTGAAACAGCCCTCCCGGGTCTGGATCCAGGATGAGAGCGGCAAGCTCCAGATCGTCTTCATCAGGCCCGGCGTTTCCGACAATTCCTACACGGAGATCCTCAGTGGCGAACTCCAGGAAGGCCAGGAGGTCATCATCGGCACGGAAGGCGGGTCGATCGTGGCCGCGACCCCCGGCGGGCCGGGTCAGCCCGGGCGGATGATGTTCATCGGCCGCTAGGCGCGGAATGGATGAATTCGAGATAGAACAATGGCTAAAAAGATCATCGAACTTCAGAACCTGGTCAAGACCTACAAGGTCGGCGACACGGAGGTCCAGGCCCTGCGGGGCGTCTCCTACAGCGTCGAGGCGGGGGCTTTCGTGGCCATCCTGGGTCCTTCCGGTTCGGGGAAGTCCACCCTGATGAACATCCTCGGCTGCCTGGATAAGCCAACGTCCGGTAAATATACCCTGGAAGGCGAAGATGTTTCCACCTTCGACAAGAACAAGCTGGCCCGCATCAGGAACCAGAAGATCGGATTCGTTTTCCAGACCTTCAACCTCCTTTCCCGGACCTCGGCCCTCGAGAACGTCGAGCTTCCCCTCCTTTACTCCAACGTCCATACGAAGCAGAGGCACGAGATGGCACTCAAGGCGCTGGAATCCGTAGGGCTTAAGAACCGGGCCCACCACAAAACCAATCAGCTTTCCGGCGGCGAGCAGCAGCGGATCGCCATCGCCCGCGCCCTGCTGAACAACCCGGCGCTGATCCTGGCCGACGAGCCGACGGGGAACTTGGACACCAAGACGAGCAGTGAGATCATGGATATCTTCACCAAGCTCAACGTCGAGAAAGGGATCACCATGGTCATGGTGACCCACGAGACGGACATCGCCGCTTACGCCCGGAAGAGGATCTACGTCCGGGACGGTCAGATCATCCGGGAGGATTAATTCCAAAAGCAAGGAGTCGTTTCCATGAACATACTGCGCACGAGCCGGATCGCTCTCCGGGCCCTGGCCCGGAATAAAATGAGGTCATTCCTGACCGCCCTGGGCATCATCATCGGCGTCGGGGCCGTCATCGCCATGGTCAGCCTCGGCGAGGGCGCCAAGAAAGGCGTCGAGGACCGTTTCAACGCCATGGGGACGAACCTGCTGTTCGTCTCCCCCGGGAGCAGGAACTCCCACGGCGTCCACTCCGGTGGAGGCGGTCATCAAAGCCTCAAGCCGGAGGACGCCGCCGCCATCGAAGCCCAATGCGACGCCGTGAAATTCACGTCGTCGTCGACCAACTCCCGGGCCCAGGTCGTCTACGGGAACAAGAACTGGAACACTTCGGTCCAGGGCACGGGGGCGCGTTATCCTGAGATCCGCAACTGGGAGATTGAAACGGGGACCTTCTTCGACGAAGCCCAGGTCAAAACCGGGGCCAAGGTCTGTGTCCTGGGAAGCGAAGTCAAAAAGTCCCTTTTCGAGGACGAAGACGCCGTCGGCAAAGTCATCCGGGTCAAGCAAATCCCGTTCCGGGTCCTGGGAGTCCTCAAATCCAAGGGCGAGTCGGGGGGCTGGTTCAACCGCGACGACATGATCGCCGCCCCCTACACGACCGTGATGAAGAGGCTCCAGGGCGTCGAATACATCAGCTCGATCGACATCCAGGCCATTTCCATGGCCCAGACGGTCGAGGCCAAACGACAGATCGAAGAGCTCCTCCGCATCCGGCACAAGATCGCCCCCGGGGCTGAAGACGACTTCCAGGTCCGGAACATGTCCGAGATCGCCGAAGGCGCGGCCCAGTCGACCCAGATCCTGGGCATCCTGCTCGGCAGCATCGCCTCCATCTCGCTCCTCGTTGGAGGTATCGGGATCATGAACATCATGCTCGTCTCCGTGACGGAGCGGATCCGGGAGATCGGCATCCGGATGGCCGTCGGGGCGCGGGAGAAAGACATCCTCCTCCAGTTCCTGACCGAGGCCGTGGTCCTCAGCGTTTTGGGCGGCGCCCTGGGGGTCGCCTTCGGCATCGGCAGCTCCAAGCTGATGAAGTTCATCCCCATCTTCGCCGAATGGAAGACCATCGTCTCTCCCGGCTCCATCGCCCTGGCTTTCGTGTTTTCCGCTTCCGTGGGGATCTTTTTCGGCTTCTATCCGGCCCGCAAGGCGTCCAAGCTCGACCCGATCGACGCCCTCCGGTATGAATGATCGTTGACATGAGACAAGGAGACCTAAAATGAGACTTCGCACCATAGGAACCATGGCCCTCCTCACGCTGGGGACCGTGACGCTCGCGTTCGGCCAGGAGAAGGATACTCCCCTCGCCCTCTCCCTCGAGGACTGCGTTCTGAGGGCGATGAAGAACAACCTCTCGGTGGCCATCCAGGTCCTGAACCCGGAGATCTCGGTCGCCTCGGTCTCGCGCGCCCAGGAAAAGTTCTATCCCAGCCTCTCATTCAGTTTCAATAAGAGAAACTCCGATACGGCGTCCTATTCCTTCCTCGACGCGGCGGACAGCGTCACTAACAAGCTTAACGATTACTCCGTCCAGATCAATGAAACGATCCCCGGCGGCGGCTCGCTGGGTCTGTCCCTGAACACCAACAAGAACGACTCCAACCGGAGCTTCCAAACCATCAATCCCCGTTTCGGTAGCACCTTGACATTAAGTTTTTCCCAGCCGCTCCTGAAGGACTTCGGCTGGGACATCAGCCGCAGGGAGATCCTTATCGCCCGGAACAACCTAGCCATCACCGAGAACCAGCTCGAACAGACGCTCATGGAGACCATCTACTCGGTCGAGGACGCCTACTGGAACCTCGTCTACAGCATTGATAATCTGGAGGTCAGGCGCCGGTCCCTCAAGCTGGCCCAGGACCTGCTGGACAAGAACAGGCGGTCCGTCGAGGTCGGCCAACTGGCCCCGATCGAGGTCTTGAGCGCCCAGGCCGAAGTGGCGACCCGGGAAGCGGACATCCTCCAGGCCGAAGCCCTGGTCAAGAACAACGAGGACCGGCTGAAGATGATCCTCAACCTCTCGATGGAGGAAGAAAAGACCTTCACCTCGATCCAACCCAAGGACAAACCGAAGTCCCAGGAAACCAAAATGGCCTTGGACGAGGCCCTGGTGACGGCCATGGAGAACCGTCCGGAGCTCAGGGCCTCCCGGATCGGTCTGAAGAACCAGGAGCTTAACGTTACCTACGCCAAGAACCAGCTCCTGCCCGGGCTCAACCTGACGGCCTCCTACTGGAGCCCCGGGGTCTCGGGCGAACAGATCATCTACTTGAACAACAACCCCCTGACCGGGATCATCATCGGCAGGGTCCCGGGCGGTTCATCGGCCGCCATGAAGGACGCGTTCAATTTCAAGTATCAGAATTGGTCCGTGGGACTGACCCTGACCCTCCCCATGAATAACTTCCTGTCGAGGGCCATGTATACCCAGGCCAAGCTCAACATGGAACAGTCCTTGCTCAACCTCAAGAGCCAGGAGCAGCAGATCTTCCTGGAGATCAAGAACGCCGTTCGTGCCGTCGAGACCAACTACAAACGCACCCAGGCTTATCGAGTCGCCCGGGAACTGGCCGAGCAGAAACTTGCCGCCGAAGAAGAGAAGCTCAAGGTCGGACTGAGCACCAACTACATGGTCCTCCAGTACCAAAGGGACCTGTCCACGGCCCGCAGCACCGAGCTCAGGGCCATCGTGGATTACAACCTCTCTACGGCCGCGATGGACAGGGCGCTCGGCTTGAGCCTCAAGAACAAGGACATGAAGGTCTCGGACTTCGCCAGGGCGAACTGACACGCGCCTGCCCGGTCTCTTCCATTTCGCGTGGATTAATACAAATAACGGCCTGAAGCCGTCCTCGCTCCCCCGGCCCCCGGGGAACCAGTCCCGTCGGTTCCCCCCATCGAAAAAGCCGACGGGTCCCCCCTCCACTACGGGGGCTTGAGGACGGCATTCAGTACCGTTCATCCGTAGGTGCTTTCTTTATTGCGTTCGTATGAGATCAACAGCTAAGGCCGCACGGTCTTCGATGGCCACCCCCCGAGATCCGCACGGCGGTCCGTTTCGTTGACTAAGGGTTTTTGACGTGCTATTTTATCTGTCGAGGGCCCGGGGGGAGACAGAACGCCGCAAGGAGACCGTCATTCTGAATACGAGAGGGACGTCTCGCTCCTCCCCCGCCGCCTTTTTGTTCTTGGCGACGGCGTTCCTCTGCGCCGCTTCGGCCCCGGCATTCGAGCAAGAGAAGATCCAGAAAAAGAAAAACGAAGACGTCCGATACGATGTCTCCGTCACCGCGGTCACGATCTCCGTCACGGTCCAGGACAAGGGCGGAAGGTATATCAATGACCTGACGCAGAAGGATTTCGAGGTTTATGAAAACAACGATCGGCGGACCATCACGTACTTCAACCAGGACTCCAACGCGCCGATCAGCCTGACCGTCCTCCTGGACGTCAGCGGGAGCATGGCGCTTCTGGACAAGTTCAAGGAGAGCCGGGAAGCCCTCCGTACCCTGGTCACCTCGCTCCTCGGCCCCCGGGACGAGGTCTCCTTATTGATCTTTGCCGATGGCGAGGTTGAAATCGCTTCGGAATTTTCGACGGACAAGGCGCCTTTCCTTTCGGTCCTGGACAAAACAGAGGCCTACGGGCAGACCGCTTTGAACGACGCCGTCGCCGTATCGCCGGAATTTGCGAACAAGGGAAAAAACGAGAAACGGGCGCTCCTGCTCATCACGGACGGCATCGAGAACGACAGCCAAAGCACCCCGGATCAGGCTCTTGATATCGCCCGGCGGGTGGACGTGCCCATCTTCATCATCGGATACAAGATCCCGTTGAGCGACCAGTACCTGAAGGGGCAAAAACGCGCCCCCGACCTGACCGCCCGCGGGATCGTGGCCACTCTCGACAGGTTTTCGCAGGCGACGGGGGGGGAGGCCTATTTTCTGAAAGAGCCCCGTGAACTGACGCAGACGTTGAGAGGGATCTGTGCCGAACTGAGCCACCAGTACATCATCGGCTACACGTCCTACGTGAATGGCGGCAACGAGTACCGGAGGATCGGGGTCGTCACGCCCCGTAAAAAATATAAAGTGCGGACCCGTCAGGGTTATTGAAACGAAGATAAATGAGGATGGAGGCCACAGATAAGGCCCACGCAAAACGGAAGAGAACCGAACTTTCAATTTGCAGCGATTTGGATTATGATATAAATTAACAAGTTAACTAAAAATAGAATGGAGGTCAACATGAAAAAGAACCGGATCATCATCTTTCTCGCCGGGACGATCGTCCTCGCGGGCATGATCGCCTCGACCGGCTGTGCCACCAAGAAGTTCGTGGAGAGCGAGATGAACGCGATCGACCAGAAGGTCGAAGGGATCGGGACGGAGGTCGAGGCTAATCAGAAAAGGCTCAAGGAACATGACGAGCAGCTGGCTTCGATCGGCACCCTCATCACCCAGCAAGATGCCAAGCTGAACGCGGTCGACGGTAAGATTGCCGATGTCAAGAAGTTCGCCCGCGGGACGCTGCTCTTCCAGGAGACGCTCAGGAACAACGACGCCAGGTTCAAGTTCGGGGTCTACGAGCTCAACGACGAGATCAAGGCGGCTCTGGACAAGTTCGTCGAGATACTCATCAGCCAGGACAAGGGCCGGTATCTCGAGATCCAGGGGCACACGGACAACATAGGCGAGGAGGCCTTCAATCTCCTGTTGGGGAAGAAAAGGGCCGAAGCGGTCATGGATTACCTCTACAAGACGCACCACATCCCCCTGCACAGGATGGAGGTCATCAGCCTGGGGAGCTCCGTGCCCGTGGCCGACATCAAGACCCGCGACGGCAGGGCACTGAACCGGCGCGTGGAGATCCTGGTTTACGAATGAATTAAGATCTCTTCGATTCGAACCAGCCGTAGAGCGCTGGAATAACAACCAAAGTCAGGAGCGTCGAGGTCACGAGCCCGCCCACAACGACGACGGCCAGCGGCTTCTGGATCTCCGAGCCGGGCCCCTGCGCGAACAGGAGCGGGATAAGGCTGAAGATCGTGATGGAGGCCGTCATCAGGACCGGCCGGAGCCGGCGCGCGCAGCCCTGGACGATGGCCTCTTGAAGGGGAAGGCCGTCGGCGTAGATCTGGTGGATGTATGAGACGAGCACGAGCCCGTTGAGGACGGCGATCCCGAACAGGGCGATGAATCCGACCGAAGCCGGCACCGATAGGTAGAGACCGGACAGATAGAGCGAGACGACCCCTCCGATGAGCGCAAAAGGCAGATTGATGATGACCAGGGCGGACAGGCGCATGGAGCCGAAGGTTACGAAGAGCAGAAAAAGGATGAGCCCGAAGGTCAGGGGGACGATGAGCATCAGCCGCTTCATGGCCCTTTGCTGGTTCTCGAACTGACCTCCCCAAGTGACATAATAGCCGGACGGGAGTTTGACCCGGGAGGCGATCTTTTGCCGGGCCTCCCGGACGAAGCCGCCGATGTCTCGGCCCGAGATGTTGCACTCGATGCCGACGCGTCGCCGGCCATATTCCCGGCTGATCTGGACCGGGCCCTCCACTTGACGTATGGCCGCCAGCCCGCCCAGGGGGACGTTGTAACCGAGGGGCGACCCGACCAGGATGTTTTCCAGGCTTGGGATGGAGTTCCTGTTCTCCTCCGGGAACCTGACCGTGACATCGAAGTATTTTTCCCCTTCGAAGATCCGGGTGGCCGGCTTGCCGCCGACGGCCGTCTCGATGATGGATTGAACGTCATCGACACTGATGCCGTGGCGGGCGATCTTCTCCCTGTCGATCTCGATCGAGACGTAGGGCTGACCTGAGCCCCTCTCGACCACGAGGTCCCGGACGCCGCGGATCGAGGAGACGACCTTGGCGATCTCCTCGGACTTTTCCTTGAGGACGTCCAGGTCTTCGCCGAAGAGCTTGATGATGATCTGGGCCCTCGTCCCGGCCACCAGCTCGTCGATCCGGCAGGCGATGGGCTGGCTGAAGGTAAAGGCCATCCCCGGGAAAGCCGACATGGCGTCGCGCATCTTGTTCGTCAACTCTTCGCGGGTCTTCGCGGAGGTCCATTGCTTCCTTGGCTTGATGGTCCCGACATAGCCGGTCTTCTCGACGCCCCTGGCCTCGAGGGCGATCCCCGTCTGCCCTGTCCGCGAGACTATGGTCACGAGTTCGGGGAACGTCTTGAGGACGCGTTCCACCTCGCGACTGATCTCGACGGACTTGTCGAGGGAAATCCCCGCCAGGAGCTGGATGTCCATGTCGAAGGCGCCTTCGTCCATGACCGGGATGAACTCCGTCCCGAGCTTGGGGATGAGTGTCAGGGAAAGGCAGAGGACGACGAGCGCCGCAGCCAGGACCGGAAACCGGTGGCCCAACGCCCACCGCAGGACCGGCAGGTAGGCTTTCTTAGCGACGTGAATGATCGGGCTCCTCTTTTCAGGGGCCGGTTTCAGGACGAGGAGGCAGATGACCGGGATAACGAAAATGGAAAGAACGAGCGAGGCGAGGAGGGCGATGGACACGGTCACGGCCAGCGGCGCGAACATCTTCCCCTCGATCCCCTGCAGGGTCATGATGGGAATGAAGGTCAGGGCGATGATGAGCTCGCCGAAGATGCTCGGCTTCCTCACCTCGAGGACGGCCGTGAGCACCGTGGAAAGCCTGTGCCCGGCGGCGCCTGTTTCGGAGAGATGTTTTTGGACATTCTCCACCTGGATAATCGTGGCATCGATGATCATGCCGACGGATATGGCCAGGCCTCCGAGCGACATCAGGTTGGCCGAAAGGCCCGCCAGCTTCATGACGATGAACGTGGCCAGGGCGGCCAGGGGAAGCGCCAGGATGACGATCAGCGAGCCCCGGAAATTCCTCAAGAAAAGGTAAAGGACGAAGATGACGAAAAGGGCGCCCACGAAAAGGGCCTCGGAAACGGTGTGGACGCTCTGCTTGACGATGTCCGACCTCTTGTAGAAGGGGACGATCCTCACGCCTTGCGGCAGGACCCGGCCGGCGTTGATGTCCGCAACCGTGTTCTCGATGAGCCGGACGACCTCGCGGCTGTTGGCGCCGCGGAGCATCATCGCGATCCCTCCGACGACTTCCTTTTCGCCGTTCATCACGGAGGCGCCCTGGCGGACGGCGGTCCCCGTCGTCACTTCGGCCACGTCCCGGATGAGCACGGGCACCCCGCCCTCGGACCTCAGGACGATCAGCCGGATGTCCTCCACGTTCCGGAGCAGTCCGATGCCGCGGACCAGGTATTGCCGGGAGGCTTTCTGGATGATGTTTCCGCCGACGTTCTGGTTGTTCCTTTTCAAAGCCTCGACCACCCCGCTGAGAGAGATACCGAACTTGCGCAGCTTGTCAGGGTCGACTTGGACGTGATATTGGCGGAGATAGCCGCCGAAGGAGTTGACCTCGTTGACGCCGGGGATGGTTTTAAGGAGTGGGCTGATCGTCCAATCCTGGAGGGTCCGGAGCTCCGTCAGGCGCTCGACGTCGTCTTCCTTCCCGGCGGCGGTCCCGCCCTCGAGCGTGTATTGGTAGATCTCTCCCATGGCCGTGGCCACCGGCCCCATGGCGATCTCCACGCCTTCCGGGACCCGTTCCTTCGCTTCGATCAATCGCTCCAGGACCAGCTGGCGGGCGAAGTAGATGTCGACCCCGTCCTCGAAGACGGCGGTGATCACGGACAGCCCGAATTTGGAGATCGAACGGAGATCCACCAGGCCGGGCAGACCGCGCAGGCCCGTTTCCACAGGATAGGTGATGAACTTCTCTACCTCGAGCGGTGAGCGGCCGGGCGCGGAGCTCAAGATCTCAACTTGGATGTTGGTCACGTCCGGAAACGCGTCGATGGGCAGCCTCAAGAACGAATAGACTCCGACCGCGGCGATGATGATGACGCAGACGGCGATAAAGAGTTTCTGTCTCAGCGAAAAAGAGATGAGTCTTTCGATCATGTCACTCGACCTCCAGGCTTTTCTTGAGGAGCTCGGATTTGAGCAGGAAGGCCCCTTCGGCGACGAAAGTCTCGTCCGCGACGAGCCCCCTGACGATCTCCAGACGCCCGTCGACGAGCCCGCCCGTCCCGACCTCGCGCCAGGCGAACGTGTTCTGACCTGCGGGGACGAAAATGACCTTCTTGTTCTCCAAGTCCTGGACCGCACCTTCGGGGATGAGGACAGCCTCCCTCTTCGAAGCGGACGTCAGGACGACATCCGCGTACATCCCCGGCTTGAGCAGCCCCTCGGCGTTGGGGGTTTCCACGCGGCAGACGACAGTCCGGGTCTTCTCATCGAGCGCGGGGTCGATCAGGGCGAGCCGGCCCTTGAACTCCCTGCCGGGGTAGGCCTGCACACGGACCGCGGCCTCGCATCCGGGCCCGATCCCGGCCAGGTCCTTCTCGAAGACATGGACGTGGACCCAGAGGAGGGAGAGGTCTGCCGTTCGGAACAGGCTCGCACCCGTTTCTACGTAATCCCCCCGCACGACGGGGCTAGCGATGATGGTTCCCGATGACGGGGCCCGCACGGGAACTAGGATTTGCGGAGAGATCGGGTCCTCAACGGACTTCAGGTCCTCGTCGGTGAGCCCGTAAAGGAGGAGCTTATTCCGGGCTGACCCGAGAATGGCGTCGGCCTGGACGGCTTCTTCGGACGACCCGTGTTTCAGGACGTTGTCGCGCTGGATACGGGCCTGGACGAGCTCCGCACGGGAGGCAAGGAATTCGGGGCTGTAGAGGGTCAAGAGGACCTGCCCGGCCTTCACCCGGTCTCCCGGATAAGCGGTGATCTCCTCCACTCTGCCGGCGATCCGGGCCGTGACGTGAAAATAGCGCTTTTGGTTGAACGCGACCTCCCCGGCCGCCCGGACCTTGAGCGGGAGGGATTCGAGTCGGGCCGTCTGGACGTTGATACCGGCGATCTTCACGGCGTCATCGTTGAGCGTAACCGTCAGGGAGAGCGTCTCCTCCCCCGCTTCCATTCCGGGGTCCCCGGTCTGCCTAGCTTTGCACGCGCCGATCAGGACCGCCAGGGTCATCATGAGGATCGTGGTCTTTATCATGCGTCTGTTCATCTTGAGCCTCCTCGCTCATTCGCCGTCTTCGCCCGCGGCCTCGAGGTCGGCGGCGGAAACGAGATAGAGATAAAGGGCTTTGAAGTATTCGAGCTGTGTGGTCCGATAGGTCCGGCTGATATCGAGCAGGTCGAGGGCCTCCGTTTTGCCCAGCCCGTAGCTCGTCAGGCTGAGCTGCAGTTCGCTTTCGACCTCGGAGAGGAGCTTCTCCTCGAAGATCTTGACCTGCTCCGCCGCGGTCGTCACGTTCGAATAGGCCTCCTCGATCCGGGCCAGGAGCCTTTTTTCGGCCGAGTCCTGGGAAAGGGCCTCGATATCCTTTTCGGCCGCGGCTTCGATGATCTCCCCTTTCTGCTTCTTCCACCAATAAAGGGGGACCGTGACGCCGACGGCGAAACCCCAGGCGTTCGCCCTGAGGCTCGGGGAGAAGAGCCCGACCGAGAAGTCGGGCAAGAGGTTTTTTCGGGAGAGCGACAGGCCGGCGATCGCCCGCTCAAGCTTGAGTCCGGCGATCTTGAGGGAAGGCCGTGTGCTCAAGGCCTCTTTTCGGACAGCCGCCAGTTCGACGGCCGGAGGAACATAGGTCAGGCCGGTCGTGAGTTCCAGGGGCTCGTCCCCTCTCCGTCCGATGAGGATGTTCAGCCGGACCTTGTCGGTCCTGAGCCCGTTCCGCGCCTCCAACAGCTCGTTCTGGGCCCGAGCTTTCTCGACCCTGGCCCGGAGGATGTCGAGGTAGGGGACGGAGCCGGCCTGGTACCGGGCGGCCGCGGTCTCGATGAACCGGTCGAGAAGGGCAAGCGTCCCTTCCAGTGAGGAGATCGTTTTGGAGCTCAGGACGGTCTTGTAGTAGGCCCGCTTAGCCTCGGCCCCCACGACGAGCTTGGCCCTTTCGACCTCGAGCAGGGCAATGCGCTCCCCGTATTTTCCCACCTGGCTGCGGAGCGCCCGCTTTCCGGGAAATTCGAGCGACTGTTGGATACCGAAGCTGATCTCTTTTTCGCCCGCGATCTTCGAACGATGTCCCAGACCGAGCCCCTCGTCGCTGAAGAGGACCTCCGGGTCGGGGATCGCCTCCAGCTGGAGCTTCCGGCCGAGAGACGCTTCCGCCTCCTTGAGGGCGGAGAGGACCCTGGGGTTGCTCTTCAGGGCGGCCGCGACGGCCTGTTCAAGCGTGAACGGGTCATCGCCGGGCGACGGGACAGCCGCGATCATGATCCATAATATTCCTGTAACGAACATAAAGCGTCTCATTTTGACCTCCGAGCCGGATGGGAACCAAAGATAAAAGGCGTGGGAGAGGACGAAGGCTCAATCGGGCGGGTGAAAGATGTTCTTGATGAACCCGGGGATGACAGCCAATTCCCCTGACCAGGATAGGCTCGTGATCAACTTCGGGAACGGGGATACGGCTGCCGCCGACACCGGTTCGGTGACCGTCAACGAGAAGTGAAGGGGATTGCAAACGCCTTGGAGCTCTTCGTGACAGAAGAAATCATGAGAGATCGTGTTGAGGCAGAAGAGAACGAGGACGAAGCCGAGGATGGGGACTGCGGAAGCCGGGAATCCGTTGCGTCTGCGCATGTCGATCAAGCGTCCATCTTATGCGACAAACCGTGGAATGTCAACAGAATAGCAGCGGGCTTCGGGACGAACTGGAAAGAGGAAGGACAAAAAGTTAGAATGAGCACATGGTCGTCCGGCGGTCGGGTCCCGTGTTCCTCCTTATCCTTCTTGCCGCCTGTTCGGGAACTCGGAGCGACGGGCCGCGCAACATCATCATACTTTGCGCCGGAGACAGCATCACCGAGCAGGGGTACCCCCGTTTCCTCAGGGAGTCGCTCCGGTCTGATGGCGTGAAGGCCCGGGTCCGGAACTACGGCCGGAGCGGGAACACGTCAGCTGAATACTTGGGCTTCCTTAAAGGCAACATCGACACGCTCCGGAGCGAACGGCCCGACATCGTCCTCGTCGAGCTCGGGACAAATGACGTCCGGGTGGATGGAGACCGGATCTCCCTGGAGGAGTTCGAGAAGAACATCCGGGAGATCGTCGGCATTTTCCGGGATTTCAAAACCAGGTCGGGTGACCGGCCCGCGATCTTCCTGGCCGCCATCCCTCCTGTCCCCGGCGGTACGGCGTTCCCCTTCGGCCCGGAATCAGGCCAAAGAGTGACCGCCGAGATCAACCCCGCCGTCAAGGCCGTTTGCAGGGAGACACAAGCCGTTTTCGTCGATAATTATTCGCTTTTCGCGGCCTCCCCCGGCCTTCTGCCCGGCGTCCACCCCAATCCTGAAGGCTACAGGGCGATGGCCCGGAACTGGCATGAGGCCATGAAGCCCCTGATCGCCCGGCTGGTCCGCTGAGAAGAAAGAATCCTATCCGCAATTTTGGAGAGAGATTTTGGTTTGCATTTTGCCGGAAACCGTGTTAGCATAATTTCCAAACGGGCAAATTCTCCGATTCAGCAAAAACCATGGAGAGAGAATTCATGAACAGGAAACTCATCCGACCCAATCTGTCTGAGATCAAGGATAAAATGAACCGGGAGAAGGACGGCGACAAGCGGAAGATGCACCCGCCTACGGACACGTTCGCCGAGAATTATTACTACCTCAAGCAGATGAACAAGAAAACCCCGATGGCCGTCGTCTTCACGGACGGCGAGGTCGTCGAGGGCACTATCGAGTGGTACGACCGCAACTGCGTCAAGCTCAACCGCGACAACGCTCCGAACTTGCTCGTTTATAAGAGCCATATCAAGTACATTTACAAGGCCGGCGAGCCTATGGAGTCCGCCGAGAGCGAAGAGAAAAAGAAAAGATGACCCTTCCCGCGATCGGGATCTCTCTCGGCGATCCCGGGGGCGTGGGGCCCGAGATCGTCCTCAAGGCTCTTTCCGAGCGTGCCTCGCTTCCCGAAGCCCGGTATATCGTTTTCGGGGGAAGACCTATCCTTGAGGAGGCGGCAGAGGCCCTCGGCCTTCGACCGGACCTCATCACTTGGGAGAACGGAGAGCTTCCGTCCGGTCCCGGTCTTTTCTTCCGGGATGTCGGGGGTTCTCCGGTCGAGTTCGTAAAAGGAAAAGCTTCTGCCGGGAACGGCGAAGCTTCGTTCCTCTTCTTCAAAGCGGCCGTCAAGATGGCCCGTCTAAGCCTTCTCAATGCTGTCGTCACGTCCCCGATCTCCAAAACGTCCTGGCGCCTGGCCGGCCTAAGCTGGCGGGGCCACACCGAATACTTGGAAAGTCT
>Ga0315283_10003394_pt1 | contig 13567 bp, 15 predicted proteins | sample YL17G09_0_MG_FD_204541 | JGI IMG/M metagenome (GOLD analysis project Ga0315283, IMG submission 204541) | Sediment microbial communities from Yellowstone Lake, YNP, Wyoming, USA - YL17G09_0 | ecosystem: Environmental > Aquatic > Freshwater > Lake > Sediment | place: USA: Wyoming | collected... | reverse complement strand
AATGTTATTGATTTTAAGCTGGATACTAAATTTGATCTGGTAATTGCCCCATTCAGGGTATTTATGCATCTTACTGACAAGGATGAACAGCTGAAGTCGCTGAATAATATTTACTGGCACCTGAATCCGGGTGGAAAATTCATTTTCGACGTATTTGTTCCTGATTTAAAACCCCTAATTAATGGACTTGAGAATGTTGTTGATTTTGAAGGTGAATATGAACCGGGAAAGAGAGTAAAAAGGATGGTCTCCACAAAACCAGATCTGATAAATCAGGTCATAAATATCTGTTTCAGACTTGAATGGAATGACAATGACTCGCAGTACTTTCAGGAGTGGAAGACTCCGTTAAGATTCTTTTTCAGGTACGAACTTGAACTTCTGGTTGAACGTTCTCTTTTTAAGGCATGTAAGATTTCCGGTGATTTTATGGGGAATGAATTAGATACTGATTCAAAAGAATTCATAATCCAATGTCAAAAATAAAACATTGTTTAATTATTATCCTGGCTATTGCAACATATCTGAATATGGAAGGTCAAAAAAAACGAACGGCTGATTATGGAATCAGATTCGGTATACTTAATCAGGGAAAGAATAACGCTATCACTGATGTCCCTGGGGTAAAAGTCGGACATGTGACAATCATTGAAGGCGATTCTGTGAACACTGGAGTAACTGCAATAGTGCCCCATTCAGGGAATATCTTTCAGAACAAGGTGCCGGCAGCTGTATTCATAGGCAATGGATTTGGCAAACTGACAGGTTTCTCGCAGGTAGAGGAGCTCGGAAATATTGAAACTCCTATAATTCTTACAAACACACTGAGTGTCCCGGTAGCTGCCGGGGCACTTATAGATTATACCCTTAGCCTTCCGGAAAACAAAAGTGTGATGAGCGTGAATCCTGTTGTTGGGGAAACGAACGATGCAGGATTAAATCAGATTCGGGAAAGAGTAATTACTAAGGATCATGTGCTTAATGCAATAATGACTGCGGATACAGGATTTGTTCAGGAAGGGAATGTCGGAGCTGGCACTGGGACGGTCTGCTTTGGATTCAAGGGAGGGATAGGAACTGCATCAAGGATCCTGCCGAAAGAAAGAGGCGGCTATACTATTGGTGTCCTGGTACAAACAAACTTCGGAGGAATCCTTCAGATCAACGGAGTGCCTGTGGGGAAAGAACTTGGCAAATACAAGTTCAGCAGGATTCCCCGGGAATACGAGGAGGACGGCTCCTGTATGGTAATAATAATGACTGATGCCCCGCTGGATTCAAGAAACCTTAAAAGACTGGCAGCAAGGGCTATGGCGGGAATTGCCCGAACCGGCGGTATGAACTCCAACAGCAGCGGTGATTATGCTATAGCAGTTTCGACTTCTGAAAAGAACCTGATCCCCTATGTAACAAAGGAAAAGTACCAGGAAGTACTGTTGCTAAGGAATGAAGAAATGGATCTGTTATTTCAGGCAGTGATTGAATCAACAGAGGAGGCAATAATTAATTCACTCTTTGCTGCTGAGACAGTTACAGGCAAATACAAATTTACAATAGAGGCCCTGCCATTGGATAAAACTATTGATATAATGAAAAAGTATAACAGGATAAATTGAATTTCTTTCAAATTAATTACAAAACCATGAACACAAAAGCTATTATTTTTTTCGGATTAAGCCTGATTTCGGTTATAGTTGCACTGATCATCTTTTTCAGGGGTCTTGATATTAAAGCCCTCCTGTTCCTTATCTTTGGAGTGGCGGCAGTTTTACTTTTCAGACAGGGACTTACTGAACAAAAGAAAAAATGATTTTACAGGGACACTTACTTTTTTCTGAACAATTTATAAAGAACCATGTTTAAATTAAACAAAATTATCCGGCTATGAGAAGATCAGTTTTATTGTCAGCTTTTTTATTTATAATTATTGCTTATCCTCTTGAATCACAAAGTTTGCTGAACAGGGTAAAAAAAGCAGTATCAAAGGAAATTACGGGAGATACCGGAGATGACAATAGTAGTAATTCCTCAAAACCGCGTCCTGAGCCATCATGTGCCTGCGAAAATGCAAAACTTATCTTCGATCTGGGCGGGAAACTAAATCTTGATTACAGTGAAATTTCAGTTTCCGTAAATAATGAGGGAAGTATACTTGTAAAGGACAAGAATTCCGGGAAATATTACATAATTAAAGACGGGGTAACACAGGGACCCTATGAGGCCGATGATAGTCGTGTAAACGAATTCCGTTCTTCCGACGAAGAATCGAACAGCAGCCAGGGGAATGAGGACTGGGTGTCAAAGTTCCCTGATTATATTTCCCGTTCAGGCGAAAAATATATTATTAAATTCAATGGTAAGAATTTTGGAACCTATGGTTTGATCTCCGATTTTGCCGTAACAAGAACCAGGGATAAATTTGTTGCGGTTGTAACAGAAAACATTTTGTTTACTGAAGAGCAGAGTAAACAAATGGAGGCAGAAATAGCAAATGCAAAAACTGATCAGGAGAAGATGGACCTCTCAATGAAATACAGTCAGCAGGTAAACCAGCAGTTAATGCAGGGCGGAGGTGTAACTTCGATTCAGCCAAAATTGATCTCTAATGTTCCCGGGGCTCTCTACGACCCAATGAAGTGGGCAGGAGGAAGATTAAACAGCAAGGTCAAATTTGATGATATTGTTGTTCTTGCACCGGATAAAATTCTTGATCTGCAGGGGAATTCAGTTCTGAAACTTAATCAGAGCAGCTATAATTACAAGAACATATTTGTCAGTTCATCAAACAGCAAATATGCTACATATAATTATGGTACTCTGACATTTAGTGATAATACATCTCTATCCGATCTTTTTTATCCATTTCTTGTAAAAACTGAGGGGAAGGTTTACCTGACTTATATGTACTACTCACCCGGGAAAAATTCGATCATGCAATGCTCCATACCTTTTTAGCAGCCTGGCAACTCCCAAATTCATATCCTGGGATCAGTACAGCATAATTTCATGAGAAGTTTAATTCTTTCATTATTTGTTATCCTGTCTGGAGGTCCGGCCTCTTCTCAATCCACAGATTATATAAAGATTTTCGGTGACGACTGGAAAAAAGCTGAGATTTTTGTTTCAGAAAATGAATACTGGCTGAAACCTGCTTGCGAAAAGTATAACATATCATACTCCTTTGCAGTTGCAATAGTATTTCCTGAGCTCATCCGCTATTCGGCGTTGAAGGATAGGATTGAAATATCTTTGCTCAAAACGCTCTATATCAATCTTGGAGAGGATTATGCCGATTTTTCAGTCGGACCATTTCAGATGAAGCCCTCCTTTGGAGAGGAGATACACAAAAGAGTGCAATCTGTCAGAGAAAGAAGGATCAGGAATTTGTTCAAAACCGGAACATCATACAAAGATGTAAGAGAATACAGAAAATCGATAGTTGCAGATCTTGAGGACCCGGGAAGCGAGCTTAATTATCTGATAGCTTTTATAAAAATATGTGAACATAGTTACATGATAAACTGGAAAGATGAAAATGAAAAAATGAAGTTTTTTTCCACTGCATATAATTGCGGATTAGACAAAGGGCAGGATTATATTTATGCAATGTCTGAAAAGAAATTCTTCAGCACAAGTATTGTAAAGACAAAAACATACTCTTATTCCGATATTTCTGTTTACTGGTATATCTTAAACAGTAAGTCCGGAAAGTACTAAAGGGTTCAGCTAATAAGAATTATTATTCAGAAAAAGCTATTTGAACCTGTATCCGACGGTGAATCCGAAACCACGATTCTTTTTTACTGTCTGGTCATTTGTCAGACCATATTCAGAGTTTAATTCCATTAATCCAATCTGTACATCTAACTGAAATAATATTCCGCCATAAAGTTCATATCCTATAAAAAAATTTCCTCCTGAATCAAAGGGTCTGTAATAGGCGTAAGAAGTCGGTTCTCCTGAAGCGTCAGCCATAAATTTTACGGGAACCTCTATAGTAAAGGTACCAGTTTTGGTCCTCTCTCTACCTGAAATCCCATAACCAATATAGGCACCAAGGCCGAAAAGTAAATGACCCCCGCCAGCCTGAGGTCTGTAGAGAATGTTAAGCGGCAGCTCAATGTATGAAAGAAAAACTGTTTTTGTAATATTATCAGTTATAATGTCCTGCTTTGAACCTTTTACTGAAAACAATAATCCGGGTTGAATATAAAAGTCATGAAAAACCGGAAGTATCATATTACCACCTCCATGAATACCCGGGGCTGACCTGTCAGACAGTTTATCGCCCCAGTAATCTGTTCCGGCAAACTTCTGAAGGCTTAATCCTCCCTGAATTCCAAATTGAATTCCCGGATCTTCTTCTTCCTCTATTTCCTGTGCCAGAGTCTGAGGAATCATAAAAACCAGAAGCAACACATAAAAAAGAAGTTTAGCTTTCATTAACCTTTTACTTTCCACCTGTGTCAGGATTTCTAAACTTATACACCTTCAGGCTTTTCGTCCTCTTTTGTTTTTTTCTTAATGTTCTCTGCAATATCCTCAAGCTTATCGGCGGTCTTATTTGCCACCTTTTTACCAACCTCCTTCAGTTTTGATAAGGTCTCTTCAGCTTTATCTTCTGTTTTATCAGCAAATGCTTCAAGCTTTTCTTTTACTCCGCTCTTCTTTAAATCTTCAATTTTATCCTCAACATAATCCCCCGCTTTATCGAAAGCATCCTGTACTTTCTTAAAGGTTTCGCTTTTTTTTACCTCATCGGCCTTTTCATCTAAGTAGTCATCGGCCTTGTCAACAAGCTTTTTTGCCTTGTCCAGCAAACTCTCCTTTTCAGGATCGACTGGTTTCTGATTTGTATTTTCTTCCATCTGATTTAAGTTTTAAATAATGAATTAAAATTCAATGTTCTCAGGTTATCAAGAATCTCCTATAAAGGTAGCAAAATATTCAAAATCCGGTAAGATGAATATATTAAGTGTCGTGAATCTGGCATATCTTTAAAGAAATGTTTTTAAATGATGGACAAACAAATCATTACCGCGTTAACAACGGTGATTGGATTAACTAACAGCAATAGATTCAGAGGTTTTATCCCTATGTTTTTAGTACACAATACAGAAAAAAATAAAAAAATTGATGAATATGAAACAATGGTACGAAGAACTATTTCAGGATTTTGCCGACAAATATGACAGGGAAATTTTCACTTCCGGAACGGCAGGAGAAGTTGATTTTATAGAAAAAGAAGCCGGATTCAGCAAGGATTTCCATATTCTGGACATCGGTTGCGGCACAGGAAGACATTCGCTTGAACTGGCACGCCGCGGATACAATGTTACCGGCATTGATCTGTCTGCTTCAATGATCGCCAAAGCTAAAGCTCTGGCAAAGAAAGAGAACCTGGGAATCGAATTCCTGGTAAGGGATGCAAGGGAATTTAATTTCAATGAATCGATTGATCTCGCTATCATGCTCTGTGAAGGGGCCTTCCCGCTGATGGAGAGTGACGAGATGAATTTTTCAATTCTGAACAATGCATTTTCCTCTCTTAAACCGGGTGGAAAATTTATTTTTACCACACTAAACGGCTTATTTCCGCTTTTTAATTCGGTAAAGGAATTTATAAAAAAGGGAGAGAGCCAGGGTCAATCGTCCGGGAACACCTTCGACCTTATGACCTTCAGGGATCATTCAGTGTATGAAACGGAAGATGACCTGGGCAATAGAAAAATCCTTAACTGCAATGAGAGATACTATGTTCCTTCAGAAATTACCTGGCTGTTGAAATCTGCAGGATTCAGGAAATCGGAGATCTTCGGCTGCAAACTTGGTGCTTTCAGCAGAAATGACATCCTATCGACCGATGATTTTGAGATGCTTGTGGTTGCTGAGAAATAACAACAGAAGTTTATTTCTTATAACCCGAAATAAGTTACCTTTAAAAACTGATTTCTAACATTAAACCAGTTACCGATATGGACGCAGAAACAAAACAGATAAAATCTTCAGGATGGTCAATATTTGTAAAGAAATCCAAAAAAGTGTTAAGATGGGCACTTACACTGATCATTGTCTTCCTGGGAACATTTATATACTGGAAATACTTTTACACTTACAGTGAAGGCTACCGTGCAGGATTATTGCAGAAATTCTCAAACAAAGGAACTTTCTTTAAAACCTATGAGGGCGAAATGATCCTTAGCAGCGTCTCAAGTTCATCAAATGTTGCACTTGCATCAGAGAAATTCCTCTTTTCCGTGCCCAGGAAAAACATGGCCATTCAGTTTGACACACTTCAGGGCCGGAACGTTATTGTTCACTATGTAGAAAAGAATGGTCCGGTCTTCTGGCGGGGAGATTCAAAGTATCTTGTCGACAGCATTGCTGTCAGGAAATAATATCATTTTGAAACCAGTAAGGGTTTCATTTGGTCCATTCCAGGCCTATTTAATCACCTTTTTCATAATTCCCAGGACACCCCTTATAAATGTTGCACTTGTCAGAACCTTTACCACTGGACTCCTGAGGACACTTCCCCCTCGACCGGAGGGACCTGTACTTCTTCTCGCTCTGTCTCCCCATCTCCCGCTCCCCCATTCTTCCTTTCTCTCTTTCTCCCGCTTCTTCTCTGCTGCTTCATCTTCTGCCTGCCTTTGAATAGCTTTAATTTTTTCTGTAAGTATTTCAAAAGCACTTTCACGGTCGATTGTCTGACCATACTTTCTGACAAGGTCGGAACCTCTGTTTATTGTATCTATTTCAGCCTGCGACAAAATATCCATTCTGCTGGAAGGGGCCCGCATCATTGTTGCCGCAAGAGGTGTAGGAATTCCCTTCTCGTTCAGGGCCGTTACCAGAGCCTCTCCGATTCCCAGGTTTGTAAGCGCTTCATCAGTTTTATAGTATTCTGAAACAGGGAAATTTTCAGCTGTCAGCTTTATAGCCTTTCTGTCAATAGCTGTAAAAGCCCTTAAAGCATGCTGGACTTTTAAACCAAGCTGGGCAAGGACTTCATTCGGAACATCCATAGGGTTCTGTGTTACAAAAAACACTCCTATACCCTTTGACCGTATAAGCTTGACAATGTTTTCGATCTCACTAAGAAGCGCTTTGCTGGCCTGGTTAAAAACAAGATGCGCCTCATCAATGAAAACCACAAGTTCAGGCTTATCAACGTCACCTTTCTCCGGCATTGCATCATATATTTCAGCAAGGATGCAGAGCATAAAAGTTGAAAATAACTTAGGCTTATCCTGTATATCTGTTAACCTTATGATATTGATATAACCTTTACCTTCCCTGCTGCACCGCAAAAGATCGTTAATGTCAAAAGAGAGTTCACCGAAGAACAGGTCGGCATCCTGCTGCTCAAGCTCCATGACCTTTCGGAGAATTATTCCTGTTGTGGAAGTTGATATTCTTCCATAATCCTGTTCAAATTCTGCTTTTCCTTCTTCAGTCACATACTGGATCACCTTTTTAAGGTCTTTCATATCAAGCAATGGCATATGTTTATCGTCGCAATACTTGAAAATCACTGCGAGCACTCCTCCCTGTGTATCATTCAGATCAAGAATTCTGGATAATAGCACGGGTCCGAATTCTGATACAGTTGCCCTCAGCCTGACACCATCCTGCTGTGAAATGGTTAACAGCTCAACCGGACAACCATTTGGTGAAAAGGGAAGTCCGATTTTGGAATGACGCTCAGTTATAAATGGTTTTTCTTCACCAGGCATTGCAATTCCGCTAAGATCTCCCTTAACATCCATAAGCAGAACCGGAATCCCCTTCTCCGAAAGCTGCTCTGAAATCACCTGCAGTGTTTTTGTTTTTCCAGTTCCTGTTGCACCTGCAATAAGGCCATGCCTGTTCATTGTTTTAAGCGGAACCTTAATATGAGTACCGGCTAGAGGAGCACCGTCAAGCATTGCTCCACCAAGAATTATTGAATCTTCTTTGCAGGCGTAGCCTGCATTTATATACTCTGAGAACACTTCTTTTCTGTCCATAATATCGAGTGTTAGAACTGCCCGTTCAAATGATGCAATTTAACAGTTTAACCTCAAAAAACAAAAAAGCTTATTATGATCATATCTTAATAATCGAATATTAAAAAATATTATATTTGAAATATTGATAACAGGTCCTGCATATTTACACATTGCGGGTAATAATTATCTTTTATCGACACCTAATTTCGTAATGCCTTGAATTTAAAGCTTTTTGAATTATTAATACTTGACCTTATCACCTAATTTAAATGTTATGGCAAAGTTTGAAGTTTACCAGAGCGGCAAAAAAAATGAATTCCGCTTCCGTCTGAAAGCCGATAATGGCCAGACAATACTCAGCAGCGAAGGTTACACCAGCAAGTCATCCTGCCTGAACGGTATAGAATCAGTAAGGAAAAATTCAAATGATCCGAAAAGGTTTACAAAAACCAAAACTCCATCGAATTTGTACCGATTTTCTATAATCGCTGCAAACAACCAGATCATTGGCACAAGTCAGAATTATAAAACCGAAAGTGGACGTGACAATGGGGTCGAATCTGTAAAAAGGAACGCTACAAAAGCTGAAATCAAATGGGTCGCGAAGTAAATAAATTTAAGTCTTTCAATACTCATCTTTTGTATGACGACAACATTACGGTACCAGTGGACAGAAACGGGAATGGGATCTATGAATCTACTGAAGCACCGGGAGTCAGGACACAGTTTAAAGAGATCCTGGGAGTTGGATTTTCATATAAATTCTGATATTAATTAACAAACTTAAACCTGACAAAATGAAAATTTTAGATGAATTCAAAAAGTTCGCAATGAAAGGTAATATGGTCGATATGGCCGTAGGTATCATCATTGGCGCAGCATTCGGCAAAATCATTGCATCACTCGTAAATGACATTCTCATGCCTCCTTTAGGCCTTCTGCTTGGTGGTGTAAATTTTACAGACCTTAAGGTAGTTATGAAAGCCGCCACTGAAACAACCCCTGCAGTAACCTGGAATTACGGGAGTTTTATTCAGGTTGCAATTGATTTTCTTATTATAGCATTTGCTGTCTTTATGCTGGTAAAGGGAATAAATGCGATGAAGAAGAAAGAAGAAGCTGCACCTGCAGCTCCTCCTGCACCTACCACTGACCAGGTTCTGCTGACAGAAATAAGGGATCTGCTGAAGAAATAAAACCGAAATATTTATTTTGCCCTTTCTGCAGCAGGATGTTGAATGGTAGAGTAGTAGAGATGTTGCATGCAACGTCTCTACTACTCTATATATACCGTATTTATAATATATTTACCTGACCAATCATTCCGGCTATGAAATCAGTAATTTTTACCTCCCTTCTTGTTCTGATATACTGTTTTATCCCTGGCATTGCAGTCAATGGCCAGAATGCCCCATCATCGCTGAAAATATGGTTCAATAAGCCGGCTGACTCATGGAACGATGCACTTCCCGTTGGTAACGGCCGACTCGGGGCAATGGTTTTCGGAGGTATTGAGAAGGAACGCATCCAGCTTAATGAAGAGACGGTATGGACAGGCAAACCAAGATGGGATGCTAATCCTGATGCACTGAAGAATCTTCCCAAAGTAAGGAACCTTCTCTTTGAAGGGAAATACAGCGAGGCTGAAAAACTTGCCCAGGACGGAATACTTGGCAGTTTCCGCCGTGACAACGCTTCAAGCTATCAGACTCTTGGCGATTTGACAATTGATTTCGGGCAAATCCGGGGAGTTTCAGGCTACAGAAGGGAACTTGATATCGAAGAAGCAGTTGCAAGGATCTTTTATTCAGCAGATCAGATAAATTTCACCCGTGAAGTCTTTTCAAGTAAGCCTGATCAGTCGCTTGTGGTAAGACTCTCAGCCGATAAAAACGGAGCCCTGACATTTACTGTACGGCTTTCGCGACCCGGAAAAAAGGCAGATATTAAAGCTTCCGGGAACGAAATCGTTATGAAAGAGCATGTCGGAGATGGGACCGGAGTAAATATGGAAGCAAGACTCAGAGTTATTGCTGACGGCGGGAAAATGATTTCGGATGGCGACTCTGTATCAGTTGAAAAGGCAAATTCAGCAACTTTGTTCCTTACAGCTGCAACCGATTATTACGGAAATGATCCTTCTATAGTGTCGCTTGAACAGATCAGATCGGTTATAAACCGGAGTTATCCAGAAATCAGGAAAGATCATATTGATGATTATCAGTCACTTTTCAAACGCGTATCAATTGACCTCGGTAATGGAGACGGGAAATACTTCACTACCGATGCCAGAATCATTGCAATGCAGAATGGTTACATCGATACCGATCTCATAGAACTCTACTATCAGTTTGGCCGGTATCTGCTTATATGCAGTTCCCGACCTGGAGACCTGCCGGCAAACCTGCAGGGAATATGGGCTGACGGACTGAACCCTCCATGGAGCGCTGATTATCATATTAACATTAATATCCAGATGAACTACTGGCCCGCTGAGATTACAAACCTGGGTGAACTGCAGCTTCCATTTGTTGACTTCATCGATGCAATGCGGCCAAATGCCAGGCGAACAGCCAGGGATGTATACGGCATGAAAGGTATCGTTGCACATTATACAACTGATGTATGGCACTACACCGAGCCACTTGGTGAAATAGTATATGGAATGTGGCCAATGGGAATTGCCTGGAGCTGTCAGAATATATGGGATCATTATCAGTTTGTCGGAGATACTGATTATCTCAGGTATAAAGCATACCCTATAATGAAGGAGGCTGCTGAATTTTGTCTCGACTGGCTTGTTATAAATCCCAAAACCGGTTTTCTTGTTTCAGGTCCTTCCATTTCACCCGAAAACAGTTTCCGGATACCGGGAGGTGACGAAAATGCCAGTATGGTAATGGGGCCCACAATGGATCATATGATAATCCGCGATCTGCTTCAGAATACCATTGCGGCAAGCACAGTTCTGAACACTGACAAATCTTTCAGGCAGAAAATGGAGAAGAGTCTTCAGAAACTGACTCCAATAAAAACAGGATCGGATGGAAGGATCCTTGAATGGTCTGAAGAATTTGAAGAACCGGAACCCGGACACCGTCATCTGTCACATCTTTATGGCCTTCATCCGGGGAATCAGATAACAAAACAGAAAAATCCGGAGTTGTTCGAAGCAGCCAGGAAAACTATCGGGTACCGGCTTGCACACGGAGGCGGACACACTGGCTGGAGCAGGGCATGGATCATCAATTTCTATGCACGTCTTAAGGACGGTGAAAAGGCTTATGAGAATGTGCTTGCCCTGATCAGAAAATCAACTCTTTACAATCTGTTCGATAACCACCCTCCTTTCCAGATCGATGGCAACTTTGGAGGCACAGCCGGTATAACGGAAATGCTGCTCCAGAGTCATGCCGGTGAAGTGGATTTATTACCAGCCCTTCCTGCTGCCTGGAAAACCGGATATATACACGGAATAATGGCACGTGGCGGATTTGAGGTCGATATTGACTGGGAAAACGGGAAGCTGAAGCAGGCAAGAATTACATCGAAACTTGGAAATCCTCTGAGACTAAGTTACCTCGGGAAAACTGCAGAGCTGAAGACTACAAAAAAGGGTAAATCATATTTCTTTAATACCGATCTGAAGAACTTAAATAGTAACTGATGGATGCTGTTATCAGGACTGAAAAAATTTCGAAGCATTATGGAAAACTGGCGGCCGTTGACCAGGTTTCCATTAATGTTCAAAAGGGAGAGATTTATGGCTTCCTTGGACTTAACGGAGCCGGAAAAACAACCACTATAAGGATGCTCCTCGGACTTATTCATCCGACAAGCGGAACCTCCTTTCTTAATGGAAAGAAAGTAAGTCCCCGAAATACCGATATGTGGAAAGATGTCGGTTATCTTGTTGAGGTACCCTATTCATATCCGGATCTGACTGTCAGGGAAAACCTGGAAATTATAAGACGCCTTAGATTTATCCCCGATCCGAAACCGGTCGATGACATAATTGAGAAACTCAAGCTTGGTCAGTATAGTGAAGTCCTGTGTAAAAATCTTTCTCTTGGTAATGCGCAACGCCTCGGTCTGGCAAAAGCATTGATCCATAATCCGGGAATTTTGCTGCTCGACGAACCTGCTAACGGACTTGATCCTGCAGGTATTGTTGAGATAAGGGAGATGCTTAAGAATCTTGCTGTTAATCAGGGAGTGACAATTTTTATCTCGAGTCATATTCTGGGAGAGATATCAAAATTTGCCACCCGGATCGGAATTATTCATGAAGGAGCTCTTATACATGAATCACCTGTTCATGAAATGGAAAGTTTAAGAAAAAATTGTCTTGAGGTAAGAACTAAAGATTTGAATGGTGCAGGTAACCTGCTGGTGGGAAAGGGGTATATGGTGACAATGACAAAAGAGGGCATTCTTGAAGTCACAGGAAAAGATTCACTTACGGAACCTGAAAACATCTCGTCGTTACTGGTGCACTCAGGGTTTGCACCTTCGATGTTTAAGGTTGAAGAGGAGGATCTTGAAGCATTTTTCCTCAGGGTAATAAATTTGAAGGGAGGTGCAAAATGAAAGGTTTTTATGCTGCTTTAATTACAGAAACACTTAAAGTAAGGAAGTCCAAAATGCTTTGGATTACATTACTGTTTTTTACATTTTTAGCTGTCATGATGGGAATGTTGATGCTTGTTGCAAAACACCCTGATATTGCAGGTAATTCTCCGGTTATCAGCACAAAAGCTTCCTTAATTGCCAAAGCTGACTGGCCAACCTATTTTGCATTATTGCTTCAGATGGCCCTTGTACTTGGTACCCTGGGATCAGGGATTGTTACCGTCTGGATATTCGGCAGAGAATACTCCGACAGGGTTATCAAAGATATTCTTGCTTTACCTGTTTCAAGATATAATATCGTCCTGTCAAAATCAATTATCACATTCGTGTGGAGCCTCTTTTTACTTCTGGTCTTATTTTTTGCAGCTGTTCTAACAGGTAGGATGATAAAACTTGATGGCTGGACAAGCCATATCTTTTTTGAAAATACGAAGAATTTCACTACAGCATCATTGCTAAGTATCCTGCTTTTCACCCCTGTCTCACTTATCACAAGTGCAAGCCGAAGCTACCTCCTTCCTGTTGGTTTTATAATTTTGATGATGATTGTAACCCAGCTTGTTGGCGTGGGATTGCCTTTTATTATGCCATATTTCCCATGGGCAATTCCGGCACTTATCTCCGGAGTGGCAGGACCTGCAAGTCCGGAAGCGAACGCTTTCAGCTGGATTATTCTTGGGATCACCATTCTGCTAGGATATGCAGGTACAGCTTTGTGGTGGCGCTTTGCGGATCAGCACTGACAATATTAAGGGCTGAAGCCCGTTTTTTGGACTTTTGTGGTAACCACGGCTTTAAAGCCGTGGTTATAAAAACCTCTTCATTATCGGGCTTCAGCCCTTGTATTTCTATATAATCCAAGAAATTTCTTAAAAAATATTTGGAAATTAATGTTATTTATTTCTAACTTTGTGTTAGAATTAATTAACTAATAATATTTA
>Ga0315283_10003393_pt1 | contig 13568 bp, 13 predicted proteins | sample YL17G09_0_MG_FD_204541 | JGI IMG/M metagenome (GOLD analysis project Ga0315283, IMG submission 204541) | Sediment microbial communities from Yellowstone Lake, YNP, Wyoming, USA - YL17G09_0 | ecosystem: Environmental > Aquatic > Freshwater > Lake > Sediment | place: USA: Wyoming | collected... | reverse complement strand
CTTCGGAGAAAAGACGAGTCTGACGGGAATTCGACACTTGTGGGGGGGTACTCGCCTGATCGCTATAATAAGATCGTTAAAGAAACAGTCGCCCGGGCTGTCTTGCTTCGAAATTGTAGGGTGAGATCAACAGCGACGCATCGTTGTCACGCAACAAAATTTTGTGCCTAGCGTGTCTTGGTCTCAACAGGAAAGTCCTTGGCATTTCCGGACGGAGACTGTTCCATGGCCAGAGTCTTGTTGATCCCGAGGGGCTTGGCGTGACACGCTCACTTCCGCATTTTTGACCGTGGCACGACATTTTTAAAGGCGCTGACCGGACGTTTGTTTCGATGTTGCTTGTTCATTAAGTTGGCATATACTGCACGGATTGAATTAAACGCGGGAAAAATGAAATTTCCAGTTTCATCACCCTGCCGAACGTCAGTGCACGGCTTGCATAAAATCACAACCTCCACTAAGCAAATTTGCCCGCCGAAGCTTTTCCATGGCGAGCACAAATGACGTTACGGAATTAAATCGGAGAAGTCTCCGGCATGCCAAACGCATTGAAATCGTAATCCCTGTGGTTGTGTTCCAAACCGGTTAACCAAGAAATCCGTTTTGGTTGGTGCTCACCATCCCCCAAAAACAGAGTCTCCTGAATTAAGAGAAAAAACTCTTGTTGATCCCGGGACTACGGTCTTGAAGAACAAAAATCGGGGACCTTGTTTTATGAAATGTTGGCAACCCAAGTTGTCTGAATTTTTCGTCTTGTGGCTGTGCTGTTGCGAGTCATGGGCCTTCGCGGGATCAGCTCCCGCTCCGTCGTTTGAGAACGACGTGCAACCGTTACTGAAAGCCAAATGTTATCAGTGCCACAGTGCTGAGGTGAAAAAAGGGGAACTGTCGCTGGACTCCGTAGAGGGGATCCGGAAGGGGAGTGAGTCCGGAGCGATCCTGATCCCCGGTGATTCGGCCAAAAGCGTGCTGTTTCAAATGGTTCATAAGCGAGAGATGCCGCCCGATGACAAGCAGGCGTTGAATGACGAGCAGGTCGAAGTCCTTCGCCGCTGGATCGATGCTGGCGCAGGGATGGGGCCGGACGTCACGACGGGCAAGCCGGATGTCACGCAACATGATGTGATTCCGATCCTGCTGTTGCGGTGTACGGCGTGTCATGGACGCCAGATGCAAGAAGCGGATCTCGACCTGCGCAGTCGTATGACAATGCTGCGGGGGGGGCGGTCCGGTCCGGCATTTGTCCCAGGAAATCCAGACGCCAGTTTGATGCTCAAACGGATTCGGGCCGAAGAGATGCCGCCGCGGAAACAGTTGACGGACGTTTCCGTCAAGCCGATGGAGGATGAGGAATTCCAGAAGCTCGTCCGATGGATTGAACTTGGTGCTCCCGAATCGCCTGCAGAGCAGGATCTTGCGGGGACGGAAGCCGATCCCCTCGTGACTGCTGCGGATCAAAAATTTTGGTCATTTCAACCACCGCACTCGATGACACCACCGAATGTAGGCCATGGCGACACAGTCCGAAACCCGCTCGATTCGTTCGTCTTGCAGAAATTGGAAGACAAGGGATTGTCCTTGTCTCCCGAAACGGATCGCTTGACGCTGATCCGACGCGTTACGTTTGATTTGACAGGATTGCCGCCTGAGCCGGAGGATGTCGAATCCTTCCTGTCCGATCACCGTGAGGATGCTTATGAAAAACTGGTTGACCGCTTGTTGGCGTCGTCACGATATGGCGAACGCTGGGGACGGCATTGGTTGGATGTTGCGGGGTATGCCGACTGTGAAGGCCGGCGCGAGCAGCATCTGCCTCGTCCCTTTGCCTGGCGGTATCGCGATTACGTGATTCGCAGTTTCAATTCGGACAAGAGTTATGACCGTTTTTTGCAGGAACAGCTGGCGGGAGATGACCTTGCGGACTATGAACATGCGTCGGAAATCACTCAGGAAATGGAAGATAACCTGGTCGCAACCGCGTTCCTGCGTATGGCTCCCGATCCGACGTGGGCGAATTTGACGGGCTTCGTTCCAGATCGGTTAGAAGTCATGGCTGACGTCATCGATGTTATCGGTTCCGGATTGATGGGTCTCACGATGAAGTGTGCCCAGTGTCACAGTCACAAATTTGATCCGATTCCACAACGAGACTACTACCGCCTGGTAGCTTTGTTCAAGGGGGCATACGACGAGCACGACTGGTTGAAGCCCGAACTGAACACACAGCATGCTGCCAAGAGTGTCGGTTTTGGTGAACGCTACTTACCACACATCTCGTCTCTGGAAAGCGGAAGCCGAAAGAAGATCCAAGAGGAAATGGCGACTCTGACGGCCGGTCCGCAGTCTCCAGAAGTGGAGCAGAGGATTGCTGAGCTGAAAGTCCGTGTCGGACCAGAACCGCGAATCATGGCCTTATGGGATCGGGGCGACCCCTCGCCGACCTATCTGTATCGGCGCGGAGATTACAAGATTGCGGGTCCGCCCGTTCCGCCGGGCCCGCCGGCGGTTGTGACCGACCGTAAGACTCCTTTTGAGATTTCGCCGCCGTTTCCTGAATCCAAATCCACAGGTCGTCGATTAGCATTTGCCCGTTGGCTCACCCGGCCTGAAAACCCTCTCACCGCACGCGTCATGGTGAACAGAATCTGGAAGTATCACTTTGGAGTGGGCTTGGTCCGAAGTTTGGGAAACTTCGGGAATATGGGTGATCGGCCGACGCATCCAGAAATGCTAGACTGGCTTGCTTGCGAGTTCATCCAAAAAGGATTCAGCGTGAAGTCTCTGCATCGATTGGTGGTCACATCCCACACATATCGCCAGCGATCGGCTGTCACATTACAGCAGGTCCAACTCGATCCGGACAATCGGCTCCTGTCACGGATGCCCATGCGACGGATGGAGGCCGAATCATTACGCGATACGTTGCTCCTGATCGCGGGTCAGTTGAATGATACCGAATTTGGGCCGGCGGAAGCCGTCAAGGTACGTGATGATGGGCTGGTGTTGAGTGGCAATCGGCGAAGTATCTATGTTCAGCAGCTGCGCAGGCAGGCGGTCTCGCTGTTGGAGATTTTCGACCTGCCGTCGATGAATCCGAATTGTTTGCAACGTCCAGAATCACTGGTGGCTCCTCAGGCATTGCATCTGATGAACGATGCAGTGATTCGAGGGCTTGCCAGTCAATTTGCGGATCGGGCGATCCTTGAGGTGGGCAGCGATTGGCCGACACTGATGCAGCGAGTTTTTGCCATTGCTCTCAGCCGGCCGCCAAGTGGCGAGGAACAAGAAGACTGCGTGCAATCGTTGCAGCTACTGGCCGACGAATGGTCAAAGCAAATGTCGTCTGTCGGGAAGACTTCCCGGGCGGAAGCGACTCGTCGCGCGTTGGCAACCGTGTGTCATACGATCATCAATTCAGCGACATTTCTTTATATCGATTGAGGTTTGCGGTGAGCATGGATTCTCCAAGAATTGGCGACGGTTTGTTCTCACGTCGGAGTTTCTGCAACAGTCTGGCTGCCGGATTGCCGGGGGCGGCCTTGTTGCATTTGTTGGGGCAGAGCCTGCAGTCGTCAGAAAAGAATGAGTTCCCCAATCTTCGTCCTCGTCCGATGCATTTTCCGGCTAAAGCGAAATCGGTGATCCACCTTTTCATGAACGGTGGGCCGAGTCAGATGGATTTGTTCGACCCGAAGCCCGAACTCGATCGACATCATGGGGAACCCTATTTCAATAAGATCGCCGGTGAGGTCGAGACCGTGGCTGCCGCGGGTGCGTTGATGCGCAGCCCGTTCCAATTTTCTCAACGGGGTGAGTGCGGCATGTGGGTCTCGAACTCATTGCCGCATCTGGCCGAGCACGTTGATGAAATGGCCCTCATTCGCTCTCTGTACACCACGAATATCACGCATGAACCGGCACTCTATCTCATCCAGACGGGACAAATGCCGTCTGGATATCCAACGCTGGGCTCCTGGGTTGTGTATGGCTTGGGTTCCGAATGTCAAAATCTTCCAGCCTATGTTGTGCTGGATGATCCCTTGGGACTGCCGGTCAATGGGACGGAGAATTGGCAGGCCGGTTTTTTGCCGCCGATTTATCAGGGGACGAGGTTTCGGTCGCGGGGTTCCCCGGTATTAAATCTGCGTCCAGAAATCTCCGACCCGCCAGAAATTGGTCAGATGCAACGCGCATTGCTCGGTCGGCTGGATCGATTGCATTTGAAACAGCGATTCGCCCAGCCAAATCTGGACGCGCGCATCGCCAGTTATGAACTAGCCGCACGGATGCAGATGTCGTCCACCGATGCCCTCGACTTGTCACAGGAGACCGCTGAGACGCAGGCATTGTACGGCATCGGCAACGCGTTGACCGATTCCTACGGCCGTCGCTGTTTGATCGCTCGTCGATTGGTTGAACGCGGTGTTCGTTTTATTCAGCTCTACATCAATTCCCAAATTTGGGACAACCATAGTGCTCTTGCAGAAAGCCTGAAATCGGCCTGTGATCGGACCGACCTGCCGATCGCAGGTTTGTTGTACGATTTGAAGCAGCGAGGATTGCTCGATGAAACTCTGCTGATCTGGGGTGGTGAATTCGGCCGACTGCCGATCGCGCAATTGGCCGGAAACAAAGACGAACGGTCGTCCGGTCGTGATCACAACAAAAATGCGGCTTGTTGCTGGTTCGCGGGGGGCGGAGTGCGTGGGGGGACAACGTATGGGACGACGGATGACCTCGGTTTCGCGGCGGTTGAAAACCGAGTCGGTGTCCCGGACTTTCATGCCACAATTCTGCACCTGCTGGGTTTGAATCACGAGGCTCTCTCCGTGAATCAGGACGGCCTGAACGAGAAATTAACAGGGGTCAAACCGGCACGTGTCATTCAAGAAATCATCGCCTGAGCGATCGCTCCGAAAAACTCCGGACCGGTGAACGGATTCCGTCCGTCCGTCCGCCGTGAGTTGGTTCGCTCGATGCGGGACACGTTTCCTAGACCAGACGCACGCCGTTTTATCCCTGTGCCGACGTGGCTGGCAGATCGCGCGGAATGTATTATCCCGTGCGGCTTCCAATCTGCAGACTTTCCTAACCGTGACAAAGCTGATGACAGACGTGCGCGAAATTTTTCCCGTTGATCGTCCGGTGTCGGGAACAATTCGACCTCCCGGCTCCAAAAGCCTCACCAATCGCGCACTGGTAATTGCGGCGTTGGCTGAGGGCACCTCGCATCTGACGGGGGTCCTCGACAGTCGAGACACGTTCGTGATGATTGACAGCCTGCAAAGGTTGGGAATCGCCATCGATCATTCCTCGGCGGATTGCTCGATCATAATTACGGGATGTTCGGGGCGACTAACGGTCGATTCGGCGGACCTGTGGTTGGAAAATAGCGGAACCAGCATCCGCTTTCTCACGGCGTTGTGTGCTTTGGGGCACGGTCGTTTTCGACTGGATGGAAATGCACGAATGCGCGAACGCCCCATTGGCGATCTGTTGGCATCGCTGCGACAGTTTGGAGTTTCCATTGCGGCCGAACGTGAAACAGATTGTCCTCCTGTGGTCGTCATTGGCGGCGGCTTTGCTGGTGGACGAGTCACCGTCAATGCCAATGTGTCGAGCCAGTTTCTCAGCGCAATTTTAATGGCCGCACCCTGTGCCATCGCTCCTGTTGATATTCGACTGGAAGGGGAGATAGTCTCTGAACCCTACATCGAAATGACACTGAAAGTGATGTCGAAATTTGGAGTTGCGGTGGAACGGCCAGAGACGGGGCGATTCTACGTCGTTCCGCAGTCGTATCGTAGTCGCGACTGTGACATTGAGCCTGATGCATCGGCCGCCAGTTATTTTTTTGCCGTCGCCGCGGTGACCGGAGGGATGGTGACCGTAGAAGGACTGTCGGCGAACGGATTGCAGGGAGACGTTCGCTTTGTCGAGGCACTCCAGAAAATGGGATGTGAAGTCACGCGGAATCCCCAGAGCATCACCGTTCGCGGAAGGCCGCTGCAGGGGATTGAGATCGATATGAATGATATCAGCGACACCGCTCAGACTCTGGCCTGTGTGGCAGTCTTTGCTCAGGGACCGACGCGGATTCGGAATGTGGCTCATATGCGACACAAGGAAACGGATCGAGTCGAGGCCGTCGTCACGGAACTCAGAAAACTGGGATTGTTGATTGAAGAATTTCCGGACGGGATGACCATCCATCCGGGGCCATTGAAATCGGGAACCGTTGCCACCTACGACGATCATCGCATGGCGATGAGTTTCTCACTTCTGGGACTCCGCGTCCCAGGAATTATGATTGCCGATCCTGACTGTACGTCGAAAACATATCCGCGTTTTTTTGAAGACTTCGATCGACTTTGTCTCACAGGTCGAATCGCTCAATAAAGACTTTCTACGCTGTGACAGAGTCGGCTGAATGATAGTGTCAACTATTTTTTTTCAGACCCATCAATCGCGTCATCCAGTAGCAGGATTTGCCGAAATCTCATCGCTTAGCCAACGCAGTCTGGTGGAACGAGTTTATCCATCGCCGCCAGTGAACTCGTCGCATTTACCGCAACCGGCAATTCCGGAGCATTCGTAAATCCTTTTGCAAAACTTTTCATGCGATCATTGCGCACTGTTTCGGCGGGGAGAGTCACATGCCGATGAACAGATTGGGGTGTGAGGCGACTCTTTCGGATTGCGAAAGGTGGAACACTCCGGGGCGGATGAGTTCCCATCGCGTCTGAATTGCATTAGGGATGATGCCATGAAATTGCCGTGCACGCTGAGCCTTGTCTTGCTCTGTATCCTGATCGGCCCGACTGCGGGTGTCGATGCGCAAGCGGATGGCGAGTCACCGCGCATCGTCATTGACGACGGTTGCGGTCTGTGGTCTGAACGTGATACCGGATTCTGGGTATCGGCCGAGGCACTGTTATGGAATCGAACCCAATCGACGGGTGGAGGGACCATCATCGGTGGTCCGGAAAGTCTAGAGTTCGGAAATCAAAGCTATACCTACGAGGGGGGGTATCGGCTGGGACTGGGTTGGCTGATCGATCCGAATTACGAAGTTGAGGGGATCTGGACTCAATTCCACGGCTGGAATGCCGGCAGCAGCGGATTTCTGTCACACGCCATCAGCTTTGACGGCGGTGAGACAAGTCTCTCGGTGGATCCGTCCGGAGCCGCCAATTTCATCAACCGTTCAACATTTTTTCGGTCGCTGTACGATTCGGCAACGGACGCTCTGAGTGGCGGCGCGAATGACGAAACAGCCGAGTTCGAATTTATGCAGCCGGGGTCGGTTTATACGATGCACCAGACAAGTGCGTTGGAAGACGGACAAGTCAACATGAAGACCCGCCGCGCACTCGGCCAGAGATTTCGTTGGGGACTCGGTTACCGACACGTCCTGCTTTCGGAAGGGTCACAGGTTGGAATCACTGGAACGTTTGACGCATTCGACGTGGATGGCGACGAAGCGACTACCAATGAACCAAATGACAAACTCTCCGGTCAGGCACTCCTGGCTCAAGGCCTGACGCTCCTCAACGGAACGGGAGACTTCAACGATCCCAGCCTCGGTGGCGGAGTCTTCACAATGTTCTGGAACGGTACGACGAGAAATCAGATGAACGGAGTTCAGGGAGTGGTCGAAGGGACCCTGTTGGAGCGAGGCCGATTTTCGCTCGACGGAAACCTTCGTACGGGTATCCTTTACAATCGTGTTCAGGGGACGGTTTTCGAACGGTATGCGGACTCCGTCGATTCGATTTACACGCGCCAGTTTACGGATACTGATGACCGTATCTCGTTCGTCAGCAACCTCGGATTGAACGCCGTGATTCGCCTTGCGGAACGAGTCCGAATCCGGACTGGATATGAAGTCATGTTCCTGACAAATGTCGCATTGGGGCCATCCCAGCAACAGGGATTGACTTACGATGGACTCGGCAATGCGTCCTATGCGGTACAGGGGAACGATACAGTCATCTTGAACGGTTTTAACGCCGGCTTAGAATTGGACTGGTAGTCAACATCACAGAGTCCCAGCAACAGATAAAATAAAGGGTCTGCCGTGTCAGCCAACCCGTCATCGGCCCGACAGTCGGCACGTGGCAGCCGGATTCCACCTTGGTTGTTGCTGAGTTTCGTGGTCTTGGGTTGGGTGGGGTATCACACCCTTCGACAGATTCAATCGCCGCACCGAACTCGACAGAACTCGTCCCAGCAACCGCCAACGGAGGGCCAAAAATCTCTGGGAAATCAGACAACAGCGGCGGTCAGCAGCGGCTTCAGGGATCGAGGTAACGAGCCTGCAGAGCGGATCGTTGTCGATGCGGTCAGTAAACCAGAAACCACGTCAAAAAAAAATAGCGTTCTCGCTCCGGTCGTTCCCTCTGAAACGAGGAGAGTCCCGACGGGCCGTTCACCGCCTGAGCCGAACGCTGGAACACGGTCGACAACAAATGCAGCAACCTCTTTCTTGAAAGCCGGTTCGGACCAAGGTCCTGCTTCAAATAAACCTCAGCCACCAACGTTGCAAATCGACGTCAGTTCACACCAGTCAACAGCGAATGATCCGAGACATCCGCAGACCGCCGGATCGACAGCGGAGATTTTGACAAGAATTGAGAATCAGACGATCCGGGATTTCGGCAAAGTGGTTTTTCGAGGAACGATCGATCTTCAAGTAACTCTTGATCGGATTGCCCGTGGCACGCGGAACAGTTACCGAAACGATGGTGCGACATTCGGCAATCGGGAAGGGCGGTTGCCGCGTCAGTCGTCCGGCTACTACACCGAGTACGTTCATCCCACTGTGGGGATGACTAGTCCCGGACCCCAGCGGGTGATCGTGGGTCAGGATGGAGAGATCTGGTACACGCCGGACCACTATAAATCGTTTCAGAGGGTCAAGTAAATCCATTGCCAATCACCGGTTTCATGTCGGAGACCTCATCGGATGACGGCTTCCATTTGCAGCGGATTTCGGTTTTCGAAAAATATCGAAAAATTCGATGTCTCAGGCGCACGCGTTGTTCGAATTCCGGCGGGTCTGTCACGTCAACGTGACCTGTTGGCCGTATTTTCGAAGGGCTTAGACTTTCCCGGCTACTTCGGATGGAACTGGGATGCATTGGAGGAATGTTTGCAGGACTTGGCGTGGATCGATCAACCTAGTCGAATCGTTTTGATTCATGAGGGTTTGCCGTTTCAGCCGAGCGGGGGAAATCGAGGGATTTATTTGGACATTCTGCGGGAATCGATTGGCGTGTGGGGGCCGGATCAGCGCCACGAATTGCTCGCCGTCTTCCACGACGACGAGCGCGAGGAAGTTTGTCGATCGAGATGAATTTTTTGGCCGCTCCCCATGGACGACGATGGCCTCCATCGAGCGTCGCTGTACGGTCTCCTTCCAATAGGGCGATTGACGGGGACTCGGATATTCGACTTCTCCCCGCTCGCTCGTTGTCTTATTAACTCGTTGTCTTATTAAGACAGTGTGCATCATCAGCGATCAGGTTCGATTGTGGATGACGTTTCTGGATTTTAAATTCCGTCGGGATTTGATCCATGACGGACGCGCCATGCGTCATCACCTTCACGGATTCCGACCGCGCCGCAACATTCGAGATTCACCGGCGTAAAGCGGCCGATATTTCGTTGCCCGGAAGACGCGACGAGACTCCTTGGCGATCTCATTTCATTCGAAGACTCACCGATGCAAGACTACGAAAAACTGGGCGTGTTCTATCTCGGCAAACGATTCAATCTCGATACAAAACAGGTCGAGGACGAGTTGCTGTTGTACGACTCAAAGGATCTCACGACCCATGCGGTATGCGTCGGTATGACGGGGAGCGGCAAAACGGGGCTCTGTCTCTCGCTTTTGGAAGAGGCCGCGATCGATGGCATTCCTGCGATCTGCATCGATCCCAAGTGAGATCTCGGCAATTTGATGTTGGCCTTTCCCGATCTGAAACCTGCCGATTTTCGGCCGTGGTTCGATCCGGCTGACGCGACGCGCGCCGGACTGACTCCCGAAGAGTACTCCGCAAAAATGGCGAATGTCTGGAGGAATGGTCTTTCCGAATGGGTCCAGTCGCCCGAGCGTATTGCCAAGTTTCGCGCTGCGGTTGATATTTCGATCTATACCCCGGCGAGCAATGTCGGGTTGCCGATGACGGTTCTCAAGTCGTTCAACGTGCCGGGTCAGGCAACACTTCAGAACAATGACGCCATGCGGGAACGCGTGTCAGCGGCGGCCGGTCTGCTGGCTTTGCTGGGGATCGATGCGGATCCGCTGCAGAGTAGAGAGCACATTCGGTTAGCCACGATTCTTGACCGATCTTGGCGTGACGGGAAAGACGTTGAGTTTGGCAGGTTGATTCGGCTGATTCAAAAGCCGAATTTCGACAAAGTCGGATTCATGGACGTTGAAATTTTCTATCCGTCAAAGGAGCGATTCTCGTTGGCGATGAGCCTGAAAAATCTCATCGCCTCGCCCGGCTTCGCCGCATAGATGGAAGGCGAACCGCTCGACATTCAGCGACTGCTTTATACCGCCGAAGGAAAGCCGCGATTGACGATTCTGTCCATCGCACATCTGACCGACCGCGAACGGATGTTCTTCGTGACGATCCTGTTGAACGAGATAATCGCCTGGATGCGAAATCAATCGGGGACATCGAGCTTGCGGGCACTTCTGTACATGGGTGAGGTGTTTGGTTACTTCCCTCCGACGGCAAATCCACCGACAAAAGTACCGATGTTGACGTTATTAAAGCAGGCTCGCGCATTCGGACTGGGTATGGTTCTCGCCACACAAAACCCCGTCGATATCGACTACAAGGGCCTTTCGAATGCGGGGACTTGGTTCCTCGGTCGCCTGCAAACCGAGCGAGACAAGACGCGAGTTCTCGAAGGGTTGGAAGGGGCCTCTGCCGCGGCGGGAGCGGCGTTTGATCGAGCTAAAATGAAACGCATTCTGGCCGAGCTCCAGAGCTGAGTGTTTCTGATGAACAACGTTCATGAGGATGAGCCTGTCGTGTTCCAATCTCGATGGGCACTTTGCTATTTGCGAGGTCCGATCAGTCGGGAACAGATTTCGCTTCTCATGGTGGACAAAAAAATTGATTCCAACGTCGAACGGGCCGGCAGTCACCTCGCTGGCCGTTGACTCACGCGTCGGTGCGCAACCGGTACTTGCCCCCGGTATCCGCGAAACGTTTGTGACTCGACAAGGTTCACTCCTCGGTAATGCGACGCTCCGATATCGGCCGGGATTGCTGGCGACTGCGAGATTGAGATTTCACCAGGCAAGTATTGGAATCGATGAGCTAGAAGACCGCACGATCGTGCTTCCAGTTGTCGAAGAGGTGTGCCTCACGGTTTGGGATCAGGCGAGCATCTCCGCCGCATCGGAACCGGATCAGGAAAACCATCCCGAAGAAGGGGGTGTGTTCGGTTCACTGCCGGCAGAACTCAACCGCGTGAAGACTTTTTTGACCTACAATTGGCGCTCAAGGATCATCTCTATCGAACGCAAAAGTTGCGATTGTCGAACTGCCCCGAACTGAAGGAGGTCTCAACGCCCGGAGAGTCCGAAGGCGATTTTCGCATTCGAATCACGCACCGAGTTAAAGAAATTCGCGATTTGCAGGTGGAGAAACTGCGGGCGAAATTTGTACCCAAGCTGGCAATCTTGCAGGAAAAATTACGCAAGGCCTCTCAGCGAGTCGAAAAGGAAAAGATTCAAGCCAATTCACAGTCGATGGCTGCCGCCATTTCGTTCGGAACGTCGATTCTCGGTGCCGTGTTCGGACGGAAACGGATGTCAGCGAACAATCTGGGGAAAGCCGCCACGACCGTTCTCTCGGCGGGTCGATTCGCCGGGGCGCGGCAGGATGTGACACAGGCTGAAGAAACGGTCGGAGCCATTCAACAGCGTTTGGATGATCTCAATCGACAATTTGAATCGGATGCCCAAACGCTCCTTGACGGAGTCGCACCAGACCGTCTGAAGTTGGAGGCAATCAGCATCGCTTCGAAAAAGACCGAAATCAAAATCGTCAAAATCGTCCTCTGTTGGACGCCATGGACCGTTGACGTCACAGGAAATGCAACAGCCGTGTGGTGACGATCGGCAGCAGCATCACAACCGATTCGCGAGGCTCTGTTCGTCCACGACAATCGTGCGGAGGGTTCGGCGTGACTGCTCCGGTGTCAGATCGGATCTCCACACGCGGCTTTGCCGACCGGCTTTGTGATCGGAGGCAACAGTCTGGACATTGGTTTGACGATCTTGCCCCATACAAACGTGGCTCGAAGGTCCGCCAGAAACGAGAACCCTCCAGAAACGTTTTCCGAGGTCTCACTCAAGCAACTGCGCCTGATGCGGATTGCGGGACGTGTTGTCCAAATTCCGACCACTCTTTGCAGAGATCTTCCCTTTCTTGCGTCCGGCCTTTGGAGTTGCTGGAGCACTGACCTTTGGTTCTGCGGCTCCGTCCAAATTGTCTCCCGATTCGATTTTACTCAGACGGCTCAAACCACGTCTGATATATTCTTCACTGATGTCGAACGCGAGAAACTGGCGACCGAGCTTCTTGGCGACTGCGCAGGTTGTGCCGCTACCGCTGAACGGATCGAGGACAAGTTCAGCGGGATTCGAGCAGACTTTCGTGATCCGTCCCAGAAGTTGTTCAGGCATCTGGCATCCGTGAAATCCTTCTCGCTCTTTAAACGTCCCTGCGACTCGCGGGAAGTACCAAGTATCCTCTTCAGGGCTTAACCCGTCGGTCAAATCTTGTGGGCGAAGAATCCACGTGTCGTCCGGCAGGCGACCTGTCGCGTTGGCTCGTCGATCTGCGTAGACCATTTGCCGGGCTGACGGAACGGCAATGGCCGCACCGTTGAATGTGAACGTTTTCGAGTCCTTCACGAAGTAAAATAGGTGTGTATGCGAGCGGCTAAACTTAGACTTGCAGTTCACCCCAAATGTGTAGTACCAGATCACCCAGCTTCGGCAGTGAAAGCCGATCTCTTGGCTGAGTAGCTTCAGTTCTGCGGCATAATCGTCACCAATCGCGAGCCAGAATGATCCTGTTGGCTTCAGGACGCGATGGACTCCTGAAATCCAGTCTCGTGACCAGTCGAGATACTCCTGTGGCGCCTTTCTGTCTTTGTAGATGTCGTACTTGTAGCCGATGTTGAATGGGGGATCGGCGAAAGCGACATCAATGCAGCCCTGATCCAATTGCCGCATTCCTTCAATGCAGTCGAGTTGGTGAATCGTGTTGAGAGAAAGCACCAAGCGACCTCCATGCGTGAGCGAACAGAACCGAACAAATGGACACAGCCTCGACGTCCACTGACCCAAGGAGCGATCATATCGAGCCACGTGGTATCAATCGAGCCATGTCGTTCGCCAGTTTGAGGCCTCGATGCGACAGCCTTTGGACGACACCCCTCGGTCACTTCGGGTCTTAGAACGGCGGGGCTTTTCCGTCGCCGATGTTGACCAATCATGAACACGCATCGTGTCGAGAGATCTCAGCCGA
>Ga0315283_10003392_pt1 | contig 13568 bp, 13 predicted proteins | sample YL17G09_0_MG_FD_204541 | JGI IMG/M metagenome (GOLD analysis project Ga0315283, IMG submission 204541) | Sediment microbial communities from Yellowstone Lake, YNP, Wyoming, USA - YL17G09_0 | ecosystem: Environmental > Aquatic > Freshwater > Lake > Sediment | place: USA: Wyoming | collected... | reverse complement strand
CCGTGAGCACGGCGTCCTGGTTGACATCGAGGTCGTCGAACGTCTTGTTACCGACCCTGGCGCGAGCCCTGGGATCGCCCGATTCGTACTCCGTCCGGGTGATGCGTCCATCCTTGTCGGTATCGAAGAACTTGCGCAGGTTGATCATCGAGGCCTCGCCGCTGTGCTGCCACAGGATCGTCGAGTAGGCATCGTCAGCGGGGACGCCTGCCAGGAAGAGAGCGTCGATCGGCACCTGCTTCCGCTCGGCGACCAAACTGGCGATGATGCTGCCTTCGCTCCACCCCAGGAGCAGCACCTGGCAGCGGGCCAGACGGGGGTCCTTTCTCAGGTGGCGGACGATGTTCTCCAGGTCCTGCGTCCTCTCAGCGGGCGTGATGGTCCAGAACCTTGCCTTGTCGACCCGGTCGAAGGTCGGAGGGGTGTTCTCGTCCACCTCCGTGTACCGGGTGTTGTAGCTGAAGTACGCCACTCCCCGTCGGGCGAACTCGGCGGCGAAGAGATCGTGGTAGCGCACCTCTGTCGTGCGGCCGATCCTCCGCCGGTTCTCATACGTGTTTGGACCGGAGCCGGGGACGTCGATCACCAGGACGTTCTTGAAGCCCACGGATGGCAGACTCAGCCGGCCCACGACCACCTCGGTGCCAGCGGTCTGAATCTTCAGCATCTCGTAGGGCTGCACCGCGAGAAGCCCCGATGCGATGAGAATGGAGAACGTCATCAGATGTCTCCCTGAAGAAGGCGCAGCCGCCCGCGACGGGCGGCCGCGGGCTTACCGTCCACGTGGCGGAGTCGTCGCGCGCATCGCCCGGCGCCGCTCGCGAAGCACGAGAACCGCGAACAGCGCCCAGGCGATCGTCGCAACCCCGAGTCTCACGAGGAAGATCTCGAGCGTGTCGGCGTAGAATCGGACGAGCGCAAGCACCGTCAGGACCAGCGCCCCTAAACGGACGAACCGGAGCCACCGGCCGCCTCGCATCAGCTCTTTGGTCCGCACCAACGCACGCGCCTCGGCGTCCGGCGCGATCGCCCCGTCTGCGGCGGGAAGCTCGACGGTTGCCTCGAATTCGGCGACGCAACCCGGGTTGTCGGCGAGGAAGCTCTCCACCAGCGCCCTCGTGTCCTTTGTCGCCTCGCCCGAGGCATACACCGGCCACAGGTCCGAGATGACGTCGCGTGTGATCTTCGTCATGGTTGTGTCCTTCCGCGGCTCGTGGCGGCCGCCAGCCTGGCGCGGGCTCGATGTACGCGAACCCTGGTGGCTCCCACCGACAGACCGAGCGCCGCTGCGGTCTCCTCGTAGGAGAGTTGGCCGACGGCGCGCATCAGCAGGGCGGCGCGGTCCACTTCAGGCAGGTCGGCGAGCATCACCAGAACCGCTCGCAACTGGTCCCGATCGATCGCCGCCCGCTCGGGGCCCGGCCCGGATGCCACGAGGTCGGGATCGCATTCGACCATCTCCCGGGTCGCCCGTCGGAGGTCGACGCTGAGGTTCCTGGCGATCATGAAGAGATACGCCTTGACGGTTCCGACGCGGATCTCCCCAGGTGCCGTCCAGGCGCGCGCGAACGTTTCGGACGCGACATCCTCGGCGTCTGCCCGGTTCCCCGTCAGGTACACGGCGAACCGGAAGACGTCCGGCCAGTAGCGTTCGAAGAGTCCGCCGAAGTCGAGCGTTTGCATAACTGGTAGAGAATACGCGGGAGCGGGCGGGTTGTTACAGGGCGGGGCGGAAGTCAGGCGCCCTTGACCGCGAGACCTCCCGACCCCATCATTCCCCCATGAGAAGTACAGGAGCGGCGCTCGTCGCGGTGTGGGTGCTCGCAGCAGGAGCGGCCATGGGTCAGACACACACATTCGTTCCGCAGAATGGCGCAGCGACCTACGCGGTCCGCCCGCCCGTCCTCCGGGTCAAACCGGGCGACATCGTCGAGTCGCCCACGATGACTCGCCCCGGCGACTACTACGAGAAGGAGGGGGGCGCGTGGCCCGGCGAGGTTGGGCCGTTCTACATCGAAGGCGCGGAGCCCGACGACACGCTCGTCGTGCGGATTCTCCGCGTCCGGCTGAACCGCGACACGGCCGTCTCGTTCGTCAGGCCGGCGGGCCTCAGCGCGCTGGCCACCGACGGCCGGCTGCGGCTCCTCAACGACCCGCTGCCGACGCGGCGCTTTGTGTGGCAGCTGGATCGACAGCGACACGTCGCGTCGCTCGACCTTCCGAACTCCCGGTTGAAGCGGATCGAGATCCCGCTTCGGCCGATGGTGGGCCGCGTGGCGGTGGCGCCGGCGGGCGAGGAGGCGTTCGGTGGCCTCTGGCCCGGCGCGTTCGGCGGGAACATGGATGCCTCCGACATCCGCGAAGGCGCCACGGTCTTCCTGCCCGTCTACCACGAGGGCGCGCTGTTCTACTTCGGCGACATCCACGCCGCGCAGGGCGACGGCGAGGTGTGCGGCTCGGGCCTCGAGACGACCGCCGTGGTGACGCTCCAGCTCGACCTCGTCAAGGGGAAGAAGATTCTGTGGCCGCGGATCGAGGACGCCGATCACATCATGGTGGCCGGCAGCGGCCGTCCGCTCATCGACGCGTTCCGGATCGCCCACGTCGAGCTGATCGACTGGCTGGTGGCCGACTTCGGGTTCGAGAAGATGGAGGCGTACCAGGTCGTGTCGCAGGTGGGGAGCGCGCGGGTCGCGAACGTTGTGGATCCGCTCTACACGGTGGTCGCGAAGTTCCCCAAGTCGCTGCTCCCGAAAGATCGGAAATGACGCGCGCGATACCGGCTGGCGCCGCTGCCGACCGGCCGTGCTGGCGGCGGGAGTCGAACCCTGACGGGCACGTCCCGCTAACTGGTTGATGGCGTTACGCTTCTGGTTTTAAGTGCTTGACGGAGTGAAGCTTCCAGCCGCCTCGTGGTTCGCTGGCGTCCTCTCGGGTCCTCTGGAATCGACCGCGGTTGTGGAGACATTGTGGAGACGGAAAACCATAACGCGCGCGCCATGTCCGAGCTATCCGTCGTCATTCCTTGAACAGATTGCTGTGTGAGCCGGTTCGCTCCAGTCTCAGCGATTCCGCATCCGACGTGCAGATGGCAATTCAGTCGGGCTTGATGGGTGGGCAGTCACGAGATGACTGCGTGCGCCCCGCGAGATTCCTTTCCGACATGGACGCAAGCTGAGTAGACTGGCATTCGTGTCGACGGAAGCCACCTCGTTCGTCGTCAACCACTCATCGCCGGCGCACGCCACGATCGCACTCTTCCGTTCCCTCTTCCGGGGGCGTGAGGACGCGTATCCCCGGCGATTCGAGAGCCGGAAGACCGGGAAGTCAGGCTGCCTGCCGCGCTCGAACGCTCTCGCTCCGGTCGCGGAGGACACGTCTGGATCTTCTTCGACAGTGCTATCCCTGCCGCGCTGGCTCGCCGACTCGGGTCGCACGTGCTGGCCGAAACCATGGAGGGCCGCCCTGATATCGGGCTGGATTCGTACGATCGCCTGTTCCCCAACCAGGACACGATGCCGCAAGGCGGATTCGGCAACCTGATTGCCCTGCCCTTGCAGAAGCGCGCCAGAGAGCAGGGCAACAGCGTGTTCCTCGATGACGCGTTCGTGCCATGGGCCGACCAGTGGGCGTTCCTCGCGAGCGTCGGCAAGATGATCCGCGCCCAAGCCGAGGAGATCACGCAGGAGGCGGATCGGCGCGGCCGCATCCTCGGCGTCCGACTGCCGCCACATCACGACGGAGAAGAAGAGCCGTGGCACGGCGAACTCCGAGCCGAGCAAGATGCAGCAGCGCACGCGATGCTCGCGCACGAGACCGGAGTGTTGGCGGCGACATCACCTTCATGCAGTGCGGGCCGGTCCGCTATCAGACCAACGCCAAGATCCAAGCGGCGGCCCATCCGTTCGAGCACAACGTCCTCGTGCAGCCTACTGGCTTCATTCCCACCAGGAGCCCTGGACCCGACAAGCGGCTCGAGTTCCAGACCCTCTACCGGGAGCTGGTGGACGATGACCTGCGCAACGACCGCATTCGCGACGACGTGGTCGATGCGGTGAACGGCGGCCGGTCTCCGCTCGTGCTGACGGAGCGGAACGACCACCTCGACCGGATCGAGGAACGGATCGTTGGCAAGATCGCGCACGTGGTGACGCTGCGGGCAGGGATGACGAAGAAACAGCGGCGTGCTGTTGCCGATCTGCTGGCTCCATCCCTCGCGGGGAGGGCCGGGTGATTCTGGCAGCCGGCAAGTACATCGGAGAGGGCTTCGACGACGCACGCCTGGACACCCTGTTTCTGACCCTGCCAGTCTCGTGGCGCGGCACGATCGCCCAGTACGCCGGTCGGCTGCACCGCCTGCACGACGGCAAGCGGGACGTGCGGGTGTACGACTACGCCGATCTCAATGTGCCCGTGCTGGCGCGGATGTTCGACCGGCGTTGCCGCGGGTACGAAGCAATCGGATACCGGATTCTCCTGCCGGCGAGTGTCCGCCTCCGTTCGCGGGCCATGCAGGCGAACTCCGGCGAGACCTCGCCGAAGCCTTGGCGAAGGCGGGCGATTCCCGGGTGGCCCGCGGATGTCGTCCTACCGTCAGATCCCGTATGGAAACGCGACTACTCGGGCAGCGTGCAGCGGCTCGTCCGGGACGGCGTCGACACGCCGCTCGCCAGCCTGTTCGTCCACGTCGCTCGAGTCGTGCCTCCCGACGCACAAGGCGCCGCCCGCGCGCGGAGCGCGACCGAGTCCTTCCTCTATCGCCGGCTTGAGACCATGTCGGACACCAAGGGGCGTTTCATCCTGAACGCGGTGTTGCCGATTGCGTTCGACGGCCAGGGACACTTGGAGGTCGACTTGCTCTGCGCCGATGCCCGTGTGGCCGTCGAACTGGACGGCGCGCAGCATCTGGGAGACCCAATCGCGTACCGGCGCGACCGCCGTAAGGACCGGCTGTTGCAGGAGAACGGCTACTTCGTGCTGCGGTTCTTGGCCGAGGACGTCGGCAAGAACCTCAACCTCGTGCTCGACGTCATCCTGCGGGCTCTCGGCCGCCGACCGACCGGGGCGGCCGGAGCGGTGGTTGCCGATTGACGCCTAACGGTGGAAGTGCGGATGCAGCTCGTCGGCGGCAACGAACCGACTCGCCTGCCGGATGATAGCCCGTAGAGTGCCGGCGTCCAGCTCCCGGTGAGCCGGAATGGTCAGGATCTGACGTCCGGACGGCGTGGCTCGGACGAGCTTGATGTGGCTGCCGCGCTGCGAGACGACGCCGAATCCGAAGTTGCCGAAGATGCTGACGACCTCGTCGCCGGAAAGTCTACGAAGCTTTGGCATACGACGGCTGCACCTCGATCGTCACGAGCAAAGTCGGGCACTCCCGCAGACCAAAGTCCGAGGGGTCTTCACCTTCGAGGTGGAGCGAGACCGCCCCGCGCAAGTTCTCGATGGTCTCGTCGACGGTGGCGCCTTGCGTCACGACCGCGACCTCCAGGCACTCACCGACAAATCCGGACTGGTCGCCTCGGCGGATCGTGGCGGTGATGTTCTGACGCAACTCAGGCATCGCTTCCCTCGGGACAATTGTAGCCCGTCCTGCGGTCCTGCCGGCATCTGATTCTGGTGAGCGCGGCGGGATTGGGACCCGCGTCCGATTCGGATGCGTGACTTCGGCCGAATAGCGCGAGGCGACGTCTCCGAGACACCAAAACCGCTCGCCTCCTGCGGAAGCTGCGGCTTTGGCGTGTCTGAAGAGGTTTGGAGGCGGCGGGAGTCGAACCGTGCCAACTATCGTATTTTCAATAACTTACAACAAATACGAGGCTGGATAGTCTAGCTAGCCTCTTCAGTTTGACCGAACAGGTACGCCACAGGTACACGGAAGCCTGCTGGTGCCGAATGCCTGAAGGGTCTTGTGGTATATACTCTTGGTATATATCAGGAGGAGGCCCATGACGACAACCGCCAAGCTCTTCACCAACGGTCGAAGTCAGGCCGTGCGCCTGCCACGGGAGTTCAGGTTCGAGGGCAACCGCGTCAGGATTCGCCGGGCGGGCCGGGGCGTACTCGTCGAGCCGATGTTCGGGGATGTGTCAGGGTGGTTCGCCGAGCTCGATCGCCTCGCGTCCGAACCATTCATGCCGGAAGGTCGGCAGCAGCCGCCTACACCGAAGAGAGAAGTGTTCGATGACGACGTACCTGCTTGATACAAACGCCTGCATCGCGTTGATCAACGGCACGCAGGTGGAGGTGCGTCGCCGGTTTCAGCGAGCGGTGGCCAGAGACAGCGTGATGCTCCTGTCTGCGATCGTCGCGTTCGAACTCTGGTACGGCGTCGCAAAGAGCCAGCGCAAAGTGGTCAACACCCAGCGCCTCGAAGCGTTCCTCGCTGGCCCCCTGGAGTGGACGCCGTTCGACGATGACGACGCCCGTGCTGCTGGCGATGTTCGCGCGGAACTCGAAGCCGTTGGCACGCCGATTGGCGCCTACGATGTGCTGCTCGCCGCCCAGGCGCGACGCCGCGGCGCCACGCTCGTCACATCCAACGTCAGGGAGTTCGGGCGCATCACCGGCTTGAAGTGGGAAGACTGGGCGGCTTCTCGTCGCTGATTGCACCGGGTCACACCGTCGGTCTCCCCACTCCTGGGGCGAGTTCAGCAGTAGATCTACTGGCTTGGCAGCGTTCCAGCCGCCTGCCGGGCTTCGCAGGTCTGCCCCTCGTCACAGCGATTGATGAGGCCGGTCGACTCCGCGCTGGAATCCATCGTCCAGTACACCTTCCCATCTTCGTGGTGGTACTTCCTGACCTGGGCATAGAACCGTCCGTCAACGCCCTGCTCGAAGATGTGACGTGCAAGCGCCAGCACCATCTCCGCGTTCTCAGGCGTTCGGACATGCCCGGAATCGGCGCAGCGTGCTTGTGACCGACCGGGGAGAGAGCGGGACGAACCCGTGAAATGTCGAGGTGCTCAGCGGGCTAGCTTTCCGCATGCAAGCCTGCGCCTATTCCGCGCGCAACGCCTCGACCGGATTCATCTTCGCCGCGCGTCGCGTTGGCAGCCATACCGCGACGAACGCGGTCAGGCTCACGACTCCCACGGCGAGTGCGACGTGCCAGGGCTCGAGCGCCGACACCAGTCTCGCTTGGCTGCGTACGACCCGGGGCAGCGCCCACCCGAGCCCCAGTCCGCCGCTCAAACCGATCAGTAGCTGGACGGACGTCTGCCGCACCAAGAGCACCAGGATGTCCCGGCGGACGGCCCCGAGCGCGAACCGTACACCGAACTCGCGGGCGCGCCGTTGCACGGCGAAGGCCACGGTGCCGTGAACGCCCGTGGCCGCGAGGAAGAGCGACCCGAGTCCGAATGCGAGCGCGAGGAATCCGATCGACCGGAAGAACGAGAGCAACTGTGCGGCGCGGTCCTGCACCGACTGGACGCCGTCCACCGGAACGTCCGGCGCCAGCGCCCGCACCACGTCGCGCAGCGGCTTCGCGAGAAGCGACGGGTCGCCGGTGACGCCCACCAGGACGGTGATCTGTTCGGGAATCCGTTGGCCGAATGGGACGTAGTACCCCGGCGTCAGCCGAGGGTCCAGCACGCCGCGAAGCGGCAGATCGGGCGCGACCCCGACCACCGTCAACCATGGGTTCTGCTGGCCGGGCTTGTTCGTCGGCGGCAGGTCGCGCAACCTGCGGCCGATCGCCGATGCTCCAGGCCAGAGCCGCCGTGCGAGACTCTCGCTGACCACGACCACCTGTGGCCCCCCACCCTGCGCCTCCACGTCGCTGAACTCGCGACCGGCCGGCAACCGAATGCCGAGAGCGCGAAAGAAGCCCGGTGCGATCGTTTCCTGGAACGCCCACGCCGCGGAGTTCCAGCTGGCCGCGGGTCGACCCTCGGCTTCGACTGGTCCACCCAGCCCCTGGTCGGCCGGGTGTCGAGAAGAGAACGTGACGCCGTTCACGGCAGGGAGTGTTCGGAGGCGCGCGCGCAGGTCGTCGCCGAACTGCACCCGCGCCAGGCGGTCTGGCAGATCGTGCGATCCGTCCAGAACCAACGTGGCCCCGAGCGTCCGGGCGGCATCGAACCGAAGGTCCACGTCACCCATTTGCAGGCCGGCCTTGACGAACATCGCCGTGACCAGGAGCAGCCCGCACGCGAGACAGAACTGGAGCGTGACGACGATGCGGCTGAACCGCCCGTACGCCAGCCCGGCGGTCACCTGGGCGCCCTCGCGGAAACGCACCAGCGACCGCAAGCCCGACACACGCCAGGCCGCGACCAGCCCGCACAGCAGTCCCAGGCCCGTCGCCAGCAGCAGCACCAGGCCAAAGATGCGCCAGTCCACGTCGAGGCGGATCCAGTAGGGCATGTCGGGGTTGGCCCGCAGTTGCCTGTTGACGAGCGGCGCCGTCCAGGCGGCGAGCAGCCAGCCCACCGTTGCTCCGCTCAGGGCCAGCACGAGGGCCTCAGCGAGCATGAGTTGCGCCAGGCGCGCCCGGCCGGCGCCCAGCGTCGCCCGCAGCGCCAGTTCCGGTATCCGCCGTATCGCCCTCAACAGGAGAAGATCGGCCGCGTTGACCGCAGCCAGCAGCAAGGCGCCCATGGCGAGGCCCAGGAGCAGCATCATGCTGAGGCGGAAGTTGTCGTCGGTCGCCCAATCCCGGAGCTGCCAGATCCGAACGCCCGGGCTCTGTTCACCCGGGATGTCGTGGGCTTTCAGCAACCGCTGCATCTCTGCCTGCGCCGCGCTCGCCGAGACTCCGGGGCGTGGACGCCCCAACAGCCAGACCAGCGTGTCCGTGTTGGTCGGCGCCCGCAGATTCGTCCAGAGTTGTTCAGAGAATGGGAAGGCGAACCCACGCGGCATGACCCCGACAACCGTGGCGCTCTCGCCGTTTACGCGCACAGTGAGTCCGACCACGTCCCGGTTGCGCCCGAACTCGCGCGTCCACAGTTCTTCGCCAAGCAGCACCACCGGCGGCGCGCCCGCACGCTCGTCGTCGGGCCCGAATCCGCGGCCGATCATCGGCTGGACCTCCAGGACAGGCAGGAGCGCCGCCGAGAGTGCCGCCGACCGATAGCGTCGCGCGTCGAGTCCCGGTGCGCTAAAGGTCGCTTGCTCAGTGTGGTACGCCCCAACCCTGCCGAACGATCGTTGTTGCGTTTGCCACTCGAGAAACGCCCGATGGGACAAGGGATAGTTGTCCCCCTGCTGGAGGGCGTCGATGCGCAGCAGTTGGTCGGCCCGCGGATACGGCAGACGATTCAGCAACGCGCCGTTGACGAAACTCAACTGCAGCGTCACCAGTGCGAGTCCCAACGCGAACGTGACGACGGCCACGCCGGCAAACCCTCGCTGCCTGCGGAGCGCTCGCACCGCCTGACTCACGTCGTCCCGGAGCGACTCGAGCCACACCACACCGCGCCAGTGTTGGCGCGGTTCTCGAGAACCCCCGGTCACGGCGCTGAGCTCGAGCGCCTCTCGGTGGCGTGGCGGCTCTGGAGTCATGCTCGAGCAACGATTCGGCGGTGCGTCCATCCGTGAGCCTCGTTTTCCGAGAAGCCGTGCTGCGTGGGATTGCCGCGGCCCGCCCGGCTGTCAGCGGCAGCTGCATGCTTCGTGCCGCGTCTACTGGAAGTATCCCTTAGTCACGCGCCGAACGCGTGCGAATTGTGACCGGAGCGGGATTACCAGGGACGAATCGGCGCCTTGCAGGGTCAGGGCGTCGCGCCGCTGAGGCCAGCTCCAGCCATCAGTTCTTGGCGGAGACGGGGCGGGTGTTCGGATATGGGACGATGCGGACCACCAGAGAACACTTGGCGGCTCGGACAGCATCGACGACGTTCTCAGAATCGTGACCCGCAGCTGGCACGCGCCAGGCAATTACGGGCCGAACGCAGCGTGTCCCGGGTACCCCGACCGTGTGGTCGCCGCTGTCACGATCCTGGCTTGACTCCCGTGTAGCCGACTCCGCGCCATGCGAGCGGGCCATTGAACCAATCAGGCAGCAATCCCGTCGATGACACTGAGATGGATATCCAACGGCCCTGCCCATTCTTCCGTCCAAGCGCACAAGGGGAATGAGGCATGGCATTGAACCGAGAGGCCCTCACTGGCGTGCTTCACGACATTCGCTACGGCATCCGGCAGATGCGTCGCGCTCCGGCGCTGGCGGCCATCGTCGTGCTGTCACTGGCACTCGGCATCGGGGCGAACACCGCGATCTTCAGCGTTGTCAACGCCATGGTGTTGCGGGATCTGCCGCTCAAAGACCCGGCGCGGCTGATGGTGCTCCAGTACCTGGAGCCAAAGGGCGACACGCCCGCGGCGTTGGATCATTCGCACAGCGGACGGAGCGGCCAAGACAGCGAGGGCCGAACGGTCGGACTATCGGTGTCGTGGCCGATGTTCACCTACCTCCGCGAGCACACGCGTACCATTGCGCCGCTGGTCGGCTTCGTGCCCCTGGGGGGGGCCGACAAGCCAGCGGCCGTCGTCAACGGCGAGTCGATGTTCGTCGACGGCGACATGGTGACGGCCGACTACTTCCCTGTGGTGGGCGTCGCGGCCATTCGGGGAAGGGTCATCGGACCGGACGACGAGAGGCCGGACGCGCCGCCGGTTGCCGTGATCAGCGAACGGTTCTGGAAGCGTGCGTTCGCGCGCAACGACGGAGCCATCGGCAACATCATCACACTCAACAGTGTCCCGGTCGCAGTGATTGGCGTGCTGCCCGCGTCGTTCACTGGCCTTGAGACGGGACGATCCCCCGACCTGTGGGTGCAGATGAGACCCCAGTCGGGGCTGACGCCCTGGGGCTATCGGCCTGAGGGCGCTCCCCAAGTGGTCTACGCTGCGCCCGGGTGGTGGTGGCTTCAGGTGGTTGGCCGAGTGAAACCGGGCGTCACCATCGAGCAGGCGCGCGCGGAGATCGACCGGTTGTTCCGGGAGAGCGTGCTGGCGAACATCAATGCCACGCCGCCTGCCGACAGGATGCCGCGTGGACTGCTCACTCCGGTGGCCGAAGGCCTGCGGTCGTCGACCGTCAGCCGCCGCTACATGACGTCGTTGAACGTCCTGATGGTGGTGGGCGGGCTGGTGCTCCTGATCGCCTGTGCGAATGTGGCGACGCTGCTGCTCGCGCGCGCCACGGCCCGGCGAAAGGAGATGAGCGTACGACTGGCGATGGGCGCGCCGCGTTCACGCATGGTACGACAGTTGCTGACCGAGAGCGCGCTGTACGCGGCGGCCGGCGCCGGGCTGGGGCTCCTGTTCGCGACCTGGGGTGGTCCGATCCTGCTCGTGCTGTTGACACAAGGACGCGATCCGTTGCCGATCGACGTCAGGCTCGACCCCCAAGTCCTCGCCTTCACCGCTGCCGTCTCGTTGTTCACCACGCTCTTGTCCGGACTGGCCCCGGCGTTTCGCGCAACCCGAGTGGATGTTGCAGCGGACCTCAAGGAGAACTCGGCGACTGCGCGTGGCGAGATCGGTCGCGGCCGCCTGCGCGGCAGCAAGTTGCTGGTCGCCGCACAAGTCGCCATGTCGTTGCCGCTCGTGATCGGTGGCGGCCTGTTCGTTCGCACGCTCATAAACCTTCAACATCAGCCGCTCGGGTTCAACCCCGAGCAGATCCTGACATTCAACGTGGACCCCACGAAAGCCGGAATGAAGGATGCGCAACTGCTCGCGGCCTATGCGCGCATTCAGGATCGCGTGCGCGCGATGCCGGGCGTCCGCGGCGTCACCATGTCGAGGCTGGCCCTCATCACCGGGTGGGTCAACAACAGCCCAGTATCGCTCGAAGGCGACACACCCGCCACCGATCCGAAGGCGCGCCGGATTCACTGGAATCAGGTCGGGCCGGACTTCTTCCAGACGCTGGGGATGAGTCTGCTGATTGGCCGCAGCATCGACGCGCGCGACACAGCGATGGCGCCGCAGGTCGCGGTGGTGAACGAGGCGATGGCCAAGCAGTTCTTCCCCGGCCAGTACCCAATCGGCAAGCGGTTCTGGCTCGGACGCAATCGATCCTGGGCGCCGATGGAAATTGTGGGTGTGGTCCGCGACGCGAAGTACGGCAGCCTGCGCGCGCCGGCGCCGCCGACGGCCTACGTCCCGTATACGCAAAGCCGTACGCCGCTCGCCTCGATGTGCTTCGAAGTGCTCGCCGAGGGCGATCCGATGGCGCTGGTCAACAGCATCCGGCGCGCAGTGAGCGATATTGTCCCTGGCGTTCCGATCGGCGATGTCAAGACGCAGGCGCGGTTAATCGACGATTCGCTCGGCCAGGAGACGATGTACGTGCGGCTGTTCGGCTTTTTCGGCCTGCTGGCGCTGCTGCTTGCCTGCGTCGGCCTCTATGGCACCATGTCGTACGCGCTCGGCCGTCGCACGCGGGAGATCGGCATCAGGATGGCGCTGGGCGCCACGCGAGCCCGTGTGCTCCGCTCCGCGCTGGCAGAGGCGCTGGTCATTGCGGTCGCGGGTGTGTCGGCCGGCGGCTTTCTGGCCTGGGCCGGGGCGCGCTTCGTGCGAAGTCTGCTCTTCGAGGTGACGCCGTTCGATCTGCCGACGTTCTCGGCTGCTATCGTGATTATGCTGACGATCGCCATCGGCGCTGGCTATCTGCCCGCTCGGCGTGCGTCGCGCCTCGAGCCCCTCAAGGCGCTGCGCGAAGAGTAGGATGGGGTGACCTGCCGGGTTGTCGGTAGGCTGGCGGAGGCGAGGCGGGTGTTCGGATATGGGACGACCCGGCCCACCAGAGAACAATCTGCGGTGCAGAGCGCATCACTGATCTCCAGAATCGTGACCCATGGCCGGCACGCATCACGTGAAGACGCGCCAAACGGAGGGTGTCCTGGGTGCGCGGCCGTGCGGTCGCCGCTGGCACGCTTCTGGCTACACTATGTAGTTGACTCCGCGTCGGCAGAGTAGGTCATTGAACCGAACAGGCAGCAACCCAGTCGAGTAGGACGTGCACCGAGATGCGAACCTTCACCCCGCTTCGGACACTCGGTCAGGACCTCCGATACGGCGCGCGCCTGCTTCGGAGGAGCCCTGGATGGACCTTCGTGGCCGTGCTGACGCTGGCCCTGGGCATCGGCGCCAATACCGCGATCTTCGGCGTCGTTCAGGCCGTCCTGCTCAGACCCTTGCCCTATCCGGCCTCAGATCGCCTCGTGGTCCCGTGCACCATCTTCGAACGGCTGCGAACCGACACCGGCACTGTGGCGTACGCGGACATCGTGGACTGGAAGGCCGAGCGCGGCCTGTTCGACGCGGTGGCCGCCTACAACCTCTCGACCGCCGACATCACCGACGGGGCCGAGCCCGAACGCGTGCAGGCGCTCCGCGTGGACGAGGAGTACTTTGGCGCGATTGGGGCTCGGCCGCTGCTCGGCCGGTTCTTCGTACCCGAGGACAACGTTCAGAACGGCCCGCGCGTCGTCGTCCTGTCTCACAAGCTGTGGACACGCCGGTTCGGCAGTGACCCGGGCGTCGTCGGCAAGGCCATCGAACTGTTTGGCGTCCCCGCGACCATCATCGGTGTTGCGGCACCTGAC
>Ga0315283_10003390_pt1 | contig 13570 bp, 11 predicted proteins | sample YL17G09_0_MG_FD_204541 | JGI IMG/M metagenome (GOLD analysis project Ga0315283, IMG submission 204541) | Sediment microbial communities from Yellowstone Lake, YNP, Wyoming, USA - YL17G09_0 | ecosystem: Environmental > Aquatic > Freshwater > Lake > Sediment | place: USA: Wyoming | collected... | reverse complement strand
CGGCGCCAGACGCGCCGCACGATCCGAAGGGCCGCGTCGCGGCCCTTCGCGATTGGGGTCTCCGGGTGTCCGTGTACGCGCCATGTACACGCTGGGCATCCATCAATTCGCCAGCATCCACCAGCGCGTCCAAGAGCGCGCGCGGAAGGGGCCGCTACCCGATGCCCCTGTTCCCCCCCGGTAACGGGGACGATTGACCGGCTCCTGCGTTGATCTGCGCGGTCGGTGCTACTGCTTCTGCCCGGCATCGGTCAGCAGGCCCACCAGAGCATAGAACAGCGTGAGCACGGGGCGAACGCGCCGCGGGCTTCTGTCTAAGCGCCGGGCGCGCATTTGGAAAGCAATCACCGATTGCGGCAGGCTGGATGACACCCTTAGCCGTCACAGGCTTGACTGAAGAGCTGGTGGTCGCGGGGCGCGGCCCGCTGTCGCAAGCCGTTTAGGAAGTTCATGTCGGTCCTTCAGTCATGCCCTGAGTTTGCGCTTTGGCATACCGCGCCCGACCAACCGTTCGATCAGCGCCGCCCCTTCCTGCACCAGAAATTCCTTGAACGCAACGGCGACAGCCGGCAAGCGCTTGTTTTTGTGATGCACGATGTGCCACTCGCGCATGACCGGGAATCCTTCGACGTCAAGCACCGAGAGTCGTCCGAGCTCGAGTTCGTTGCTGACGGTGTGGGCCGAGAGAAAACTGATTCCCATGCCTGCGATTACCGCCTGCTTGATGGTTTCGGTGCTCTTGATCTCCATCGTGACATTGAACTTGACGCGGAATTCTGCAAGCAGCTCCTCCATCGCAAGACGCGTGTCCGAACCCTGCTCGCGCACGATGAACGCCTCATTCGCCAATGCTTGCAGCGAAATATGTCGCTTGTGCGCAAGCCCGTGTTCCGGCGGCGCAATGATCACGTGCGGTTGCGGCGCGAATGCCTCGGCGACCATGTCGAGATTCTTGGGCGGACGCAGCAGCACGGCGAGATCAACCGTATTCTCCCCCAGTTCGTGCAGAATTTCCTCGCGGTTGTTGACGGCGAGCCGCACCGTAACGCTTTCGTGGCGGCGGCAGAATTCGGCAACGATGCCGGGGAAAAAATAATCGCCGGCGCTGATTACCGCGATATTAAGTCGGCCGCCGCGTATCCCTTTTAGCGCGGCGAGCGCCTCGTCGGTTTCCTTGAGCTGCTGAATGATGGCGCGACTGTAGTGCAGCATTTGGTGACCGGCGCAAGTCAGATAGATCTTCTTCCCCAATTGCTCGAACAGCGGCAGCCCCGCATGCCGTTCGAGTTGCCTGACATGGATCGACACCCCCGGCTGACTCATGCGCAGTTCTTCCGCGGCGCGCGAATAGCTCAAATGCCGCGCCACCGCTTCGAACACCTTGACCTGGCGAAATGTCGCGTCCTTCATTCTCCGCTACGCTGTTACAACTCATAACGTCCAACTTATCATAACGATATTAAACATAACCCCACTGCTATGTTGATTGACGTAGATCAAACCGTCTCTCAATGCGCGGTCTATCTTCGCCATGGACGGCAGCGAATACTCAGGCGATGAGGGAGGCTCGTATGGCCAGCAAGGTGCATCAAATCACGGTATGGGCTCGAGGAGTGGTGCAGGACAAGGAAGGGCGGGACATCGCCAATGGCCTGGCCAACGCGGCGGGGAAGGATGGCAAGTTCACCCAGGCCTTCGACAACTACGTCGATCTTCCGGACCGGGTGAACGTTCCACTCAGGAAGTACGCCCGTATCAGCGACGAGGAAATCGAGGAGCGCTACGAGTACGAGAACGAGAAACCCGAGATCGTGATCGTGGCGGACGCGACCATCGTGAAGGGCATCAACATCCTTCGCGGAATGGAGAAGGGCGGGACGCTCGTGGTCGCCACCGACCGCAAGCCGGAGGACATCCTGAAGTTCATCCCCAACAGGGATCTGCTCAGCACCATCGTTTGCGTCGACGCCAAGACAATCTGCGGTGAAGAGACCGTGGACTTCTCCGGCAGCGAGGGCGGCGTGGATTCGCTCGGCATCGGGCAGGGAATCTCAGCGCCGATCCTGGGCGCCCTGGCTCGCGGCACCAACCTCGTCAAGCTGGAACATCTCGCAGCGGTGGTGAAGAACCAGGAAGCCCTTCGCAAAGGTCACGAGCAGGCCGTGGTGAAGAGTCTCAACTAGATTCGAATCGAGTCAACGGAGATCACGCGATGTTCATTATTCCCAAGGGAAAAGAGGTGCCACTCGGCTGCGTCACCCCGGCACCGGTGAGCGAGCAGCCGATGATGATTACCGGCAACTGGCGCGAATACCGGCCGGTGCTTGAGCCCGAGAAGTGCGACCTGTGCATGAATTGCGTCGTTTTTTGCCCGGACGCCTGCTTTCAGCTGGACGAGGCCGAAGAGAAGGTCGTCCTGAACGAGAAATACTGCAAAGGTTGCAACATCTGCATCAACGAGTGCGCCACGGACGCCTTGACCATGGCCTACGAGCTCGATTTCGACGATGGCGTGGTCCGTCTCGAAAAGCCGTTCTAAGGAGAGACAACCATGGCAAGAGAGATGATGTTGAGCGGATGCGCCGCCGCAGCGCAAGCGGCCAAGATGGCGCAGGTGGAAGTGATCTGCTCGTATCCGATTCGCCCCTACACGGCGATCATGATGGAGCTGGCCAAGATGGTGGCCAACGGCGAACTGGACGCCGAGTTCGTCCATGGCGAGGGCGAGCACGCCCAGCTTTCAGTCGTGCTCGGCGCCGCGGCGGCGGGGGCCCGCGCCCTGACGGGAAGCTCCGGCGTGGGGGTGACGTACGCGTTCGAAACCTATTCCCCGATTGCGGGCGGGCGCATCCCGTTGCAGATGATGATCGCCGACCGCGCGCTGGATCCCCCGGGCGACTTCGGGTCGGAACACACCGATGCGATGTCCTGTCGGGATCAGGGCTGGCTGATGGGATGGGCCGAGAGTCCGCAGGAGGTGTTCGACAACTGCCTGATCAATTATCGCGTTGGTGAAGACCACCGCGTGCTCCTGCCTCAGTTCGTCTGCCAGGATGGGTACTTCGTCTCGCACATCCCGGGGAAAGTGGTGCTTCCGGAGCAGAGCCAGGTGGACGAGTTCCTGCCGCCTTACGCGCTGCCGCACCCGCTGGACCCCAAACGTCCCGTTTCCCACGGGCCGCAGATCCGTCCGGACCAAGGCACGATCATGGACCTGCAGCGGGCCCAGGCGATGCTGGATGCACCCGCGGTGATCAGGGAGGCCATCGACGATTACAACCGGATCTTCGGGCGGAACATCTCTCCCTTCTTGGAAGAGTACATGACCGAAGATGCCGAGATTGCGTTCTTCATCATGGGCGCGCATACGATGACAGCCCGGCATGCCGTCAACCACCTGCGCAGCCAAGGCGTGAAGATCGGCCTGGTGAAGCTGCGCTTCGTGCGGCCGTGGCCGACCGAGGATGTGGCCGCGGCCCTGTCGAAGTTCAAAGCGGTGGGCGTGGTCGAAACCAGCACCTCCTATGGCAGCGCGATGCACGGTGGGAACCTCCTGCACGAGGTCCGCGCGTCCCTGTACGAACTTCCACAGCGGCCGTTGACGACCTCGTTCATGGCCGGCCTGGGTGGCGAGATGGTGGGGCTGAAGGATTTCTACTACATGGCCGACATCTTGTCCAAGGCCGTCAAGGAGGGCAAGACCAGGAAGACCGTGTATTGGGTCGGCTTCGAGGCCGAGGATTAGAACGCCGAACTGCAACCCGGATTTTCGTCTTGCGCTTCAGGTGCGTGACTCGAAAGACGAAATGCGCGACATGAAAAGGAGCCCGTGATGACGGTCGCCGTGAGAACCCAGACTCTTCCACCGATCAAGCTGATCAGGAACGTTCCCAAGGAAGAATACTACGTGCCCGGGCACCGGACGTGCGCCGGCTGCGGCCCGGCGCTGCAATACAAGCTGGTGGCCAAAGCGGCCGGCCCCAATACCATCTTCCTGGGGCCCACCGGCTGCATGTACGTGGCCAATGCCAGCTACCTTTGCACCCCGTATGCGGTGCCCTGGATGCACACCCAGATCACCAATGGCGGCGCGGTGGCCTCGGGGATCGAGGCAGCTTATCGGGTGCTCCTGCGCAAGGGAAAGCGGGAGGGCGAACTGCCCAACATCATCGTGATGGCGGGCGATGGCGGCACGGCGGACATCGGCCTCCAGGCCATGTCGGCCATGATGTATCGCGGCCACGATGCGCTGTTCATCTGTTACGACAACGAGGCATACGCCAACACCGGTATCCAGACCTCGCCCACCACACCCTACGGGGCCAACACCACGTTCACGCCTCCGGGGTCCGCCATTCCCGAGGGCAAGACGCTGTTCCCCAAGGACGTTCCGCAGCTGGTCATCGGCGGCCACCCGGCGGTGAAGTATGTCGCCACGGCCTCGATAGCCTATCCGGTCGACTTGATAAACAAGGTGCGGAAGGCGCTGAACGTGCAGGGACCAACCTTCCTGCACATCCACTCACCCTGCCCCAAGGGATGGAAATTCGACGAGGCCAAGACGGTGGAGATCGCCCGACTCGCCATCGAGACCGGCATGTGGAACATGTACGAGTGGGAAAACGGCGAGTACCGGTACCAGTTCAAGCCCAAGAAGTACAAACCGGTTCGCGAGTACGTGAAGCTGCAGGGACGGTTCGCGCATCTGTCGGAAGCCCACATCGCCAAGCTGCAGGCTTTCGTCGATGCCAAAGTGAGGGCGCCTGGCATCCCGGTGGCAACCCCGGTTCCTACGCCGCAATAGTATGCGCAAACGTGCCCGTTCCGCGGGCGCGGAGATTACGAACACTACCGGCTTCCCTGGGAGCGACGGATGAGCGGGACGGTATCCCTGCCGCATGCCGATCGCTTCTTTGAAATCCGGCTCGAGTCGATCGGAGGGCTGGGCGCCCACGCGGCAGGGCAGGTGCTGGCAACTGCCGCGGTGCTGAGGATGGGGCTGAACGGCGCCCACTTTTCCTCGGTTGGGTCGGAGAGGAAAGGCTCGCTGGTGCGCTCGTTCGTGCGGCTCGGGCGGGCGGATCGGCCGATCCGCACCAGCGCGCCGGTCGAGGCGCCCGACGCCGTCGTCGTCTTCCACGCAGCGCTGCTGCACAATCCCGCAACGCTTGCCGGGCTCGTCGAGGACGGCACGATCATCTACAACGCGCCCAAGGGCCCCGTTCCGGAGGAACTTGCGGCGCTGCCGCAGAACGCGCGCGTGATCCGCGTCGACGCTCTGGGGATCGCGGTGAAAGAGCAGTCGCGCCCCAACGCGGTGCTGCTGGGGGCGCTGTGCGGGGCGTTTCCGTTTCTCGATGCCGGGAAGGTGCTCGAGGTGCTTTCCGAGGAATCCGCGGACGGGCACCCGGAGGCGGCCGCCTTCAACGAGTCCGCGTTCCGGCGCGGTGGCGCGGAGTTCGAGACGTTGCAGGGCATGGGCAATGCCGAAGGTGACCTGCCAATGGCCTGCGCCGATCCGGCATGGGGCTACGCGACGCAGCCCATCGGCGGGATCATTCTCGAGTCGGGCAACACGGTATGGAACGATCTCTCGGCCTCGCGCACCGGATCGCTGCCGGTTTTCAACAGGGAGAGGTGCATTCACTGCGCGCTGTGCGACCTGGTGTGTCCCGACTATTGCCTGGTCTGGGACGACGGCGAGAAGGGCGGCAGGTTCGAGCGCGAGCTGATGGGCGTCGATTACCGCTACTGCAAGGGCTGCCTGCGTTGCGTGGAGTCCTGTCCGGCCAGCGCGATGACCAAGAAGACGGAAACGCCGGGCCTGGCCAACCGGCTGCGGGTGCCGCTGTTTCCCGATCTGATCGAATGAGATGGACGGCGTGACCACCCGGATCCTGGAGGTTCCTACCCGCGCGGCGGATGCCTGTCCGGCTGGTTCCGTGCGACAGAAGCTCGAATTCAGGAGCGGCAACGAGGCCGCGGCGCTCGCAGCGCGCGATATCGGCTATCACGTGATGGGCTATTTTCCGACCCCGCCTTCCACTGAGGTCGCGGAGAACCTGTCGAAGCTGCAGGCCGAGGGTCAGCATCAGATCGTGATGATCGCGGGCGACGGCGCGCACGGTGCTGCCGGCATCTGCTACGGCGCCGCTCTTGGCGGGGGCCGCGTGCTCAGTGCGACGAGCGCGCAAGGGTTGCTCTACGCGCTCGAGCAGCTCCCCGTGCAGGCGGGCACGCGCGTGCCGATGGTGCTCAACATCGCCGCGCGCACCGTCTCCGGGCCGCTCGACATCCGGGGTGACCACTCGGACATCTACTACGTGCTCAACACCGGCTGGATCATGCTCTGCGCGCGCGATCCGCAGGCGGTGTACGACCTCAACTTCGCAGCGGTTAAGATCGGCGAGCATCCCGACGTGCGGCTGCCGGTCATCGTGGCGTACGACGGCTTCTTCACGAGCCACCAGAAGCGGCGGATCCAGGTGTTCGACGACCCGGAGGCGATTCGCAGCTTCCTCGGCGAGCGGCCTCCTTTCCCGTCGCCGCTCGACACCGAACACCCGGCAACCTTCGGGCCGTGCATGAATGATTCGGACCTCATCAACAACAAGGTCCAGCTCTCGCAGGCGATGGAGGCAGCGCGGCGGGTGATCCCCGAGGTCTTCGTCGAGTTGGAGAGGATGACCGCCCGCGCCTACCCGGTGCTCGACGCCTATCGGATGGATGATGCCGCGGTTGCGACGGTGCTGCTCAACTCGGCCGCCGAGACGGCCAAGGAGGCCGCCGACGATTTGCGAGCGCAGGGCGAGAGGGTCGGCGTGCTCTCGCCGAACGTGCTGCGCCCGTTCCCGGTGGACGAATTCCGGCGGACGCTGCGGCACGTGAAGGCCGTGACGATAGGCGACCGCGCGGATTCGTACGGCGCGGGCGGGGGCAACCTGTCGCTCGAGGTGCGCGCCGCGATCCAGATCGACCCGGAGAACGACACCCGGGTCCTGTCGCGCATCTATGGACTGGGCGGCAAGGATTTTCTCGCGACCGACGCCGAGCAGTTCTTCGCGCTGGCGCTCACCGTGGCGCAGACCGGAGTTGTCGCGGAGCCTTTCGCCTACCACGGCGCCACGCCGGGCACGCCCGACAGCCGGCCGCGGAGCGGGCTGCCGCCGATACCCGCCGCCCTGCTCTCGCGCGGCATGGCGCACGTTCGCCGCGACGAGGCGAGCGGCCGGCTCGAGGTAGAGCTCGAGCCCCTGTGGAAGATGACGCAGGTGCCGAGCCGCATCGCACCGGGCCACGGCGCGTGCCCGGGCTGCGGCGCCTTCCCGACGCTGCACCAGGTCTACAACGTGCTCGAGGGCGATGTCGTCGTGCTGTTCCAGACGGGCTGCGCGATGGCCGTGACCACCGGCTACCCGGCGACGGCGCACCGCATCAACTACATCCACAACCTGTTCCAGAACGGCGCGGCGACGCTCTCGGGACTGGTCGAGATGTACCACGAGCGCGTCCGGCGCGGCGAGCTGCCCGCCGCGAAGGACATCACCTTCGTGATGATCACAGGCGACGGCGGCATGGACATCGGCATGGGTCCGGCGATCGGCGCGGCGAACCGCAACCACCGCATGATGATCCTGGAGTACGACAACCAGGGCTCCATGAACAGCGGCGCGCAGCTTTCGTACTCGACACCGTTCGGCCATCGCACCTCCACGAGCGAGGTCGGTGCGAGCCTGCCGGGGAAACGCTACCACCACAAGGACACCGCACAGATCTTCGCCGCGTGCCATCTGCCGTACGTCTTCACCGCGAGCGAGGGCTATCCGGAGGACTTGATGCGCAAGGTCGCCAAAGCCCAGTGGTACGCGAAGAACGAGGGGCTCGTCTACGGCAAGATACTGTCCTTCTGCCCGCTCAACTGGCAAACGGCCGACGACGCCGCGCAGCCGGTGCTTCAGGCCGCCATCGACAGCTGTTTCTTCCCGCTCTACGAGGTCGAGCGCGGCCACACGACGATCACCTACGACCCGGGCGCGACGGACCGCCGGCATTTCGTGTCGGACTGGTTGAAGCTCATGGGCAAGACCCGTCATCTTCTCTCGCCCGAAAACGCCGAGATCGTTGCGGGGATCCAGGCCGAGACCGACCGGCGCTGGGCGCGGCTCAAGGCGATGCACGAACACCCCCTGCTGTAGGCCGGACAAAGACATGCCGCAAATCATCGAGACGCGCCGGCTTACCCCGGTCACCAAGTTCTTCCGCATCGACGCCCCGCTCATCGCCGCGGCGGCGAGACCGGGACAGTTCGTCATGCTTCGCGTGCGGGAAGGAGGGGAGCGGATTCCGATCACCATCGCCGACTACGATCGCGACGCGGGCACCATCACCATCGTGGTACAGGAAGTCGGCGCCACCACCAAACGAGTGTGTGCGCTCGAGGCGGGCGACGCGATTCTCGACGTGGCGGGTCCGCTCGGCGGGTACATCGACATCGCGCCGGGGGGGCACGTCTGCGGTGTGGGCGGCGGTTTCGGGTCGGCTGCGCTGCTTTGCCTGATGCGCGAGTTCACCGCCCGCGGGGACCGCACCACGGCCATCCTCGGGGCGCGCAACAAGGACCTGCTCATCCTGGCCGACGAGTTGCGGCCGGTGTGCACCAACGTCGAGATCTGCACCGACGACGGCTCGGCCGGATTCAAAGGGTTCGTCACGCAGCGCCTCGCGCAGATGATCGACGGAGACGGTCCGGGACGGCCCGACCACGTGGTTGCGATCGGCCCGATGGCGATGATGCGGGCAGTCGCGGAGACGACGCGCGGCCCGAAGGTGAGGACGCTCGTCTCGATGGACCCGCTGATGGTCGACGGCACGGGCATGTGCGGCGGGTGCCGCGTCAACGTCGGAGGCAAGGCGCAGTTCGCGTGTGTCGACGGCCCGTGCTTCGACGCCCACGAAGTCGACTTCGAGGTCGCGATGCGGCGCAACAAGCAGTACGTGAGGGAAGAGAAACATGCGGTCGAGCGGCTTGCCTGCATGACGGCGAGGGAGGCGCGGTAATGCCCGTCAAGCGTGCAGAGAAGACGCCGATGCCGGTACGCGATCCTCAGCAGCGCGCACACGACTTCGGGGAAGTCAACGCGGGCTACACGGTGTTCCACGCCGCGTTCGAAGCCGAGCGCTGTCTGCGCTGCCAGGAACCGATATGCGTCGACGGTTGCCCCGTGAATATCCCGATCCCCGATTTCATTCACGCGGTGGCGATCGGCGACATGGCCGGTGCCGCGAAGATCCTGCGTTCCGCAAACCCGCTGCCGGCGATTTGCGGGCGCGTCTGCCCGCAGGAGTCCCAGTGCGAGGCCGAATGCAGCATGACCAAGAACTTCGACCCGGTGGCGATCGGCCACCTCGAGCGCTACGTGGCCGACTGGGAGCGCGCGCAGCCGCCGAGTGTCGAGGCGAAGATCACGCGCCGCGACCGGATCGCGGTCATCGGGGCGGGTCCTTCGGGGCTGGTCTGCGCCGGCGAGCTCGCGCGGCTCGGTTACCCCGTCACCATCTACGAGGCGCTGCACGCAGCCGGTGGCGTGCTCCGCTACGGCATCCCGGAGTTCCGGCTGCCCAAGGCGGTCCTCGACTGGGAGATCGGCCTGCTCAAGGCGATGGGGGTCGAGATCATCTGCAACGTCATCATCGGCAGGACGCTCACGCTCGACGAACTCTTTGCGAAGCACGGGTACGCGGCGGTGTTCATCGGCACCGGCGCGGGGCTGCCGCAGTTCCTCGGCATCCCCGGCGAGAACCTCAACGGCGTGATGTCCGCCAACGAGTTTCTCACCCGCATCAACCTGATGCGCGGCTATGACTTTCCCGAGGCGGATACGCCGGTGAGGGTAGGCAAGCGCGTGGCGGTGATCGGCGCGGGAAACACCGCGATGGACGCGGTGCGCACCTCGCTGCGCATGGGTGCCGAGGAGGCGATGATCGTCTACCGCAGGAGCGAGAAAGAGATGGGCGCGCGCCTCGAGGAGTATCACCACGCGATCGAGGAGGGCGTTGCGTTCCACTGGCTCACCAACCCGCTCGAGATCGTCGGCAACGCCGAGGGCTGGGTCACGGGCCTCAAGTGTCAGCAGATGAAGCTCGGCGCGCGCGACGCCTCGGGCCGCGCGCGGCCGATGCCGATCGAAGGCAGCGAGTTCGAGCTCCCGGTCGACAATGTGGTGTTGGCCATCGGCACCACCCCGAACCCGCTGCTGACCCGAACCACCTCGGGCCTGCTCACGAACCAGAAAGGCTGCCTCGTGGCTGACGAGCAGACGGGGCTGACGTCGAAATCGCTCGTGTTCGCCGGCGGCGATGCAGTCACCGGCGCGGCAACCGTGATCCTTGCGGCCGGCGCCGGCAAGCGCGCCGCGCAGGCCATGCACGAAGCTCTCGCAGCGAGCAACAGCTGAGAATATTCTGCGCAGCTCAGGCCTCCCGCCGGGCCGCCCCAAGGGAGGCCTTGCTCCCCCTCGGGGGGCAGCGAACGAATGTGAGCGTGGGGGCACATCAGCCGATCGTCCGTACCTGAGCTTGGGCCTCCCGCAGGTGCCGATCGGCGACGCGGAACTCTCGAGACGGGGCCTCGCGGCATTCCTCCCAAGCCAGGATTGCCGCCTTCTTGCATACCAATTCCAGACTCGCGCCCGTCCAACGGTCGGTGGCCGCGGCAAGCTCGCCGAGGTTCGCACCGTTCTCCAAGGGCAGGCCTTCGGTGTGGATCTCCAGAATCCTGTGCCGTTCGTCCCGGTCTGGCAGCGGCAACTCGAGCACGTAGTCAAACCGGCCGGCGCGCAGAAGCGCGGGCTCCATCAGGTCGGGTCGATTGGTCGCGCCCAGAACCACTACCCCAAGCGAGCCGTGCAGTTCATCCAGTTCCCGGAAGAGCTGGCTGACGAGGCGCGGGAAGAAGCTTCCCGCCTCCTGGGCGGACCGGGCGGGAACCAGCGATTCGATTTCGTCGAAGAACAAAATGCAGGGGGAAGCTTGTTTGGCCCGTTTGAAAACTTCGCGGAGACCCTTTTCCGACTCACCCATCCATTTCGAGAGCAGGCTTGGCTGGTCCACCGTGATCAGGGTAAGCCCCAGTTCTCCCGCCAGCGCGCGCGCCAGCAAAGTCTTCCCGGTACCCGAGACCCCGGTGAGCAGCACCCCCTTGGGTGGGTTGAACCGCGTATGGCCAAAGGGAGCGCCGCCCGCACGGACGAGTTGCAAGATGGAACCGAGGGTTCGCTTCGTCTCCGTCAGGCCGCCGACGTCCTTGAAGGTGATCCGCGGCCGCTCCGCCAGGAACTCCCGGGTGGATGTGGGTTCCACCACCTTGAACGCCGCCAGGAAATCGTCGCGGGTAATCCGGAACGCCAGCGCATCCAGCTGCGGCTTCAGGTCCACCTCGAATCGCACCTGCGGGATCAGCCGGCGCAGGGCCACCATCCCCGCCTCTTTGCACAGGACCTCCAGATCCGCGCCAACGTAGCCGTGGGTGATCTCCGCGATCTGCTCCAGGTCTACGTCGGGTCCGAGCGGCATGCGCCGCGAATGGATGGCAAGAATCTGGCGACGCGCGCCCCGGTCCGGAACGCCGATGGCGATCTCGCGATCGAAGCGTCCCGGCCGCCTCAGTGCCGGGTCCACCAACTCGGGCATGTTGGTGGCGCCGATGACCACCACTTCGCCGCGCTCCACCAGGCCGTCCATCAGCGCCAATAGCTGCGCCACCACCCGCTTCTCCACATCGCCGATGACTTGGGCGCGTTTGGGCGCGAGAGCGTCAAACTCGTCCAGGAAGATGATGCTGGGAGCGTTCTGCCGCGCCTCTTCGAAAATCTGACGCAGCTTGGCCTCGCTTTCGCCGTAGAACTTGTGGATGACTTCCGGCCCGTTCACGTGGATGAAATGCGCCCGCACTTCGCTGGAGACTGCCCGGGCAATGAGGGTCTTGCCCGTGCCTGGCGGTCCCGTCAGAAGAACCCCCTTGGGCGGGTCGATTCCCAGGAGGCCAAAGAGCTGGGGGAATTTCAGCGGCAACTCGACCATCTCCCGGACCAGCGACACCTCTCTCTCCAGGCCGCCGATGTCCTCATAGGAGACGCGATAGGCTTTCTCGGCGGAAACCTCGGGAACCTTGAAAGCGATGGCGGTGTTCGCGGAGATCAGCAGTGCCCCCCGTGGGTTCGCACCCTCGACCGTGAAGGACCGCGGGCGCGCACCCAGGAAGGTCACCTGCAGGTGATCGCCGACGACGACCGGGATCCCGGAGAGGAGTTGGCGCAGGTGCGGGATCTCCTCGTCGGTGGGGGCAGAGTGCCCGGCCTGCACCGCGGCCAGCAGCAACGACTCCGCCGCCTTGAACGGGACCTTCCGAACCGTCACCCACTCGTCCACTCCAGCCTGCGCGTTGCCGCGGGTCGTTCCATCAATCAAGACGAGGAGTTGTCCGCAGTGGCTTAACGGTGCCTGAGTTGCCCGCGCCACCGTGGCCCGGCGGCCCGTGATCAGCAACACATCCCCGGGCACAACCTGAAGCCGCTTCAAGTCGTCCGCATCAAGGCGGACCAAGCCCCGGCCCGTGTCCTCCAGAAATGCCTCGGCCACCCGGAATTGCGTCCCGTTCGAGTCCTCTTGATTCACGGCGTCACCAGGAAGGCAAGTCAACGATCAGCGTATTCACGCAACCATTGCAACACGAGGCCGGCATGTTGACAAAGGCGCCGCCCCAACGTTGTCGGCCGCTTTTTTTCAGCATTGATTGACCAAGATCAACCATGTCCAGCGTACTTGCGAATAGCTTTTTCTCGTTGGGGAGCGGCAAGTATAGGACAAGTGGAGATCAGGATGAACATGAGCAACTCGCACCAGCAGGTACGGCACGAATTGGTGTTGAATGAAGCGCGTCGGATGGCGCAGAGCGGCGAATACGGCGACTCGCGACAGCTCGAGAGAGCGTTGCGCGAGGCGGACCTGGCGGAATCGCTGGATGTCATCGGCGGACCGAATACTCGAGCAGAGCTCGACAGGGTTTGTCGCGAATCGCGCAAGACGACATCGTGATCGAGTCCCGCTACGGGAACGCACGAGCGCACGCGCTATATGCTTTGAATTAGCGCGCGAAAAAAGCCGCCACGAGGGCGGTCGGGCTATCCCTGCGATCTGGCTGAGGCGACCGCGCAATGAAGCGATATCCGGTGCGCTGGGTGGCGCGCACCATCAGGATCTGCTGCCGGCGCTAATCCCAAACTCGTCGCTCGCCTTCGGGATCGACGGCGGAGTGGCGCAACCGCATACCAGCACAGCAAAAACCCCGGCGATGAAGCGGGCAGTATGCATAAGACGCCGCCTCGCAACTTTATAGGCCGGATCCGCGGGCGCGAAAATACGCCACGCTTGCCTGCGAAGCGCGCCTAGCACGTCACGAATTCGTTTTTTTGGCGGTTACCGGCTTTTGTGACCAACTCACATTGACTGTGCCGTAATTGTGCCTTGGTGAGATTGGGTTTGAGATTGGCAAGCGCGCTGCAAGGTATTGATT
>Ga0315283_10003388_pt1 | contig 13574 bp, 18 predicted proteins | sample YL17G09_0_MG_FD_204541 | JGI IMG/M metagenome (GOLD analysis project Ga0315283, IMG submission 204541) | Sediment microbial communities from Yellowstone Lake, YNP, Wyoming, USA - YL17G09_0 | ecosystem: Environmental > Aquatic > Freshwater > Lake > Sediment | place: USA: Wyoming | collected... | reverse complement strand
GGAATCGACCCTGAAGTCCTTTACAATAAGTTAAAGGATATTTATATTCTCAAATCGCAAGACGATAAAGTATTATCATCTCACAAACTTTCAATACGATATATCGAAAGAATTGATAAGATTGGTAATACAAGCTTGTTTCTATATCCCGGGGAACACACTTCTTATATTATAGAAATGTTTGATCCTGAAGACTTTCTTTATTCTTCCATATTTATCAACAAGCTTAAAGACGAAACACAAGAACATACAGTAACTCTTCACATATTGTATACTCTCCTAAGAGAAACACCTTTTGGAAAAGCATTTGAAGCAGAAATAGAATTTAATTTTACTAACAGAATAATATTTAGACTTGAAAGTGCTCACCAAAAAATTTAAAATTTTTCAAAAAATTATTTACAAAAAACATTCATACTATACATTGGTTAAGTTATAGTTGCGTTTGCAATAATTATATATACCAAAAATTTTATAAAATTGATTTGACAATGCATCTATGAGACATAATGATTTAAGGAATTATGAAAATGCGAAAGAATTATAGCTACATAGATTTATTCTCGGGTTGTGGAGGCTTATCTCTTGGCCTTGAAAATGTAGGTTTTTCACTCTCTCTCGCAGTTGAAAAATCTAGCATGGCTGCAGAAACATTTTACCATAATTTCATAAAACGAATCGAAGATAAGAATGAATGGAGTAAATTTTGTGGTTTGCCATTAATTGAACAAGCAAAACAGGGACTTGTAATAAATGAGTTATCGGCAGTTTTAGAAGAAGAATCATTGTTAAAAAAATTTCGAAAAGAGGGGGTTGACCTAGTTGCAGGTGGCCCTCCATGTCAAGGGTTTTCGATTGCAGGTTTAAGGAACCCTAATGACCAAAGGAATAAGCTCCCGTGGCAGTTCTTACAGTTCATCGAAAATGTAAATCCCAAAGCAGTTATCATGGAAAATGTTTTGGGAATGAAAAAATCTTTCCGAAACCAGAAGGGCTTGTCTACATTTGAACAAGTAAGATTGGCCCTTGAACAAACTGGCAAGGGCTATGTTGTGCAGCCCTTGGAATTAAATGCAATGAATTTCGGAGTACCCCAAAATAGATCGAGGGTGATCTTGGTTGGTATTCGAAAAGATATCGCAAGGAAAGTGGGCATCAATTCTACACGTCATATATGGAAATCAGATCTTGATGTCGCTGAATCCTTATTGTTCAATGAAAAGCCAAGCCTTGCACCAAATCCAAAATTTAAACATAGTGACGCAAGGAAAGTTAAGGACGCATTTTGGGATATTAACGAGGATGGATATGCCTTTGATCTTGATTATCAAAAGTATAAGAACAATGATGGTGAATATGCAAGGCTAATGCGGGATAAAAATTATTGGGCTCCATTTAATAACTCAACTTGTAAAGTTGAAGGATCAATATTGCTGAACCATAATAAGCGGAACCATTCAGAGCAGGTAAGGGAAAGGTTCATGTTGTATCAATACTTAAGCAGCCAGGGAATTACAACAAAAGTACTAAATATACCATCAAGCAGGAATAATGTTAAATCAAGTTTTGATGAATTACGCAGTATTTTATCATGTGCTCAATTTCCTGCAAAAAACAAGGCCGGTGTACGATTAGCTATGAACTTGGATGAACTTGCCCAGCTTGTAATTAACTTGAATACAAGAAAACATAGCCAAAGGCCATTAATATGGGACTTGCCTTCACCAACGATGGTGAGCCTGCCCGATGATTTCGTACATCCAATCATTCCAAGAACATTGTCAGTAAGGGAGATGGCAAGGATCCAATCATTTCCAGATGCGTTTGAATTTAGATCTAAGGAAACCACGGGTAGTCACCGTAGGCGGTTCGAAGTACCTCAATATACCCAGGTCGGTAATGCAGTCCCGCCATTGATGGCAAGGGCAGTGGGGGAAGTGATTTTTGAAATTCTGAATAAATTTGCAGAGATGGGAGGGTGACACTTCGATCTCTATCCCTATCATGAAAATAGGACATTTTTTAAAATTGATATTCAAGACCAAGACTGAAAAATTTTCCCGAATTATTATAATTAGAATATAATATATTTAATTTTTCCCTGATATTTTGGCAAATATTTTTTTTACAGTATTTAATTGAAATAACTCCTCGAGCATTTTCATCCTTAAAACTTCACAAATATACCTTTTATCATATATTTTATTATAGTTTCTATCAGTCATTTTATCGTTCTGTGACAATTTATTCGGAAAATTACTTGAAAATGTTTATATGGTTGAAAAATATAATAGTATAATATTCAGTTTTTATGTCGGTAAGTTAAATGAATAAAAATATTAATTACTTTCAAAAAAATCTTATAAATTGGTATGATAAAGAAGGTAGGAAATTCTCTTGGAGAAAAAAATCAGCATCAAGTTATAAGAAAATTTTAGCCGAGGTATTGCTCCAAAGAACTCGAGCAGAAACGGTTGCATCTTTCTTGCCAGCATTTATAAAAAAATACCCATCATGGGAAAAGTTATCATCTGCTTCAATTGATGAACTTGGAGAATTCTTAAAACCAATTGGACTATGGAAAAGAAGGTCTTCCTCTCTATCGAAACTTGCCCTTGAAATGAAAAAAAGGAATGGCCGGTTTCCTAGTAATCGTGATGGTATTGAGTCATTGCCAAATGTCGGACAATACATTGCAAACGCGATGTTAGTGTTTTGGAAATAAGAAATGAAGATATTTTAGAATTTAAATTAAGCTTATGAGGAGGCAACCTATGGGATTACAAGAAGCCCTTAATGAATTTAAAGAATTTGAAACAAGTGTATCAGAAATAAAAGACAGGATAATAGAATTTATGGCATTAGTACAACGATCTATAAATCCTGACTGTATGCTGATTAATTCTAACATACCTACTCCTGATATATGTATAGAAGGATATGTTTTAGAAATTTCGAGTAGCAAATTATATCTAAGATCTGGTACAAAGAAAAAAAATTGGCGTGAACTGAATGCAGAAGAAATAGTGAAGCTCTATAAAATTCTTCCCCAGATCATTGGAAAATTCTCGGAGGTTCTTATAGATCATGTCAGCAAAGATTCTGAAAGCAGAATGAAAAGATTTGAATCTTTTATATTTGAACATTCTCTGTAGGTTCTTATGAACAAATTTAATATTAACAGTTCTCAAAAAAACATTATGCAAAGAGTTGCTGCAATGGATCTGGAAAAGCCAACACTCATCGGAAGAATTGCATCCATTCGTATGTATGAGCTATTGTATATATTAGAAATGGAGTTTGAAAAGTACTATAAATTTTATGACCCGCGACTATTATTACAGGGTATATATGTTACCAATGTACTGAGATACTTTCTGGAAGAAAAAGAAATTCTATACTTGGTACATGGAAATGTATATTATTATATTTGTATAAAAGATGGTCATTATGTCGGTATTGTTGATGGAAGTTCCATTACAGAGATACAACAGAATGATATTCTCGAAACACTGCTCGATCTTTTTTAATTTTTTAAAAATAATTAAAAATTTTTTAAAAAGACTGGACAAAGTCATTTCAATATATTATATTATTAATAACAATGGAGGCACTTATGGACAATAAAAAGATTTATATGGAAGAAACTTCCGGAAAAGGTTTCCGGAGATTTAACATGGAACAAGGAACATACGACGATAATAAAGAACCAGATTACGTTCATGAACTGGCACAGGGAACTGCCAAGAATGCTATGATCCTTGTCAATGTAGCAATGAGAGCTATTGTTCCCGCAATCATTCTCGGATTTATTATATTTATCGTTGGTCTGTTTTTAATTTTCAGGTAAAAGGAGGACTACTATGAAATTTCTTATTTTCTTTATTCAATATCTTGTAATGACTCCGATACTTAGATTTTTTATAGAAAAGCTGGTAGCAATACTGTTTTTCTATCTTATATATAAGTATATTCTTAAGCCGGTGCTCTTTTCGTAATCTAACTAACAAGGAGAAATATTATGGCATATGTATCAAAGGGTTTATTTAATTATTTAAAACAGAACGCAAAGGACGCAGCACAGATATATGTTTTTTCTATTGTAGTAAAAAGAATAGTAGGCATATTTATATTAGGTCCTCTTTTTTACATTTCTGGAATCCTGATAGAATTAGGAAGCCGTCTTTCTGATAGAGCTATTGCAAACATTAAAGCTAACAAAAATTCTAAAAATACAGACTTGATGTTAGCAGAACTTTCTGAATCAGAATATGACGAATCTGATGATGATGTACCATTAAAACCAAGAGGTCCTTATACTGAGGCAGAAAGAAAACACTTTTGGGAAGCTGATCATGCAGGAACATATCTTCTGACAGGAGTAATGCCGGAGTATAAACCGCTGTCAGAAACTGATCCTCCCAATTGTCCCTGTACTCCTCTCACTAAGAAAGAAGAATCTACATTAAAATCATTAGAGAATATTATTAAAAAATCTACGGAGGCAAAAAAATGAAATCAAAAATGACTAAAGAAGACTATCTCAAAACATTTGGGGGAATTCTCGGAAAGCCTGTTGAGGCCCCTCTCGATATTCCTGTAAAAAACAAGGAAGATTCTGAAGATGATCCTGACAATTACTATCGTAATATCAAAATAGATTTTATATTAGGAATTTGTATGTTGTTTGTGTTAATAGGTAATCTTGTAAGTTCTTGTATATTTAATAGTCTTGCTGGAGTAATTGTACTTTGTTTACTAACATTGGTAGTCACAATTCTCATGAAGGGTTATATAGAAGATGGTGTAATATGAAAAAAATTATATCAGGTACTAAAGAATGGGCTGTTAAGAACTATAATATCCTTTCTGGATGCAGTCATGATTGTAAGTATTGTTATGCCAAGTCAATGGCAATACGTTTCAAAAGAAAGACTGCTGATACCTGGAAGGAAGAAGAATTACTTCAAGAAGCCTGCTCAAAAAAAGTAGGTAAAGCTAAAGGTCAGGTAATGTATCCGTCATCTCACGATATAACACCGAAACATTTATACAGGCATACTGATTTTATACATAAACTTATAATTGCTGGTAATGATATCTTAATAGTATCGAAGCCCCACTTCGAATGTATTAAAGAAATATGTGAATGTATTAAAGAAATATGTGACATCGATAATAGTTATAAAAACAAAGAAAAGATCCTTTTCAGGTTCACTATCGGATCAGCAAACAATTCTGTATTGAAATTATGGGAACCTGGAGCACCTTCATTTGAAGAACGACTAAAGTCACTCAAGTATGCATTTGATAATGGATTCAAGACAAGTGTTTCCTGTGAGCCTATGCTGGACAATCATATTGATGAAGTAGTTGATCAAGTTTATCCGTACGTAACTGATGCTATCTGGCTTGGTAATCTTAATCAAGCAAAAGCACGACTGAACTTCAATGGATGCTCTGAAGAAATGAAAGAGTCTATGGAGCAATTACTTGAATGGCAGAATGAAGAACGAACAAAGAATTTATACAATAGGTATAGAAAAAATTCCAAAATAAAGTATAAGGAAAGTATTAAGAAGATCGTTGGTCTTGATACTGCCGATGCTAGCGGTTTGGATATATAAGGAGAACTAAAATGAAGTATGTATTTAAATGTAAGTGTGGTCATACAACCGTTTATGAGACTGATGTAAAACCACCCAAGGTAATAAAATGCCACTCCTGTAAATCAGAAGTGGAATATAATTCAAACGATTGAAAAATATGTTTGACATATTAAATAAACTTATTAATATAATAAGAGGTACTTTATATGAATATGAAATTTAAAGATGATATTAGTGTTGTTATTAAACTTCCCAAAGAGCACTTCGATATGTACAGTGAATATTTAAAAGTTATAAAAAAGAATGGCTCCTCTGTAATGGGCCACAACCTTCAAATACTTTTAAAAGGACTGGAAGAAACTCTGGAAGAATCAACGGGCAAAAAGAAAAAAAGATGAAATTTTTTGTTATCATCTGTCTTGTCACAGGCTTGGGATGCGCTACATTCAAGCCTGTGACAATGACTAGATCTTTCTCTATAAAAATAAAACAAACCACTTCAAAAACCTCTCTTACACTAAAAAAAGGGGATGAACTCGATCTCTACTATAAGAATGAATATGTAGGATCCATGAAATGGTCTGACTATGAACTCATTCAAGAAGCTGCCAAAGAACACTTAAAAGAACTCACGGCTGAACAAAAGAAAAGAGTCAAGATAACCCTCTCGGATAGCCCCTGGAAAATAGAAATAGGCCAGAAGTATACCACAGATGCTTTCCTTATATGGTGTGACGAAAATGATAAAGAATTCAAAAAGATAAAGATACAGCTAACCCTGGAAAGGAAAGATACTAATAGCTTTACCTGTGAGCAGGTTCGAATCCTCGCAGGGGTCCTCGGAGGAGTTGCAGGCGCTGCTCTTATAGTACTTATCATAACCCTTATATTATTATTGTAGGAGGTTTTATGGCTATCGATATTAAAAAAACATTTACATGGATTGGCGTTGCTCTGGTATTTCTAATTATTGTAGTTCCGTACATAGTTCTAATTGTTGTCCTCAGAAAGCAAGGCCAGACCCTTGAACTCTATCCAGTTATAAAAATAGTAAGTATCACCAACGAAAATCCTATTGATACTAATATCCTCAGTGGAGCCCTTGCTGCTGCCCAGGCTATCAGCAAGAAGGTAACCAGCAAAAAAACCTAATGCCCCCTATAAGATCAAAATGCTACATTATCGATGCAGTTATTGGGGGAACCTCAATACAATATTCATTTCAGGATAAACAAAAAATGGAGGAGTATATTAAATTTTTGTATGATCGGGTTCCTGATATTCCTGGATGGTCTTTTGAATATCAACTCAGGGAGGAATTTGCTATGGAGGTCAATCATTAGGGATCGATGCCCCCTGAGTTGCTCGTATTCACTATACTATCGATAGCATCATTTAAAGAACCATAAACACCCATAACTTTATCGAGTTTCAGAGCTCTAAAAACCGAACATATAAATTTACTTTTGGGACCTATGATTCTAATATCTGCTTTTTTTGATATTGAAAAAAGGATGTCAACCCCTGTAGAATTTATGTAAGTTACTCTTGTCATGTCAATAATAAGATTCTTATATTTTCCTGCATTTTCATTTAGAAGTTTTTCATACTCATCATGGAGAAAAAAGTTTATCTCTCCGATGAACTTTATAATAAGGATACTTCCTACTATTTTATACTTAAGTTCTCTTTCTAGTGTCATTGCCTCTTACTTATCCAATGTTATCGTGAATATTTTCCCAGGGGGTATATCATCTTTCATGAAAAGATCAGCATCTATTTTATAGTCTACTGATCCTGCCAGTATCCATGCCTGAATTAACTTTATAAATTGGTAATTAGATACTATAACTATGTTCTTTTTTAGCAATTCAAATTCATCTAATATTATATTAATGGCATCCACAGCTCGTATATTAAAACTATAAAAGCTCTCCCCATTTTTAATGGATCTATGGGTATCCCCTTTTACATATTCTTTTAAAACACCAGTCCCTGCAAAATCTATGGTATCATAGAGGTCCCCTATATTCCAGGACCTTAAATCCCTCATTATAACGAGGCTTGCTCCAGTAACCTGTATAATTTCTTTGGCAGTATCTCGTGCTTGGGATAATTCTGAGGAATATATTCTATAGATAGAAGTACTAGAAAAAGTACTGGCTATTTTTTTAGTTTCTTCTTTTTCTAATTTATTTAATGAAGTATCTTTCCAGCCATCTATTCTACTGTTTTTATTGTTAAGGCCTAATTGTGCAGGCCTTAATAAATAGATAGCTGGATATTTCTTTTCAATAGGATCATTCATAAGCACACACCCCAAAGATTTTTTCTATCACAATAAAAAAAATCTTTTGAAGCCTATTATCAAGACTATCACAAGTGTGACTAGAAAAATAAAAAAAATATCTTTAACATAATCAATTTCAAAAAGAGTTTTTACTTTTTCTATTATTTTTTTTATCATAAAAATCAACCTCTCTAAATAATAATTACAATGGGAATGAAAGAAATAACAGGAGCCACATACTCATACGCTCCTACACAAGGCACTGCTGCTCGTGTTGTCCCAAAAATATCAGTTGTTACGTTATATATAGCATCTGCTCGGAGGTCCGTTCCAATACCAATCAAACCAGACCCTGCTGAAATTGCACCATCCTCAGAGTTTAGCGTAGAATTTACAAAGTGGCAATCTGCAACGGACATCAAGCTGGAGTCTAAAGTTTCATCTGAGCCATAATTTGTTGTACCATGCCAGTACGTGGCCTCATCCCGAGCCGTATAGTCAGCGGTGACAGATGCTCCCGCATAGTTATTTTTGGCATAAAAGTTGACCCAGCCATCGCAACTCATTCCCACACCACAATTCAAAAAAGTATTGTTGTATGCATAAAAAGGATCACAGACCTCTGTGACGACGCCAAATGCCATACCTACAATAATATTATTAATAACTTTACTACTAACAGCACCCGTAATCTGCACCATGCTGCTCTGTTCAAAATTTCCATTTGTGGTAATGAAACAATTTTTTAAAATCATGTATCCAGCAGTGTCCCATCCATTGAGTGTGACATATCGTGCATACTCAGAAGTATTTGTAAAACTGAGACCGTCAATCGTGGTATAGGGAATTAAACACTCAAAAACGCTTCCCCACGCTGCATCGACAACAAGACGAAATCCGCTTCCTCGTTTCCCCGTGTGACGATTTGCCAGGGAAGTTGAAATAGTAATTTTATGATCTGCATTTGCATGCCATCCAGAGAACGAACAGACATTTGCATCCAGGCCAGAAACGCAATTGAAAAAGATGCTGTTACCATCTCCCACAAGATCGTGGTGAGCGGACTGCTCGCCAGCCTCTGCTGCTGTCAAAGTCAGATAATCACCTGTTCCGCCAGGATCAACAACAACTGTGAGATCAGCCATTGGATTTAATCCTCAATTTTTCTGTAGAAACTACAGAAGTTTTTATGTGCGACTCGTTAACGATGGAAAGATTCTCAGGTTTTGAAATAATATTATTAATAAATTTTCCATTTTCATATTTTAGTTTAAATTTAATATCATTGTTCAGCTCTTTCCAAATTTCAGAGTCACGTTCTTTCCACATACTTTTTTTCATAGGCATCACAAAATTCATTTTCGCACGAGTCTCATCTCCGGTTTCACCATAAAATTCGATTACAGTGAATTTTTCCAGTTCCTTTGGGGTCGGATTTTGAGAATCCTCCAGGACTGCTACTACATCATTTAAAGTTTGATGTTCATTTTCAGTTACAGAATTTATCAAAAGTATTTTTGACATTTATAGTTCTCCTTTTAATTTTTTACAATATAGTTTACGAGATTCACTCATTTTTTTCCGCGTCTCTGGAGAACATTTTTCTCCACGGAGTGCATCACCAATTTTTTTCCGCGTCTCTGGAGAACATTTTTTTCCACGGTGTGCATCACCAATTTTTTTCCGCGTCTCTGGAGAAAGTTTTTCTCCACGGAGTGCATCACCAATTTTTTTCCGTGTCTCTGGAGAACGTTTTTCTCCACGGTGTGCATCACTCATTTTTTTCCGTGTCTCTGGAGAAAGTTTTTTTCCTTTTCCTCCGCCACTATCTAAATTATACCCAAATCTTTTATCAGTACTTCTATATTTTTTGATATAGAATCTTTCCAAATCATCAAGCTCGTCTTGAGAAATATTCTCAAATTCCTTAATAACTTTCCACTCAAAATTTTCTTTTCCCTCAGCTTTTAAACATAAAGCAATATGATCTTTTGCACTTGAGCTAAGATACTTACTTTTTTTCCATGCTAAACTTTTTTTTGATTGCCCAATATACACTTTTCTCGAAATCTTGTTTGTGATTTTGTAAATTATTTTCATTTTTTGTCTCCTTGAAAACAATTTTCAGGGAGACATCATTTTCTGTCAATCGTTATTAATTATATATAACCTCTATTACGGTGCGAACGTCATGGTACAAACGAGACCCTTTGCTGCCGTAGAATTTACAACAGTAATCCCCACAACAATTAAATCATACGTGGAAACCGTTGCTGAAACACTTGTCAGGACATAAGGCACAGCGGCGGTATCACTTCCAGTTTCCCCCGCATCAATAGTAAGCGCTGTTGACAACATTGCCGTAGAATTCTTATAGAAATTTATCGCTGTATTAGACCCTCCCGTACCCGGTGTTATAACTCTCGCATATACAGCCGTTAGTCTCATCCCATTCAAAGAAAGTGGAATCACAAAACAAGCACCAGTACTTGTCACCGTAAGATCTGTTGCAATCGGAAGACATTGGACTATCACATCTTTTGTTTTTACTAAACAATATCCCGCTGAAGTCAAAAATCCTTTCACTGTAGTTGAAGCAGCTTGTCCATTAGCGTAATCTATAGAAATAACCCCTGAAGAAGCATTAAAGTCATTTGCAGAAAACGTTGCGGCTCCTTTCGTTGAACCATCAGCAACAGCATCTGCAATTGTCAAAGCCACTCCTGTTCCCACAATAGCACCAGTACCACCAGTTTGAGAAATTGGTAAACTCGCAGTCAAATTTCCTAAAGTTAATGCATTTTGTTTTGCAGTGAAAGTTACAAATCCAGCACTTGTTAAAAAACCTTTTGCTGTTGTTGATGCTGCCTGTCCGTTTGCATAATCAATAGAAATAACCCCTGAAGAATCATTGAAATCATTTGCAGTAAAAGTAGCTGCTCCCTTAGTACTCCCATTTGCTTGTGCATCTGCAATTGTAAGTGCTACTCCTGTTCCTACAATAGCACCAGTACCACCTGTTTGAGAAATAGGCAACGAAGCTGTAAGATTTCCTAGAGTCAATGCTGCTTGCTTGTTATTAAAAGTTACAAATCCTGCTGAAGTTAAAAAACCCTTTGCTGTAGTTGAAGCAGCTTGTCCGTTTGCATAATCTATAGAAATGACACCTGAAGAATCATTAAAATCATTAGCAGTAAAAGCACATGCCCCTTTCGTACTCCCATTTGCTTGTGCATCTGCAATTGTAATTGCTACTCCCGTACCAATGATGGATCCAGTTCCACCAGTTTGAGAAATAGGCAACGAAGCTGTAAGATTTCCTATAGTCAATGCTGCCTGTTTATTATTAAAAGTTACAAACCCAGAACTTGTTAAATACCCCGGTAAACTTGTTGAAGCAGCTTGTGTCGCTATTGTATGCTGTGCTGTCGTAAGATGAAAATATTCTTCCGTGGGAACAGATCCTACGCCCCCCTGAAGACCTGCGAGATTTCCGTGAAGCGTGATCAACGGCGTTTCTATATGCGAGTACCTCGTAGTCCCACCGTACACAAAATATATATTAGAGGTATCAGTAGGATTTTGAGAAAACCTATACGCTGCAATTTTGTCAGTTGTCAAAATTATATATTCTGGTTGCACCGTTTCCACCAAGTATAATTGCAATGCATACGGGGCAGCACCCACTAAATTATTGATTTCCCCCGTCGTAACCTGAAACAATCTTTTATGAATACTAAATGACGATGTTGCATTGACATGAGTTGTGGGAACCAAAATTATCAAGTGCGTATTATCCGTCCTTGTTGTAATCCTGTACACACCAGACGATGTTTGCAAAAAAGAATCTGTATCAATAGTCCCACCGACATCCAGATTTGCTGCTAAAAACGGAGTGCCCTCAGATGCCGTGACAACCTTATGAGTTGCATCAGCTCCGTTACTCGTTGTAATAGTCCCTGCATAACTCCTTACCCTCATTATATTAGTCAGGATTGCAGATACACCCTGGTTCCTGCTCACCCCGGCATAACTACGAAATGCCCACACCCCAGACGATAACGATGTCCTCCCTATAGCAGTATTGTATAAATATATATCAGACAAAACCGTGTTATTATTTACTGGTGTAATTTCTATCTCCTCTGCATGGTTCCACGGATTCTTTGACAGCGTTTCAAGATTATTAACATTGTTCGTATTAACAGTTGTTATTGTAACCTTACAGCCAGACCGCCCCGCTGAAGGAACACTTGTCGTTGCTAGCCCCGCAGCCGGTGTATAAAGTGCTCCCCCTGTCAGCAGTTCAAAAGTCTTTACAGCTCCTGCCGCTACAGTCAAAACTTTTAGTGTGCAGCCTGAAGCCCCTGCCTGTACCACTGTCAAAACATCATCAACAGAATACCCCGTACCCTCCGCTGCCGGTGTTGGATTCATAACCATTACAGAGCCTATGGTCCCTGATAGAATTTCAGTGCCATCTAAAAAAAACGCTATACCTTTAGACGCCGACACACTCGCTGCCGCTCCATTGACCCATTCTGATCCGTTATATCTTAAAATTTCATCGACCGCTGGAGTCGTTGTTGTCACGTTTGCAAGATCACCCAGACGATATGCCTGTCTAATCCGTATATTGACCCTTCCGTTTGTTGCATGCTTTGTTATAAGCCTGCCAACCCTGATTTCTAAATTTGGAGCTTCTGGAATTGTATTTGTGAACATGCCGGAACTTGTCGCTGACAGATATAAAACATCTCCAGCAGTCCATGATAATCCCGTTGATGTATCAAGACCATTGATATTACCACGCACTGTTATAAATCCATAGTTATTTGACGGTATGTCCTGTGTAGCAACCCCAAGAACAAACGCGGTAACATCACTATCAGCCCGGGCAAGAGCTACTGTAGTTACATCTCTAGGCCAGTCTGCAAATACTCCCGTTGTATACACAGCCCTGCCGTTTAAAATGGTTTGTGCAGTATTATTATATATCCTTCTTAGATCCTCCTGACCTATTTGTAATGTAACATCCCTTCCAATCTCGGCAGATAAAGTTTTCCAGGTCTCATCATAATATACCTTGCCCTCTTCATATGTTCCAACGACCGGTGTCAGATTAAAATGCAGCTTGTCTGTTGTGGCATCTCCTATGTTAGGAGTAACTAAAGTAGGATTGGTAGCAAATACAGCAAGACCTGTTCCAGTCTCATCTGATAGAGCGGCTGCCAGTCCTGCAGAATTAACAAGAGCCCCTTGCTTATTATTAAAAGTTACAAATCCTGCTGAAGTTAAAAATCCTTTTGCTGTTGTTGATGCTGCCTGTCCGTTTGCATAATCAATAGAAATAACCCCTGAAGAATCATTAAAATCATTAGCTGTAAAAGTAGCTGCCCCTTTTGTAGAACCATCAGCAATAGCATCTGCTATCGTTAGCGCAACCCCTGTTCCTACAATGGCTCCAGTTCCACCAGTCTGAGAAATTGGAAGTGACGCTGTTAAATTTCCTAGAGTTAATGCTGCCTGCTTATTATTAAAAGTTACATATCCCGCTGAAGTTAAAAAACCCTTTGCTGTAGTTGAAGCTGCTTGTCCATTTGCATAATCAATAGAAATGACCCCTGAAGAATCATTAAAATCATTAGCTGTAAAAGTAGCTGCCCCTTTTGTAG
>Ga0315283_10003387_pt1 | contig 13575 bp, 22 predicted proteins | sample YL17G09_0_MG_FD_204541 | JGI IMG/M metagenome (GOLD analysis project Ga0315283, IMG submission 204541) | Sediment microbial communities from Yellowstone Lake, YNP, Wyoming, USA - YL17G09_0 | ecosystem: Environmental > Aquatic > Freshwater > Lake > Sediment | place: USA: Wyoming | collected... | reverse complement strand
TTCCCGCGGGCCCGGTGGGGCTGGAACGGGGCGGCGAACGAGGCCATGGACACGCTCAAGGGGATCCTCGAGGCCTATAACTTCGACAACAGCGACAGCATGACCGACTACTTTCACGTGAACTACTACGGCGACGTGAGCCTGGATGACAGCTACCGGACGCTCCTCTGCGAGCGGGCGGAGTTCGAGAAGGATCCCACGCGGGAGGTCGAGGATCTCGGCGGCGGGCGGTACGCGATCAAACACTTGGAGGTCGTATGAAGGACATCATCACCCTGAGCCGCAACGAAGTGATGTGGTTCGCCACGTTCTCCGACCCCGCGGTGGAGCGGGTCATCGGCACCAGCACGATCGTCACGCCATTCAAGGCCGCCATGCCGGCGGCCGATGTGGTCCGGGAGATCGAGGCGCGCAACCCAGGGAGCCGGGTACTGATCTCTGCCTGGGTCGATCGCAGCAAGGAGTTCGCAGCATGAGCCGCCTCATTCGCTTCCACGACGGCGAGCGCTACCTGGCCGGGATCGAACTGGAGCCGGGGCGCAAGCTCCGGCACATCGTCGCGCTCTACGACGGCGGGGTGCGGGTCGTCTCGCTCCCGCTCGAGCAGCCGGTCCAGGTGCTCGGGGAAGTGAAGCCCCGACACGTCACCATGTACCGCCGGGCGGCCAAGAATTTCGGGGCCAGCGCCGCGGCCCTTGTCTCACTCAAGGAGTTAGCAGCATGAGCGGCCGCAGCATCCACGAGCTTATCCGGTTGATTGCAGACACCGAGGCCACGCTGCGGGGCACCCCGCGCGGCAGCCTGCTCCATGCCGAGTACACGCTCCGGCTCCACAGCTACCGCCTGCGGCTTAAGGATCTCTGCCGGCGGGTCGAGGAGGGCAATGATGCTGCCAGTTAAAACCTACGCCGGCCGGGAGCCGGTCAACGATTACGAGGAGCTTTGCCAGGAGATTGTGGCCAGTTCACCAGATAACCTCTGGATGATTGGCGACAACGCCCGGCGCCAGTTAACGCTGGCTTGGCTGGCCTGCGCGGATCCCGGCGCGATCTCTGACGCCTTCCTGGAGGCCATGGACCACATCACGCCACGGGAAAAGGCCGAGCTTCTGTACAACGTGGTTCTGCGCACCGATCACGGGCGGTTTGCAGAGCGAGTATCCGGCGCCCTCGAGGTGGCGCTAATCCCCGTTTTTCTTTGTGACATCAACGCATGGAGCGACAACAGCAAATGACCACAACAGCAAAGCGAATCTACCGGGTTTCGATGCAGGCCGACGCCGGCGGCCCCGAGGTACTGGTACGCGCAAGTAGCCAGGCCCAGGCCATCGGCTTCGTGGCCCGGCACACCTACAGCGTGGCGGTGGCCAGCCAGTCGGACCTGGTGCGGCTGCTGAGTGCCGGCCAGAAGGTTCTGGAGCCGCTCCAGGAGGCCAGCGCCGATGAATAAGCCCACGTATCCCCGCCCCGAGCCGATGGACGAGGAGGAGGCTAACGCCACGTGCCAGCGGATCGACGCGCTGGTGGATCGCCTCGGCATGGCGCTCGTCACGTCCCCGACTGACATTATCGAGGACATCACGGCGCTGCTGTTTTGTGCCGCGGTGGCGGGCAAGTCGAAGGACGTGCCGGCTATGGTCCTGGTGCAGATGTTCACCTCCCTGATCCAGGCCCCGCGCACCAATGAGTCGGTGGCGCGGGTCCAGACGGCCGAGGCGATCGCTCGAATGAAGGAGAAGGCCCGTGCAAGCAGCTGAAAAGTTCCCCGGCCGCCACCTGTACCTGGGCGCGTCCGAGCTCGGGGCCGCGGTGGGCGTCAATCCCTGGCGCACCCCGCTGGAGGTCTACCAGGAGAAGGTGGGCGCCGCCCCGCCGGTGGATCTCAGTGAGAACGAGGCGGTGCGCTTCGGCAACCTGCTCGAGGACGTGGTGGCCGACGAGTTCGCCCGCCGGCAGAACCTCAAGGTGCAGCGCCAGGCGGCCGAGTTCGTACACCCGCGCTTGCCCTGGCTCAAGGGCCACATTGACCGGCGCATCGTGGGCCGCAAGGCCGGGCTCGAGTGCAAAACCGCCGGCGTCCAGATGGGCAAGGCCTTCGGCGAGCCCGGCAGCGACGAGGTGCCGGCCCACTACCTGATCCAGTGCATGGGCTATCTGGCGATCACGGGCTGGGACGAGTGGCACCTGGCCGTGCTGATCGGCGGGCAGGATTTCAGGATGTACCGGATCCCCCGCGACGAAGGGCTCATTGCCACGCTCGAGGCCCGCGCCATGGAGTTCTGGGGCAGGGTCCAGGACATTAACCCGCCCGATCCGACCACGCTGGCCGACACCAAGCTGCTTTGGCCCCGTGACTACGGCCAGGCGATTCAGGCCACGGAAAAGGTGGAGTCATACGTCCGGGATCTCCTGAGCATCAAGGACCGGCTGCGCCTCGCCGAGGACCAGGCGACGGATCTCGAGCGCGAGATCAAAGGCTTTATGGGCGATCACGCGATCCTGCTCGGCGCCGATGGCAAGCCGCTGGCCACCTGGAAGAACAACAAGGCCAGCATGACGTTCGACGCCAAGAGATTCGCCGAGGCTTACCCCGAAATGGCCCAGCAATTTACTTTTGAAGTGCCCGGCCCCCGCGTGTTCCTACCCAAGAAGGTGAAAGCATGACCGAGCCCCCCGTAATGGACCTGACCGCCTCCGAGCCGCCGCTCACGCCGCGGATCCGCAAGGCCTCGGCGCTGGCCGCCCTGGCAACCCGCATGGGCGTGGAGCCGGACGCGATGTTCCTCTCCTCGCTCAAGTCGGTGGCCTTCCAGGCGCCGAGCGCGACCACGGAGCAGCTGCTCGCCTTGTGCGTGGTGGCCAACCAGTACGGGCTCAACCCGTTCACGAAAGAGCTCTACGCCTTCCCGGCCAAGGGCGGCGGCGTGGTGCCGATCGTCTCGGTGGACGGCTGGAGCCGGATCCTGAACGAGCAGCCGAATTACGACGGCATGGAGTTCCTCGAGGACGAGGCCGGCGCCTGGATCGAGTGCGTGATCTACCGCAAGGATCGCCGGGTGCCGCTCCGGGCCCGCGAGTACCTGGCCGAGTGCAAGCGCAACACGGATCCCTGGCGCTCCCACCCGCGCCGTATGCTCCGCCACAAGGCCATGATCCAGGCCGCGCGCATGGCCTTCGGTTTCGCCGGGATCTATGACGCCGACGAGGCCGAGCGGATCCTCGAGGTGAAGCCCGCCGGCCCGGTGACCGTGGGCACCGCCACGGAGCGGCTCAAGCAGGTACTCGCCGCCGAGGGCCCCGGCCCGGTCGTGGTGATCGTGCCGGAAGCCCACGAAGTGCCGGCCGGCGGCGACGTGCTGGCCCCAGACGAAGATTTCCTCAAGGCCTACAACCAGGAGAGCGACGATGCAGCCAGGAACTAAGGAAGCGCAGGAGAGACTGGCCGAGGTGCGCCGCGAGTACGCGACCCTGCTGGCGCGGAACGAGGCCCTGCACCGTTGGTCATGGCGGATCGGCCTGGCGATCATCGCGCTCACCCTGCTGGGGGCGGTCTACACCGCGCGGGCGCAAACCTTTGACTCCGACAAGGGCCCGTTCGATCCGCCCCCCGCCCAGGACACGGACCACGACGGGGTGCCCAACCGCCTCGATAACTGCATCCTGGTCGCCAATCCCAACCAGAAGGACGGCGACGGCGACGGTCACGGGAACGCCTGCGACGGCGATCTCAACAACGACGGAGTGGTGAACGAGGCCGACACCACGCTACTCTGGGCGGCGCTGGGCACCGCCGATCCGGTGGCCGACATTAACGCCAACGGAATCGTGAACGCGATGGACACCGTTCTCCTGCGCAACCTCCAAGGCAAGCGGCCGGGGCCCTCCACCTACTGCCCCAACCCTGACGGGACGTGGACGTGGATCGCCCCGACCACGCTGGAGAATGGCGACATCCTCAAGGATCTCAGCCACTACCTCATGTTTCGCCAGGTGGGCACGGCCGCCCCCACGGTCTGGGCTCAGATTGACGGGCGCACGGAGCGCTACGTGATCGCCATGAAGCCCGAGGATTTCGGCGCCTGCTTCTGGTTCAAGTCGGTGCGCAAGCCCGCCACCAGCCCGGAAGTGGCCAGCGACAAGAGTAATACGGTCTGCCTGGATGCCGCCGGCCGGATGGTGAAGCCGTGAGCCTGTCAGGCGAGCGGCTGGTTGAGTCCCTGAGTATGCCCTTGCCGGAGCGGCTGGGGATGGTGGCGGCCTCCTGCCAGCGCCGGGCCGATCTCTACGAGCGCAAGCGGCAGCGCGCCTATGCCCTCCAGAAGCCGCTGCAAGTCGCCCAGAACGAGGCCAAGCGGCAGAAGTGGGCGGCCTACCAGAACACGGTGCTCCAAGCCGCCGAGTGGATCGAGGCCCACCTATGAGCCTGCTTATGACGCTGCTGGCTTTCGTGGTGGGCTTCGCCTTGTTCTTCCTGGTCGAGGGCCTGGTGCGCTGGCTACGGAGGCGCAAGTGAGAGATCTCCCGCTCAACCGGACAGACGACCCCATCGGCGAGTGCTTCGTGTGCGACGAGCCCATCGGCGGCCGTGGCCGGCCCTGGCTGCGCCACCAGGTCGAGGTGCCCATGGGCCAGGGCAGCATCCACCAGTGGAAGGATGTTTGCCTGGAGTGCATCCGGGCCGAGGAGAACGGGCCGGATTCGCCATGACTCCCGCCCGGATCCTGCTCGAGCACCCCATCGAATCCCTGGCCCTGCTGGGCCTGGTCATTACCTGCTTGTGGAGAGCCCTATGACGCGACGCACTGGCTACCGGAAAGATTCCGCCAATATCCTGCCCCAGGATGCCCTCGAGCGACTCATTCAGGCCCACGCCAAGGGTGAGCTCACCTGGGCGGAACTGGCCACCCGCGCCGGCGTCAGCGACGGGCACCTGACGAATCGGCTGCACACCCACCGGCGGGACGCGCGGGCGGAGCTCGCGGCCATGTTCAGGCAGGAGCGGCCCGTGGCGGAGATCTCGGCGGCCTTTGACCGCTACCTGGCCAGCTACTAGGCCAGCCGGCGCCCGCCCAGGAAGCGCCCGGCGTCGAAGGGCGCCACGGACACCTGGTTCCCCTGGTTGCCCCCGAGCAGGAGCAGCTGCTTGCCCTCGCGGCCCGCGTAGAGCGCTACATGGCCCTGGGCCGCTATAACCTCGGGGCCCGGCTGCTTGCCCTCGCCCCGCTTGATGATGACCACATCGCCCACCTGGAGCGCCTCGAGGGGCACCACGCGCCCCACTCCCAGCCAGGACCGGGCCGCCGCGCTCTTGCTGCGCTCCAGGCGCAGATCCCAGGCCATCCCGTTGACGAAGGCCGAGCACCATGCCACTTCGTCGTGCTGGTCGAGGCCCAGGCCGCAGAGTGAGAGCCACCACTGGATGAGCGGATGGTCGGCATTGCCGGGCCGCTCGAGCGCGATGCCGATGAACCGGGAGGCGCGGGCGTACAGGTCGCTCATGGCTTGGGCCTCACGGATTCAATCAGGGCGTTGTACTTGAGGAGGTAGTCGCGGGCTTCTCGGAGGTCAGGTCCGTAATCGTGTTCAGAAGCCGCTGCGGAACCGGCACCAGGAGCTCCGCCGGCGGTGGCGGGCAGGCCGGAGGTGGGACAGAACAGCACCCGCTTAGGAGGGCGAGCAGCCAGAGCGGCGAGTTTTTCACGGTAGTCCTCCAGAATGATCTTGCTGTCGGCGTCGTGCCGGGCCACCGCCACCTGGCCGGCCTTGAGGGCGCGGGCGATCTCCGTCTGGCGGGTGGCCCCGAGCCGCCAGCCATTCACTGACCAGCCGGCAGCGAAAGCACACAGGACGGCCGCCGCAAAGCCGACCAGCATCGGACTGACAGGCAGCGGCCACCGCACGGGGTTAGCCCACGGGCGGCGTCGGGGAGTCCGGGATCAGGTCATCGACCAGCTGGGCCTGGGCCTTGAGGTCGGCAACCGCGGCCACCAGCGCCGGCGAGACTTCCCCGCCCGCCGCGATGATCGCCTCGAGGCTGGCCACCTGGGCCTTAAGGTCCGTGACGGCGCCCTGCACGGCGACGATCTCGCCGGCCGTCTTTTGCATGGAGGCCAGCACGTCGCCCAGCTGGGCAGTCACTTCGGTTTGCGTGGTCATTATTCGGCCTACCTTTCGATTGATGTGCGCAATGAGGTTGAGTAGTTCGTGGTGTCGCCAGTGCCGCCGCCGCCAGGGCCACATTATGGATCTCCGCCGGAAGCCCTGAGCTCGTTCGCTTTCTCGCGCACCTGGGCCGTAGCGTAGACCGCCAGCGCCAGCGTGGAAAGTGCGACGTAGGTGCCCCCGTCCACCTTGTCCGTAAACAGCAACCCATAGGCGCCGGTCAGCTGCACAAAGGCGGCTTGCACGAATTTCGTGCCGATCTCCATGTTGAGCTTAATCACGGTCGGCCATCCTTTCGAGCTCGTGCTCGAGCATCTGCTGGCGGGCCTCCACCGCTGAGAGCCTGCCCCTAAAATCGCGCTCCATGACGCGGCCCTGCTCGTCCATGTAGCGGGAGTCGATCCGCAGGCCTTCGATCTTATATTCATGGCTGGCCATTTTCGCGTCCTGCTCCCGCTGCGTCATGGCCAGAAAGGCGCCGCCCACACTCGCCACCAGGCCGATCGTCGCCAGCGCCGGACCCCACACCGCGATCACCGACGGTGGCTTGATTTGATCCTCAATAACTCTAAGCCGCTGGTTGATGGCTTCGATGTGCGAGGTATTGCTGGTGATTTCCACCGCAAGCTCGCCAATTTGAGAATCGCGTCGCTCCCGGTTTGATTCGAGAGCTTGCCGGGTGTCCTGTAGCGCGCCTTCGAGAGCACCGATTCGATCATTTGCCACTGTCCTCACCTGCTAATCGGCTGCTGGGGGATATCACGGGGCGGCCTCCACAATCGGATCGACGGCCACCGCGATCACTTCGAGGCCCTTGTCGTCCAGCACCAGGCCGGGCTTGAGCACCAGCTTGCCCGCGGCCACTTGCGCCTGGATCACGTCCAGGCCGGTAATTGGCTCATTATTGGCGATCTTTGCGTCAATGGCTGGCGTATAGAGTGACTGCCTGGCGAAGGCCACCATATGCTCCCACCGCAGCGCTCTAGCGGGATCTTTTTCGATCGGGTAGCCGGCCGTCTCGTAATCTTTTGGGTACTCAGCGACCACTTCAGAAAACAGGCGGTAGATCTCCGTGCTCCGAAGCGCCAGGTAGGCCTGGCATTTGGCGAGATCCTCGGCAACGGTGCTCATGTGGCCACATCCGTAATTGAGCCGGCCAGGCTATTGAAGTTTCCGCCGGTCCCTTGGTTGTATCTATCTCTCCACCCCTTGGCGGCGTCGCCAGCGCGATCGTTGGCCTTCTGCCGGCCGCCAAAAAATACCTTCGGCGCCGAAGCGCCGGACAGGGTGCCGTCATCACCGAGATCAACGTCGCCGGATGCTGCCCAAAAGTGCGTGGTGTCGCTGTCAGCCGCGTCGTTGAAATAGAAGAATCCCAGGTCGGCCCCGGTAAACTGGGCCCAGATTCTAAAATTGGTCCAGACGCCGGCCCCGAGGTCTAGGCTCCCCACGTTGCCGCTAAATGCCGTCGCGCCAAAGTCCACGCCGTTGCACGTCCCGCGCATTTCTCCTATAGCCCCGTAAGCCGTGCTCGCGTGGGCGTGGATGGTGTACCAGGCGTTAGCGGATAAGTCGGTGGAAATCGGAGCATCTAAGTACCACAGGGCGTCAGTGCTGATGGCCGCTAATTTTACTTTGGGAGTTCCAACCTCCCAGTAGGTGTATAAAAGCGGGTTCACCAAGAACAAGCCGGGATAAATGGTGAGCCCTGACCAGGTTCCCGGCGGGAGCGCGGGGAACCGGATCTTGAACGCCACGGTGAACCCCTGTATGTCGGCGGCGCCGGTGTATTTAGCGTTCTTTTGAATGAGGGCGTTTGCGGCGAAGCCCACCGAGTTATGACCATAGGCCAGGGTGGAGGCGGTCAAAACCGTGGTGCTGGAGTCGGCAATCACAACCAGGTTGTCGTGGGCCACATAGGCCTCGCTGGATAGGCCGAGGTTCGTCACCGTGGTCACTAGGATCCGGTCGCCCAGTTCGAGCTCGTCATAGGCGGCCCGGAAGTAATTGGCCGCCGATACCGTGGCGATCGAGTCCTGGCTCTTGTAGGCCCACGCCCCGTATCCGCGGGGCAGGAGCGCGGCCTTGCCGGCGAAGGCCATTACATGGCCACCGTGGTCACAGACGACGAGGTGCGCGCCGTGACGACCAGGTTCGACTGCCCCACGTAGGCCTCGGAGGCGGTGGCGAGCCCGGTCACCGTGGTCACTAGGATCCGGTCGCCGATCTCGAACACGTCATAGGCGGCCAGGAAGTAATTGGCCGCGGCGACCGTGGCGGCGGCGTCCGTGGTTTTATAGACCCAAATGCCATAGGCGCGGGGCTGAAGGCTGGTGCGGCCGAGGAAGCTCATGGCGACATCTTACTGGAGGTATTGCGAGGCGATCGCGCGGGGCTTGGCCTTCCCGCTGCGCACCTTCATGAGGGTTTGCGGGTTCTGGTACAGCCAGGCCATGCGCGCCTGGTCGCTGATCTTCTCCCATTGCTTGTTGAGTAGGGCCCGCGCCACCTCCGGGTTCTGCTGCACGATCGCCTGGAACTGGGGGCTGGCCGCCATCGGCCCGAGCACGTTGAACCGGGCCTTGCCGACGTAGGCACTGAAACTCTCGTATTCCTGGTCGGTGAGCTCCACGCCCTGCACGGAGCGGTCGGGCTTGTCCTTGAGCAGGCCCAGCTGAAGCATGGTCCGGGCCAGCGGATCCGTGCGCTGCTCCGACACCTGGGCCGGGGCGCCCAGACCGGGGCTCTTGTTCATGATCGGGTCGCCGCCGATGTCGATGCGCTTGGCCAGCTGCTCCCGCTGGCCGGGGATCCGCTCGCGCACCGCGTCCATGATGGTGTTCGACTGGCGCATATAGGGGTCGCCGGCGCGGGCAATCTGGGCCAGGCCGGTCGGCACGTTGGAGGCCACCATCTGGTTGCCCCAGTTCTCGAGGTAGCGCTTCGGGTCGCTGTAGGCCTGGGCGAAGTCGATCACGCCGCGGAGGAACGTCTTGTCCCCCAGGTTGAGCGCGATCGCCGTGACCAGCATGGCCGGCACCTTGTCGATCTCGCCGCGCTTCATGTAGCCGGAGAGCTCGTACATATCGGCGGTGAGGCCGATGACGGTGGCCAGCGGGTCGAAGCGGGAGTAGCGCACCCACTCGTTGCCGATCTTCACGGAGTACGGCTGCCAGCCCTGGCGCATGAGCAGGCCGCGCTCCTTCGGGTCGTCGGGGCCGGCGCCCGAAAGCAGGCCATCCGCGCACAAGGCCAGGATCCCGGCGCCGATCGCCGAGCCGACCAGCATCCGGCCGCGCGCCATGGCGGCGTCCTTGCCGCCGTTGCTCAGGGCCTCCCGGACGGAGCTCATGGCCAGGCCGGCCGGGGTGTACTGCACGGCGGTTTTCATGATGTTCGTCGGGGTGCGCATGAACGGCACAATCAGCCGGCCCACCTTCGATTTGTTGATGAAGTGCACGGCCATGGAGCCCACCGGGCCCAGGGGTTGAGTGAAGGTGCCGACCGCCGCCGCCTGGCGCGCCTTGGCCAGCATTTCGGGGCGGTTCTGGAGGTCGCCCATAATCTGGTGGAAGGCGGTCATCGGGTCGCTGGGGGAGGTGCGGATCGCCTCGCCCATGGCCAGGTCGGCGAGCTCCGCGTGGTAGCCCACGCCCTTGAAGAATTCATCCGACGACATAAGCAACCGGCCAGGGACGCGGATCACCTTGCCCAGGGTGCCTCCGATCGCCCGGTAGCGCTGCTGCTCGATCTTCTGGGACTGGTCGAGCACGGGCTCCTCGGTCATGAACGCCGTGCCCATGTTCTTCAGGCCGAGCATGACGCCGTGGGGCATGGCCGCCGAGCGGGCCGCCACTTGGCGCATGGAGTAGTCGCTGCCGGTGAGCGCCCCGACGACGGCGCTGGCCTCCTCCATGCCCCGATAGACCGCGTTGCTGGTGATGTTGACGACGTGGGTGGCGGGCCCGGAGAGCAGCCCGTTGATCCAAAACTCCATGTACTTGTCCCACCAGGTCGGGGTGTACGCGGCGCGCGTGACGCCCACCACTTGGTCGAGACTGCCGGCCTGGGCCACCTTGCGGGCGAAGTCGAGCAGGTTCTCCCGGCTGCCCTCGCCGAGGAGATCCATGGCCTGCTGCGCGGTGCGCAGGGTGGCCGCCTGCTTCTTGAGGATGTTCAGGGAGCGGCCGGCCTCAGTGCGGTAGCCCATGGCCGGGGCCAGCATCATGCCGAGCTTTTCCTTGGCGGCGGCCAGAGCGGCGATGTCCTCGTTGGATTGCGTGGCGGCGGCGCGCAGGCTCAGGGCGTGGAGATCCTGAATCATCGGCACCATCATCATGCCGTAGGCCTCGAGCATCTCCGCGTTGGCGGTCGAGCCCGGCCGGCGGCCCACCAGGTTGCGCAGGGTGAGCCCGGTCTTGTTCTGCACCAGGTTGAGGGCGGCCTCCTCGGTCACGTCCCAGGTGCGGGTGCCGCGGCGCTGGGCGGCCGTGGGCTCGTCGAGCGTCCCCATGACGTTGACCAGGGTGGCGGCCTGCTGGTCGTTGAGGCCACCGAATTGCTGCATCCCGTAGCTGCCCCCGCCCACGTCCACGCGGCCGATCCGCTCGCCGGGCTGGTCGAGCACGGAGGAGTTCCAGCCGGGCGGCGGGTTGCCGGGCCGGGTGTCCTGGGGCGGTGGGCCCTCGCGCGTCTGGCGGGAAGCGAATAGGCCGGGCTGCCTCGGGGCTCCCGGCTGCTGGTCGAATTCGGAAATATGGACGCCCTGCCGGCGCTCATTGGTCTGGCCGAGGATCTTGGCAAAGGTGTCGATCCGTCCAGCCTGGTCCTGGCCTTCCCAGTTGCGCAGGTTCGAGCGGATGAGGTTGGCGTCGAGCGAGACGTTCACCTCCTGGTGCCCGAGAACGCTGGCGATCGCGTCCAGGCGGGCGCGGGCCGTCTTGGCCGAGGCCGCGCCCAGGATGTGCAGCTTGTCGGGCTGCACCTGCTCGAGGAAGGCCCTGAAATCCGGGTCGCTCATGGCCGCGGCGTTGGAGGGGATCCCCCAGACGGGCGTCATGGGCGCCTGGGCGAAGATCTGGGTGAGCTCGGGCGCGTCCTGTACACCATGCACGGGCACTACCATCCGCAGGCCGGCAGCCATGAGCTCCGAGATCTTGCCGATGTTCTCCCGGAGCATCTGGAGCGTGGCCCTGGAGTCGCCCACCTTGTCGGGCGCGACCACGGTGAGCAGCGACGGGTCGTTGTCGTGGGACAGGGCCAGCTGCTCGTACTTGGCCAGGGTGCCGGCCGGGTCGATGGTGGCGGCCCGGTCCTTGCGGAACAGGGAGAAGGCGCCGGAGTCCACGAACACCGGGAGCCCGCCCTGGAGCGCTCGAGAGAGGTAGCCCATGACCGGCCCGCTGGCCTCGCGGATGTCCACGCCGAGGGGAGAGCCGGCCTTAGCCGCGGCGGCGATGTGCTCCGGCCGGGTCATGCCCGAGGGGAAGGTCACCGTGACGACGTGCGGGGAGTTGGCGGCCCGCGAGGCGAACAGGCGCCCCTGGCTGGGCGGCTTGGCCTGGCCCTCGGGCGGCGTCAGGTTGAAGCCGGCGGCCTCGGTGGCCTGGGCCTGGTCCTTCGGCTGAATCGGCGGCTGCTGGGTTACCTGGAGTTTCCCCTTCTTGGTGCCCTCGAGCATTTTGTACTCGTAGAACTGGCCACCGTGGAGCGGAAGAATTCGGCCGGTCCACTCACCTTTGTCGCCGCCGAGGTACTGATACATTCCCTGCCCGCCCAGCGCGTCGGTCTGCTGCTCGGGGAGCTTGCGACTGGCATACAGCCCGCCATTGCCGCCTCGGTGCTGGATCTTGTCGAGCGTGGCCTGGTCGAAGATCACCAGGTTGTAGTCCCGGCCGCCCTTGGGCTCGCCGCGGGCCTCGGCCGTCAGGTAGCGCAGGGCCGGGACGCCGCGCTGGGCGAGGTACTGGGAGGCCAGCTTATCCCAGTTGGAGCTAGCGCCTGGTTCGCCCATACGCTGGCTGGGGCCGAGGTGTTGGGCCAGGGCGTTATAGAAATCCTGGCCGGTCCTAAGCGGCAGCGCCCGCGACACGCTGGCGATGGCTTCCTTGGTTTCAGCAATCCGGCGCCGAAGCCCCCCCGCTGCCGTGTTTCGCACGTAGGTTACCCCCGGTTTGTCTGGCAGGGGACTCTCGGCCGGGGCTTTCGCGAGTTGTTTCTCGAGGTCGCGGAGTAGGCTCTGGTTGCTGCGTAGATTCATCGCCATTACCGGGTCGGTGAGTCCGAGTTCCTTCTCGATCTGGCGCACCGCCTCCGGCTGCTGGCTCATGGGCTTGTCCCACTCCAGCGTCTTGCCCACGATGTCGGGGAGCTTGAGGTCGTAAACGGTGGCCTTCGGGCGTACCGCGTCGAGCGCGTCCTTATAGGCCCGCTCCTTGTCGATGAGGTGGCGCCACCAGGCTTCTGCATCGGGGTCCGGCAGTCGGTCGTTCTGGTGGAGTTGCTGCTTGAGCTCGAATAACCGCTCCTCCTCGTCGTTGGTCAGGGGCGGCGGCAGTTTCTTGAGCGCTTCCTGGGGGATCTCGCGGCTGGAAGCGAGCGCTCGGGCGTACCCATTAGCCACCCCCTTTGCTTGAGAGAAGTAGGCGCCCCACCCATAGGCCGCGTTCCCCTCGCCGGTGCCGATCTTGTCCAGGCGGAAGCGGCCTTGCGGGAAGCCCGGCTCCGGGGCCCACTGGTGCGGGGTGCCGTGGTAGATGGGCCGGCGGCTGGCCAGGATCAAGGGGCTGGTGCGCTTGTAGTCGCCCACGTTGGCCAGCGCGCTCTTGATTTGGTGGGGCTTGAACGCGACGTAGTGCACCGTGCCCGCGTCGGTCATGCCCTTGCCCCACTGGGCGGCGTGGGTTTCCAGGAGCACCCCGTCGTGGCCCATGGCCTCGAAGGTGGCGCGCACCAGTTCGTTGCCCACCTGCTTGTCGCCCTCCTCGGTGTAGAGGTCGAGGGTGTTGGGGTGCCAGCGGATCCAGCTGTCCAGCTGAAAGGCGGAGATCTCGCCGTCACTCTCGCCCCAGGCCTTATTGCGAATGTCGTCGATCACTTCCTGGGTTTGCGTGTCGCCCATGCCGAGCTCCTCGGCGGCCTGGGTAAACGCGCGCCGGATCTTGCCGGCGGTGTTGCGATTGGTCAGGTCGTAGGTCGTGCCGCCCTTGCGCCGGATCTCCACCGGGTTCCTGATCGAGAGATAGACCGGCGTGATGTTCGGGGCGCCCTGGCTGAGTTCCTTACGCGCCTGGTCGAGCGCGGTGTTGTAGGCGTCGGTGTACCCCTGGGTGCTGTATCCCCACGGTTGCCCAGTCTCCGGGTCGATCGCCTGCTGTTGCAGCTGCTCGGCTCGGCTCTCGATCTTCTGGTTGAG
>Ga0315283_10003386_pt1 | contig 13580 bp, 8 predicted proteins | sample YL17G09_0_MG_FD_204541 | JGI IMG/M metagenome (GOLD analysis project Ga0315283, IMG submission 204541) | Sediment microbial communities from Yellowstone Lake, YNP, Wyoming, USA - YL17G09_0 | ecosystem: Environmental > Aquatic > Freshwater > Lake > Sediment | place: USA: Wyoming | collected... | reverse complement strand
CGCGGCAATCAAAGGAAAAAGGGGACAGGCTACTTTTCACCCTTTCCCCTTCAGGTTCAAGCCTTCAAGCCGCTCAGATCGACTTGCAGCCGCTTATTCTCCTTGAGCAACTCGGCCATGGTCAACTTCGTGTGGCGGGCGGCGGCTTCGCGGCCCAGGATGGCGGTCAGATGGCCGTCCACGGCGCGTTTGACGGTGGCATTCTCAAAGTGGCCTTCGGTGACGTTGCGGTGGAAGTCGGCGACGTTGCGCTCGGCGCCCTCGTTGTAGATGCCCTGGCTGACGACGCCGACATAGTGCTTGCTCCCGCCGCGCACATACACCTTGTCGCCATAGCTGATGCGGGCGGTGGCGGACACGCCAAACACGCTGGCGGTCATGTCACTGAAGTCCGCATTGTTGTCCAGCGACTGCGTCACGTGCGTCCACAGCAGCCCATCGTCGAACTCGAACACCAAGCCGCAGGCGTCCATGCGGTCGCCGTGCGGCTGGGGCCGGCAGATGCGCGACGCGCCGACCGCGCTGACGGCCTGTTTGCCAAGCATAGCCATCAGGCCGTCAATGATGTGGATGTCGTACGACAGGATCGTGTCGCCGCCCAATGCGACGTCCGACAGCCAGATCTCATTCTGGAGCCGGCTCTCGATCGTCGGGCCCTTGGGCGGGTCGGCCCAGCCGCCGGTCCTGCCGAACGAGAGGATGTGCGCCAGTGCTCCCAGCCCGCCTTGACGGACCCGGCCGATCACTTCGCTGTTGGCCGGGTCGAGCGGGAGCTGGTAGTCGACGAGGAAACAGCGGTTCTTCTTCGTCGCCTGCTTGCCCAGTTCGCCGATGATCAATGTTCCCGGCGCATCCACCGCGACCGGTTTGGCGATGTACACGTGGCAGCCGGCGTCCACGGCGGCCTGGGCCTGCCGCGGGTAGAAGTACGGCACGTCCAGCACCGCCAGCGCCTCGACGCCGCTGTCGAGCACCTTCTTGTACCCAGACAGCCCCGAGAACCGCCGCGACTTGTCCACACCGAAATGGCCGCCCAGTTTCTGGGCCACCTCCGGGAAATAATCCGCCACGGCGTGGATGTCGTAGCCGCCGTGTTTCTTCATTATGTCGCCGACGAAATTCCCGCGATGGCCGCCGCCGATGATGCCAATCTTGACCTTGCGTTTGAGGTCCGCTGGCGCCGAGGCTGGCTCGGTGGCGGGTTTCTCCGCGGCGTGGCTCGCCAGCGCGCCCAAGAGCGAGCCGGCGGCTGTTGCCGCCAAAGTTCCGCTGATAAAACTCCGGCGGTCCATGTCGGTCGAGTGAGTTCTATTTGAGTGCATGGTTTGTGCCATTTCTTCTTTCTCCTTCTCCGCGACCTCCGCGTTCTCCGCGTTTAGATGGAACCAGGCGCGGGCGGGGCGGGCCAGTCGATTTCGGCGAGTCGATTCATTCGCGAGTAGAGCGTCATGTCCACGTGCAGGGGCGTGATGGTGACGTAGCCGTCTGCCAGGCAGGCGACGTCGGTGTTCTCCAGGTGCTGGGCGAAGGAATAGCCGTCGCCCAGGCGGTAGCTGTCGCGGCCCATGCCGTCCACCGCCTGGTGGTATATGTCGTCCAGCTCGGCGGTGCTTTGCGGCACGACGCGCACACCGAGTGGCCAGCCCGCGCGCGGTGACGGGATGTTCACGTTGATAAGGTCGCCGCGATGCAGCCCCTCGGCCAGGAGCCGGTCCAGCACCCACCGGCTGATCGCCCCGGCGCGGGCATAGTCGATTTCCTCGGTCGACTGTTCGTATCCCGCGGAGAACGCCACAGCGGGGATGCCGAGCATTGCCGCCTCGGCCGCGGCGGCGACCGTGCCGGAGTAGAACACGTTGATGCCGACATTGGCCCCGGCGTTGATGCCGCTGAGCACCAGGTCGGGCCACTGGGCCAGCAGCTTGCGCACCGCCAGGCGGACGCAGTCTGCCGGCCGGCCATCGACGCTGTTTCCCCAGAACGGCGAGGGGGAATCGTTGACCTGGACGCGATGGACGACCAGCGGCGTCTTGAGCGTGATGGAATGCCCCGCCGCCGACTGCGGCGAACTGGGGGCCACGACCGTGGCCTCGCCGAGATCGCACATGGCCGCGTGCAGCGCCGCCAGACCCGGGGCCAGGATGCCATCGTCATTGCTCAGAAGAATTCGCATGGCCGTAAGTCTACCTGCCCGGCCCGCCGGAGGGAAGATCAGCCCGCTGACAGATAAGCCCGCGGCCAGTACATTCGCAAAAGTGTCGTGGCCAGGCTGCGGAAAAACAGTCACAATTCTTGTTTTGGCAAGCGTATACTCATGACGACGACCACCGTGGCAGCCAGGGCAGCCTCTGGGACTCTTCGCGTCCGGCGCGCTCGGCCGGCAAGGGAAAGGCAGGCTCCGTATGTCATTCAGTTCGGAAATCGTTGCCCGCAGCGTCCGGCATTACAAGGCCGTAACCTGGTTCGTGATCGTCACGACGCTGCTGGTGGCCGTGGTGGCGGCCGTGCCGTCGGTCTTTCCAAAGGCCCTGAGTTTCCTTAGCCCGGTTAAGGTGGACACCGACCCGGAGAACATGCTCTCGGCCGACGAGCCGGTCCGCCTTTTCCACAACCGCATGAAGCGCGTGCTGAACCTGCACGACATGGTCGTGGTCGGCGTCGTCAACGACCGGGATCCCAACGGCGTGTTCAACGTCTCGACACTGCGGAAGATCCACGATCTGGCCGAGTACGCCAGGAAGCTCAAGGGCCCCGAGATCGGCCAGCCCGCCGGCAGCAATGAGGGCGTAATTGACGTCGATCTTCTCGCGCTATCGACGGTCGACTCCATCGAGCCCAGCCCCAGCGGCGTGAGCTTTTCCAAGCTGATGCCCCAGCCGCCCGCCGACGACAAGGCGGCGCTGGAGGTCTGGCGAAAGGCCCGGCGGGTGCCGTTCCTGTTCGGCACGCTGCTTTCCGATAAGGAACCAAACCAGCCCAGCAAGGCCATCGCGATGTACCTGCCGCTGACCCGCAAGGACCTCAGCCACGCCGTGTACGTCAAGCTCCAGCAGGCCACCGCCAGGCTCGGCGGGCCCGAGAAGTACTACATCACCGGCCTGCCCGTGGCGGAGGACACCTTCGGCGTCGAGATGTTCATCCAGATGGCGATCAGCGCCCCGGCGGCGATGGTGGTGATCTTCGTGCTGATGCTGGTGTTCTTCCGCAAGCTGACGCTGATCATCGCGCCGATGATCGTGGCGATGGTCGGCGTGATCATAACGATGGGCGCGATGATCATCGCGGGATTCCCCATACACATCATGAGCAGCATGATCCCCATCTTCATCATGCCCATAGCGGTGCTGGACTCGATCCACATCATCAGCGAGTTCTTCGAGCGCTACCAGGCCACCCGCGACCGCGAGAAGACCATCCGCACCATCATGGCTGAGTTGTTCACGCCGATGCTCTACACCTCGCTGACGAGCACGGCCGGCTTCGCAAGCCTGGCCCTGGCGCCCATCCCGCCGGTGCAGGTCTTCGGCGTGTTCGTGGCGATGGGCATCATGGTCGCCTGGGTGCTGACCGTCACGTTCATACCGGCGTTCGTGATGCTCATCAACCCGGCCAGGCTGGCAAACTTCGGCGCCGTCCACGCAGCCCAGGACGACGCCCTGGACCAGAGCGCACTCGGGCGGTTCCTGCGGTGGGTGGCGGGAGTGACCTATCGCCGGGCGAAACTCATCCTCGTCGCAACGCTGCTGGTCATGTCCGTCGCGGGTTACGGCATCAGCCGGATCAACATCAACGACAACCCCGTCAAGTGGTTCGAGCCGTCGCATCCGATCCGCGAGGCCGACACGGTGCTCAACAAGTACTTCGGCGGCACGTACATGGCCTTCCTCGCGATTCAGTACGAGCCGGCGACCTTCGACGCCAACACGTTCGCCGCCGACCTGCACAAGCAGTTCGCCCAGCGCTCGGCCGACGTTGCGGCCGAGATGGCCAGGCTCGGTCCCGCAGCCGGCGAAATCGCCGCCGCCGGCGGGCCCGCGCACGCCGATAGCGAACTGTTCCTGGCCGCACTGAAAAAGAAGCTCACTCCGCCGCCTTTCGCCGCCACCGACGGGCAACTGAAGGTGTGGGGTTATCCGGAAAAATTCCTTAACATCGAGGCCGACCGGTTCAGGCCAGTCGGCGCCAGCCTGCTTGCATTCGATGGCGCCAAGTACGCCGAGGCCCTGCGATCCCTTTCGGCCGAGCACGCCAAGCGGTTCACCGACGACCTCCAAAAACTCGACAAGCTCGTCGACGCCGTCGCCGCGACGAAGCCCGCATCGCGCGACGCGATGCTGGCGTTGCTGGCGGACAGGTATGGCGGCGGGGCCTTATGGAGTGCGGCGGCAGAGTCCCAACGGGGCGCCGACGCCGCTTTGGATCGCACCGGTTCGTTGCAACCGGTCACAGTGCGAGCGAAAGCGGTGTCGCCGTCCCTGCGGGACTCTGCCACCGCACTCCAAAGTAACGAGCCCGCACTGCCGATGGTCGAGCCCTCGTTGCCGACGGTCGAACCCGCCCTGCCGGCGATCGGCGAACCGGCCGAAAGTGGGGCCACCAAGCCCTCCGGATATGCCCTTACGGGCACACTACAAACAAACGTCTACGCCGCCGCCGCCAACGATTCCGTCAGCCTGCTCATCGACCAGATCCGCCAGGAGTCGGAGGTCTTCAAGCGACCCGACGTCCTCAAGTGGATGGCAAAGCTTCAGGGCGCGATGGGCAAGGCGGGAACCGTCGGCAAGAGCAACTCGCTTGTGGACATGGTCGAGACCGTGCACCGCGACCTGCTCGGCGGCGACCCCAACGAGTATCGCGTGCCCGCCAACGCCATGACCGTCGCCAACTGCATCAGCCAATTCGAAAGCGGCAGCCCCGATCGCCGCAACGACATCTGGCACTTCGTGACGCCCGACTACCGCCTCGCGAGCATCTGGGTGCAGCTTACCAGCGGCGACAACCGCGACATGCAGAAGGTCGTCGAGGTCGTGAAGAAGTTCGCGGCCGCCAACCCGTCACCCGTGCCGACGGAGCTTGACTGGTTCGGCCTGACGTACATCAACGTCGTCTGGCAGGACAACATGGTCACCGGCATGCTGGAGGCGTTCATCGGCAGCTTCCTGGTGGTCTTCCTGCTGATGGTGATCCTATTCCGTTCCGTGTTGTGGGGCCTGCTGAGCATGATCCCGCTGACGGTCACCATCGCGGCCATCTACGGCGCGATCGGCCTGGCCGGCAAGGACTACGACATGCCCGTGGCGGTGCTGAGCAGCCTGACGCTCGGCCTGGCGGTGGACTTTGCCATACACTTCCTGGCCCGCAGCAGGACCATGTTCGCCAGGTACGGATCGTGGCAGCAGACGCTGCCGCACATCTTCGGCGAGCCGGCAAGGGCAATCACGCGGAACATCATCGTTATCGCCGCGGGCTTCCTGCCGCTGCTGCTGGCGCCGCTGGTGCCCTACCAGACCGTCGGCGTGCTGCTTGCGGTGATACTGCTGGTCGGCGGCGTGTCCACGCTGATTCTGCTGCCGGCGCTGATCCGCATGTTCGAGCGCAGGATGTTCGTCTCGGCCGCGCCCATGTCCGCAAGCTGCAACTGCGGCCTCTGCATCGTCAGCGCCGTCGTGACGGTGGCCATCATCGTCATGAGTATCAAGCCCTACGTGCCGTGGCAGTGGTCCACGCTCACCTGGCTGGGCGCCGCCGCGGTGCCGGTCGCCGCGGCCATCTGCGGCATCCTGTCGCGCCGCCAGAAATGCAGGATGTCGGAACAACCAACACAACCAGACCAGGGAGAAATCCAATGAAGCCAATCAACACGATCAACCTCACTGCCGCCCTGCTGCTGATCTCGGCCGCGACACAGGCCGCCCTTGCCGCTGACGAGCCGTCGGCGATGGACGTGGTGCGCCACGCCAACCGCGTGGCGTACTACCAGGGCAAAGATGGCCGGGCCGACGTGAAGATGACCATCACCGACGACCAGGGCCGGACCAGAAACCGCGAGATGACCATCCTCCGCTGGGACCAACCCGACCCCAACGCCGCCAAGGCTGGCGCCACCGCACAAGACGCCGACAAGGCCGATGAGTATTGCGGCGACCAGAAGTTCTACGTCTATTTCCACCGCCCCGCCGATGTCAACCGCATGGCCTTCCTCGTCTGGAAACACCTGGACAAGGAAGATGACCGCTGGCTCTACCTGCCCGGGCTGGACTTGGTCAAACGCATAAGCTCTGCCGACAAGAGAACCAGCTTCGTGGGATCGAACTTCTTCTATGAGGATGTCTCCGGCCGGCATATCAACGACGACACGCATGAGTTGACCAAGACCACCGACACGTACTACGTGCTCAAGTCCACGCCCAAGGACGCCAGGAGCGTCGAGTTCGGCCACTACGTCTCGTGGATTCACAAGACGACGTTTGTGGTGGTGATGCAGGAGTACTACGATAAGGACGGCCAGAAGTACCGCGCGTACAAGGCCCTGGGCATGAAGCAGATCGACGGGTTCTGGACGGTGACCAAGAGCGAGATGGCGGACCTCAAGACCAAGAGCGGCACGGTGCTGGAATACGACAACGTGAAGTACAACGTCGGCATCCCGGAGGACGTGTTCACCGAGCGCTACCTCCGGCGGGCGCCGCAGAGCTACCTGAAATGATGAGCATCGATGTTCGGTACGGCATGGCCCGGCGGCCGCTCGAACAGTTCGGAATACGCCCCAGCCAACGATTCGCGCAGCCTGTCGATCAACCAGGCCGGGTAACCGCGGCGCACGGCTACAGGTACCAGACTGCGGCATCTCTTCCCGGAGGCTCGCTTGACAAGGGAAATCCCGCGGCGGAAGATCACACTTGCCGGCCCGCCGCCGAGTGGTTCCGGCGGTCGTGACAAACGCGAGTGATCTCGTGCGCCATCGACGGAGACCTAGGCCATGAAGTACCTCATCATCGTCCTTGTACTGGGAGTTCCGGCCGTTTTGCATGCCGCCGAAAACGTGCGCCCGCAGGGATACCGCCACGTGGATTTGCGGCAGGCCTATGACCGAACCTATGGCGGCTACTGGTGGGTGGACCCAAACGGCGACATCTGCGAGGAAGGAATCACCATCCAGGGCAACCCGCTGGTCTGTTCGCTCGACACGATGCTGGTCCTCGACGCGGGCTCGGCCGAAGTCCGCGATCTGCATTTCGTGGATGGCGACATCCGCCGGACGTGGACGTACGGAGGGCGCGCCACCGCCGTGCACGTGTTCACGAAACAGTGCCCGGATTCGCTGGTCGGCAGTTGGGGGACGTATGAGCCGGTATTCTTCCGTTTCCGCCCCGGCGTGCTGGTGGAAGACATCCGCCGGCCCGGCTATACCGAGACGCTCGACACCACACACCAGGTCGGCGCGCTGACCTACAAGGCGGTCCGGCCCAGGCCGTCGCCGCTGGAGGTGAAACAGACCTGGTTCGTCGCCGGCAAATGGTGCGTGACGGGCACGATCGAGCTGCGTAACCTGACCGGCACGGCGGAGGACGCGGCCGCGATAGCCGTCGGGCTGAACCTCCGTTCGCCGGTCAACCTCAATCGCCCCAAGTTGGATTGGTACGCCGACTTTCACAGCAACGGCAAGGCGGGCGTGGCCATGGTGCCGCGGCTGTCGGACGCGGAGTACCAGAAGCTCACCGACATCACCATGTTCCACGTCGAATACCGCCCGCGGGAGCGTTGCTTCGTGGCGCGGACGGGCTGCGACGTGCGGGCGCCTCAGCCGGCGGAGTATTTCGCCTGCCTGATGCTCGACGCGCCGGTTTCGCTTCACGTGCTGGCTGACGGCGGGGACGTGCATAAGGCGTCGCTGTTCGCCGCGGGCAAGGGCCAGCCGCAAAAGTTGGAGACGCGATCCGCCGCGATAGGGCTGCGCTCGGCGAGTTTCCGGCTGGGCGCCGGCGAGGCTCGCTCGGCCAGGTACGCCATCGCGCTTGGCAAGACGGCCGACGAGGCCGTCGCCGACGCCCGGCGGGGCCTCGGCGTTTCGGTTGCGGAGGCGGTCCGCCAGGCCGACGCCGCCTGGGCAGGCCGCCTGCCTGCCGTCACCACCGGCGACGCCGGCCTCGACGCGCACCTCCGTTACGCCGCCATCACCCAAGACGTCAACTGGGAGCCGGACGGCCGTGCGCCCGGCGACCTCGGCGGCTGGGGCCGGCAGGAACGGGCGGAAGTGTGCGGGTACAAGAATTACTACGACCAGGACGACATGGTCGTGCCGATCCTCGACATGCCCGTGTACGACCCGGACCTGTACAAGCGGGCGCTGCTGCTGGACATCGACCCGCAGACCCAGCGCCTGCGCAAGTGCGGCATCTGGAGGCAGCAGTACGACAACATGCTGTTCTGGCCCCGCGGGGCGTACAAGGTCTGGTTGGCCACCGGCGACGATGAGTTCCTGAAACGGATTTATCCGGCCCTGGATAAGATCCTGCGGTGGCTGCGCGAGACGCGCACCGAACCGGACGGCCTGCTGCGGATGTTGACGATGCCGTACGACATGTTCACCATCGGCGTGGGCGACGACCGCCCGGTGACCGTCCGCGCCCAGGCCGTCGCCTGCGACGCGTTCCAGGCGATGGCCCGCATGGCGGAGCATTTGAAGAGAGACGAGGACTCCGCGTTCTACGGCCGATGGCGCGACCAGGTCCGCCAGGCGACCCGCGAGAAGTTGTGGCACAAGTCGTTCTACAGCATGAGCCTCGATTTCCCCGAGCACTTCAGCGTCTCGGGCAACTGCTCGGCGATCCTGGCCGGACTCTGCGATGGGCCGCAGGCGAACTCGATCTGCCGCGAAATCGCCAGGCTCTACACCGGGACGGGCTTTCCGGAACTGCATCCGCCCGTGCCCGGGTGGGTCGGCACAAAGCCCTACGGCTACCAGAACGGCGACATGTACGTGGACCAGCTCGCCCTGATCGCGCGGGCGGCCAACAAGACGCAAGACCGTCGGCTTCTCGGCCTGACGCTGTTCGAGTTCCGCCGGATTCTCCAGCGATGGAAATGCTTCCCCGTCACGATCCATCCGTGGAACGCCGACACCTGCGGCGGCGTGAACGAGATCCACTCGGCGTCCGCGCTGGTGGCCATCCTCGTTTACGGGGTGGCCGGGGTCGAGGAAGGCGACGAGTTGCGATTCCGGCCGGTGATGATTCCCGAAGTCGGCGGCCGGGTCGAGATTCGCGACCTGCTGTATCGCGGCACGCGATTCCACGTGCTCATCGAGGGCCGGGGCGCCAGGATCCAAAGCGTCCAACTCGATGGCCAGCCGCTCCCGGAGGCCGTCATCACCGCCGTCCGTTGCGATGGCCGGTCGCACACCGTGACCCTGCGGATGCGGGAGGAGTGATCCGGCAAGAAAACCAACCATGGGCTGCACGATGAAATGAAGACCACCGTCAGGATCGCCAGTCTGTCGCTTGCGTGTGTTTGCTTGCTGACGGCGGTTGGGTTCCTGAGAGCCGACGAGCCGCCGCTGCCCGTCGGCGCTCCGACCACCCGGCCCGCCGCGAGCGAGCCGGCCCTGCCCGCCGGGGCACCGGGCGAACCGGCGCTGCCAACCGGCGCGCCATCCGCGGGCGAGCCCGCCCTGCCAACCGGCGCGCCATCCACCGGCGATCCCGCCCTGCCAACCGGCGCGCCATCCGCGGGCGAACCCGCCCTGCCCACAGGCGCGCCATCGACCGGCGAGCCGCCCAAGCCCCCCGCCACCGGCCAGGCGCCCGGGGCCGTCCGGAAGCCTCAGCCCGCCGGGACCAACTGGCTCCAGGCCATGGGGCTCTCGGGCTTCCTCGACTTCCGTGCCGGCATCCGCACGCAGCACGATCCGCACGAAAAGCAGGCCAGCCTCGGCGAGACGCGGGCTCAACTCGACTTCCAAAAGACGTGGAACAAGGTCACCTTCAAGGTCGTCGCCGATTTCGTGGAGGATCCGGTGCCCGATCACCAGGAGGTGAACCTCTACCGCGGGCGGGGATGGATGGACCTGCGGCAGGCCAACGCCGCCTTCGGCCTGACGTCGTGGCTGGACGTGAAGGCGGGCAGGCAGATCCTCACCTGGGGGACCGGCGACCTGCTGTTCATCAACGACATGTTCCCCAAGGACTGGCAGGCGTTCTTCATCGGGCGCGACGTGGAGTACCTCAAGGCCCCTTCCGACGCGGTGAAGATGAGCTTCTACAGCGATCTGGCCAACCTCGACGTCGTCTACACGCCGCGATTCAACGCCGACCGGTACATCACCGGCGAGAGGATAAGCTACTACAACTCGTCACTGGGCCGGCTGGCGGGACGCGACGCCGAGGCCCGGGTGGACAGGCCCGACGAGTGCTTCCAGGACGATGAGTGGGCGGCTCGGCTTTACAAAAACGTACAGGGCTACGAGCTGGCCGCGTATGGGTACTGGGGCTTCTGGAAGAGTCCCGGCGGATTCGACCCGGCCACCGCGCGGGCGACCTTCCCGCGACTGAGCGTATACGGCGCGAGCGTCCGCGGCCAGGTCGGCGCCGGCATCGGCAACCTGGAGGCCGGTTACTACGACTCGCGCGACGACCGCAACGGCGACGATCCGTTCATCAACAACAGCCAGTTCCGCTTTCTCGCCGGCTACGAGCGCGACCTGCCGATGATCGCTCGCGACCTGACCGTCGGCGTGCAGTACTACGTCGAGTTGATGATGCAGCACGACCAGTACGTCCAATCCGTTCGCGCCCTGCACGCCGGCATGCCCACGGCCGACTTCGCAAGACAGGTGCTGACCTTCCGCGTGACCAAGCTGCTGATGGATCAGAACCTGAGGCTCTCGCTTTTCGCTTACTACAGCCCCACCGACGCCGACGCGTACCTGCGGCCCAACGTCAATTACAAGATCGACGACCACTGGTCGGCCGAGGTCGGCGGCAACGTGTTCGTCGGCCAAGTTCCGCACACCTTCTTCGGCCAGTTCCGGGACAACTCGAACGTCTACGCCGCTCTTAGGTACAGCTTCTGAAATGCCGGGACCTCTGAGCCTCCGCCTCTGCTGAAATCCTCTCTTGGTTGCGGCTGAAGCCAGCGCTGTGCCTCTGCGGCAATCTGCCCTATCCGCGCCTCGGCGGTTGCCGCTCTTGAGCCCTTCGTCGCAGTTCGGCGACGTCCAGCGAGTCCAGGAAGACCGGGACGTTGGGGAACAGGCCGTCGTAGCCGAACGGGCCGTTAAGCATCTCGTCCAGGGCCTGCGTTTTCGTCCATCCGCATACGACAATACGATACACAGCCGCCGCCAGGCCCGTGCGGTCCGTGCCGCGCTGGCAGTGGACGAAAACCGGCGTGCGGTTGGGATCCGTCGCGATCCGCAGGAAGCGCACGAGTTCGTCCATGTCAGGCTTGAACGGATCGATGCGGATATGCTCGCTGGCGATGTCCAGCCCGCCGATCTCGTCGGCGTCGCTGTGCGCCAGCCGCAGGTTGACGATGGTCTTTATGCCCAGTTCCTTGAGCTTTCTGATCCCGGCCGCGTCGGGCTGGGCGCCGCGATAGAGTTCCGGGGCGACGCGGTAGAAATTCTCCAGCGGCGGGGCCTCCATCTTTGTCGCCCACGGCATCCTTTTCTCGGGGCGCGGCTTATCGGGCGGCGAGATGTGGGCCAGCACGAACGGGTAGTACCGATGCCCCACCGCCCCGGCCGCCCCGGCCGCCAGGACCAGCGCCGCGATCACGACCGTTCTTCGGGCCCTTGAAGTCACGATTCGCCCTTTCTCCGACAGCATCACCCATCCGCATATGCAGATACGTCGCTACAACTCGGACGCATCCTGGGCCTCGAAGCCCAGCCAGCCGGCAATGCGGTCGAAGTCATCCAGGCTGTAATAGTCTATCACGATGCGACCGGTGTTCTTGGCCCGGCCGGGCACAATGGCGACGCGCGTGCCGACCGCCCGCGTCAGGCGGCTCTCGACGTCCAGGAGGTACGGCGGCTTGCTGATGGTTTCCCCGCGGGCCTTGCCGGCCGGGGGCGCATGAGGTTCGCGCGCCGCGGCCACCATCTGCTCGGCCTGGCGGACGGACAAGCCCTCGCCGACAATCCGCTTTGAGAGTCTCTGCTGCAACTCCGCCTGCCCAGCCAGGCCCGCAAGGGCCCTGGCATGGCCAAACGTAATGGCCTCCGAGACGAGCATCGCCTGAACCTCATCACATAAGTCGAGTACTCGCAAGTAGTTGGCGACGCCAGCCCGCGACTCGCCCGTCCGCTCGGCAACCTCGGCCTGCGTCAGGCCAAAGCGGTCCATGTAGTGTCTATACGCCTGGGCACGCTCGACGGCGTTCAGGTCGCTCCGCTGGATGTTCTCGATCAGGGACCACTCGAGCATCTGCTGATCGCTGGCCTGACGGATCAGGCACGGGATCGTCGCAAGCCCGGCCTCCCTGGCAGCGCGAAGTCTTCGCTCGCCCGCGATGAGAACGTACGGCGCCTGGCCGTCGCCGCCGGATGACCGGACGACCAGGACCGGCTGGAGAACGCCCTGCTGTCGAATGCTGGCCGCCAACTCCGCAAGGGCCTCCGGCGGGAACGTACGCCGCGGCTGATGGGGATTTGGGGCAATCGCATCAACGGGCACCTCCAGCGGCACGCCCGCGGCCACCGCCGCCTCAGCCCTGGGCGCAGCCTCGATAGAGATGCGACCACCCTCGGGCACATAGCCGGCAGCCCGCGACAGCGCGGACCCATCCATCTCATCGACCGCCGCGGAAGAGTGAATCAGGCTCGAAAGCCCCCTGCCCAGACGATTGGGCGCGTTTACGGATCGTGCTTGCTTGCTCATAGCCGGCCTCCATTCCCGTGCATAGTCGGCATCCTTGTCTGAAAAGAAGGTCTTAGGTCATAGCTCTTAGGTCATAGGGCGGCAGAACTGCAATCCAGACCTTGTCAGCAATCCGGCTCGTGCGACAACTGTGGTTTTCGCCGGAACTAAACGGTTGTTCCACGTGGAACACGCCAAGACGCGTATCACCATCTGCAACGAGAATACAGGCACATTGCGCGGCATGCAACACCTTTACCAAGACGATGGGAAAAATACTGAACCCTCGTGCCGGCAGAGGAAAGATGGCGTCCCACCGACATGCCGCAGCAGTTCATCTCACTATAATGCCTGCAAGGCCCGCTGCGCCTCGGCACGCAAATGTTCCACGTGGAACATTACCCCTCCCTCAGCAGCCGGCCACCGGCTCCTGGCTATCCCGGCGCGCCGGGACTACCGGCTACCGGCTACCGGCTACTGGCTACTGGCTACCGCCTGCCCGCATTCGCAGCCACCGGCCAAGCACCAGCAGGGCCCATAGTCGGTGGCTGTGGTCGCCTTTGCCCGAGAAATGATCGTTCAAGAGTCCCGCGAGCCCCTCCGGGCGGAACATGCCCAGCCCGTGCAGCCACGGGTCCATCAGCGTGTCCTTCAGCGCCGGGAAGAGGTCCTCCCGCAGCCATTGCCGCAGCGGCACCCCGAAGCCCCGCTTAGGCCCCC
>Ga0315283_10003384_pt1 | contig 13581 bp, 8 predicted proteins | sample YL17G09_0_MG_FD_204541 | JGI IMG/M metagenome (GOLD analysis project Ga0315283, IMG submission 204541) | Sediment microbial communities from Yellowstone Lake, YNP, Wyoming, USA - YL17G09_0 | ecosystem: Environmental > Aquatic > Freshwater > Lake > Sediment | place: USA: Wyoming | collected... | reverse complement strand
CGGGGGGTGGGGAGGGTCGGCGCGCGCTTCGCGCGCGCCGCGGCAACCCTCTCCTCGCTCTCTTCTCACCAGGTACGGCCGCCCGTCCGCGCCCGCCACAAACACGCCCTCCGCGATGCCGCTGTCATAGGGCTCGTACCCCGGGCGGGCGGGGATGACGGGGTCGAGGATGGGCACCCAGCGCCGGCCCGAAGCGTGGAGGCGGCCGACGAAGGCCCGCATCTGTTTGAGCGGAAAATCGCGCGACCAGGTGAAGACGGCGTCGTCGTCCATGTACTGCGAGTCGGAGACCCAAGTTTCGAGCTAAAGAAGAGGAGGGAGGAGGTGAGAGTCGGGGCCGCAACGGCACAACACAAAAACTGTCTCCCCTCCGTTCTTACCGGCACGCCAGCCGCCTCAAACGAGTCCAGCACCCTCTCCGTTTGGGCGGCGGACGCGTAGCCGTATTTGGAGTTCATGAGGCCAAAAGCCCAGTAGGGGACGAGGGTGGGCCTCCCCACGACCGCCGCCACGCGCTCCGCCACGCTCCCGGGCGTGCCGTCGCCGCCGACGATGATGAGGTCGATGACCCCCCCCGTCACGCGCCAGGTGAGGGTCGTCGGGGTGAGCACGACGTCCATCCCGTTTGACGAGAGAAGGATCATCGCCGACACGCCCCCCCCCTCATCCACCCGCCACACGATGGGCCACGCGCCGTACGTATTGGTGTCAGCGTCGGCGGCAGCGCCGTCCCGGGCCCAGAGGGCGAGGGGGCGGCCGTCGCGAGGGATCGGGAGGGTCGGGGAGGAGCGAGTGCGCTCGCCGAGGCCGTACAAGGACGCCGAGGCATTCACAGCCGTCGTCAGCTCGAGGTACATGTCTTTGAAGACGAGGCGCGTGCCCCGCGAGTCGAAAAGAGAGTCGGACGGCTGCCCGTTTGCGCCGCGCCGGGACACCGCCACGCCAAACGGCGCCGCCTCGAACTCGACATCGAGAGAGGGCGGGCTTGAATCCCCACCCGCGTCCCGGGCCAGGCCGGCCGCTCCGGGGACGGCCGAGGGCGGCAGCTCCCACCGGCCGGGCGCAGACACGCGCACGCGCACCGCGTCGGGCGCCGGGCGGGAAATCTCATAGTCGAGCGTGGAGATGTCGGGTCCAAAGGTGGGCAGCGTGGACGCCGTCTGAAGGGGGATGAGGGGCGTTGAAAAAAGGCGGACGAAAAAAAAGAAAAAGAAACTCTCGTTTCCCCCTCTGACCTGCACCAGCTTGCCCCGCGCCGGCAGGTCGCCCGTCCCGCCTTCGACCCGGTACGTGGACTCGCCCCCGTTGGCGTGGAAGCAGGCGGGCTGCTGCTGGTCGGCGTCGCCGTCGAGGGGCGGGGGGGTGTCGAAGCAGCACTCCTGTCTGCACTCTTTCTGCGGGATGCCGGGGTAGCCTAAGAGAGAGAGAAAGGAGGTCGGAGAGAGAGCAGAGGGGCGGGGGCGGGCGGGCCGGGCGCCGCCCGCCTCCCTCTCACCGCACTCCTGCCGCGGGCCGCTTGCGATGCAGGCGGGAGCGGCCGCGAGCGACGCTGCGGCGACGGTCGCGGCCGACGCCGCGGCGAGGGCAAGGGCGAGGGCCGGGCCGAGCCGCATTGCCTGCAGTCTGCCGCGGCCAGCAGCGCGCCGCACACTCTGCGGCCGCGCCGAGGCCGCCGCCCCTCCACAGGCCGCATGTGGCGACCGATTTTGCTGTGCGCGGCGGCCGCCGCGGTCGCCGGCGCGCCAACCGACGCCGAGGCCCGGTCGCTCGCCCCGTTTGTCTCGGTCTCCATCTGCGCGCCGCTCTCGGTCCTCATCTCTGACTCGCCCGATGGCAAGTACGGGGCGCGGTTGACTGGCGACGAGGCCAGCCGGGCGGCGGTGGCGCTGACCTCGACGCGCGGCGCCGTCTCCGTCGAAGCCCTGACCCCCCTCTCCATCCCCGCCTCCACCCCGCTCCGCCTCGAGCTCATGCTGCCGCCGGGCACGCTGCAATACGTGGAGCGTATCGCGGGCGCGGCCGGGGACACCGGGATTGTCGCGTCGTTCGCGCGCGACAAGTGCGAGGTGGCGGCCGCCGCGCCGGGCAACTGGTGGCTGCCGGCCATCGGGGCGACGTTGCTGGCAAAAGCGTCGCTAGGTGCAAACGGTTCCTACGCCGCGGTCGGCAGGGCCCCTTACTGGGAGGTGGCCGCCTCGTCGCCGAACGCGAAAGCGCGAATCGACGGCCCCACCGGCTTCGTCTCGGCCCGCCTGGACGCCGGCGACGTGCTCATCAACCCGGCTTTTGGCAATGTGACCACGGGCGGGTTTGTGTTGCGGGGGGCAGCGCTGCAAACCACGCGCGGGCGGTGCACCGCAAAGGGGCCGGGCGAAGCGCCCGCCTGCTCCAAAGTGGCGGCCCCGCCGCCCCCAACGCCGCCCTCCCTGTCCTGGGCCTGCGCCCTGGAGACGCGGGGCGAGTGGGCGTGCGGCGGCGGCGGGAGAGGGGGGGCGCCGACGGTGCAGGAGACCGGGCCATGCGCGGCCGACGCGGCCATGCTCAAGGCGTGAGAGCGGGGGCGGCAGCACTGTGTGACGGAAGCGGGAGGAACCAATACGCGCGCCCCCTCTCAAACCGGGAAAAAGCAAGTCGTCCGCAATTTTTAGACCCCACCCCCTCTCCCCTCTCCATCACTCTGGCCTCGCCGGCGGTTCGTCATCCCCCGCGTCCGCGCCCTTGTCCCACAACGGCGCCGCTTCCGGCTCGGGCGCGTCGGGCGGGCGCTCGCCGCCGATCGCGACGCTCGGTGCCGACCCCATGGCCGCCACGTGCTTGAGCAGCGTCGTGCGTAGAGTGGCCAGGTAGTCGGGCGAGTTGGCGTTGTCCAGGCCAGGTTTAGACTGAAGGGAAGGAGAAGGAGGGGAAGAATGAGAATCGAGCGCGCAGCGACCACCACCACCTCCATCTCTCCTCTCCCTCTCCCTCACCGGCACCGCCAGCTGGTAGTCGGGCCCATAGAAATCGGTGTACTCGTTGGCCGGCAGCTGCTCCGCCATCGGCGCGCCGAGCAGCGCCCCGGTCTCCCCCGCCCAGCACCGCGCGACGTTGGAGATTTTGTACCCCCCGCCACCGAGCACCAGCGTGGGCCGCCCGTACCGCGCCATGTGGGTGACGGCGGCCGCGTGGCCCGTCGACGACAGGTTGAACCGGCCGAGGCGGTCGCCCGCGAGCGAGTCGGCGCCGCACTGGACGACGATGGCGCCGGGGTCGAACTTGGCGACGGCGGCGTCCATGACCGGCACAAACAGGGACGCGTACGCGTCGTCCGTGATGCCGTCGCGCAGAGGGGCGTTGAGGGCGTAGTGCGACCCCTCGCCGGAGCCGACGTTGTGGACAGACCCCGTCCCGGGGAAGAAGCCGCCCCCGAATTTGTGGAACGAGGCGGTGAGCACCCGGTTGGACGTGAGGAAGGCTTCTTCGACGCCGTCGCCGTGGTGGATGTCGATGTCGACGTACAGAACGCTGCGGGGGGGGGAGGAGGGGGTTGGTGTGGGGCGCGCGCGCGCGCGCACAGCGCCCTCCCTCACACACACACCCCTCCCTCACCGGTCGTGGTGTTTCAGCAGCTCCAGAATGGCCAGCACGATGTCGTTCACGTAGCAGAAGCCCGACGCTTCCGCCTTTTTGGCGTGGTGGAGACCCCCCGCCCAGTTGATCGCCACGTCAGCGGAGCCATGGTTGAGGGTGACGGCCCCGCCGATCGACCCGCCCGCGTATAGCGCGCAGTAGGGCCAGAGGCCGGGGAAGATGGGGCAGTCGTCGCCGTGCGCGTAGCGCGCGACGTCCGCGGCCAGCTCCTCCGTGTTGCCGGGCGCGACGCGTTGCAGGAAGTCGACGTAGTCGGGCGCGTGAAAGATGGCGACGTCGGACGGGGACGCGGGGCGGGGGCGGTACATCTGGGGGCGGGGGAGGGGGGACCAGGGGGTGTGGCGCGAGGGCGAGAGAAGAAAGACGCCGCACGCAACGCTGGCACATGACCCCTCTCTCCCTCTCTTCCCTACCTCCATGGCGTTGTGCAACCCGTAGCGCAGCACCAGGGAGTGCGCCATGCGCACGCGGTGCGGCTTCATGGGGTGGCCGGGGCCGTAGTAGTAGCCGCCGACGTCGGGGTCGTAGAAGTACGACACCTGTGAGGCGGGGAAGGGGGTGGAAGGGCGAGGGTGTCGGTTTTGGGGGCCAAAAAAATGGAGGCCGGGCACGGGCGCGGGCGGCGGCGGCGCGGCGTCGCCCGCGCTCGCGCGCGGGGGCGCGGGCGCGCCCAGGGCCCGCCCCCAACGGCCGGCGGGCCGTCCATTGGGACCACCCGGGGGCCGTCCCGCCCCGGGCCGACCCCCCAGAGCCCCGCGGCAACGACGCGCCGGCCACGCTCGATGCGGCGCGCGGACTCGCCTTGCGTTTGCGGTCCATGGCGCCGCTCTCTCCGGGGCCCGGTGATGAGACGGGCGACCGCGGGAGGGGGAGAGAGGAGGGGGAAGGCGGCGCCTGGCCCGCCTCGAGAAGAGTGGCGCGACCCGGCGCGTGACCGCGGCCGTGGTCAGACCCCGACCGCGGCCTCGGCCGACCTCGCCACTCCCCGCCCCCCCGGCTCTCGCCAGCGGGCGGCCCGCCCCGCCCAGAGCCGGGCGGCGGCCCCCGGCGCCTGCCGCGTGCCACGATGGCGGCCCCACTGCTCGCCGCGGCCCGCGTCGAGTGCGAGTTTGACGAGGAGCCACCCTTCTTCTACCGGCGCTTGGGGGAGGTGTCGTTCGGCGCGCCCGCAGGCGCGGGCAACGGCGCGCGCGGCCAATCGGTGGCGACCTCCTCGGCCGCCGGCCTGGTCGCCTGGTCTGATGGCGCAGGTGAGCGGGAGGGAGAGAGGGAAAGGGAGAGAATGAGCCGATTGGGCGCCGACGCTCATCGCGCGCCCCCATCCATCCAACCCCCTCCTCTCCAGCCGTCCACGTCGCCCGCCTGGCTTCCCTGCTGGCCGCCGCGACCAAGCCGGACGACGGCGTGCTGCCGGTGCCGACGGAGCCGGGCACGGCGTGCGTCGCGAGCCTGCGCGCGCCGCGCGCGGCGCTCGCGACGTCGCCCGACGGCGCGTTGCTGACCCTGACCTGCCCCGAGAGGGTCTCTGTGCACGCATGGGCCGACCTGGAGGCGGGAAAGACGGACCCGCTGGCGACGGCGGCGCCGCCGGCAGGGTCGGCGTTTGCGGCCGCGGCCGCGACGACCGCCCCGCCCCGCCTCGGCGCGCTCACCACCGACGGCGCCCTGCTCGACGGCGCGCTGACGCAGGGACAAGTCACGCTGGCCCCTGCCCCGGCGCCGGTGGCCACGGCGGCGTCCGCCGCGTGGGGCCCGCGTGGCGCGCGCGCCGTCGGCGCGCGCGGCGCCCTGGCGGTCGACGCCCCCGGCCGCGCCGGCGCCTTTGCCGTCGCGCTCGACTCGCAAGACGCGGCCGATGGCGACGCGCTGACGGTGGACGGCGTGGCGTGGGTTGGCGAGGGCGCCGTTCTGGCGAGCGCGAGCGTCGCGCGCGCGCGCGGCGGCCGCGCCGCCGCGGCCCCCCTCTTCCTCGTCCGCTGGCCCTCCTGGGACCCCGCCTCCGCCGCCCCCCCGCCCGGCCTGACCGTGACCGAGTTTTTCGGGGCGGCGGTCGACCCCGGCGCGCCGGGCGGCCTGGCCGCGGCGTCCCTCGGCGGCGCGGCGTTTGCGGCTGCGGCCGCCGCGGCCGACGACCACGCCCGCCTGCTCGTCCTCCCCCCCGATCCCTCTGCCCCGCCCATCTACCAGGATGTAGCCGACGATTGGGCCGCGCTGCGCCTGCCCAACGGCCCGGGCGACGCGCCCAATTTTGTCGTGGGCGCGGCGGCCGTGGCGACTGACTGCGGCGGCCCGGTCGACGATCCGAACCCCGAATCCCCTTCGTTGCCGCCCCAGCCGACGCTGGTGCTGGCGACGAGCGACGGCGTGCTGCGCCTGGTGACGCTGGGGCGGGTTGGGGGGCGGGGAGAGGCGGTCGCGCCGCCGACGCGCGCGCCGGTTCCGCCGGCGCTCGCGCCCGGTCCCGCGCCGGCCGCCTCGGCCGCGTCGTCGCCCCTGGTGGGCGGAGCAGCGCCGCCGCCCGCCCCCGCCCCGTCCGACGGCGGCGACAGCGACGCGGCGTCGTCCGACGGCGGTGACAGCGACGCGGCGTCGTCCGCGGCGCGGCCGCCGCGCGCAGCGCCCGCCCCCGACGCCGCCCTGGCGGCGGGCGCGCGCGCCGCCCTCCCGTCGTCGTCCGACGACGACAGCGACGACGACGGCGGCCTGGCGGCCGGCGCGCGCGCGGGGCTGCCCGAGTCGTCCGACGAGGGCAGCGACGACGAGTCGACGGGGGACGCGCCCGCGCCGCGGCCGGCGCCCGCGTTTGCGTTTGGGGTGCCAGCCGCGGCGCCTCCGCCCAAACCGCCTGTGTTCTCGTTCGCCGCGCCGCCCGCGGCCGCTCCCAAGCCGCCGCAGCCGCCGCTGCCGTCCAAGGCCGCCCTGGCGGTGGCCCACAAGCTGGCCCCGGCGGCGCCGGCGCCGGCTGTGGCCACACCCTCCGCCCCTCCTCCCCTCCCTTCCCTGCGCTTCGCCGGCGCCACCAGCGGAGCGGCCGACATCGAGGCCGATTTTGTGCAGACCCTGGCGGAGACGCGGGCGCTCGAGGCGGCGGCGGTCGCGGAAGCGGCGCCGCTGCGCGGCGCGGGCGCCGAGCTCGAGACGCTGCGCGCCGCGGTCGCCGACGCCGCCGCCGAGGCCGCGTCCCTGGCCGACGCCATCGCGGCCGACCGCGCCGCGTTTGGCGCCCTGGCCGCCGCCGCGCGCGCGGCCGCGGGCCACGCCGCGGCGTTCGACGGGTTCGACTCGGCCGCCGCCCACCCCGCCGGCCTCGACCCCGCCCTGGCCGCCGCCCGTGACCGCGCCCGGGGGTTGCTGGCATTGTTGAGGCGGCGTGCGGGCGACCTGGCGGCGCACGTCGACGCCGAGGAAGAGGCGCGCCGCGCGCGCGCGGCCGGCGGACTGCCCGCCGCCGACGCCCTGTACTCGGCCGTCAACGCGGCCGCCGCCGTCGCCGACGCGCAAGCGGCCCGGGTGGATGGACTCGTCGCGGCCGCGAGGAAGATGGGTCTCGACGTCGGCGGCGGCGGCCCGCGCGGCGGCGCGCGCGCGCTCGAGTGGCGCGCCGCGCGTGACTCGCCCGCGCAAGGCAAGGAACCTCCGCCTCCGCCCTCGACCCAGCGCATTCCGCCCCTGGCCGACCCTTGGGCCTCCGCCCCAGGCCTGGCGGACGAGCTGCTGGCGGCCGCGGCGGCCGACGCGGGCCGCAGCGGCCCGCGCGGCGCGACGCCGGAAGGAGCCCCCCCCCGGGACACGCCCCGGTCGTCGCCGACGCGGGGCGTGGTGGACGCTGCGGTCGCGTCGGCGGCGGCGGCGGCGGCGGCGCTGCCGCCGCGGCCGCCCGCGCTGCCCGCGTTTACGTTTGCGCCGCCGCCCCCTCCCCCCGCCGCCGCCACGCCCGCGCCGCCGGCGTCGGCGGAAGCGCCATTCGGCGGGGGCGTGGTCATGAAGCTGAGCTTCGACTCGCCATCGCTGGGCGCGGGCGGGGCGGCCGCGACGGCCAAGCCGGCCGCGCCTGCCCCGCCGCCGCCGCTGCCCAGCAAGGCCGCGGTGGCGGCAGCTGCCGCGCTGGCGCCCAAGACCAAGCCGGCGGCGGGCGGGCAGCCGCCGCTGCCGAGCAGGGCGGCGGTCGCGGCGGCGAAAGCGTTGACGCCCGGGGCGCCCAAGCCGGCCGCTGGCGGCCAGCCGCCCCTGCCGAGCAAGGCTGCGGTCGCGGCGGCGAAAGCGCTGACGCCCGGGGCGCCCAAGCCGGCCGCCGGCGGCCAACCCCCGCTGCCCACCAAGGCCGCGGTCGCCGCGGCGGCCGCGCTCGCGCCCAAGCCCCTGTCGCCGACACCCACGGGGGACGCGGCGCGGGCCGCGGTGCGCGCGCTGCAGGCGAGCCCGGTGGCAGCGCCCGCCGAGTCGGGTGGGTCGGCGGGGTCTGCGCCCGCGCCCCCGGCGGCGCCGCTGTTTGAGGGGCTGTCACTCGGCGGCGCTGGAGCGGCCGCTGCACCGACCGGCTCCGGACCGTTTGGCGCGCCGGCGGCGACCGCCGCGCCGCCCGCGGCCAACCCGTTTGGCGCGCCGGCTGCCACTTCTGCCTTTGGCGCGCCCGCCGCGACGTCCGCCTTTGGCGCGCCGGCTGCCACGTCCGCCTTTAGCGCGCCGGCTGCCACGTCTGCCTTTGGCGCGCCGGCCGCGCCGTCGCCGTTTGGGCAGCCGCCCGCGGCGCCGTCGGCGTTCAGCGCGCCCGCCGCCCGCCCTGCCTTTGGCGCACCCACCGCCTTTGGCGCGCCCGCGTCGCCCGCTTCCGCCTTTGGCGCAGCCCCCGCGTCGCCCGCGCCCCCGCTGCCCCCCATAGGCGGCGGCGGCTTTGGCGCGTTTGCGTCGGCGCCGTCAGGGTTTGCCGCTGCCGCCAAGCAGGCCAGTCCCGGGGGCGCGTTTGGCGCGCCCGCGGCGACCGGGGCCGCGTTTGGCGGGAGTGGCAGCCCGTTCGGGGGCGGCGGCTTTGGCGCTGCGCCCGCGTTTGGCTCGCCCTCGCCCTTTGGCGGCGCGCCCGCCGCGCCGTCTCCGTTTGGCGGAGGAGGCGGGGCGTTTGGAGGGCAGGCCGCCCCCGCGTTTGGGTCGGCCGCGCCCGCGGCGGCGTCCCCGTTCGGCGGCGGGTTCGGCGCCCCTGCGGCGCCCGGCCTCACCGGCTTTGGCGCCGCGTCCGCGTTTGGCGGGGGCGCCGCCACCGCCACCTCCTTTGGCGCCGCGTCCCCCGCGTTTGGCGGCGCCGGCGCGTTTGGCGCGCCCGCGGCGCCGCCCTTTGGCGGCGGCGCGCCCGCCGCGCCAGCCGGCCTCACCGGCTTTGGCGGCTCCAAGCCCGCCCAGCAGCCCGGTGGGGCGATGTGGCAGATGCGCAAGTGAAGAGAGGAGGGAGAGCGTTGCGGGGTGAAACTGGCTGCAACACGCTCACACCCCAGTCTCCTCGCTCCGCGCCGCGTGCGCCGCCGCTGCCGCCGCCCCTTTCACCCACGCCGCGTCCCCAAAGTAGCGCAGCGCGCCCACGCCGCGCACCTCCAGGTCGACGACGGGGGCCTCGACGATTTGCAGCGAGGCGAGGCCGGCGGTGTCGGCGCGCAGCGTGGCAAGCGCGCGGTCTTGATCCCGCCGCCGGGACGCGACAAACGCGTCGCCCTCGCCCTCGCACAGCACCTGGTTGACGATGACGCCACCGATGGGGACGCCTTCGGCGGACAGGGCGGCGGCGAGGCGAATCGATTCGGCCGCGGCCATGACCGTCGGAATCGTCACGATGACGAACCTCGTCCTCTCCTTGTCCCTGAACAAGGCCCTCGCCGCCCGTGTCCGGTCGCGCAACGCTTCCGCGGCGACGACCGCGGGGTCGGGCGCCGATTTCTGGCCAAACACAGACTTGACCGCGTCGGCCGCCGCGGTGAGCGCCTGCCGCAGCCGCACCACTTTGCCCAGCGTCGCGTCAACAAAGTCGGGCAGGGTGAGCAGGCGCAGGGTGTGGCCGGTGGGGGCGGTGTCGAACACGATGCGGTCGAAGTGGGCATACGCGTCGGACTGCACGAATTCGACCACTTTGGCGATGGCGACCGCTTCGTCGACGCCGGGGGGGGGGGTGTCGAGGAGCTCGCCGAGGCGCAGGTCGGCCAGTTGTTCCGCGAACACGCCGAGGCCGACGGAATTCAGAAACGACGCGACTTTGTCGCCGCCGTCGGCCGCGGCGGCGGCCTTCATGTCCGCCTTGGCCGCCGCGACGTCGACCTCCAGGCCCCACAACGGGATGTCGTCAGCTCCGGGCCCGGTCACGCGCACGGGGCGGCCGCCGGCGACCGAGAAATCGAGCGAATCCGAGAGCGAGTGCGCCGGGTCTGTCGACACGACGAGCGTCGTCAACCCCTGCGCCGCATACTTGACCGCCAGGCTCGCCGACAGCGTCGTCTTGCCCACGCCGCCCTTGCCGCCCAGCATGACGTAGCGGCGGGAGGAGGAGGGGGCGACGGCCGAGGTAGTGGTGGGCGCGGCGTCGCCGGCGCCGACCCCTCCGTGCCCTCCCGCCGACACCGCGTCCGCCAGGTCGCCCCACGCCACGTCCGAAAAGTACCGCAACGCGGGCACGCCCCGCACCTCGACGTCCAGCAGCGGGGCGCGTGCGTGGGGGAGGGCGGCGATGCGCGCGTCGGCGTCGAGCGCGGCCAAAGCGCGCTCTTGGTCCCGCAGCCTGGCGCTGACGAACGCCGCCCCGGCCCCCGGCTGCAGCACCTGATTGACCACGATGCGCTTGCACGGGACGGCGTCGGCGCGCAGGGCGGCCAGGAGGCGCTTCGATTCGGCGACGGCGAGCTGCGTCGGAATCGTCGCGATGACAAACTCGGTCCTCGCCGCATCCGTAAACAGGTCCCGCACCCGCAGCACGGACGCCCTCAAAGACTCCAGCTTGGCCACGGCCGCGTCCTGGGCGTCGGCCGCGCCAAAGAGGGAGCGCAGCGCGGAGCCCGCGGCCGCGAGCTTGGTGCGCAGGCGGATGACTTTTTGGAGGGCGCCGTCGACGAAGTCGGGCACGCCCAACAGGCGCAGCGTGTGCCCTGTCGGCGCGGTGTCGATGACGACGCGGGTGAAGCGGGCGTAGCGGCCGTCTTCCGCGATCTCCAGGACCTTGGCGATGGCGCACGCTTCGTCGAGGCCCGGCGGCGGAGTGGCGAGCAAGTCGCCCAGCTTCAAATCGCCCAGCACGTCGGACAGCATGCCCAGGCCGACGCCCGACAGAAACGACTTGGTCCCCGCCTTGCCGCCGTCGGTCGCGGCGGCCGCGCGCCAGTCGGCGAGCGCGGCGTCGGGGTCGATCTCCAAGCCCCAGAGCGGGAGGTCGGTGCCTTCCACCGGCACCGGCATGCCGCCAGACACGTCCTGGTCCAGGGAGTCGGAGAGCGAGTGCGCGGGGTCGGTGGAGACGACGAGCGTCGCGTGGCCGGCCGCCGCGAGGCACACCGCCAACGAAGCCGACAGGCTCGTCTTGCCGACGCCGCCCTTGCCGGACACCATGACGTACTTGCGGGCGGCGCCGGCCGCGATGTCGTCAAAGGGGGTCGTGGTGGGGGAGGGGGCGGGGGGGGCGGGAGGCGCGGCGGCGGCAGGAGGGGCGGCGGCCGGCGGCCGCGTCAGCGGTTGGCGGTGCAGGCGCTGCGTCGTTGCAGGACGGCCGGCGCGCGGCGCGGGCTGGGGGGGGGGGGAGAAGGGAAAGAGGTTCGGACAGCGAGGCCAGGCACGCGGAAGCCGCCTGGGCGCCGCGCCATCGGCAGCCGCCCGCCGCTTCATGTGCATGCGCGCCATCGCCTGCGTCGGTGGCAAGCAGACGCACGCCTCGGCGCCGCCCGCTGCGCCGCGTCGGCGCGCGCCCATGCCCCCGCAACGCACCTGCACACTCGCCCGGCCGCCCGGCCGGGCGGCGGACGGGCGGCGCGGCGCCTGTAGCGCCGAGCCGCGCATGGGAAGAGGGGGTGAAGGCGGTCGACTGTGGCCGACGCCAGCGTCGCCGCCGCGTCACAGCCCGCGCGCCGCCAATGGCGGCGCCGCCTCCCCCCTCAGGCGCGACCGCGCCCCTGGCCCTGGCCGCGGGCCTGGCGGGGGGTCAAGAAGGCAGCGGAGGCGTCACGCTGCTGCGGTTCGAGTTTGTCCCCGCGACGGTCGCCGGGTCGGGCGTGGCCCGCCTGGACGTGTGTGAGGCGACGGGAGAGGTCAGAGGAGGTGGGGCGAGGGAGGGCTATCGCCGGCGGCGGCCGTCGCTGCTCGCTCGCAGCGGCTGCCCCGCCAGCCTCGCCCACGCCCCTCTCCGCCCTTTTCCATCTCTCCAGTACACGCTCGACCGCCCGGCAACGGCGGGCCCGCCCCACCGCTTCGCCGGCGTCGCCCCACCGCGCCGGTCGAGAGCGGGCGACGCGTCAGCCGGCCCCGACGCCTCCTCCGCCGACGTCGAGTGCGTGGCCGTGTACGAGCGCGGGCGGTGGACGCTGCACGCGGTGGACGCGGCAGTGACACTGCGAGTGCAGAAAGGAGGAGGGGGGGGAGGGAGCGCCGCGCGGCGAGCGCGGCCGCCGGCGCCGGCCGCGGCCGGCGGCGGCGGCAACGATTCCGACTCGAGCCTGGAGGCCGAGCTCGAGGCCGCGCTCGCCGACAAGGGCGACCGCGCCGCTGGGGCCGACCTCTCGCCGCGGTCCGCGCGCCGCGCCGCGCGCGCCGCGCTGCCTCCGGCGGCCGAGCTCAACGAGCTGGAGCGCGAGTTCCTCGGCAGAGCCGGGTGATGAGAGAGGGAGGGGCGTCTGTGGGCGGCGCCGCTTTGAATTGCCGTTACCACTCCCAGGGCCGCCCCGCGCCCTCCTCCCTCTCTGCCTCCGCTCAGCATGAAGCCCGCCTCTGCTCGCCCGCGCGCACGCGTCCCCGCGCGCTCCGCGCGCGCCTCCGCATCGCCGCGCGCGCCCGACCGCGCGGGCGACGCGACGGCGGCGGCAGCGACGGCCACCGCCCTGGTGGCGATGCTAATGGTGGGTTTGGGTCACAGTGCGGGGTCGGCGGCCATAAGAACGCGGCGGATTTGGTCTGCGCGGCGCGCGCCCGACCCATCCCCTGCTGCGGCGTCTCCCGCCCTCGGCCGACCCTCCTCCAACCCCCCAAACCTCACCACCAGGCCCCCTTCCCCGCCAGCGCCGCCGCCACCTACGCGGACGAGCTGGCGGCCCTGGTCGCGGCGCGCGGCGCGCCGCTGCCCGAGCTCAAGGCGTCGGTGCAGGTCAGAGAGGGGGGTCGGAGGGTGCGGCATTGCCGCGGTCGTGTCGGGCGGCGTCGGCGAGGGCGCGGCCTCCAGTCTCACCTCCCCTCACCCCTTCACCCCCTCAGAACGCCGCCCCGGCTCTGCGCGTGCGCACCGGCCCGCCCACGTCGGACGAGGTCGCCATCCTGCGGGCCAAGGTGCAGGCCCTATCCCGTGCGGGGGCGTCTGCGGCGCCGGCGGTCGACGCGCCTGCAGCCCCGGCCCCCTCGACCGCCCAACCTCCCTCGCCTCCCGCCTCATCTGCCTGGGGCGCGGCCAACGGCCTCGGCGTCGTCGCCGCGGGCGGCTTGGCCGGCGCCCTGACCCTAGCCAACAGAAAGAGCGGCGCGCTCGCCGATCGCGCGACCGAGGCCGCCGCCGCGTCCGACGCCGCCATGGCCGACCTCAGGTGCCAGTTGAAGGGCGCGCGTGACGCGACGGCGGCTGAAGCGGACGCTGTCTCGGCCTCGCGCGCCGCGGCCGCCGCCGAGCGCGCCGAGGCCGCGCGTGCGCTGGACCTCCAGGCCGCCGCCGCGCGCGCGGCGGCCGCGGAGACGGTCGCCCTCACCCGTGCCCTGGACGCCGAGCGCGGCCAGACGGTGGCGGCGCGCGCGGCG
>Ga0315283_10003381_pt1 | contig 13584 bp, 13 predicted proteins | sample YL17G09_0_MG_FD_204541 | JGI IMG/M metagenome (GOLD analysis project Ga0315283, IMG submission 204541) | Sediment microbial communities from Yellowstone Lake, YNP, Wyoming, USA - YL17G09_0 | ecosystem: Environmental > Aquatic > Freshwater > Lake > Sediment | place: USA: Wyoming | collected... | reverse complement strand
AACGAATCATGTCTCGATTTGCCTCGCCGAAATCCGAAGAGGCTCGCCTTGAAGCCTTGGCAGATCCCAGCAATCTGGCCGGGCTCGATGAAAATGATCCACAAAGCATGGCTCGATTCATGAAAACGATGGGCGAGGAGATGGGTGAGGACCTCGGTGACGATGTTGCGGAGGCGATGGAGTCAGACGAGACCGGCTCCATAGAATCTGATAGCACTGACAGGCTGTGACAGGCATTGTCATGTATTTTCACTTGACAGATCGTTCCAGTTTCCCTACCCTGACGACAGTGTCCGAAGCCTCGTGAGGCATATGCATCCCTATCGAACCAGGTTCTTCAATGGCCAAAGAGCCCAAGAGCGAGCTGATGACGGCGGAGGAGACATGCCGCTATCTCAAGATCACCCCGCGCACGCTCTATCGTTACCTGCGGAGTCGCCAGATCCCCGCCTTCAAGCTTGGAAAAGAGTGGCGCTTCGTACGCTCGGATCTGGAACAGTGGATTCGCGATCGCACCAGAGCCACGCTGGCGTCGTAAAGGACACAATACATTGATGTTCGCCGGTGAATACCTGTGCAAAGTGGATGAAAAGGGGCGGTTTATCGTCCCCTCGCCGATCCGTGAGCAGGTCGAGTCGGAGGGACAGGCCGTCGTCTTCCTCAAAGGCCCCGAGGAATCGACGCTCATTTACTCCATGAAAGAGTGGGAAAAAGTCCTCGAACGGACGAAAGCCACGCTCGATGAAGACCAGAGTCGACTGTTCATGCACTTCGTCGTGTCGGAAGCCGGCACATCAGAGATCGACAAAGCCGGACGCATCCTGATTCCGAGTCGCCTCAGAAAACTTATTCCGTTGGATGAGGACCAGGAAATCATTCTAGTCGGCTTGTACCATCGCATGGAGATCTGGAATCCAAGCAGATGGCGTCGTTATATCGCCCAATCTGAAGAACGGTACGAGCAGAACATGTCCAAGATCCTCAATCTACTGTAAGCCAGCGCGCATGCCTACGTTTCGGCGCCTGACCAGGATTCCCTCCTCTCCACGGGCCGTTCGCATGACCTCCTACCGGAACCCTGATAAAAAGGTCGCGGTGCCCCCTACCGCCCCGAGAAGAACTCGGAGTTCCCGCATGCCTGCATCTCCATCACCACACCCACCGACCGAGAGTCATGCGGTGGCCTTGACCCTCCCGGTGCCTCCCAGCGTGAACCATCAATATGCCACAGTGAACGGCCGACGATTGCTCTCTTCGGCTGGTCGTGCCTATAAGGCCCAGGTGGGACAACTCGTGTGGCTGAAGGTGGCGCAGTCCGCTCACCGGGCTGCCCTACTTGCCCGACTCCAGTCGGAGTGGCTCGCCCTGTCCATCCGGTTCTATTTTACCTCGGCCCTACGGCGAGACGTCGATGGCGGGCTCAAGATCGCGCAGGATGCCCTCTGTGAGGGACTCGGCATCAACGACAACCGCATCGTCGAAACCCACCTCTACAAACACATCGATAAGGACAACCCTCGCATCGAGGTGTGTTTGGCACCTGCGTCCAGTTCCTAACAGGATCCTGAAAAAGTCCGCCAGCGCGAAGACCGTGACGCGTATCTCAAGAAGACCGTCGTTCGTGAAACGTGAAGCGTATCTCGCAAGCAGGAAAATCAATGCTTGCGAACGACGAGATACGAGGGACGAACGACGAATCAGGACAACGAGAGACGAACGACGCTTCACGAACGACGGCCTTTTCCCGCAGCCTGCTCACGCCCTTGCAGGACATGCGTCACCGGATCTCCACTCTAACCCGGACTATTCATGAATACCTGCTACGTCGTCCGATTCTCTCGCCCGGCGGGGCTTTTCTCGTTCGGCCTCCTCGACGGACTGCACGTACGCCTACGTCGGCCTTACTTGCGAGAAGCCCCGGCGGGCTTCGGTCTCGAACGCCTCGCGACGGCATTCATGAATAATCCGGGCTAAGATCCGCGCCTATTCGTACCGGAGCGCTTCGATAGGATTCAGCCGAGCGGCCTTGTTGGCAGGGTACAATCCGAAGAACAGGCCGACCACGAGTGAGAAGAAGAACGCGATCACGATGACGTTGCCGGAGATGATGGTCGGCCAGCCGGCAATCAGCGTCGTCAGCTTGGCCCCGGCAACTCCCAGCACGATACCCAGCGCCCCTCCCACCAGGCTCAAGGTCATGGCCTCGATCAGGAACTGCATCATGATATGGTGGCGTTTGGCTCCCACCGCCATACGGACGCCGATCTCTCGCGTCCGCTCCGTCACGGACACGAGCAAGATGTTCATGATGCCGATCCCACCGACCAATAGGGACACGGAGGCGATGGCAAACAACATCATCGTCAAGGTCTCACTGGTGCCTTCTTGCACCTTCCCAAGATCGACCTGCGTCCGGATCGTAAAATCGTCGATCTGCTCCGTCTGAAGCCGGTGCCGCGCCCGCAACACCTCTCGAATCTGCTCGGCAGCCATCGGCAAATCCTCGACCTGATCGGTCGAGCCGAACATCGCCCCGACGGACCCGATAAATGACGTTCCGAATACCTTCCGTTCCGCCGTGCTGAAGGGGATGAAGATCACATCGTCTTGGTCGGACCCTTGCGCAGACTGGCCTTTAGGCGCGAGGACTCCAATGATACGGAACGGCACGTTCTTGATGCGAACCACCGCACCCACCGGCTCTTCGCCTGGCTCAAACAGATTCTCCACAGTCGTTTGGCCGATGAGCGCGACTCGGGCGGCGCTATCCAAATCCGTCTGGGTGAAGGGGCCTCCGCTCGTAAAGGACCAGTCTCGAATGGTGAGGTAACTCGGTGAGATGCCGTTAATCGGTCCATTCCAGTTTCGGTTCCCATAAACAATTTGCATGACATCGCGCCTGGTCCATCCGGTATCGGCCAGCAACGGGATGCGCTTTTTCAGATCCAAGGCGTCGGATACGGTGAGCGTCACGGCACTCCCCTGACTTCCTCGTACCCCGCTCGCAGAAGTCACTCCGGGAAAGATGATGATGACGTTCGTGCCCATTGTCGCAATCTGTGCTTGCACGGCCCGCTTGGCGCCCTCACCGATGCTCACCATCGCAATGACCGCCGCCACGCCGATGACAATCCCGAGCATCGTGAGACCGGCACGCAGCCGATTTCGAGCCAAGATCCGCAGCGCGGTCAGAACTGTGAGCCACACAAACGCCGACATCTAACCCTCAACTGGGCTGGACGGTGGCCGCGCCTTGGTCACGCGGTCGCTTAACACTTGTCCGTCTTTGATCACGATCTCGCGCGCGGCATAGGCTGCGACATCCACCTCGTGCGTCACCAAAATAATCGTAATCCCTTCATCGCGATTGAGCGTTTCCAGGATTTTCATAATTTCCCGGCTCGACTGGGTATCGAGGTTGCCGGTCGGCTCATCGGCAAGGAGCAACGAGGGCGACGTGACCAGCGCCCGCGCGATCGCCACGCGCTGTTGCTGCCCTCCGGACAACTGGGTTGGATAATGGTGCTCTCTGCCCTGCAGCCCCACCCGCCCTAACGCCGCTGCGGCCTGCGCCCGTTGCTCTTTGAGCGAGAGCCCTCGATAGAACAGCGGAAGCTGCGCATTTTCGAGCGCGCTGGTTCTGGGAATGAGATTGAAGCTCTGAAAGACGAACCCGATCTGCTGATTGCGGATCCCGGCCAAATGATCGGGCTTCAGGTTGCTCACCTCTATCCCGTTCAACCGATAGCGCCCCTTCGTCGGTTGGTCGAGGCAGCCCAGAATATTCATCAGGGTGGACTTGCCGGAACCGGAAGACCCCATGATGGCGACGAACTCACCCTGGTCAATCGTAAGGCTCAGGCCGCGCAAGGCTTGGACTTCCACGTCGCCGACCCGATAGATTTTCCACACATCTTCGCATTCGATGAGCGCGCTCATCATCGTATCTCGTGAAGCGTGTGTCGTGAGCAACCGCACTGTTCAATGTTCAATGATGAATGTTCAATTGAGCATTGAAAATCGAGCATTGAACATTCCTCGGATACACGCTTCACGGGTGGTTACATTCCACGATTGCGCGAGGAGCCCCGCTGTCCGCCGGTCCCAAATCCTGGAGGCAGATCGCTTCCACTCCGATCGCCTTTGGGTCGGTCGATCCCCACGACCACCAACGCGCCTTCAGGCAACTCCTCCGACAATATCTCCGTTGCCAACCCATCAGAGATACCCGTTTGGACGTGAAGGGGCTCGAGTTCCCCGGACGGTCCTTGTTTCCAGATTGTGTGACTTGGCGCCATGGTCCCTCTCCCGGCTCCTGCTGTCTGCTCTGCTCCCTTCCCTTTGGTCGGCTTACCGCCGAGCGTGGAGCGATCGGCCTGGCTCACAGTCGGGGGTGTAAATCGCAACGCGGCATTCGGTACTTTGAGTACGGCGTCTCTTTGAGCCACAACGATGGAGACGTTCGCGGTCATCCCCGGCTTCAGGCGGAGATCCTGATTGTCGACGCTGACCACGACGTTATAGGTCACCACATTTTGTACATTGATCGGTGCAAGACGGACCTGACGGATCGAGCCGGCAAATTGATACCCAGGGTACGCATCGACCGTGAAGGTTGCCTCTTTCCCTTCGGTGATCCCGCCGATATCTGACTCACTGACGTTGGTGTCGACTTGCATCTTCGTCAGATCGAGCGCAATCAAGAAGAGGTTCGGTGTGGCAAAACTGGCCGCGATCGTTTGACCGACCTCCACGTTTCTGGCGACCACAATCCCGTTCACCGGCGAGCGAATGACGGTGTATTTCAATTCGAGCTCGGCTGAATTCAACGCCGCATCCGCCTGTTTTACCTGTGCCTCAACCACCTTCACTTGCCCTTCTGCGCTTTGGTAATTCGTGAGCGCGACATCCACATCGTTCTGTGAAACAAACTGCTGCGCCACCAGCGATTTCGCTCGATCCAGTTCGCGCTTGCGTTGAGCCAGATCGATATTGGCTCTTGCGACATTCGCTTTCGACATTTCAAGATTGCTGGCAGCTTGCTCGCGACGAGCTCTGAACGGTTCCGGATCGATGACAGCCACGATATCGCCGGCTTTGACCACCGAATTGAAATCGGCATGCAGGCTCTTGATCATGCCGGACACCTGCGTCCCGACCTGAACCGAGACGACAGGATTGATCGTTCCCGTCGCAGTCACGAGCGAAATGACGGGGCCTCGCTCGACCGCGGCGCTCCGATATCGAACCGGGACTTTGCGCTCCCCATTGAAGAAGACGTAGCCTCCGATCGCTAATCCAACGGCCAGGACACCAATGATCAGGATGGCACGGCGCATCGACACCTTCTCCAATTCCTTCGCCGACTTGGCGTACATTGTATCAACAAGGCTGAAGGGAATCACCTGGCTGAAACGGGCTCTATGCGGCTCTAGCAGACTGCAGAAGAACTATTTCGGCACAATAGAACCTTGATGGCCAGCACGTCTGGGACAAGCCCTGTCTGTCTGGTTTCTCTGGTTTGTTTGGTTTATTTGGTTGGTCTGGTCAACCAAATAAACCAAACAAACCAATAAAACAAGACAGGCCGTCCACCGATCGGCGGACGGCCTGTCAGACTCGCCGGACGATGACCCCGATTAGGGACTGACGCTGATGCGATCCTTGATCATATCGAAGGTTTCCTTGGGCACCACGTTCTTAGCCACCAATTCGCCCTTCACCCGGTACGGACGATTCGTGACAATGCGGTCCGCCACGTCTTTGGGGAGACCAAGCACGAGCACCATATCACCGGCAGACGCCTTATTGACGTTCATGGAGGAAGGCATGGGCTGAGGGGCCTTCATCGCCGGGGGAGCAGGCGCCTCTACGGGAGCGGGACTCAAGGACGGCACGGAAGGTGCCGGGGTCCCTGTCACGGAACGTGACTGATCTTTCAACTCTTTCTGATAGCGCGCAACCAGGGACTTGAGGGTTTCGTTATGCCGCTTCACATCCTCGTATTCATGACGCACAGCCCGATTCTGGAAGGAGAGCTGCTTCACACGGTCTTCGAGTTCCTTGGTCCGACCCTCGACATTGCCGCGTTCCTTGTCGCGTCCATGTTGAATGCGCTCAAGCTCGTCGTGAGCGACCTGGGCTTCGTTCCCGAATTTCACATTGAGATCCTTGAGCGTCTTTACTTGCTGCTCCAAGGCATTCTTCTGCGCGCGTGTCCGCTCCAACTCGGACTTCGCCGAATCGACATCGACCATCGCCTCTTCATATTTCTTTTGACTGACACAGCCGACCATTGAGACTGCGCCGATCATCACAACCGCCGCCATCCACCCTATTCTCATGCGAACCTCCCCTCCCACAAACAGGATGCTGAAAAAGTCCACCAGCTTCGTTCTCGCATCGCTCAGACCCTCAACGTACCCCAGAGGGTACGCCTCGGCCCTTCGCTCGCTGCGGCCCTGCTGGACGGCCTTTTTGAGCATCCTTACAGAAGTATTTTTTGTTGTACCACACGTGCGGACCATTGAAGTTCTCGTATACCTCATTAGGTTTTCCGCAGCCTGCTTAACCTGGTATCTGGAACAGATGTCGGCCACCGCGCTTCACCCAGCATGCCTGCCGGTATGAGAGGGTAGTACGACACCTATACGTATAATGTTGTGTGTATGCCAAGCCTTTCATTTTGTCAACAGATTTGCGGGTCCTCCGCCGTCACCGATCTTCGTGAGAGTCTGCGGCGATTCGTCTGCCTGCTTGACGGACTGTCGCCACTTTGTAACTATGATCGAGACTCGCCGTCTGAACACGACCGATCTCAGAAAGACATTACATGAACGAATGGGGTCCTGGCCTCGCCACGATCTTGGGTATCGTGGAGGGACTGACAGAGTTTCTACCCGTCTCGTCGACCGGCCACTTAATTCTCGTCGGCCACGTCCTAGGGTTTGAGGGAGACCTCGCTGCCAGCGCCGAGATTTCGATCCAACTTGGCGCCATCCTGGCCGTCATCGCCTATGAACGACACAAGCTCGCGTCCATGATCGGACAAGCCGGCCGGGAGCAGCAGGACGTCTCCGCCATGATCCGGACACGTGGGACAACCCCCTGGTCGAAAATCCTGATAGCCTCCTGGGCGACTCACCAGAATCTCTGGTTTCTCATCGGACTCGGGCTCGCGTTCTTACCAGCAGCCGCGATCGGGTTCCTCACGCATAGCTGGATCAAGAGCCATCTCTTTACACCTCAAACCGTGGCGGTCTCCTCAATCGTCGGGGGCCTGATTATTCTCGCCGTCGAAGCGCGTCGCGACCAGGCACGGGTCCACCAGCTCGAACAGGTAAGCCTGGCATCGGCATTTTGGATCGGCGTGGCCCAGTGCGCCTCCTTACTACCCGGCATGTCCCGATCCGGCTCCACAATCATCGGAGGGCTCTTCGTAGGACTTGACCGGAAAGTCGCGACGGAGTACTCTTTTTTTCTTGCCCTCCCGACCCTGATCGCGGCGACGTGCTATCAAATGTGGAAATCACGGGATGTCTTCCGGCAAGATGACTATCTGGCACTCGGGATCGGGATGTTCGTGTCGTTCGTCGTCGCCTGGATTGTGATCGCGGCCTTTCTCTCGTTTGTGAAACGACATACGCTCCGACCGTTTGCTTACTACCGCATCCTCATGGGCATCGCCGTATTCTACATCTTTGGCTTCTAGGAGGATCTCTCATCATGGCTCATTCCCAATCCGACACGGTACATGTCTTCGACACGTGGGTGAAGGGCACGAAGGGGTTGCTGCACTTCGACGTAATGACGACTGATGAGGCGACGGCGCTGACGCTCGCCAAGCAGCATTTGGCCAGCCTTGGGGAAGGCCACGTACCGGTCACAGTGAAGGAATGCCAGTTCTGCCACACCGAACCGCTCGTGATGTTTTCCCCCGAGCAGCAGCGCCAATTCCGCGAGCAGGGCGGGTTCATCCTCACCCTCTCGACTTAGCGCGCGCGACTGGCGGGACGAGCGGGAAAGGCGAGACAAGGGGAATCAAGGCTTACGCATCGCGCCTGTCGCGCTAGGCCTGCCCGTCGCGCGCTTAAGAAGCAGGCGGGAGCCCGTGAGGCAGGAGTGGCACGTCTTTCCTCTCAAAGGCGAAATGGATGATCAGGAAGACGACCCCCACGCTGATCGCCGAGTCGGCGACATTGAAGGCCGGCCAATGGTAGGAACCCACATAGACATCGAGGAAATCGACCACCTCGCCATACCGTAATCGATCGATCAAATTCCCGATCGCCCCTCCAAGAATCCCGGCAATACTAAGCTGCCCCATCCAATCTTTCTCCGGCAACCGGAAGAGAATCGTCCCCAATAGGGCCAGAGCAAACAGCGACGTGACTCCGAAGAACACCATGCGAAATGCATTGCTGCTGCCGGCCAGCAACCCAAAGGCCGCACCGGGATTGCGGATATAGGTCAGGCTGAAAAGATTGGGAACTATCGGAATGGATTCTTCCAGTCGCATCGACTGCATGATGGACAGTTTCGTCGCCTGATCGATCACCACGATCGTGCCACTGAGCAACGCCAGGAGCAGATAGCGAAAGGGCCGTCGCATCACTGCACCGCCTCCACGCAACGTTCGCAGAGCGTCGGATGGGTGGCGTCTTCCCCGACTGCCTCTCGATAGTTCCAACAGCGTTCGCATTTTCCGAAGGAGGACTTTGTCGCCGCAATCGCCAGCGGGATTTTTGCCTCACCACTGGCGATCAGTTTGACCTGCGAGACGATGAAGAGCGTGGTCAGGTCCTTCTGATAGGGCTGAAGAAACTCGTAGGTGTCAGCATCGGCTTGAAGTTCTACCGTCGCCTCCAACGATGATCCAATCGCTTTATCGCGCCGACTTCCCTCCAACACACCCTGCACCTGCGTGCGATAGCCCAACAACCGCTCCCATCGCTGGGCCAGCGCGACATCCTGCCATTGGGGATGGACCTCCGGAAACGCGCTCAGATGGACGCTGCTCACTCCGAGACGCCCTCCTGGCTGCGCGGCCAAGGTCCGCCAGATCTCTTCTGCCGTAAAGCTCAACACCGGAGCCATCAGCTTCGTCATGGCGACGACGATCTCGAAGAGCACCGTCTGCGATCCGCGACGCAAGGACGAATTGGCCCGGAACGTATAGAGACGATCCTTCAGAATATCGAGGTAGACGGAACTCAGATCCACCGAGCAGAAATTATTGAGTGCGTGGAAGATCGTGTGAAACTCAAAATCGTCATAGGATTTCCGAACCCGCGGGATCAGCTCGCTGAGCCGATGCAACGCCCAACGATCCAATTCAGACAACTGCCCGTAAGGGATTCGGTCCTTATCCGGATCGAAGTCGTACAGATTACTCAGCAGAAAGCGACAGGTATTCCGAATCTTTCGATAGGCCTCGATGAGATGGGTCAGGATTTCAGGGGAAATCCGAAGATCATCACGATAATCCTGCGCCGAGACCCACAGACGCAGGATTTCCGCGCCCGATTGTTTGATCACATCCTGCGGCGCGACGACGTTCCCCGCCGACTTGGACATCTTCTTGCCCTGCCCATCGAGGACAAAACCGTGGGTCAGGACAGCCTTGTATGGCGCGCGACGATCGGTGACGACGCCGGCCAGCAAGGCGCTGTGGAACCAGCCCCGATGCTGATCCGACCCTTCGAGATAGAGGTCAGCCGGCCACCACTTCCGTTCTTTCAACACCGCGGCGTAACTGACGCCCGATTCGAACCACACGTCGAGAATATCCCGTTCCTTCTCAAATGCGGTGCCGCCGCACTTCGAACAGGTCGTGCCCTGGGGCAACAGATCGGCAGCCGATTGCTCAAACCACACATCGGCCCCTTTAGATTCCATCAACGTCGCAAGATGTTCGATCACGGTCGGATCGACCAGCACGGACCGGCACCCCATGCAGGTGAAACCGGGAATCGGCACGCCCCATACACGCTGACGCGATAAACACCAATCGGGGCGGTTCTCAATCATCCCGTTGATCCGATCACGGCCGTAGGCTGGAATCCAACGGACCCGGTCGATCTCCGCCAACGCCTCTTTCCGAAGATCGTTCGTCTCCATCGATACGAACCACTGTTCGGTGGCGCGGAAGATGACGGGATTCTTGCAGCGCCAACAGTGCGGATAGGAATGGTTCAACAACCCATGGCCGAGCAAACGTCCGTTGGCCTGCAGGAACTCCACAATCTTCGGATTCGCCTTCAACACATGCTGGCCGGCAAACTCTTTCACCACGTCAGTAAACCGCCCGCCGTTGTCGACCGGCGCCAAAATCTCCAACTTTTCTCCCGATGACGCCGTGGCATTGTGCTCAAGGACGAGGATGTAGTCTTCCATGCCGTGACCCGGCGCAATATGGACACAGCCGGTCCCTTGATCGAGCGTCACGAAATCGCCGAGCAGAATCGGTGACAGTCCGGTGGTCAGGGGCCGTTGCGTCTCAAGCCCTTCGAACCCTTCGCTCCCCTTCTTCACCCCGAACAGTCGCGCTCCTTCGAGCTTGCAGGCCTTCATCACGCTCTCAAAAAGCTTCTCCGCAACGATCAGCACCTCGTCGCCGACCTGGACAAACGCATAGTCGATAGCGCCATGGAGACAGACCGCTTGATTGGCCGGGAGTGTCCATGGGGTGGTCGTCCAGATGACGACGGAGACCAACTTGATACCGACGGGGAACGAGATGCCGGGGAACGTCTTGCTGAGCACCGTGGGAGACGTCACCAACGGAAACTTCACATAGATCGAGGGAGAGGTGTGATCTTCGTATTCGACTTCCGCCTCGGCCAGGGCGGTTTGGTCCGCCGTGCACCAGAGCACCGGCTTCAGTCCCTTATAGACGCCACCCCGCTCCACGAATTTACCGAACTCACGAATGATCGTGGCCTCATAGCCAGGATTCATCGTGAGATAGGGATGCTGCCAATCACCCAAGATACCGAGCCGCTGAAACTCCTCACGCTGAATCGTGTAAAACTTCTCCGCATACTCCCGGCAGAGCCGGCGGATGGCCGGCGTATCGAGCGTCTTTTTCTTATCGCCGAGTTCTTTGAGAACTTGATGTTCGATCGGGAGGCCATGGCAATCCCACCCTGGCACATAGGGCACCCGGTAACCCGCCATCGTCTTCGATTTGATGATGATGTCCTTGAGGATCTTGTTCAGCGCGTGACCGATATGAATGCGGCCATTGGCGTAGGGCGGCCCATCGTGCAAGACATACAGCGGCCGGCCTTTCCCCGCCTCCTGAATCTGTTCGTACAACCGTTCCTGCTCCCACGAGGCAAGGAGTTCAGGCTCCCGCTGCGGCAGGTTCGCCTTCATGGGGAAATCAGTTTTGGGGAGATTGAGTGTGGCCTTGTAATCCATTGCCTGTGTGGTCTCTCGCGAAAACCTTAGAATGTGATCAGGATTAAGGATTGGAATATACCGGAATGATAGGCGAGGCACCAGCCCTTAGCTTTGATGCGGGATCGTCAAAAACGTCTTCCAGCAAGGCCGCAGCGAGTGAACATGCGAAACGTGCCCTTCACACCCACCCGCCCCGAGCAGTCAGAACAGCTCTACCCCGGGCGGTACGTTGAGCATGTGAGCGACGCGAGAACGAAGCCCGGTGAAAGGTGCGTCTCGGCGCACCGGGGTTGGGCGGGTGGAATCAAGCTGTTTTTCACGATCCCGCTAGCTCACTGCCATCATGCGGTCGAGCGCAACCTTGGCCCAATGCTTCTCATCGTCTGGAACAACGATATGGTTCACGACGTGGCCGTCGGCAAGGTTTTCCATTACCCAGCAGAGATGGGCTCCATCGATCCGGAACATCGTCGCGCACTGACAGACCGTGGAGGAGAGGAAGAAGACCTTCTTATCGGTGAGGTCCCGCTTCAATCGATTGACCAGGTTCAATTCGGTTCCCACCGCCCACACCGTCCCGGCCGGCGCCGCCGTCACCGTGCGGATAATAAACTCCGTGGACCCGGACAGGTCTGCCCGATTGACGACGTCCTCATGACATTCGGGATGGACGATCACCTTCCCATCCGGAAACTGCTTGCGGAAATTGTCCACATGCACGGGCTGGAACATCTGGTGCACACTACAGTGGCCTTTCCAGAGAATGAGCTTCGCGCGCTGGATCGCCTCACGCGTATTGCCCCCGTTGGGTTGATAGGGGTCCCAGACGATCATCTCTTCTCTCGGCAGCCCCATCTTATTGGCCGTATTGCGGCCCAAGTGCTCGTCCGGAAAGAAGAGGATTTTCTCCCGCCTTGCCCAGGACCATTCCATCACCGCCTTCGCGTTGGAGGACGTACAGGTAATCCCGCCATGTTCGCCGCAAAAGGCTTTGAGCACCGCGGCAGAGTTCACATAGACCGCCGGCATGACGGTCTCTTCCACGGGAAGGATTCGTCCCAGCGTCTCCCAACATTGATCGACCTGTTCGATGGCCGCCATGTCCGCCATGGAGCAGCCTGCGGCCATGTCAGGGAGAATCACCGTTTGTTTGGAGCGGCTCAGGATATCGGCGGTCTCGGCCATAAAGTGCACGCCGCAAAAGACGATGTAGGGCCGCTCTGACCGCTCGGCTGCCAGTTTCGAGAGCAGGAGGGAATCCCCGCGAAAGTCCGCATGTTCGATGACTTCATCCCGTTGATAATTATGGCCCAGGATCATGACCCGATCACCCAACACACGCTTGGCCTCAACTGTCCGGCGGAACAATTCCTCCGCAGACAGTTGCTGGTAGTCCGTGATCGGCCTCGGAAGTGTCGAGACAGTTCGCATAGATTCCTTGACGAAATAGCGTACGGCATCATTCTACGTTAGGGTTTCCCGACAATCAATGAAGCAGGCGCTGTGAGAAGTTCTAGCAGGCTGCGGGAAAGCCCTGTGAACACACCAGAACTTCACTGGTCCGCACATCAGGGACAACAGGACACCGTGCAGGATGCTCAAAAAGGCCGTCCTCTTCGTCCGTCGTTCGTCTCTCGTATCTCGTCGTTCGCAAGCGTTGATTTTCCTGCTTGCGAGATACGCTTCACGTTTCACGAACGACGGTCTTTTTGAGATACGCTTCACGAGGGACGCTTCACGGGATACGGGTTTTACGCTGGCGGACTTTTTCAGCATCCTCCTAGGCCTAATACCCCGTTGACAACGCAAATGGCCAGCGATAGGATTCTTCGTCGAAGCTAGGGGAGCCACACGGCTGAGAGTCCGCCCGAACGGACGACCCTCAGAACCTGACCTGGGTAATACCAGCGTAGGGAAGCGAGAACAACCGGAACTGTTGGTCTCTCTGCCGCACCCCCTTCTATCGGTGCGGCTTTTTTATTTTTGACTACTGCACACAGTTCACGTCTTGGAGAAAGGATCTCCTCATGAGCGACCATACAATCGGCAACGGATCTGCAACTGGTAACGGACAGAAGTCTGCCGGATCAGCCTTGACGACCACGCCGTTCCCCGCCTCGCGCAAAGTGTACGTGCAGGGGATGCAGGCCGGCGTGCGGGTCCCGATGAGAGAGATCA
>Ga0315283_10003379_pt1 | contig 13590 bp, 16 predicted proteins | sample YL17G09_0_MG_FD_204541 | JGI IMG/M metagenome (GOLD analysis project Ga0315283, IMG submission 204541) | Sediment microbial communities from Yellowstone Lake, YNP, Wyoming, USA - YL17G09_0 | ecosystem: Environmental > Aquatic > Freshwater > Lake > Sediment | place: USA: Wyoming | collected... | reverse complement strand
GATCCGCTTCTCGTGGGTGGGCGGGCGGAGGGCGTGGTCCAGCTCGACCAGCAGGGCCTCGGGCCAGTCCCGGCCCTCCCCCAGGAGGCCTTCGTCGTTCAGCTCCTCGGTCAGACGCCGGAGCCGGCCCGCGCTGGGTCCCGGGGTGGGTGCCATGGCGGCGCACCGTACCCAGCCCGTCCGGCCGGCCGACACACCGTTCCGGCACCCGATCTCTCCGGCCCGGGCGGAGGATCACGTGCCAGAATCCAGGCGATGGCGGGGAAGGCGACACCGGCGGTCACGGCGCTGAGGAAGGCGGGGGTGACCCACAGGCTGCACGAGTACGACCACTCGGGCGCGCCGGCGGTCGGCTTCGGGCTCGCCGCCGCCCGACAGCTCGGGCTGGATCCGGCCCGTGTGTTCAAGACCCTGGTCGTGGAGCTGGACGAGGACCTGGCCCGGCTGGCCGTCGTCGTGGCCCCGGCCACGGGCGCGGTCGACCTGCGGGCCGCGGCCGGGGCGCTCGGGGCCAAGCGGGCGGCGCTGGCCGACGCCACCCGGGCCGAGCGGACGACGGGCTACGTGCAGGGCGGCATCAGCCCCTTCGGTCAGCGCAGGCGCCTGCCGACGGTGCTCGACGCCTCGGCCGAAGCCTTTCTGACCGTTTACGTCAGCGGGGGTCGCCGGGGCCTGGAGATCGAGGTCGCCCCCGCCGACCTGGTGACGGTCCTCGACGCCGCGGTGGCCGAGGTGACCCGCCCCTGAGGCACCCGAGGTCACTCGGGGCGGAGGCTGGTGGTGGGGATCGGGCCCGTGTGGCCGGCCTCGAGTCCTCGACGGCCTGACCCAGCCCGTCGGCGGGATGTGGGTTTGCCCGGCGATGGTGACCTACGAGGCCGCGAGGATGTCGACCACGAAGACCAACGTGTCGGTGCCGTTGACGTCGATCCTGGGGTTGCCGTCTGCGCCGTAGCCCTGGTCCGGGGGGATGACGAGCAGGATCTGGGAGCCGACGGTCTGGCCGACCAGGCCCTCGTCCCAGCCGGCGATCACCCCGCCCACCCCGACGGGGAACTCGGAGGGCTCACCCCGGTCCCAGGACGAGTCGAACTCCTCGCCGGTCCGCCAGATGAGGCCGGTGTAGTGGGCGGTGATGGTCTGGCCGGACTCGACCTCGGGCCCGTCGCCCTCGATGAGGACCTGGGCCACCAACTCGGTCGGCGGGTCGCCCTCGGGCAGGGTGATGGTCGGCTTGCCGGTGTCGTCCAGCTCGACGGTGGGCAGACCGTCGACCGGGTCGACCGCTGCGCCCTCGGCCCGGTCCAGGGGGGCCGCCGGGGTGGTGGCGTCCAGGACGTCGACCACGAAGATGATCGTGTCGTCGGCCTCGATGCCGGCATCGGGGATGCCACCCTGGGCCTGGAACGCGTCCTGCGGGGCGATGGTGATCAGGACCCGGCTGCCGACGGGTACGTCGATCAGCCCCCGCACCAGGCCGGGGATGATCTGGGTCTCGTCCATGACGATGTTCGGTGGGGCGGCGCCCGGGCCCGTGGCCTCGTAGGAGTTGTCGAACTCGGTGCCGTCCCGGCCGTTGACGGCCACGTCCTGGAAGTCGACGGACTGGCCGGCGGTAATGGGATCGCCGTCGCCCTCCTCGAGGATGCGGCGGAAGGTGGTGTCGGTGCTGAAGGGGGCATCGACCTCGACGGTCGCCGACTCGGCGTAGGTGCCGCCCACGGTGATGGCATCGAGGGACGGGTCGTCCTCGGCGGCGTCACCGACGGTGGCGTCGGCGACGGCCGCGTCCTGCTCGCCGGCCTGGAGGGGCTCGTCACCAGAGTCGTCGCCACAGGCCGCGGCGAGCAGCAGCAAAGGCAGCAGGAGGCAGGCAAGCAGGCGGAATCGGCGCACGAGAACTCTTCCGATCGGGGGGATCCGGCCCGTCAGGATGCCAGCCCTAGCCGTCCGTCAACGTTCAGGGGGCCTCGCGGAGCAGCTCGTCCTGGGAATCGCCTCCCTGGCCTGCCTCCGGGCCACGACGCTGGACAGACGCGCCGGCCGGTCCCAGCGCCTGGGCCTGAGGCTCGGGGACCTCTGGCTGGTGGCCGCTGCCGTGGGCCTCTTGAGGGCCAGTACGGTCGCCCGGAGTGACCGGGACGACCCACGAGGACCATCCTCGGCCCCGCCACGCGCTCGCCGCCCCCCTCCTCGTCATGGACGCCGGGCCCCCCACCACGCCGACGCCATCGCCGCCGGGGCCCGCCTGCCCTTCCCGGTCCCCCTCGTGCTCCGGGCCCTCGCCCACCGCCATCCGGTCACCGACACCGTGACCCCCGAGCCGCACCCCGCCTGAGGCGACCAATGGCGCCCGTGCTCCACCTGGTGGTCGGCGACATCACCGAACTCGACGTCGACGCCATCGTGAACGCGGCCAACTCGTCCCTGCTCGGGGGCGGGGGCGTGGACGGGGCGATCCACGACGCCGCCGGTCCTGAGCTCGTCGCGGCCTGTCGCCCGCTGGGCGGCTGCCCCACGGGCCACGCCGAGGTCACCCCCGGCTTCGCGCTCCCCGCTCGCTGGGTCATCCACACCGTCGGCCCCGTCTGGCACGGCGGCGATCACGGCGAGCCCGATCTGCTGGCCTCCTGCTACGTGGAGTCCCTGGCCCGGGCCGACGAGGTCGGCGCCCGCTCCGTGGCCTTCCCGGCCATCTCGACCGGCGTCTACGGCTACCCGGTCGAGCCCGCGGCGGAGATCGCCGTCAACACCGTGCGGGCGGTGGCGACCGCCGTCGAGACCGTCATCTTCGTCGCCTTCAACCAGGACGCCCGGCGGGCGTACGCCGCCCTGCTGTAACCCCCCGCGACGATGGCCCGGTGGGGTACGCCGTTGGGGTGTGGACCGCCGGTCGGGCGGTGGTTCCCGCAACTCCGGCGCCGCCGAAGCGGTACGTCAGTGCTGCGGCTCCACTCCGTTGCGCAGTGCCCAGCCCCGCATCGGTCAGCGGGCGGCGTTGGCCTTCTCGAAGTTCCGGAGGGTCGCTTCGACGTCGTAGGGCGCCTCGACATGGGTCTCGGCGTCCCACTCACTGCGCTCGATGGCGAAGAAGTCCCCGCCGTAGATGTGGATGGCCCCGGCGAACCGGGTGGTGGGGTTGGTGACGCTGTGGATGGTGTCGTCGCCCAGCAGGCAGACGTCGGTGGGACGCAGCTCGCGGCCGCCGGACTCGGCCAGGCCGTGGCCGTCGCGGCGGAAGAAGGCGTTGTCCTCGCCGCCGGAGTAGATGCCGATCGACGCCCAGGTGCGGTGGTCGTGGGGGCGGATCGACATGCCCGGGGCCCAGACCACCTTGAGCACGGTCAGCTCGTCGGACACGTGGAGCCGGACCAGCTCGGCCCGGTCCGGCGGCAGTGCCGCCGCCACCTCCCCGGGCTTCGAGACCGCCCGGTCCAGCACCTCCTTCACGGCCAGCCGGGGCTGGGCTTGCGCCCGGGCCGCGACGACGTCGGCGAGGAAGGTGTCGAGGTCGAACATCTCCCGAGCCTCGCGCCTTACGGCCGGTTTCGCACCCCTACCCTCGGGAACCGTGACCGAGCCCCGAGTCGATCCCGCGTACGACTTGGACGAGCGCGGGACCCTCGACGCCTTCCTGGACCGGTATCGGGCCACCGTCCTCCGGAAGTGTGAAGGCCTGACCGCCGAACAGCTCAAGGAACGGTCCGCGCCCCCGTCCACGCTGAGCCTGCTCGGCATCGCCCGCCACCTGGCCGAGGTCGAGCGCTGGTGGTTCCGCAGGGTCTTCCGGGGCCAGACCGAGCTCGAGGAGATCTACGGCACCGCCGCTGACCCCGAGGCCGACCTGCACGACCTCGATGGCGCCGACCCCGCCGCCGACCTGGCCACGCTGCGGACCGAGATGGCTCTGGCCCGTGCGGCCGTCGCGGGCCATGGCCTGGATGAGAGTGGACACCACCCGCGGCGGGCCGCCGAGGTCAGCCTGCGCTGGATCTACGTGCACATGATCGAGGAGTACGCCCGCCACGTCGGCCACATGGACCTGCTCCGCGAGCGGATCGACGGGGCCACCGGCGACTGACGTGCGGTCCCTCTCGGCGCTGGTCGCCGGCTTCGTCCTCACCGCCTACCTGGTGTCAGCCGCCCCGCCCGTCGGCGCGTCGCCCCAAGACGCGCCCAGCGTGGGGTTCGTGGGTGACTCGGTCGTCCTCCAGGCCTTCCGGGAGATCGGCCCGGCGCTGCGCCGCGACCGGGAGATCGCGTTCCACGGCGCGGGGCTGGGCTACAAGATCCGCGACGTCCTGCCGGCGGTCCGCCGGACGGTGCGGGGGGTGGGCGGGCCGGACATCTTCCTCGTCTTCATCGGTACGGCCCAGTCCGAGGTCGACCCGCCGTCAGTCTGGCGCCGGGAGTTGCGGCAGCTCCTCGACGAGGTCAGCCCGCGGGTCGACTGTGTCCGGGTCTTCGAGATAGACGACAACGACACGGGCTACTACCTGCTCCACGACCGCAACGCGAGGGCCTACAACCGCATCACCCACGCGGTCACCGACGAGTACCCGAATGCCGAGTGGTACCACTACGCCCTCTGGGCCGACCGGGCCGGCGCCGACTACGAGCGCCCGGACCAACTGCACCACAACCGGGCCGGCCAGCTGCAGATCGCTCGGCTGATGCAGCACGCGGCCAACAGCTGCGACCCGGCACTCACCTCGGGGCCCTTCTGGGACGTGCCCGACGCCTACCCCGCAGCCGAAGCCATCGCCTTTGTCGGTCAGCAGCACCTGTTCGGGGGCTACGCCAACGGGACCTATCGGGCCCAGATCGGCACCTTCGTCCTGCCGGCCACCCGCGGCGGATTGCTGAACATGGCGTGGAAGCTGGCGGGGCGACCCGACGGCTACGCGCCCCATCCGTGGCGCGACGGCCGCCGGGCACTCGACGTCGCCCTGAATTGGGCCGCGGCCACCCGGGTCGGCACGGGGTATCCGGACGGCACCTACCGTCCTGACGCGGTCGTCACCCGCGGCCAGGCCCTCGCCCTGCTCTGGCGCATTGCCGGACGTCCTGGTGGCTTCCCGGACGACCCGTGGACCGATGCCGACGACCCCGCCATCCGGTGGGCCGCGGCCCACCACCTGCTCGGCGGGGCCACCGCCACGACGTTCGCTCCCGAGGACCGACTGACCAGGGCGCAGATGGCCACCCTGCTGTTCCGCTTCGCCACCCTGGCCCCCGCGGCAGCCACCCCGCCGAGCACACCGTCGCCGACAGGGACACCGGCCACGACCAGTCCGACCCCCACGACCCCCGCCCCGACGCCGACCACCACGGAGGAACCGTGAGCACGCGCCTCGTCGCCATCGTCGTGGACGCCGCCGACCCGGCGGCCGCCGCCCGCTGGTGGTCCCAGGCCCTGAGCTGGCCCATCAGCCTGGAGGAGCTCGACGAAGTTGTGGTCGTGCCCTTCGGCACGGACCTCGAGGGCAAGGTCCCCGAGTTGATCTTCGTCCCGGTCCCGGAGGCCAAGGTCACCAAAAACCGGGTCCACCTCGACCTGGCCTCCGACTCGATCGAGGACCAGGCGGCGATCGTCGAGCGCCTGCTGGCCGCCGGCGCCACCCGGGCCGACGTCGGTCAGAGCGGCGACGAGAGCTGGATGGTGCTGGCCGACCCCGAGGGCAACGAGTTCTGCGTGTTGCTCGGCCACGGCGACGGGGGTCCCCTGTCCGCGGTCTGCCTCGATGTCCTGGACCACCGGGCCCAGGCCCGCTTCTGGGTGGCGGCCTCGGGTTGGCGCATCGTCGACCAGGACGACGATGGCACGATCCTGGCTTCGCCCAGCAACCGGCGGCCGACTCTGGACCTGCTCCAGGTCCCCGAGGCCCATGCCGTCAAGAACCGGATCCACCTCGACGTGGCCCCCCCGGAGGACGCCGATCAGGACGCCGAGGTGGCCCGCCTGGTCGCCCTCGGGGCCACCCAGGTCGATGTCGGTCAGACCGGCGACGAGAGCTTCGTGGTGCTGGCCGACCCCGAGGGCAACGAGTTCTGCGTCCTGAGCAGCCGGGAGATCCCCGGGCTCAGCCCCGGCCGGGACGGCAACCGCACGCGGCAGTAGTCGGTACGGACCTCGTCCAGGACGAGGCCGACGACCTGGGAGAAGTAGGTGGCGTCCTCCCAGGGCCCGAAGCGCTCCCGAGGCTCCCGTTTCTCGGGGCTGAGCGGGGCGAAGCGGTCGGCGCGCATCCGGGCGAGTATCCGCTCCGCCAGAATGGGACCGTGCGCCGCCTCCTCCCCACCCTCGCCGTGGCCGCCGTGGTCGTCGCCGGGGCCGCCCCCGCGGGGGCCCACGGCGACGAGGTCCAGATGGAGGTGATAGAGCAGACCCCGAGCGGCGAGGGCTCGTCGGTCACCTACCTGGTCGCCCTGACCTACGTCGGTGACGGCGAAGGCATCGACGATGCCGTCGTCACCGCCACCATCAGTCAGACGGGGGAGGCGCCCGAGGCGCCGATCCCGATGGCGCCGACCGGCGCCGGTGGTGGCTACGAGGCGACGATCAGCTTCCCGCGGTCGGGGACGTGGAACCTCCGCTTCGCCTCGGCCGATCCCGAAGCGGGCGTCACCACCACCTACCGGGTGGCCGCCCCGCCACCGGGCACGGCGAGCAGCGCCAACCCGTCGACCACCGTGCCGCCCCCCACCAGCGTCTCGGTCGAGCCCACCCTGGCCGACGACGACGCCCCGGGTGACGACGGCCCCCCCGTCGGGCTGTTCGTCGGTCTCGCCGTCGCCGCCGTCGTCTTCATCGGCGCCGCCGTCCGCCTGGTGCGCGGGCGCAGGGACGAGGCGACGTAATCGCCGTCATGCACCGCAATGCCACCGGCGCGGCGTCCTTCTTCAGCCTCCCCCAGGAACGCACCATCGAGCTCGGCCGCCAGGTTGACATCTGACTGTCGGCCCGGGAAGCACCCGGGCCTCCGCGAGGTTGAGGATGACCATGGTCAGCATCGTGTCGGTGAACGTGGGCGCACCGCGGGACGTCGAGTGGTTCGGGCGCACGGTGCGAACGGCCATCGGGAAGGAGCCGGTCGCGGGGCGGGTGGCCGTGCGGGGCGTGAACCTCGACGGGGACGACCAGGCTGACCGCCGGGTCCACGGAGGTGCGGACAAGGCGGTCTATGCCTACGCCGCCGAGGACTACGCCTGGTGGTCCGACGAGCTCGGCGAGGCCGTGCGCCCCGGCATGTTCGGCGAGAACCTCACGACGGAGGGGATCGACCTCGGTGCAGCCGTCGTCGGTGAGCGGTGGGCCGTTGGCACCGCGGTCCTGGAGGTGGCCCAGCCTCGACAGCCATGCTTCAAGCTGGGGATCCGGATGGGTGACGCCGCCTTCAGGGACCGCTTCGCCTCGGCCGACCGCCCCGGCGCCTACCTGCGCATCGTCACCGAAGGTGACGTGGGTGCCGGCGACGTGATCGAGGTCGTCCATCGCCCGGACCAGGGACTCACCGTCCTGGACATCGTGCGCACCGCCGCCGACCCGACCCCCGAACGGCTGGGCGCCCTCCTTGCCGTCCCCGACGTCCCCGAAGGCTGGCGGGACTGGGCCGCCCGGCAACTTCGCCGCTGAGAGAACCGGGCTAGGCGGCCTTTTCGAGGATGTGGACGCCGCAGGCGCTGCCGAGGCCGATGACGTGGGCCAGGCCGACCTTGGCGCCCTCGATCTGGCGGTCGCCGGCCTCGCCGCGGAGGTGGTGGCAGACCTCCCAGATGTTGGCGATGCCGGTGGCGGCGATGGGGTGGCCCTTGGACTCGAGGCCGCCGGACACGTTGACCGGGGTCGAGCCGTCCCGCCAGGTGGCGCCGGACTCGAAGAACGGGACCGCCTCACCCTCCTTGCAGAGCATGAGGTTGTCGTAATGGACCAGTTCGGCGGTGGCGAAGCAGTCGTGGAGCTCGACCAGGTCGAGGTCCTCGGGCGAGACGCCGGCCTGCTCGTAGGCTTGGGTGGCGGCCATGCGCGTGAGGGTGTTGACGTCGGGGAGGATCTGGCAGGCCTCCTGCCAGGGGTCCGAGGTCAGGATCGAGGCCGAAACCTTGATGGCCCGACGGCGCTGGTCGGGGTCGAGGGTCGCCAGCTTGGCGTCGCTGACCACAACCGCGGCGGCCGCGCCGTCACAGTTCGCCGAGCACATAGGCCGGGTGTTGGGGTAGGCGATCATGATGTCGCCCATGATCTCCTCGAGGGACATCTTCTTCGTGTAGGCGGCCAGCGGGTTCAGCGTGGAGTGGCTGTGGTTCTTCTCGCTGATCCGGGCGAAGAGCTCGAAGTCGGCGCCGCCGTACTTGTGGGCGTACTCCATCCCGACCTGGGCGAAGACGCCCGGCATGATCTCGGTGCCGATGCGGCCGTCGACGCCGCCCACCGCGCCGTAGCGACCGTGGGGGGTCCACTCCTCGTCGTCGGCCTTGCGGGAGCCGCCGGTCAGTAGACCGGCCCCCGAGAGCTTCTCGACGCCGACCGCCAGGCCGTAGTCGCACTCCCCCGCCTTGATCGCCATGATCGCCGTGCGCAGGGCAGTGGCCCCGGTCGCACAGGCGTTGGCCACGTTGTAGACGGGGATGCCGGTCTGGCCGATCTGCTTCTGCAGCTGCTGGCCGACGCCCGCCTGGGCGTTCATCAGGTTGCCCGCGGCCAGGATCCCCATGTCGGCCATGGTCACGCCGGCGTCGGCGAGGGCGGCCATCGCCGCCTCGGCAGCCAGGTCGATGATGTCGTCATCGGGCCGCTTGCCGAACTTGGTCATCCTGATCCCGAGGATCCACACGTCTCCAGAGGCCATCAGACCGCTCCTTCCAGGGGCTCGAACGCGAAGTTGACCGCTTCGGTGCCGGCGGTGTCCTCGCCGACGGGGACCGTGGTGAGCCGCACCTTCATCCCGAGCTTCACGTGCTCGGCGTCCGGCTCGATGTTGATCACGTTGCCCCGCACCGTGGTGCCGTCACAGTCGATGATCCCGGCCACGAAGGGCACCGGGATGCCCGGGGCGGCGAAGGCCACGATGGTGAAGGACCGAAGCTCGCCCTCGGTGCCGATCGGCACCTTGGTGAACTCGGTGGCGAAGCACGAGGCGCAGGCGTTGCGCCGGTCGAAGAACCGGGCGCCGCACGACGTGCACTCGTTGGCCACGAGGTGGGGCTCCGGCTCGAGGGCCAGGTAGTCGACGAAGGGGATCTGTCCGCTCACGGCGGGCAGTCTCGCGCGTGTCGGACCCCGAGGGAAAAGGTGCCACCGAGCCCCGACAAGGGTTGGCTCGCGCGCTGTGCTCGCTGGTCGCCTCGCCTCGCCTCACGGCGCGGCTGCTTAGCCTGGGGTCGCAATGGGCCACGACCACCAGCACGGCTCGGGCGCCCTCCGGGCCGGCGCCCGGTACCAGCGGCGCCTGGCGCTGACCTTCGTGCTCATCGGCGTCTTCTTCGTAGTCGAGGTCGTCGGCGGCCTGTGGACCAACAGCCTGGCCCTGCTCTCCGACGCCGGGCACATGTTCACCGACGTCCTCGGGCTGGGCATGGCCCTGGCCGCGGTGCAGGTCGCCAGCCGGGCCGAGGAGCGGGGCACCGACGTCAGTCGCACCTTCGGCCTCTACCGGCTGGAGATCCTGGCCGCCTTCGTGAACGCCCTCCTCCTCTTCGCCGTGGCCCTGTGGGTGGTGGTCGAGGCCGTGCTCCGCCTCGACGACCCACCCGAGGTCGACACCGGCCCGATGCTGGTGGTGGCGAGCCTCGGCCTGGGCGTGAACCTGGTCGCGTTCCTCCTCCTGCGCGAGGGGGCCAGGGAGAGCCTGAACGTCGAGGGGGCCTACCTCGAGGTCCTGTCCGACACCCTGGGTTCGGTCGCCGTCCTGATGGCCGGCGGGCTGATCGCCGCTACCGGCTGGGGCTGGGTCGACCCTGCCTTCGGCGCCGCCATCGGTCTCTTCATCCTCCCCCGCACCGTCGGACTCGGGCGCCGGGCGGGCCGCATCCTGATCCAGGCCGCGCCCCCTGACATCGACGTCGACGCCGTGCGTGCCGACCTGGCGGGCATCGAGGGGATCGTGGACGTCCACGACCTGCACGTCTGGACCCTGACCTCAGGCATGGACGTGGCCTCGGCCCACCTGATGACCCGGGTCGGCGTCGATCACCACGGCGTGCTCGACCAGGCTCGCACCCTGCTGGCCGAGCGGCACGGGATCGACCACGCCACGGTGCAGGTCGAGCCCGACGACCACAAGGGCTGTCATGAGGTGGACTGGTGAGCGGGATGGGGCAGGATGGGGTCATGGTGAGCCACCAGGAACCTCCGAGTCGTCATGCGACGGCCTCTCGTTCCACCGTGGCGCGCCCGTACGGGCTTCTGGTCGGCTGACCGCGCCCAGACGCTGACGGCCCTGGCCGTCAACAGCACCACCAGCCTCGTCGCCGGCGTCATGCTCGGCGCCCTCACCGGCACCTTCGAGCGCCTCCCCGGCCTGCTCGTCCTGGTCCCCGCGGCCATCGGCCTCCGGGGCAACGTGTTCTCCGCCCTCGGCAGCCGGCTCAGCACCTCGGTGCACGCCGGGACCTTCTCGCTCTCCCGACGCCGCGGGACCGTCGTGGTGGAGAACGTGATCGGCGCGCTCCTGCTGACCTCGGGCGTCTCCCTGGCACTGGCGGCCGGGGCCTGGCTCCTGGCCCGCGGCGTGCTGGCCACACCGCCGATCCCCCTGCTCGACCTCGCCACCGTCTCGGTCGCCGGCGGCCTCCTGGCCTCCACCGTGGTCCTCGCCGTCACCGTCGGGTCGGCCGTCGTGGCCGCCGAGCGGGGCTGGGACCTCGACAACCTCGTCGCCCCCGTGGTGTCCACGATGGGCGACGTCCTCACCCTCCCCGCCCTCTGGCTGGCCACCCACCTCATCGACCACGGGGCGGCGAGCACGGTGGTGGGTCGGGTTCTCGTCGTCCTGGCCGCGGCCGGCACTGTGTACGGCCTGACCAGTCGGCGGGAGCTGTTGGCCTCGGTCTGCCGCCAGTCCTGGCCGGTGCTCGTCGCCGCCGGCGGCCTGAGCCTGCTGGCCGGCCTGGTCATCGAGCGCCGGCTCGCCGCGTTCACCGAAGCGCCCGCCCTCCTGATCCTGTTACCCGCCTTCGTGAGCAGCGCCGGTGCCCTGGGCGGGGTGCTGGCGGCCCGGGTGGCCACCGGCCTGCACCTCGGCACCCGGCGGGGCGGACCGGCGCCCGATCGGGAGACCCGGGCCGACGCCGTGACCATCGCCTTCCTGGCCCTGCCCGTGATGGTCTACAACGCCACCGGAGCGAGAGCCGTGGCGGGGTTGGTCGGACCGGCCGCCCCGGCGCTGGGAGGCCTGCTGCTGACGACGCTGGTCGCGGGTGCCGGCGCCGTCGCCTTCGCCATCGTCGTCGCCTACCTCAGCACTGTCGCCGCCGTCCGTCTCCGCCTCGACCCCGACACCTACGGCATCCCGGTCGTCACCTCGTCGGTCGACGTCGTCGGCGCCGTCCTGCTGACGGGCACCGCGTTGCTCCTCGGCGTGGTGGCCTGATCAGCCCAGGATGACGGGCGGGACCTCCAAACTGAGGGCGAGCCCGGCTTGCGTGCCGCTCCGGACAACCGTCCAATCACCACTCCGAATGACACTAGTCACCACGCAACGGCGCCTCCAGGACCGTCAGATCGTCGGCTACGACGATGTTCCCGGCGAAGTGCTGGGCCGCCTCGGCCGCCCATTCCGCCTCCGTGCCGGGCGGCGGGCCAGGGATGAGGTGGGTCAGCACGAGCGTCCCCACCCCGCCCCGGGCGGCCGTGGCCCCGGCCTGGGGCAGGTCCGAGTGGTAGTCGAGGATGTCCTGGAAGCGAGGCGACGGGATGGCCTCGACCAACGAGCGGCGGGCCACCGTCTGCACGTAGACGTCGGCCCCGGCGCACAACCGGTCCAGCCCCGCGCACGGGATGGTGTCACCGGCGCAGACGATGGCGGTGCCGTCGTGCTCGAAGCGGTAGCCCACGGTCGGGTGGACGGGCTTGTGCTCGGTCGGGGCGGCGAGCACCCGCACGGCACCGGACTCGAGGGCCAGGCCGTCGGTGACCTCGGTGACCTCGACCTCGGGCCGCCAGGTCAGGTCCTCATGGTGGCCGATGCGCCAGCCGATGTCCTCCTCCAGCATGGCGATGGTGGCGTCCACGAAGTGCCGGGTGCCGGGCGGGCCGATCACCCGAAGGACCCCCGGGGCGAACTGGCCGATCCAGTGAGTGGTGAGCACGTCGTTGAAGTCCGTGACGTGGTCGGAGTGCAGATGGGTCAGGAACACCGCCGAGATCTGGCCCATCCCCGACCCCGCGGCGGCGAGGCGCATCAGCACCCCCCGCCCGCAGTCCACCAGGAAGCGCTGCCCGCCGGCCTCGATCAGCGTGGCCGCCCCCGCCCGCGCCGGATCCGGCAGCGGGTTCCCCGTCCCCAACGTCGTCACCTTCATGGCGAGCAGCCTCGCGCACCAAGATGGGCCGGATGCGCGAAACGGTGGAAGCGGTCTTGTGGGACGTCGGTGGGGTGTTCGTGCCATCGCCCTTCAGCCACATGCGGTCCTTCGGGCCCGAGCTGGGGGTGGACGGTGACCGGTTGATCGAGCTGGTCTTCGGGCCGTACCACGAGGACACCGACCACCCCTGGCACCGGTTGGAGCGGGGGGAGGCCACCTTCGACGACACCAATACCGCCCTCGCCATCGCCGCGGCCGCCGAGGGGGTGGAGCTGGACCCCGTCGCCCTGCTCATGCGGATGGGCGAGGGCGGCACGGCCCGCCTCGTGCGCGACGAGGTCGTGGCCGCGGCCCAGCGGGTCAAGGCCGACGGCTACCGCACCGCCATCATCACCAACAACATCCGGGAGTTCCGGGAAGGCTGGGGCAGCCTGTTCGACGTCGACTCGGTGGCCGAGTTCGTGATCGACTCCTCCGAGGTCGGCCTGCGCAAGCCCGACCCCGCCATCTTCCACCTCACCCTCGAGCGCCTCGGCGGCATCGCGCCGGAGCGGGCCGTGTTCCTGGATGACGCCCCCGGCAACATCGTGGCCGCCGCCGCCCTGGGCATCCACGCCATCCTCGTCGAGGACGACCCGACCTCGGCCCTGGCCGAGCTGATCGACCTGTTGGGGCTAGCTGCTGACGGGTAGGGAATCCAGGCCGCGCAACGTGATGCGGCCGTTGGGCACGGCGGCGCCCGCCTGCTCGAGGTCGGGGAAGCGGCGCAGGATCGAGCTCATGACCACCTGGGCCTCGAGCCGGGCCAGCGCCGCACCGAGGCAGAAGTGGATGCCGGAGCCGAAGGACACGTGCTGGCCGGCGTCGATCCGGCCCACGTCCACCTGGTCCGCGGTCGGGCCCCACTTGGCCGGGTCCCGGTTGGCCGACGCCAGGTGGGTCATCACCAGGGTCCCCGGGGCGATCGTGTGGCCGTCGATCTCCAGTTCGGACAGGGCGATGCGCCGGGAGAGCTGCACCGGGGCGTCGTAACGCAGCAGCTCGTCCACCGCGGTGGCGTCGAGC
>Ga0315283_10003377_pt1 | contig 13591 bp, 9 predicted proteins | sample YL17G09_0_MG_FD_204541 | JGI IMG/M metagenome (GOLD analysis project Ga0315283, IMG submission 204541) | Sediment microbial communities from Yellowstone Lake, YNP, Wyoming, USA - YL17G09_0 | ecosystem: Environmental > Aquatic > Freshwater > Lake > Sediment | place: USA: Wyoming | collected... | reverse complement strand
ACGTATCCGGATGCCTTACATCCATATCCCCATAATCGATATTCTCCCCTGCCATACCCCATATGAAAGTATAGTTAGACGTTCCTGCTGCACTGTGAATACTCCATGATGGTGACAGAACAGCCTCTTCATTCTTCATCCAGATATGCCTTGTCTCATCAGGTTCTCCCATAAAATGACAAATCCCCTGCTTTTCAGGAACCTCAAAATAGAAATATGCCTCCATCCTCCTGTTATGAGTATGTACAGGCATAGTGTTCCAGACACTGCCAGTCTTAAGTTCTGTCATTCCCATCTGAAGCTGACATGTCTGCAAAACACTATTTACCAGTAGTTTATTAACAGCACGATGATTTGATGATTCTAAACTGCCAAGAATGACAGTCTCTCCATCAGGAATTGTAATCTTTCGTGAAGGGAAAGTCTGATGCGCCGGGGCAGAATTAAAATAAAGCTTAGCCGGCTTTCCCGATTCTAACGATCTGAAAACTACATTAACAGTTCCTTTTCCCAGGTATAACGCCTCTTTATATCCAAGCTTATAAACAGTATCAAAAGCAACTATCTCGGCCTCACCACCGACATTGATAATTCCAATCTCCCTCCTCTCGAGAAATTCTTTAGCCTTAAGCTCATCAGTTGCTTCCAGTTTAAGCTGTTTGTTGACAGGCATAGCTCCGCCTACTATCAGACGGTCGTACATTGAATAGACAAGGGTTATTTCATTCTGCTGAAATAAATCCTGAATAAGAAATGAGTTCCTTAACTCTTCAGTATCGTATTTTTTAACATCCTGAGGATGTGATGCGTACCTTAGTTTCGTTTTCATATTTGCCGGTTTATTCTTATATTACAAACATATCATATATTTCTTGATAATATGATCTGAAATCCATATTTTCGAAACGCATATCAAGAGCTCTTCAACACACAGATTTTTGTCATTTAAGACCAGGAATATGAAACCATTTATCAATGACAGTTTTCTTCTGACAAATAAGACTGCAGAAGAAATCTATCACAAATACGCTGAGAATAAGCCTATTATAGATTTTCATTGCCACCTCTCTCCTGCCATGATTGCTGATGACCGCAGGTTTGAAAATCTTACACAGGCATGGCTTGAAGGTGATCATTACAAATGGAGGGCTATGAGGATGAACGGGGTGGATGAATCATTCTGCACCGGAAAAGAAAGTGACTTCAGTAAGTTTCGCAAATGGGCGGAAACAGTTCCTGCTACAATCGGTAATCCTCTGTATCACTGGACCCATCTTGAACTTGCCAGATATTTTGGGATTTTTGATCTCCTTTCGTCTTCAACATCAAATGCAATATATGAAACAGCCTCTGCTTTGCTCAGTTCAAAAGAATTCTCTTCAAAAGGGTTAATAAGAAAGATGAAGGCAGAGGTTATTTGCACAACCGATGACCCTTCAGATACCCTTGAACATCACATCAGGCTTAAAAACTCTTTTGAAATTAAAGTTCTGCCTACATGGCGCCCCGACAATGTCCTTAAGACAGAGGACACCGGGAAGTTCCTGGCATATATCGCAAAAGTTGAAAGTTCAAGTGGCACATCAATTCGCACTTTTGAAAACCTCATAGAAGTTCTTGACAAAAGGCATGAGTTTTTCCATGGCAACGGAGGAAGGCTGTCTGATCATGGTCTTGACAGATTTTATTTTGACAGGTATACCTCGACAGAAATTGAAAGTATCTTTCGAAAATTGCTCAAAGGAGAGAACTTATCAGCTGAAGATAATGAGAAGTATAAAACTGCTGCAATGACTGAACTCTGCAGGATGAATCACAAGAGGGGCTGGACACAACAGTTTCATATAGGAGCTATCAGGAATAATAATGAACGGATGTTCAGAAAGATGGGACCTGATACAGGATGGGATTCGATAGGTTCAGTTCAGGATGCATTCAGAATGTCGAAGTTCCTGAGCGGACTTGACCTGACGGACCAGCTGTCAAAAACAATTCTCTATAACCTTAATCCGGCTGATAATGCGATGATGATTACAATGGCCGGAAATTTCAATGACGGATCAATACCCGGGAAAGTACAGTATGGTGCAGCCTGGTGGTTCCTCGATCAGAAAAACGCAATGGAGAAGCATTTGAGAGATATTTCATCGCTTGGGTTGCTAAGACGTTTTGTCGGGATGGTGACAGACTCCCGCAGCTTCCTCTCCTACCCAAGGCATGAGTATTTCAGAAGACTGGTTTGCAATTACATCGGGGAAGAGGTTGAGAAAGGGTTGATACCAAATGAAGAGGAATTGCTTAAACCCTTTATTGAGGGGATAGCATACAATAATGCGAAAGAGTTCTTTGGATTTTAAATCTATTTTTAACCACTGAGTCACACAGAGTTTCACAGAGTGATTCACGGAGTAATTAAACAGTGAAACTCAGTGACAAACTCTGTGTCACTCGTGGTAGTAAAAAATATAAACTAATAAGAATATATGAACGAACTTAATTTAAAAGACAAAGTTGCTGTAATTACCGGAGGTGCAGGAGTGATATGCTCTGTAATGGCAAAATCACTTGCTGCACAGGGTGTTAAGACTGTAATTCTGGATCTCAATAAAGAATCGGCAGTAGCAGTTGCCAGCGAGATAGAAACAGAATTCAGGACTCACTCAATAGGCGTTTCTGCAAGCGTTCTGGATAAGGCATCTCTGGAACTGGCAGCAAAGGAGATTAAAGATGCCTTTGGTACGGTCGACATACTGGTTAATGGTGCGGGAGGTAACTCACCGGCTGCCACCACAAAGGTTGAGAAGATGGAAGGATTTGCCGGTGAGAATCTGGAAGACACATTCTTCGGATTAAAGATTGATGGGTTCGACAGGGTATTTGATCTCAACTTTAAAGGGACCCTCCTTCCGACAATGGTTTTTGCGTCAGATATGGTAAAAAAGAAATCAGGGGTTATTATTAATATTTCGTCAATGAACTCATACCGGCCGCTTACGAAAATTGCTGCTTACTCAGCTGCCAAAGCTGCTGTTAATAATTTCACACAATGGCTGGCAGTTCATTTATCAAAAACAGGTGTCAGGGTAAATGCCATCGCACCCGGTTTTCTGCTGACTAACCAGAACAGATTCCTGCTGATTGATGAGGCAACAGGAGGCCTGACTCCAAGAGGTAAAAAAATAATTAACGGCACTCCTATGGAGCGATATTGCCTGCCTGAGGAGCTCACCGGAACTCTTCTTTACCTGGCTTCCGATCTGTCGAAGTTTGTAACAGGAATTGTAATACCGGTGGATGGAGGGTTCAGTGCGTATAGCGGGGTGTAGGTTCCTGTTTCAAAGTTTAAAGTTTAAAGTTCAAAACCTTGAATCTGGAACCTTGAACCTGAATCATTTAATAAATAAAGAATCGTTTGATTCTTAAATACTTCCAATAATTCGTAATTATGATTTATTTCCAATCTGGTTCAGAAAATACAAGTCTTTCTTATAATGATATCCATGATGGACTTCATTCAGCACTCGACAAGCTGGGTGTAAGAAAGAAGGTTCTGGTTGTTCCTCCTGATTTTACACGTTTTCATTCAAGAGCAGGCGATCTGACAACAATAATCTATAATTACTACAAGGAAAATCTCACTGATATCCTTCCTGCCCTTGGAACACATTCCCCGATGTCAGAAAAAGAACTTGAGGAGATGTTCAGGGGAGTCCCAAAAGATCTTTTCAGGGTTCACGACTGGAGGCATGACGTAGTAACAATAGGTACTGTTCCCGGCAAATTTATTTCTGAAATAACAAACGGAGCCCTTGATTATGACTGGCCCGCACAACTTAACAAACTGGTATACAATGGTGGTCATGACCTTATTTTGTCAGTTGGCCAGGTAGTCCCGCATGAAGTAATTGGGATGGCGAACTTCAACAAAAACCTTCTTATCGGAACCGGGGGACCTGAGGGAATAAACAAAAGCCATTTTATCGGGGCTGTTTTCGGAATGGAAAGGATCATGGGCAAAGCCATTAATCCGGTAAGAAGTCTTCTTAATAAGGCAGCTTCTGAATTCATGAATCATCTTCCGGTAGTTTATGTACTTAGTGTCATTGGACGCGCAAACTCAGGTAAACTTGTCATAAGAGGCCTGTTCATAGGAGATGATATTGAAGTATTTACGCTGGCGTCAGAACTGTCAATAAAGGTCAACTTTACAATGGTTGAGAAACCTCTCAGCAAGGTAGTTGCTTATCTTGACCCTTCAGAGTACAAGAGCACATGGCTCGGGAATAAGAGTATTTACAGGACCAGAATGGCCATGGCAGATAATGGTGAACTGATAGTGCTTGCACCCGGATTGAAAGAGTTTGGCGAGGATAAGGAGATAGACAGACTAATCAGGAAATACGGTTACATGGGAACCCCTGCCACCCTTAAATCAGTGAATGATAATGAAGAACTACTCAGAAACCTCAGTGCAGCTGCCCACCTTATACACGGAAGCTCTGAAGGGAGGTTCTCAATAACATATTGTCCGGGGAAACTGTCGAAAGAAGAGATAGAATCAGTAAATTTCAGGTACGATGATCTTGCTGCAATGATGAAAAAATATAATCCTTCCGGACTCATGGATGGATATAATACAACAAATGAAGGTGAAGAGTTCTATTATATTTCCAATCCCGCCATTGGTCTATGGACTTCAAAAGAACGCATAACACAATAACAAAATAACGACATAACAAATTGCATAATGATTAACTGGGGAATAATAGGATGCGGAAATGTAACGGAAGTCAAGAGCGGACCCGCATTCAGTAAAGTAAAAGGTTCAAGGTTAGTAGCAGTTATGAGAAGGGACAGGGTCCTTGCCGAAGATTATGCACGAAGGCACAATGTACCAAAAGTTTACCCGGATGCACTTGAACTTATTAATGACAATGAGATCGATGCAGTATATGTTGCCACACCTCCGGAAAGTCATGCAGAATATGCCATTGCAACGATAAAGGCTGGCAAGCCTGTTTACATCGAGAAGCCAATGGCACTCAATTATGCTGAATGCGAAAGAATTAATGAAGCATCAGAAAAGTATGGGGTTCCGGTATTTGTGGCCTATTACAGAAGAGCACTCCCGGGATTTCTTAAAGTAAAAGAGCTTATTGAAAATGGAACCATTGGTAAAGTTCTGTTTTTCCAGATCCAGTTATTTAAACCTGCGTCAGAAGATGAAAAGGCCGGGAAGCTTTCATGGCGAGTTGATCCGGCAATAGCGGGAGGCGGTCACTTCTTCGACCTTGCCAGCCATCAGCTTGACTACTTTGATTACCTTTTCGGACCTGTGGAAAAGGTCAGATCAATGGTAAGAAACAACGGCGGACTTTATAAGGCTGAAGATTTTGTAACAGCTGAGTTTGAATATGCCAACGGAATAACCGGTACTGGAACATGGTGCTTCAACGTTTCATCAGACAGCTACAGGGACATCATTGAGTTTATTGGTGATAAAGGATCAGTAAAGTTCTCAACCTTCAGTTTTGAAAATATTGTGATAACAAACAGTGTAGGCCGTACGGAATTGATAAATGAGCGTCCTGAACATGTTCAGTATTACCTTATCGATAAAATTGTAAGGTCGCTGGAAGGAGCCGGGGAATCTCCGAGTACCGGCATTTCTGCAGCACGGACAAGCAAGGTGATGGATAAGATTGTAGATGAATACTATAAACGATAAACGATAAACGATAAAAATCATGAACAAACTATCTGACATTGGATTAATAGGATTGGCAGTAATGGGTGAAAACCTTGTGCTCAACATGGAAAGCAAAGGATTCCGGGTTACAGTATATAACAGGACAACTCAAAAGGTCGATGAGTTTCTTGCAGGCAGGGCAAAAGGGAAACAGATAACCGGGGCACATACAATTGAAGAACTGATCCGTTCACTCGAGCGTCCGCGAAAAATTATGATAATGGTAAAGGCAGGTAAAGCTGTAGATGAGATGATCGAAACACTTATCCCCCATCTATCTGCGGGTGATATTATTATAGATGGAGGTAACACTCATTTTCCTGATACCAACAGGAGGACCGCCTATGTTGAAAGTAAGGGGTTATTGTATATAGGAACAGGAGTGTCTGGTGGTGAAGAAGGAGCATTGCTCGGACCATCAATCATGCCGGGGGGATCGAAAAAAGCCTGGCCGGCCGTTAAAACTATTTTCCAGGCTATTGCTGCCAGAGTTGATGATGGCACACCTTGCTGTGACTGGGTAGGTGAAAATGGTGCCGGACATTTTGTAAAGATGGTACACAATGGCATTGAATATGGTGATATGCAACTCATTACAGAAGCTTACCAGATAATGAGGGATCTGATGAATATGAATGCTGATGAAATGTATCTTGTCTTCAAAGATTGGAACAGGGGTGATCTCGACAGTTATTTAATAGAAATCACAAGAGACATCCTTGCCTATAAGGATTCTGATGGAAAACCTCTCGTAGATAAGATACTTGATAAGGCAGGACAGAAAGGAACAGGCAAGTGGACATGTGTATCCGCCCTTGACCTTGGAATTCCGCTGACACTTATCGGGGAAGCAGTTTTCTCGAGATGCCTGTCAGCAATTAAGGATGAACGTGTTAACGCCTCCAAAATCCTTCATGGTCCTGAGGTTAAGTTTTCAGGTGACAAAGTTAAATTCCTCTCAGATCTCAAAGATGCCCTGTATGCGTCAAAAATTGTATCGTATGCACAGGGCTATTCACTTATGAAGGCTGCTGCTGAAGAGTACAAATGGAATCTTAATTATGGTGGCATAGCTCTCATGTGGAGAGGAGGCTGCATTATAAGATCGGCATTCCTCGGAAAGATCAAAGAGGCTTTCGATAATAATCCTGCAATAAACAATCTGCTACTCGATCCATTTTTCAATGAGAAAATAGAAAAAGCTCAGAAAGGATGGAGAAATGTTGTGGCAACCGCAGTATCTAATGGTATACCAGTACCGGCAATCTCATCCGCATTAGGCTATTTCGATGGCTACCGCTGTGAAAAGCTTCCTGCAAATCTTCTACAGGCACAACGTGATTATTTCGGTGCACACACATATGAAAGAACTGACAAGCCAAGGGGAGAGTTCTTCCATACCAACTGGACCGGAAGAGGAGGAACCACAGCATCTTCAACATATAACGTTTAATAGCCAATATCCCTCAGGATTATGTCAGAAATAAAAAAAATCGGTAATTACAGATGGACAGTATGTGCATTGATATTCTTTGCAACCACGGTAAACTATCTCGACAGGCAGGTTATAGGTATCCTGAAACCTCTGCTTGAATCCGATCTGGGAATAGGAGAAAAAGAATACTCTCAGATAATTATGGCCTTCCAGCTTTCATATGCACTTGGAATGGTAATTGCCGGAAGGCTGATTGACAAATTTGGCACTAAATTGGGCTATGGAGTATCAGTGATCCTTTGGAGCATAGCTGCAATGGGACATGCGCTTGCCAAAGGGACAGTAAGCTTTGGTTTCTGGAGGGCATTCCTTGGAGTTAGCGAGGCAGGTAACTTTCCGGCAGCAATCAAGACAGTAGCTGAGTGGTTTCCCAAAAGAGAAAGAGCACTGGCAACAGGTGTATTCAACTCAGGTACCAATGTAGGGGCAATTGTGGCACCACTGGCTGTACCTGCCATGGTAGTGGCCTGGGGATGGCAGGCTGCCTTCATTGTAACAGGAGCTATTGGTTTTATGTGGCTGATATTCTGGTTCATCTTTTATGAAATTCCTGAAAAACAGAGAAAATTATCAGCAGCTGAACTGGATTATATCAACAGTGATTCAGGAGAAAAAGAGGAACCTCAGGAGCCTGTTAAATGGAGTAAACTGTTAAAATACCGTCAGACATGGCTGTTCTTCATAGGAAAAGGGCTTACAGACCCGATTTGGTGGTTTTACCTCTTCTGGATACCGGGCTGGCTTGCACAGGTAAGAGGTACTGGACTGGATGTCAAATCATTTGGTTTGCCCCTGGCATTTATTTACACTTCCACAACTGTTGGTAGCATAGGAGGAGGATGGCTCTCGTCATTCATGATCAAAAAAGGAATGTCTCCTTTCCGGGCAAGGCAGATCTCAATGCTGATATTTGCAATACTGGTTGTTCCTATTGTATTTGCTTCATCATCTGAAATAAGCACCTGGGGTGCAGTCTGCCTGATAGCTCTGGCAGCATCAGCACACCAGGCATGGTCAGCAAATATTTTCACTACTGTTTCCGACGCTTTTCCAAAAAGAGCTGTTAGTTCTGTTACAGGTATTGGCGGAATGGCCGGAGCACTTGGCGGCGGATTCATTTCTTATATAGCCGGAGGGATCCTTGAATATTATAAAAGTCAGGGGCATATTGAAACAGGTTACGTGGTTATGTTTGCCATTGCAGCAAGCATGTATCTTATAGCCTGGACCGTAATGGCAGTTTTCGCTCCAAAAAACAAAATTGTAGTTCTTGACTGAAAATGCCGGTAAAAAACACTTATTTAAGTAACCCCAATGAAAAAACTCGATAAATACTCAATAGGACTTGGTGACAGATTCGGCCACCAGGGCAGCCACCAGCTAAAAGCAATAATGGATGCTTCCGCTAAGGGAATTGAAATAACGCCGGTTTGGAATAAATCGAACAGGGAACATACGATCATTGGTACAAATCCTTCTGATGTAAGGAATGAGGCTGATACTGTTACAAAAAAAGCAGGATATAAAAAGCCCTATTTTGTAGATGCGGATCACATAAACCTTGATACGGTTGACAGATTTATTGAGAGTTCCGATTTTTTTACTATAGATGTAGCTTCATATATAGGTAAAAGAGCTGATGAGGAGGAGATACATGAATTTCTGTCAGGTGTAAAAAAATATACAGGAAAACTTACAATTCCGGGAACCAGGTTATCATTCAGTACTCCAAAACTGCTTATTCACAAAATTGCAGAAAAGTACCTCTTTGCATCAATCAAAGCCTGGGATATCTACAGAAAAATAGAAAAGGTAAAAGGCAGCGGTAATTTCGTTACAGAAGTATCAATGGATGAAGTAGCTCAGCCCCAGACACCTGTTGAACTATTCTTTATTCTCAAAATGCTGGCTTCTGAGAATATTCCACTGCAGACCATTGCCCCAAAGTTTTCAGGAAGATTCAATAAAGGAGTTGACTATGTTGGTGATATTGACAAATTTGAATCTGAGTTTGAATCGGACCTCCAGGTTATTGATTTTGCAGTCAGGGAATTTGGTCTGCCTGAGAACCTGAAGATGAGTATCCACTCAGGATCAGACAAATTTGCTATATATCCGATAATGGGTTCTCTTATAAGAAAATACAACAAAGGGATCCATTTGAAAACAGCCGGTACCACATGGCTTGAGGAGGTTATCGGACTTGCTGAATCGGGAGGAGAAGCTCTTGCTTTTGCAAAGGATATTTATATTAAATCTCTTGATAAAATTGAAGAACTGACAGCGCCATATTCAGATGTTATAGACATTAATGTATCATCCCTTCCATCAAAAACTGTGGCTTCAAAATGGAGTGCCGATGAATTTGCCGATGCGCTGAGACACAATAAGGAAAACGATAGATACAATATAAATATGCGACAGCTTGTTCATGTAGCCTATAAGCTTGCTGCCATAAAAAAGGATGAATATTTCAGGCTTCTTGACAATAACGAAAAGGTAGTTTCGAAATGCGTTTATGAGAATATTTATAACAGGCACATCTGCAGATTGTTTAATATCACATGAAAAAATCTATAAGCACCTTCTTGCTTCTTCTGCTTTTAACAAACTGCTTAAATACTAAGAAGGAGATTGAATATAAATCATACAGTGGCATATATCCTCACCTTGCAAGATACAACGATGAAGGTGAATGTGGTACAGGAGCTGTTGTTCCATGGGCAGACAGACTATGGGTAGTGACATACGGACCTCACTTTCCTTTTGGATCATCGGACAAACTATACGAAATTACAGATGACCTAAACCAGAAAATATATGAAAAAAGCATAGGTGGAACGCCTGCTAACAGGATGATCCATCCTGAAAGCAACCAGCTGTTCATTGGTCCTTATGCAATTGACAGCAAGGCCAGTGTGCGGGTTATACCATATGAATCAATGCCTGGCCGGCATACAGGAAATGCTCGTCATCTGACAGATCCTGCAGGTAAAATTTATTATGCCACAATGGAGGAGGGTTTTTATGAAGTGGATGTGAATACACTTAAAACCACAGTATTATATGAAGATGCAAACCTGAAACAGCCAAAGGGTGACGATATTGCTGTAAACCAGATAGGCTCGCTGCTTCCAGGCGCTCATGGAAAAGGGGTATATTCAGGACATGGGGTTCTGGTCTACTCAAACAATGGCGAGGCATCTGAAGAAGCCTTAAGAAAACCTGATATTGAATCCGGATCACTCAATGAATGGGATGGAAAAGAATGGAAGCTCATACGACGTAACCAGTTCGTGGAGGTTACTGGTCCGGGAGGAATATATGGCAACAAAAACCCGGAAACGGATCCAATATGGGCTACCGGATGGGATCATAAATCAGTGATCGTCGGAGTTCGTGATAACACACGTTGGTCATTTTACCGACTACCAAAGGCCAGTCACAGTTATGACGGTGCACATGGCTGGAATACCGAATGGCCGCGTATAAGGGATATAGGAACACTTGAAAATCCTGATTATCTGATGACAATGCATGGTATGTTCTGGCGTTTTCCTGCAACCTTTGCCTCAGGAAACAGTAAAGGAATCAGACCACGCTCGGCCTACCTGAAGGTCATTGGAGATTTCACCTTGTGGAATGGCAGGCTGGTTTTTGGCTGCGACGACTCAGCTCAGAAAGAATTTCTGAATAAGAGAAAAGCAAAGGGGAATATTGAGGGTCCCGGGCAATCCAACTCCAATACCTGGTTCACTTCAACTGATCTGCCTGACGGGCTGGGACCAAATACATCCGAAGGAGCTGTATGGTATAATGAAACTATAAAGGCCGGGGCACCTTCCGAGCCTTTCCTTTTCGCAGGCTGGCCAAAACGGTGCGTATGGATTAATAATGAAGGAACCAGCAGAGTTACATTCAGATTTGAAACAGACCTTCTGGGTAATGAAAACTGGCAGATAATGAAGTCTCTTGCTTTAAATCCGGACCAAGCATTTTTTTATGAATTCGCTTCCTCCGATCCTGGAGAATGGATAAGAGTGGTTACTGATTCCGATACAAAAGCTACAGTCCATTTCTCATATTCTGACGAAGATAACAGGTCAAAAGAGCCTGATGAGATATTCTCCGGCCTTCGACCTGCAAGTGAGACAAACAGTAACGGCGGTCTTCTTTATGGCCTTGGTGAAAACAGGAAGGCACTTGGAATACTGGCACTTGAATATAAAGGATCAAAAAAAAGTGAAAACGGATATTATGAACTCGATGCTCAGATGAACCTTATAAGAAAGAGTGATCCCCACATGGCCCGATTCATAAGGGAAAGATTTGCGATCCCACAGAAAGTAGTGTCATTTGAAGAGTCGTCGGTTCTTGTTATTGATGACAGCAACAGAAGGTGGCGCCTGCCACTGGGCAATGATGACTTTACTGCACTAACTGAAGCAGGAAGCCTGCGTATTTGTCGAGAGGTAGCTACAGAAAGGGATCTCTTTAATTGTATGGGAACATTCTATGAACTGCCTGCCGAGAATGCCGATGGATTTGCAAAGATCAGGCCTGTAGCTTCCCATAACTTCAGGATCAATGATTATGCGTCATACAGGGGAATGCTTATAATGACTGGAATAGATCCGGAGAAATCAAACAATAACAACCATATTATTGTATCTGACGATAGAAAAGCTGCAGTATGGGCCGGAGTTATTGATGATTTATGGAAACTGGGTAAACCAGTTGGTCATGGTGGTCCGTGGAAGAATTCGGAAGTCAAGGAACGGGAACCATCGGACCCTTATCTTATCGGATTTTACGACAGGAAGAAACTGCAAATATCACATAATGAAAATAATACAGTCAGCTTTACAATTGAAGCCGATCCTACAGGACAAGGACCATGGATGGTATTTAAAAATGTTAGTGTTGAACCCGGGAAAACTTATGAATATGAATTTCCGGAAAACTTCAGCTCTAGATGGATCAGATTCAGGAGTGACAGGGATTGTATTGCGACAGCCTGGCTGGAATACAAATAAGAGGATTTCATAAAGCCAAAGACAATATGGAGGGATTGTGGGGGTCTTTTAAATCCGGCCGGTTCACGCACTAATGTTCAATATCATCTTGAATATGACTTAACTAAACTTATATGAATGAAAAATATCTCCGCATTTAAGATTATCCTTCAGCATGTAATAATAATTTCAATTGCCTTTATTATAAATGCATGCGAAAAGGTTGATGAAGATCTGAAAGACCCTTCACTTGCTGACAAGTGGACCTTGTTCAATACTTCAACAGGTCTGTCAGGAAACCAGATAAGAGGTATTCTTTGCGACAGCAAAGACAATATGTGGTTTGCTGTTTCGTCGAACGGAGCAGCAAAATTCAGCAATGGAACCTGGACCTATTATAAAACCTCAAACAGTGCTATACTGAGCAATGGCATAACCTGCATTGAAGAAGATAGTGATGGGAATATCCTCTTTGGTACAACCAACGGAGTATCAATTCTATCATCAACTAACGTCTGGAGCTATTATCGCCACCCCACACTTACGCTGAATGTCATCTGCATCAAAACCGATAACCAGGGGAAGACATGGTTCGGAACAACAAACCAGGGATTCTTTATCTGGACCGATGGATCTGTATATCAGACCTATTCAGAACCGTTTAGAACAGTTAATGAGATTGAGCAGGATTCAGATGGAAACGTATGGATAGGGACAAATAATGGAGTGTTAAAATGGGATGGAAAAAGTTTCTCATTAATGACAATGACGAACGGACTACCGGATAACATTGTAACAGAACTTTTTTCTGACAGCAAAAACAGGTTATGGATTGGAACATACTTCGGAAGAACTGTGTCATGGATCGACAGTCAGGGGATTCACCAGGTGTCACTATTTAACGGCGACGAAATTTGCGAGATCAATGATATCTGCGAAGACGCTGCCGGAAATATCTGGTTTGCAACTTATGATTCAGGGCTTATTAAGTATGACGGAGTTGTTCCCTTTGCATACAAAATATATAATGGTCTTCCAGAGAACGATATACTTACCTCTGCAAAGGATAATGATGGCAATGTCTGGTTCGGATTATACAGCAAGGGTCTTATGAGATACTCATTACCAATCGATTAACCTGCACAGATATGAATAACAAATGGCTTCCGGTTTTATTTGTTTTTGCGTGCCTTAATACTGCATCACCATTAATAGGACAGCAGAAAAAAGAAGCAAGAGATAAATTTACTTTGCTCACGAAACCCTATAACCAGCGTCCGCTGACGCTGTATCGTGGACAATTTCAGGCAAATGCAGCCTACAGATTTACTG
>Ga0315283_10003376_pt1 | contig 13593 bp, 19 predicted proteins | sample YL17G09_0_MG_FD_204541 | JGI IMG/M metagenome (GOLD analysis project Ga0315283, IMG submission 204541) | Sediment microbial communities from Yellowstone Lake, YNP, Wyoming, USA - YL17G09_0 | ecosystem: Environmental > Aquatic > Freshwater > Lake > Sediment | place: USA: Wyoming | collected... | reverse complement strand
ATGCCACGAAAGCCGATAACGCTTTGTCATGGTTAGCATTGAACAAGACCAGGATCGATGATACCCAATCGTGGCTCGGGACCAATGTCACATATCTCGGAACTAATGCGACTGCCATAGGTACGCTGCAAACCGATCTGGGAAACAACGTGAGCAAGATAACCACTATAGAAGGATATGAGCACATCGTCGCTTATGATCTAGGGTCTCCAATAGTGGACACAGTCGATTATATTAAGAGCGCACAGACGATAGACGATAGCGGCCCCTGGAATATAACTTCTGTGGATGCACAACCCGATATCACAAGGGGCTTAACTGTCACCCCCAACACAACTATCTCTGTAACTTTCCATTTCCACGGAACTGATGAGGCCGATACCGTAATATCCGAAACATTGACCTTTGCCGCATCATCTACCGCTCAAGAAACACTTAGAGCATTCAAGACGATTGATTACTGTATCGTGACCAAGACCGGAGGGAGCAATGCCACCTTCACAACCGGGGTAGGTGGGCGGTTAGGGTTGCCTGTTGTGCTCACAGACACCGCGCAAGTCTTGGTCGCCAGCCTAAACAGTGTGCGGGAAGGGACTTTTCCCACAGTAACGGTATCCGGCTCTGTATTAAGCCTTAATACTGTGGATATATTAACTGCAACCGCTGGAACTCCCGTAAAGGTCTATGTGATGGTCTAAAGGAGATCTATGCCTGACCCAGAACCCGATCCAGAACCCACGCCCATAGATGACGCATATTTCGCGACTATCGAAGAGGCCGATGCCCTGGCAGCCACCAGGCCTAATAGTGCGGCCTGGACTGGATCAGGCAAAGCCACCGCTCTGCAGGAAGCCACGCGCCGGATTGATTCCCTCCCACTAAGAGGAAGGCGATATGAAGCGCCCCATATTGAAAATGGTGAGCAGAAGGATGTTAATAGTGATGGTCTCGCTCAAGTCCTGGAGTTCCCCCGGATTATTGATGGCATTATATGTGATTGGGATTATGGCACGGATCTACCTCTCATCCCTATCTGGGTGAAACGTGCTTGCCTGGAGGAGGCCATAACTATCCTTGAGTTCAATGCCGATTCTGATAACCTAGATAGGCGATCAATGAAAGATCAGGGCGTGCAGAGCTACAACCTGGGTGGGGTCTACTCCGAGACTTTGGGGCCGGCTACAATAGATATCCAGCAGGCCCTCCAAAGCCGCACGGCCTGGCGGTACATGAAGCGGTACATCGGATTGGAAACGCGCTGATCTGACATTTCCCCCTTGGGAAACAATCTCTCTCTTCCAGCCTCCAGGAGGAGGGGTCTCCTCGCCTTCCCTCTTCCTGGCTCCCCCAAGGGTCTCATTGCAGTGGAGTGATATTATGGTTCCTGGTCTCAAGCACACTTGTTATCGAGTTCAAAAAGATCCCTGGGTCTTGTATAATAATACAAGCGCAGCTACATTAACTCTTACAGGATCCAAGCCAATCGTACCTTTCCGGGTGGCCATAACTCTATCCTCAAAGACAGGTCATGTTGATTGTGCGGGTATGGTCACCATCGGAGGAGAGGCCATCTCCTTCTCAGCTGCAGGGCGCAAGACAACGACTAATAGCCTCACCGCCTTGCCCGTTGTGACAACCACTGGCCTTGATTGTCATATCCTGTTAGAAGCCATCACAATTAGCGGCCAATCGATTTATGTTGAAACGCTGACTGCGGTAAAATGCCGATGGACTTCAAAACAAAAGCTCATCCCCAAGCCAGAGGGCGGCTTTACATTAACATCGGCTGAAGTCTTAACACAAGTGGCTTCCTGCAATGGAGGGGATACTTTGCGCTATTTAGGCGTTGATTACTCAATTCAGGAAGTGGATCCCAAATCAAAATTGTCAGGCGTTGAATTCTTGAGGCGCCTCTATGTGGTGCGAGGATGAAAATCATCTTAAAATATGGGATGGTGATTGAAGATAAATCCCATGATGTATCTAGATGGAAGGCGGTCTTAAAAGATCCTGCGATGATCGTTACCTACAGCACCGATAATTATGGCCTGATCCTCTTTCGATCCTCTGAAATCGGCTCCATTCATTTCTCAGAAGAAGATATTGAAGAGAGTGTGATCAATGACTCCTAATGAAGAGGAGATCCTAAAGCTGCTCAAGGCCTGGGCCCCCGAAGTCTCCCGATTACTTAATCAGGCAGGTTATTTCGCCCTTCCTGAGGGGATAGAGAAAGCCGAGATCGCCAAGACTATCGGCCTGGATCCTGGAGGGAGGCTCCACCAAAAGGTTAAGGCGGCCAGTCTGGAGAAGAACGGCAAGATCTGGCCTATAGTCCTGGATGAATATTCTCTGAAGGAATTCAAGGCCGGAGCCCGCCAAGTCGCTAAGGATCTCGGCCTCTCGTTCCCGAAATGGGACTGGAACGAAGCCGCTCAGGAGCATTTTCAGAAGCATGGGCTGCAGTTCGTTAAGAATATGAGCCAGACGGATCTCGATAACCTCAGAGGTCATATCCAGACAGATTTCGGCCTGAATCCCAAAGCCTTTACTAAACGATATGCTGATGCCTACCCCTGCTCCGAGGCCAGGCTGGAGCGAATCAAGAGAACAGAGACGCATACACATTCGGAAGCGGGGGGCTTCAAGTTCGCTAAGGACGCCGATGCAGAGACAAAGACCTGGAACTGCTCACCAAAAGGGAAATGGCCAAGACCTTCCCATAGAGCGATCTGGAATGAGACTGTGCCAATTGACAAGAAGTTCAGTAATGGCCTAATGTGGCCATCCGACGTGAACTGTCGCTGTTATCTCACTTACGGATTCGCAAGCTGAGGAATTGGAGGAAAAGGTGAAAGTAATGCTCATCGGATTCCGATTATTCCAAATATGCCAGGTTCCCGGGCCTATCCAGACCGCTCTCAAGGCCTATATGGTCACGCATAGCAATCCAAATCTTCAGTGGTTCTACGAGGACATGGACGCGAGCAGCCATGAACACCAGCAGGCCATGATGGTAGGCCGAGATATCACGATACTCTGTAATTGGAATTATTACTGCGAACATAAAGGTTGGTTGGGGTGATCCGATTCGTTGCTACTATGATGAGGTTCTTGTTATCGATCTGCGGGAGCATCCCGGTTGGATATTTGCCCTATGGCTTGAGGATCGTTTCTGTGAGCTTGCGACTTCTAATCTTGCGCCCTATCCATTAGCGGGGATGGGCTAATTATCAATTGGAGGATAAGATAGGATGATTAAAATTCTAGCTATATTAACCATCGTTGGCCTGGCATCAGGTGCTATGATGTCGGCAGAAAAGCCATCTGACTTGATCACTCAGAATGAGAAGCATGGGATCTTAGTTCTCTCCGGTGCTGATTTTGATAAGATCTTTGGCAGCTCCACAATGCAGTTGCAATCTCTTGGCTTACCTCCCAGAGGATGGGCATCAGATCTTCGCATTGATCAGAAATTCACGCTACAACCACTCATCAACTGGTCTGATCAAGAGCCTGCTCCTATTATTTCTATAGGGTGATTTTATGGTTGAATCTAAAGATATTGTAATTGATTGTCCCGCATGCGAGCGAGAGACCAAGATCACGACCAGGGAGATCAAGCTTGCCGTGCAGCACAAGAAGGATACTGGCGGCCTGATCCTGGTGAGCTGCACTGAATGCTGCAGGGCTCTTGTGCTCCCTGATGACATCCCGGGAGATGGCGCTGCCCTGGATGAATGGTTTGTAGATGCGGTTGAAGATCCGGAAGATTATTGTGCATGTCTTCGGATGTTGGACTCTGACCAAGAGAAAATACCATCTGGATCGTTCGATGATCTGGGAGTAACCAAATATCGCCCAGGTGGTGGAGGCCCTGCTATGAGGAAGCGACCTTACATGTACGCTTATGGGATCGATCCGGCTTGCCATCTGAAGAAGAACCCGAGCATGGGCGGCCAGGTCTTCAAGGTGGGTAAATAATGTGGATTTACTTTGTCATGGATTACTCTATCAGAACTGATTCAGGAGACCTCAAGATCTACGAGGAAGGCTCTAATATCAATTGCCGTGATGAGGAGAAAGCCCTGGATCTGATCAAGAGAGGATACTGCATAGAGTCTCAGGAGGTGCCCGTAAAATGAGTATTGATCTCTCTAAATTTGGAGAAGGGCTTTGGGCTACGATTCTCATAATCCTCATGGCCTGGACTATATTACTCGTTGCCGTCATCCGGGGTGATGTAAATATCATGTCTACAATTGTGACTGGCATTCTTGCATTACTAACCGGAGTGGGCGGCTTCTGGTTCGGATCTCGGGGACAAAGCAAGATTTGAGGATGAATGGCCGAGGGAATTGGAATCGATCCAGCATCTCTCACCACAGAGAGCATACCTTATGTTCTGGGGGTTCTTGCCACCGAAATGCAGCAGAACACTAAGGACCATGCAGAGATGAAAGCTATCCTCAAGGATCATGATGAGTGTCTACAAATCTTCAGGATCTCAAAATGCCAATTCCTTCCCTGGATCTCCCGGAATCGCTATGTCGTGGGCATCATCTTTTTAGGTATCTCCGCGTGGATCTCCTCGCTCGATTGGTTCAATCGATGGGCTCAATGGGCCTTTTTTCCCCCGAGACCGGGGCCATGAGGAATGTGGTTCTGCGATATCCATCGAAAGGAGATTCTTGAATCCGAATTGTGGCGTTGCCGTTGCCGGTTTCCCGATCAAAAATGTGAATGGTTGAAGGAGATAAAAGATAATGGCTTCCATAACTCTAACTAATCTGGGGGAAATCCTGGCAGGAATCAAGCAACGGCAGGAGAGGCTCAACAATATCCCAAAAGTCGCAAAACAGATGGGGGTCCTGGCCGTCAATGAGATCAAGCCGCTGTGCGCTGTTAAGTCGGGCAACTGGCGAGATTCCATCCACGCCGAAGTCCACCCCCAAGGCAGCTTTAAAGTAGAGCTCTGGGTCGGGAGTAAGGGGGCCTTCTCAAAAAACGGGTATAACTATGGAACTCTCCAGGAACGTACAAGGCATCCTATTGAGATCGGCTGGCATCGCAGCCTCCAGGGCATGAAGGATCTTTGGCAAGCCACGATGAGGGGGCAGGCCTCGAGCAGTATCGCAGGATCCCTAGCAGAACACTTTGAGTTTGCATCTATGGCAGGATTCTGATGGCTGACTACTCCCTTTATATTGCCGCTGTTGTCCAGGCCCTGAGCGATGACGCGACCCTAAGCGCTTTGGTGGATTTCCTTGTCCCGGGATTCCAACGTGGCCAAGCCGATAGATACCTCCAGGGCAATCTCCGGGCTTGTGTAGGCGTCCGGACGTTGAACCTAAATAGTCAAGGATTCCCCGGCTGTGCCTATCATGGCCTCTCAGATCATGATCAACTCATCGAATTTGATATTATCCAGATTACAAATAATGATTCCGGGATAGCAGAGATCGCCGATCACATCCAGCAGGTCATGAAGAAGCCTATCTCCAAAACCATCGGCGGGATAACTTATGGCATCGTCACGGTAGGACCTATCCGTTTCATGCCGGTAAATGATCCTTCCTTCCCTAATTGGGTAGAAGTGACAGGGACGGCACGCCTGAGGTATATCGATGAGTAAGGGGTTCAGCAAGTCAACTTATAAGTGCGTCTCCTCCAAAAAAGGGCGCAAGGCAGGAATAGCCGCAGCTCTGCACGCAGGCGGCGGCAAAAAGAGGAAAAAATGATGAAAAGAAAGCCAGTAGCGGTTATAACTCCCGAAGGCGGCCCGGATCTTTTCGAGGAAGAAGAGACCGGCCTCCGGCTGACGGCGAGCAATTTCGCCGAACGGAACGGATACAAGGATGAGAGTGAAGTGCGACGAGCACTAGATCCAAATTCAAATGATCCTAAAATAGCAAAAGGAAAAGGTGGTAAGAAATGACCGATGGTCCGCAGGCCTTAACATCAACGAGACTTGCTCTCGCATTTGAGACGGCTGGAGTCCGAGCTACGGCTCCGACGATCTATATCATCCCTGGTGGGAAGATAACGCCAGTATCGACGAAAACCACTGAGAAAAGACGAGTGGCCGGAAACAGGGATCCGGTCTTTGGCGTCCGGGGAGTAGAGAGCTTCAAGGTAAGCATTCCCATGATGGCGATCATTGAGGACAATGGCCTGGGCAATCTTCTTCTAGCCACCTTTGGTACAGATACGCCCGGCTCTCAGTTGGGTTCCTCGGATGCATATGATCATGTCTTCACGGCCAACGACACGATCAAGAGTTTCACCCTTTGGTGCTGGGATACTCTAGATCCTCAGGATATCCGCATGGTCCTGGTCGACACCATGAAGCTCGAGGTCGACAAGGACAAGAACCAGGTCCTGCTCACCTTTGATTGCATCGGCGCAGACATGGCCAGTTCTTCGACTTTCGGTAGTGCCTCCTATATCACCAGCTCTCAGAAAGCCAACATGATCCCGGCCGCTCAAGCCATCCTGGAGTACGGCCAGCCGCAGAGCAACGTGAGTAAATTCTGGGAGAAGATCACCATCACCAGCAAGGAGGGCCCCAAGTTCGGTGCTAACTCAAAGGCGGCAGTTCCAGCCGGCTCGGCTTCACCGCTCCTGTGCGCGAAAGGCGAGCGGGATACCACGATAGATATCGATTTCGTGGACATTGATGGCATAGAGAGAAAGAGATGGCGCCAGGGCGGCGATACGCTCCCCACCGCATCAGCTCAGATGGATGCTCAGGCGGCCACCAAGTTCCGCCTCCGGCTCTTCGGCTCCCAGACCAAGGCGGCTACATCAGCCATCTGGGGCTATGCCCACCAGGCCAATACCGGAACGGCTACTGTGACCTGGGGTGGGACATATACCGTGGGACTCGCAGACACTCCCGCGCAGTACGAGCTCTATATCTCTACCAACGGGACGCCAGATAAGTTCAAATGGCGTAAGAATGGGGGGGCATGGTCGGCGGAAGTAGAGATCACAGGTGCCGCCCAGACACTCAGCGATGGCGTGACGGTGACCTTCAGCAGCACATCCCTTAGTGCACTTAACGACACATGGTTCGGCTTTTCGCATTACCAGCGCATGATCGAGTTCACCAGCCCGGCCAATGTGATTGATGAGGTGAGCCAGAAAGATAGCACTGACTTCTATAAGAGCACGGCAAAACTATTCTATGAGGGTGGTCCCTCGGACACAAAACCCGGGATGGTTTTGAGGAATACCAAGGTCGCGGCCTACACATAAAGTCCTCTGATATTTTTATTCACGAGGCTATTAGAATCGATTTAAGACATGATTTCGGCGTGGGCTAGGTAAAGCTAACCGACGGGCCGAATCCTGGCGGTCTTGCCCGCGCCGGCAAATCCAGGCATGTTTTCAGGAGACATAGAACGAGATGAAAGATAAATCTGATGCAGTAATAGATCCAGATGAGAACGTGCAGGCCCTGGCTGAAGCCATGGGACGCCCCGTTGAGGAGGAGGTAACCATCCTTGAACTGCTGAATCATGCCAGGATCAAGGTGCGATATCTCCCGCAGAGCATTGCCTCTTCCTTGGAGTTCGACGATGGCTCCCCACTCACGCCCCCGGGAACTCGCCGGCCCAAGTTCAACTATCGAAGGTGGGCTAAAGAGGTTCTACCAAAGATGAATGGCCTGGCACTCAAGAATATCCAGATAGTGGATGACTTCGATCAATCAGCCTCTCTCGGCCCGCGTGATGTGAAGCTCTCCCTGATCTCCCCCGGGGAGTTCCGGAGGCTGCAGGATCTATGCTTTCCCGGAGCCGTTGAAAATCCCGAAGATAGCGAACAGTCGGATAATGCAACTGATAGGCCGCACCGCAAAGGCTTACGGAGCGGGAAGCCCGCTGATGCTGGCGCTTGATTATGGCCTCCTGGATCAAAAATATTTCCAATCCCTGACACCGACTGAAAAGATTTTCATAGATCACCATATCCTCAACCGCCTCATCGAGGCCGAGAATGAGGCTCAAAAGAAGTCTCTGGAGAAGGCCAAAGATCGCAGGCAACACCCGGGAATGGAGCGGTACGAATCTGAAGATGACTTCTGGGATGAAATCGAGGATGCTAAGGAAGAAGTTCTAAGAGGTTATGAATGAGTGATACAGATCTGGCCTTCCGGGCAACTTTAGACGGCAGTGGATTTGCATCTGGAATGCAGTCCATTAATGGCCAGCTCTCAGATATGGGTATAAGAACCAATTCGGCTACAGCCAGCCTCGGCCCTCTTGGCACTCTAATGGGCAGCATGGCTACCCCGATGACGGCTGTGGCTCTGGGTGCTACTGCTGTAGGTGCAGCCCTAGCTTCATCCGTGGGGGTGGCCGCAGGTTTCCAGCAAAGTATGGCAAATGTCAATTCCGTGTTGGGTGGTGGCCAGGAGCAATTTGAGCAATTGAGTGCAGTTGCCCGAGAAGCGGGCGCTTCAACCATCTTTTCCGCATCCCAGGCGGCGGATGCTCTTTATTTCATGGCCAGCGCAGGCATGAATGCGGGCCAGGCATCTGCCGCCCTAAAAGATACTCTGAACCTAGCGGCTGCTGGAAATCTTGACTTGGCGCAGGCATCTGAAATCGTCACAGGAACCCTTGCACAGTTTAGCCTGAGAGCGGAAGACGCTGGAAGAGTCGCTAATGTGCTGGCCGCGGGCGCATCAGCAACAAACTCAGATGTTGCACAGCTTGGGCAAGCTATGCAGAATGCTGGCCCGATGGCAGCTAACCTGGGGATGAGCATAGAGCAGACTACCGCAGCACTCGGTATTTTCGCAAATTCTAATATTAAAGGAGCGGAGGCTGGAACGGCACTCAAAAGCATGCTCGGCTCGATGCTCACAGCAACAAAAGAAGGCGCGGGCGCACTCGCTGAGATGGGACTAACCTATGATGACATTAATCCCTCGATGCATTCTTATGGCGAGATTATGTCAACTCTTAACGAAAAGCATATGACTGCATCCCAATCGGTTAAGATTTTCGGCAAGGAGATGGCCAGTAATGCTCTTGTTGCAGTGAAGGGAGCGAGCGACTACGATACACTCACCCAAAAAATAACCGGTACTGATAAAGCGGCAGAGATGGCGGCCATCCAGACCAACACCATGCAGGGCTCAATGAAGGAGCTGAGTTCTGCCGTGGAAGAGGCTCAGATCGCGCTTGGAAATACGTTGATTCCAGGACTCACGGCATTCATAGATACCGTCACCTGGGCAATAACAGCATCAACCAATTTTGGCAAATCTCTCTTAAGCTGGGGCGAATCGGCGGATAAGGCTCTGCTCGGCTGGAGTGGATGGCTCAATAGCATGGGGTTTGGAGGCGCTGAAGAAGAAGCCGAAAAAGCAGCCTATATGATCAGCGATACCTATGTAGAGTCCACCGCAGAAGGAATCAAAGCCGCAAAAGAGATAACAGCAGATGCGATAGTCGAGAACCTAGGCGGTGCAGATGCCCAGAAAGCAGCAACCAAAGCAGGAGAAACCACTGCCGAAACTTTCGCTAAATCTCAGGCAGCTTGGATAAAAGAATCTGGATGGATGGCCGAACAAGGTGCAACTCGGCAGCCCATCTACAGCACAGAGGAAGGCAAGGAGAAAGAAGTTGTCGGATATACGCCCTGGTCTTATACAGGATATACCACCCCAACGCCTGCAGAAGCTTGGAAACCCACAACCCCCCTCCCAGTATCTTTAGAAGCGGGATGGGATAAGGGTGAAATAATACGTCTAATTACTCAGCGCGCGGGTGCTTTGTCAGAATATATAGATAGTGAGGGTAATAAGCGTTTTATAGAAGCGAAAGCTTCGGAATATATCGATTATGCAGGCAATACTTTCAAAGATGTCCAACAGCAGCTAGCGAACAAATATAATTACACAGAACAAGAAGCAGCGGCCCTTATCTGGAGCTACAAGGGAGATACCAGTCTTTGGCAAGCTTTGATGCAAAGAGATGCCCTGGGATTCGAGGATTTCAAGGCTCAATATGCGGATATTGAGAGTCAATCCAAAGAGATTCTTGCGGGAAGAACTGAAAGGATAGTCGGCGAAGAGACGGCCGCTCACCGCCAGGAGCAACTCGATGCCTGGCTGAAATCGCTCCCGCTCGATATGCAACGGGTCAGCATAGCAGCCAAGAACTTAATGTTCGATGTCCAGCAATCGATGACCGCCATTGCGCCTCCTGGGGGTAAGATCAATCCTGAACCCTGGACAGTGGTATTCGATGCACTTTCCCAAGATGTTATAAAAGATACCGATTGGCCTAGAATCGATGACGCTTTAGAGATCATGGCTAAATCCGGAGCTGATCCGGCTCTTGTGAATCAAGCCCGGGATTATCTCAAATCAAAATTAGAGGAAATCACTGATATCGATATCCAAACCAGATTCAAACTGAACTGGGAGGAGTTCTGGCTCAAAAATAAGGATGCGGCTCTTAAAGGCCTTACCGATTCACAAATGTTTGACATATTCAACATGGAAGGTCTAGTCAAAAATATGGGTCCCGGGGTCCAACATGCTTGGGATATAATCTGGCAGGGCCTGGAATCTCCCTCTAAAGAGATGGAACCTCTTGTCACTGATGCCATAAAAAGCATGATCGGAGTAATTCCAAATTTCACTCCGGAGATGGCCCAGGCTCTCATAACTCTATTTGTTGGCGGAATAAAGGAAGCTGCCCCCACAATCAAGACAGCACTTCTTGGCGAACTCCAAGGAGTTATTCTCCCAAGCCTTGCAGAACTTCTTGCAGATCCTGCCAAATTACAGGCAGCAATCGGTGATGAGGCTCTATGGCGACAGAATGTCTTTTTGCCCGGGCTCAAATCCGATATGGACCAGATGATCTCTCTCTATGAGACGGGCTATGCTCAGAACCAGAAAGTAGCGACGGATTACCTAACTGGATTGAAAGGCATTTTTGAGGATCATCGTACCTGGTTTTCTGGTTGGCAGGCCGACCTCCTCAATATGTATTCTCAGAATCAAATATCTGCCGAAAATATGTTTTGGGTCTGGGACCAGATGGAGAGCAAGAGCACCAAGGCAGTCGATAGTTTGAATAATCAGGCGGTGGGCTACAACCAGCTCCAGAAGGCTATGGAGGACTGTTCGGAATGTGCTATTTCAGACTTTGGCGAGTGGCAGGAAGCCCAGGATAACCTCTTCATGGGGAGCTATATCGGGGAAGGTGGGGATAGCTATCTGGCCTGGTATACCCAGCAGGCAGAGGCCATAGCCGAGACTCAGCGAACCATGCAGGCCATAGGCGGCGTGGCGGTGGGTAAGGATTACACGACATCTCAATTATTATCTTACCAATTAGATATAGACACCAGTCCGGCTGAATCCAAACTTGAGATTATTCAGACTAATATTAAAATGAGCGATATCAAAATGCCTGTCGATCTCGCTACTGAGACAGCAGAAGCCAGCAAAGCAACTTTGCAAACGTCAATAGAAACCACCAAGCCTATAATGGAAGTGCAACTGGAGACCAGCGCGGCCTATGCTGCGGCCAATGCTCTCTATTCTGCTATATCGAGTATGGTCCCAGTGGTTTACGTTGATGTTATCCCGCTCATTTCTGCAGCCGATATAGCGGCCATGATCAGTGCCGAGCTGGGAGGAGCGGTGGCCTAGATGCTCCATCCATTCGATACCCATTTCTGGCTCGCCAAACTCACCGATGGCCAGTGGATCAGCGCGGAAGATTACAGCAGCGCAGATCCGATCTTTGCCCGGGCAGTCAAAGTAAGGATAGAGCCGCTATCAATGGCATCTATCCAAGCCATCCTCGAGGCTGAAATCCCCCCGGGCTACACAACATTTCTGAGGACAGACATCCATCGAGATTTAGCTGATTTAGAGAATATCGCTAAGTTAGGCTATATCATGGCCCTGGAACGAGGCCTTTTCCCTGATCGTGGTACTTTGAACCTATCTGAATTGCCCCTAGAGGATGGCTTTAGAGCTGAATTGTGTTGTTGGAATGGGGATGTAGCTTTTGATTCATCCTCTAATTTCAGATATGAGATTAACAATGTTGCAGGAATAGACATATACAAGTTTATAATGAAGTAAGAGGTAAATCAAATGGCAGTTGTAACCAAGGAGTATAATGGTGCGGGTCCCACCGCAACCACAATAACCCATCTAAAGCATAGATCTGACGATAAATATGATAATGATGCCACAAACCCAGTCCCGAAGCCAACCGTTACCGGCTATGGATGGTGGAAAACAGTTGGACTTTATGCGGATGCTGGCGCAGATATCTATTCAGATATCAAGATCTATGGCGGAGGAGATCCGGCCTGGACAGGAGCAACCCTCTATATAGGGGATGAAACATCAGATACCTATCAGCAGGCCACCGGGACAATTGATGGATCTGGTGATGAGATCGTAGCAAACCACAGCCAAGTTACCGCTAAAACAAGCTTCTTCGCCACCTATACAAACGTAAATATGAAAGCAGTGGGCTTGAATGGTGGTGGTGCAAGCCTGGGACCCTTAGGAGCACCGCAGCGGGTGTCAAAATATGTGTTCTTCCAGATGACCGTCACCTCTTCAGTAGTAGCGGGCAGCCTATCCAATGGGACGATCTACTGGAGATATAGTATCACTAGTTAGTAACTCATCCATAGGACCTTAAAATGATAATAGGCTCCTCCCGGGTCGGGATAGGTAGAATTGGGATAAGGGAAGCTGGGACTACATTATCACTTACGACCAATGCGAGTATTATCGAAAGGCTTCTTACAGGCCTGACGACAAATGCCTCTGTGGTTGATATCTACACAACAGACTTTCTAACCAGCGCCGAGATCCTGGATTGGTATCAGAGGACATTCACCACTAATGCTAGCATTATCGCAGCAATGACTCTAGGCCTCCCCACCAACGCGAATATAGCGGAGCTCATAGCACTGGGCCTTCCTACAAATGCTTATATAATTCAGACTGAATCAATATCCTTCACGACCAACTCCTCTATCCAGGCTCCTGCCCTATTATCCTTCACAACCAATGCCACCATATCCGGGCCAGTGGACTTATTATTCCGCACCAATGCCTATATCGCATTGCAAACACTGCTCGGATTTCTGACTAATGCGTATATTTCGGAAACAGAGGACCTTGATTTTTCAACAAATGCCCAGATAGGGGAATTTCACGGTGTTGATTTCACCACTAACGCTAACATTTTAGACAATAGATACTGGGCACTTGGGCCGGAAGGTCAGGAAATTAATCTCTCTGGTAAAGTATATGATCCAGAAGCTAGCGGTTTTGGTATCCGCACCAGCCGACAGAGGGTTCCTGAATGGCGGCGCGTAAATCTCCTCGATGAGGGGCTTGAGGGTGGAGAGTGGTCCCTCACCATCGCATTCCGTAATGATTCAGAGCGCCATATATTCCAAACGCTGGTCAATAATGATTCTAAAGATCTAATCTTCTACCATGGCCGCTCAGATAGATATCATCGAGTAAAACGGATCTCAGTAGAACCACCAGGTGAGGATGAGTTATGGAAGGGAATGACGGTCTTG
>Ga0315283_10003371_pt1 | contig 13598 bp, 14 predicted proteins | sample YL17G09_0_MG_FD_204541 | JGI IMG/M metagenome (GOLD analysis project Ga0315283, IMG submission 204541) | Sediment microbial communities from Yellowstone Lake, YNP, Wyoming, USA - YL17G09_0 | ecosystem: Environmental > Aquatic > Freshwater > Lake > Sediment | place: USA: Wyoming | collected... | reverse complement strand
CGGTGGTGCTCGTCTCTTCCCAGCGGGGGATATAAGAGCGAAGTGTGCGTGCGCCTGCGAGCGGGCGAGGGCGGAGGACGCGTACGCGGGGCCCCTCTGCGGTCTTCCCGGGGCGGGAGAGGGCAACTGAGGTGTATTTTCTTTCTCAATTCTCTCTCCACACTGAACAAGTATGGCCCTCCGCCTCGTCACCTCCCTCGCCCTCCTGTCCTCCATCCGCCCGGCCGCCTCGCCCCGCCTCGCCCCGACGACCGGCGCCTCGCCCCAGCCATCCCTGCAGCCCCGCCGCCACAGTTTCCAGCAGCACCGCGCGTTTTCGTCTTCCTCCGGCGTCGGAATGGCTTCTCTCTCGTACCCGCGCCCCACGGTCATCGAGCCCAAGGCGGGGGGCAAGCCGACGGCGGCTGTGTTCATCATGCACGGGCTCGGAGATACGGCGGTGAGTTGAGAGTTAAGAAATTGAATTGAGAGGGGAAGGGAAGACGCGCGTTTCATTTTTTCAACCTCGACCCCATTCTCATTTTCACCAGGCCGGATGGGAGGACGTCGCCTACCAGCTCCGGTCCGCCCTACCCTACGCCCGCTTCATCCTGCCGACCGCGCCGACGCGGCCTATCTCCCTTAACGCCGGCTACGCCATGCCTGGGTGGTACGACATTCACTCCCTGGACTCCCTGCAGGGCCGCGAGGACGGGCCAGGCGTCGCGGCGTCCGCGGCCTACATCAACGGCCTGCTGGAGAAGACGATGGCCGAGGTCGGCATTGCGCCCGATCGGGTCGTCATGGCTGGCTTCTCCCAGGGCGGGGCGATGGCCCTGGCGATGTTAGGGAAAGTGCCTGGAAAGGTAAGGCGCGAAAGAGAGAGGGGAGCGAGGGGAGCGCGGGTCACCCATGGTTTTGTTTGTTCAACCTTCCCTCCCATTCTCTCACACCTTTCTCAGCTCGCGGGCGTCATCTCCATGTCCGGCTACCTGCCCATGACCACCAACCCCTCCGCCCCGCCCCTTACCACCCCCGCCAACGCCGCCACGCCCGTCCTGTTTTGCCACGGCGACGCGGACCAGGTCGTGAAGTACGGCTTTGGCGTCGCGTCGGCGGACGCGCTCAAGGCCGCGGGCGTGCCGGTCGCGTTCAAGACGTACGGTGGCATGGGCCACAGTGCCTGCCCTGCGGAGTTGAGTGATGTGGCCGCCTTCTTGAGCGAGCGCTTGCCGCCGGTGTGACGCAACAGAGAGAGAGGGGTCGTGACTGTGTTCGTGTGTGAAAAACCGTTCTACACTCTCTTCATCATTGTTCAAGCCTGGTGCGGCCGCGCCCCGCCCTCCTCGCCCGGCCATCCGGGTAGGAGGGAGGCCACCAGGCCGATGACCAGGGCCCGGATCTCTTCGAGCACGCCCCGGCGCGGGGGTGGAGGAGGAGGGGGCGGAGGGGGAGGGGCAGCAGCTGCGGCGGCGGCGCCAGCAACAGCAGCAGGTGCGTCGCCCTCACCCTCCGCTTGCGCGGCCGGAGCACCAGCACCGGCACCACCACCACCACCAGCAGGAGCACCGCCACCGCCCGCCCCTGCAGGCGGCGGCGGCGGCGCCAGGTAGCGGGCGGCCGCCTCCCGGACGGCCGGGTGGCGGGCGGCCAGCAGCAGGGCCCCGCCCGCGGCCAGGCCGGCCAGGCGGCGAGCGGGCACGTGCTGCCACAGGACGATGGCCACCAGGGCTACCTGGACGGCGGCCCGGGCCTCCAGATTCCAGCGGAACCCACCACCACCACCGGGCGCGGCAGCAGGCGCGGCGCCGGGGCGTAGCGGGGCGCCTGCCGGCCCGCGCGCGGGTGGGGCGCCAGCACCGGCCGCGCCCACGCCCACGCCCGCACCCACCCCGCCTCCCGCTCGCAGCGCCCGCATGCGGGCGGCCACATCCGCGAGGGGCCCGCCCTCCCGGCCCAGGGCCGCGAGGACGCCCGCCCGCCACGCGGCGGCCGGGTCCAAAAGCCCGGCAGCGCCGCCACCGCCAGGCGGCCCGACCGAGGCGATGGCGGGGACGCCCGCGGCCGCCAGGGCCGCGGCCGCCGCGGCGTCGGACGCGATGGGCACCAGCATGATGGGAAGGTAGCCAATGATGGAGGAGGCGGGTGAGGAGGCCGCGGCGGCGGCGGTGGCTGGGGTGAGCGGCGGGGGAGGGGGGGCGGGGGGGGGGGGGGGGGGCGGCGCCGGGGTGGTGGTGCTCGCGCTCGCACCAGCACCGCCACCAGCAGCAGCAGGCACGGGCTCAGCATCCGGGCCGGGCGCCGCCGCCGCCGCCGCCGCCGCCTCGGCCGGAGCAGCAGCAGCACCCGTCGTCGCAGCCGAGGCAGTGGACTGCGAGGGAGCAGACGGCCCCGCCGCGGCGGCGGCGCCGGCCGGGCCGTTGAAGGCAAAGGCAGGCGGGGGCGAGGGTGGTGGTGGAGCTGCTGCTGCGGGCGCCTTGATGACCAGGTGCAGGGCGTGCGGGCCGGGCTCGGCGGCCTGACGAGGAAACGGGAAAAGGGTGTAAGGATGGAGAGAGACGGTTGAGAAGGGGAACAAAAAAAAGAAAAAGCAACGCGCCAGCCTCACCCCCCAAAATCTCGGCACTCACCATTGATCCTAGGACGTCCACCAGGCGCAGGGTATCGTCCCTCAGGACCCGGCCCGCGTAGATGAGCTGTAAGGAGATAGGGCAAGCGGGAGAGAGGGAGCGTGAGAAAGCGCGCTCCATCCGATTCGCGCGCGTCTCTCTTTCCGTCGCGCGCAGAGGGCGCCCATGCCTCAACACACCCCTCACGCGCACCGTCTGGCTAGCCAGCGGAGGCGCCCCTTCATACTGGGCCGCCAGGGCGGCTTTGACGTCGCCCACGCTCGCGCTGGCCGGCACGGACAGGACGTCGGCGACCGCGCCGGGGCGGGCCGGGTTGCGGACCGCAAAGTGGAGGGTGGGAGAAGGGAGTGGAGACGGGTCGGCCATTGGTGAGTGTGTGGAGTGGGGGTGGGGGGGGCAATGGTGTGTGTGTGTGGACGCTATAAAAACCGGCGCGACGCACGCGGTGAGGGGAGAGACGCGGGGGCGGGTTGAGAGAGTGCAGGCAGGCAGCAGTTTTCCGCAACCTTCTCCATCCATTTTCTCTCTCTCGCGTGCGCTCTCTCTCGTTTTCACGACGCTAGGCAAAAGAATTACACAAGGCAGGACTCTCTCTTTCTCTCTCTCTCGAGTAATGCAGAGAGAGAGCAAAGGCAGACACAACCAACATCACGGAACCGGCGGCGTGATCGTGCCCGCCGGGTTGCCGGCCTGTTTGTTTGAGGGAATGGAAAAAAAGGTGTGAGGACAGAGAGATGGAAAGGCACGCATGCCCACGCTCGCGCCCACGCGCCCCGCCCTGCTCGCTCCTCATAACTTACAAAATTCACAAACGTCAGCTGGTTCGTGTCAATCTGCCCCGACGCGCGCAGGGCGAAGGTGGCCGGGTTGTTGAAGTCGTAGCGGGCCGCGCCCGATGGGCCGGTCGGGGTGGGGAGCGTCGGCAGCGCGATGGGCCGCGCGTTGCCGCCCCACCACAGCAGGAACTGACCCAGGGGCCCACCGTTCGGGTTGGCAATGAAGGCGAACGGGTTGTTCTGGACCAGCTGGGCGGGCGTGCCGGGCGCGAACTGGGGCAGGATGCGGGCGATCAGCGTGTTGAAGGGCAGGGAGCCCGTCGCAGGGGAGGAGTACAGGCCCGGAATGTTGGAGTTGATGGACCCGGGCGGCAGGCGGGCGCCGATGGGGGGGAGGACGAAGGTGGACAGGCCGCCCGTAAAGGCCTGCTTCAGGGTGCGGGCGGCCGAGGCTGTGAAAAAAGTGGGGCAAGAGTGGATGAGAGGGTCGGGGTAGGCTAGCCTGGCGCATGTCGGGTCGGCAGGGAAGCCTCTCTCACCGGCGGCACGTTGCCCCGTCTCTCTCCCACCCTCCAAACCACACTGGCATGATGCTCCGTCTCTCCACACACACACCTTGGCCCGCGAAAAGCAGCACCAGGAGAAAGGCCAGCACGCCCGGCGCCGGCCCTGCCGGCCAGCGCCCGGCCGCGTGCGGCGGCAGCGGCGCGCTCATTTTCCTGCCGGAGCAAGGGGGCCGATGGAGGGGCGGGCCGTGCTTTGGCTTGGCAGCGACACGCATGCAAGGTAAAGGAGAGACTGTCTAATGTCGTCCCGGACCGGAAAAGGTGGGAGGAGGCGGGGCGTGCGTGGAAATCGCGCTTCACGAAAGTGCGCGAAGCTGTGACAGAAACAGCCCTGACGTTAACCTCGCCGCAGTGTGCGGTGACATGTGCAGTGTGCGTCACACAACAAACGCCTTCTCTCTCTTCTTTCACACACGCGGCCAGCAAGCGCCCTACGCCTCACTCTCTTTATCTCTCTCTGGACGATGCAGGCTCCTCCCAGGGACAAATCTCAAAAAAATCATTCTGTCTCATCATTTTTTCTCTCTCCCCCTCATCTCAATCTCATTTTCCACAAACGGAGGACTCTCCCTCCGCGCCCCCGTGGCAGGTGGCTGTCAACAACTCCATCGTGTATCTAGTCATCATCCACGAACTCGCGGCGGTCCGTCCACCGGGGCTGGCGGAAAGCCTTGATCTCCTCCTCCGTCATGTAGGCGCCCGTCTCCTCAAAGGTCTTGCGGTTGAGCGCGCGCAGCTCATCCAGGCGGGCTGTGAGAGGGGCGGGGAAAGGGAGGGAGAGGGGGTGCGTGTGAGGACGGGGGGCGTCGTCCGTGCGAGGGCACCCGCATACGCACACGCACAACACGCGCGCGTTCTCTGGCCCCCTCTCTCGCTCGCTCGCTCGGGCTCCCTTTGCGCGTTCCACACACACCTTCATCCTTCTCATCCCGGGAGATGTAGAAGAGCGGGGCGCCAATGCCGACCAGCAGGCCCAGCACCGCGCCCGCCGCGCCCGTCAGGGTGTCCGGGTCGGACCAGTCCAGGTCCAGGGCCTTGGGCGGGGAGGGGAAAGGGATGCGCCGGCGGGTGGTGGACCGGGTGGCGGGCAGGGCGGGGCGGGCCTGTGTGTGAGCGGAGGAGAGGGGAGAGGAGGTTGAGAGGGGGCAGGCCGGGGCGGAGACACAGCGGCACGCCCAGGCGAGCGAGCGGCGAGCGAGCGTTTTCGGTGCTCACGGAAGGCAAGCGCTGCCGCGTTTCACGTCGTATTTTGACACCAGCGCACGCCTGTTTGTCATGCTACACAATGTACGTGCGTGCGTGGGCGGGGACGGAGGGTGTAGGCGTGTGGCGGGCGCGCACCTGCCGAGAGAGGGGGGGGGCAGCGCCCGCCGCGAATCAAGTCTTGTGTGGTTGATCGGGCTCTCTCCTCTCGCCGACACGCGCACTCGTGCGAAAGCTGCCGTGACCGCGCGTGGCTGGTGCTATAATGTCGCACTCACCATGGGCCGGGCGGATAGGGCGGAGAGCATGGTGTTGATGTATATTTCGGCGCGTGAAAAAAAAACAGAAGTGACAAAAACTTTGGCGAAAATCGGTGTTTGTTTCTCAACACCACCACCAGCGCTGGGGCGCCGCGCCCTTCTCCCGTGTAGGTCGCAAGGCGCCGCTCCTTGTACAAAAGCGCTCTCTCTCGTTCGCTCTGTCTTTCTCTCTCTCTCTCTCTCAGATAGTAATGAGTGCGCAAGCGAAAGAAGAGTGCGCAAGCGGGGCAGTGGAATGATGGGAATGCAGTTAATATATGGGGTTGAAAAAGGGGGGTGGCTTCACGACGCCCGTCCGCGCGGTGCGCACCGGAGGGGCGTGCTCAAAGGAGCACGCACTCCGTCTGCGCGTACGCCGCGGTCCGGTGTCTCTCTAATAAAATAATATAAATGCGACGAGTGGTCCGACCCCCCGTCAACGGAGAGGCGTTCGCACGGAAAAAAGGGGGGGGGGGGGGGGGGGGCGAAGGGGGCAGGAAAAAAAAACTCATTCTTTAGAGGTCCCACGGCAGCAGCACACCCTCAGAGGGCGGACCGGCCACCTCCTTGCGCCGGGTCCCGGGCGCCGGCCCCGGGCGCATCCATTCCGAGTCCGAACTGTTGCAGCCCCAGTCAGACCCGCCAGGGAACGCCGAGGCGCCCGCCGCGTTGGGCAGGCGGGCCAGGGCGGGTTGGTCGGGCGGGGCCGGCCCTCCGCCCGCCTGGTCACCACCGTAGCACAGCCCTTGCAGCTCATCGGGCGACTCCGCAAAGGGGGAGGCCGCATGGGTAGCAAAGGGTGAGGTCGTCTGGAGGCGGGCCAGGCTGCCCGCCCCCGGCACCCCCCGCGCCTTTTCTCTCCAGGAGAGCGGGAGCGCCGGCGGCGGCTCCGATGAATATGAAGGGTGAGGAGGGGGCGGGTCAGCCGTGGCCGCTGCCAGCCAGGTGGCGATGCGGTCGTGCGGGGCGAGGAGGGCGGAGGCGGCCTGGACACAAAGGGGGTGAGAGAAATGAGAGGGTCGGAAAAAAAAAAAAAAAAGCGGGCCGCCTCCCGCAGCTGCTGCATCGCTTGAAAAATTCTCTCTCTTGCCTTTCCCGCCATTGGCGAGCTCGCGCTACCCACGGACGCCGCCCGGGATGTGTCGATGGCTGCTTTCATGTAAGATCAGGGTTGACCAGGGCTCAGTCACGATTGGCGGCGGGCGCCACCCAGAAGGAGGCGCGCACGTCGAGAAAGGAAGAAGTGGGGCATCCTCGTCGTCGGCCGACGAGGCCGCCCTTAAATTGCCCTCTCAGAACTCTTTTCACCTCTCTCCCCTTCTCGCACCGCCCTTGTGTTGTGAGGGCTCAGCCGTCGCCCGCCAATGTGCCCAGCCTGGACCCCCCGCGATGAGGCCCACATGGAGCTCGCGCTGGGCGAGGTATGTGAGAGGGTGAGAGATGAGAGATGATGGGAGAGAGAGCCGCCGTCGCGCTCCCTCCCAACCAATCAACCTCCACACCCTCTCCACGCGTTCACGTTTTACCTGCACACAGGCCCGCGCCGCCCTCCTCCGCCAGGAAGTCCCCGTCGGCTGTGTCCTGGTGGACGAGGGGACGGGCGAGGTGCTCGCGACGGGTAGTAACCGGACGAACGAGACCCGGAACGTGAGATTTTGAATGGAGAGAGCAGACGCTGTCTGTAGAGACAGAGACAGGAGGCAGACCAAAAAAAACTCACCCATTCTTCTCTCACCAGGCCACCCGCCACGCGGAACTGGTCGCCTTCAACGCCCTGCGCGACGCGGACGAGGCCGCCGGCCGACCCCCGCGCTCTTCCTTGCAGGGCGTCACCGTCGTCGTCACCTGCGAGCCGTGCCTGATGTGCGCGGCCGCCCTGAGCCTGCTCGGCCCCGCCCGCGTCGTCTTCGGCTGCGCCAACGACCGGTTTGGCGGGTGCGGGTCCGTGGCGGCCATGCATGCCGCCGGGGAGGCGGCCGCGGTGGCGTGCGGCGGCCGAGGGGGTGAGAGCGGCGGCGGCGGCGGCGGCGGCGGCGGCGGTTGCGGCGGCGGCGCCCAACCCACCACCAGGCGGGGCTTCCCAGCCACGCCAGGCCTGCGGTCCGCGGACGCGGTCGCTCTCCTGCAAGCCTTCTACGAGTCGGGCAACCCGGCGGCGCCCGTGCCGCGGCGGGTGGTGGTGCCCGTGGTGGTGCCGGAGAGGATAGAGCAGTTGGAGTGATGTCGATTTCCGCGACGCGAAATATTGTGGCGGTCCGCGACGTGTCCGCGATGTAGAAATGAGAACGACGAGGGAAAGCCTTTTTCCACAAGCCGCTCTCTCTCTTCGTCTCGCGCCTCGTCTCTCTCTCAAATGCCGGCCCCAGACCGGGCCCCCAGCTCCGCTAGCTGGGCCGCAACCTCACCGCCCGGCACCAGGTCGGTCGCCCCGTACACCACCCGCTTCCCCGCCCGCGCCGCCCACCGCGCTAGCCCGGCCCGCTCGCCGTAGCTCCCGCCGCCGACGATGAAGACGAGCGCGTCCCGGGCGGGCGGGGCGGGGGGTGGGGACGTGCCGGCCGGAGCGGCCGGGTCAAAGGTGGCGAAGGAGGCGACGGCGGCCGCGCCGGCGGGCGTGGCGCCGGCGGGGTTGCCGCCAGCGCCCCCGCCCCCCGGGGCGGCCGCACCGCCGCTCCCAGCGCACAGCGCTTCCACCGCGACCGTCACCGCGCCCGCCCGCTCCCCGGACGAGAGCAGCAAGGACCGCACGCCCCGGGTGAGCTGGGACAGGCCCGCGCCCAGGGCCCGGTCCGCCCAGGAGAGGAGGGGCTCGCCCGTGGTGGCCGACGGCGGCGGCGCGGCAGCAGCGGCGGCGGCCGTCCCCCCACCACCCACCCCCGCGTTGAGGCGGCGCAGGCGGCGGGCGTACCCCATGGCCGCCGCCGCCGCGGCCGGGTCGTGCGGGGCGGCGCCGGCGGGCAGGGGCAGGGCGCCGGGCCCCCCATACGCGGCGTCCAGGGCCCCCAACACCCGGCGGGCGTCGGCGTCGGAGGGCGGGGTCGGGGCGGAGAGGGCCCAGGCCAGGGCGAGGCGGAGGCCGTCGACTGGCGCGCCTTTCCCGGCACCCACCGCGCGCTCCACGACCGCCACGCCGGGGTCGGCAGCGGCGGCGGAGCCGGGCGCGCCGCCGGCCGGCGGTCCGCCGCCGGCCGCGCCCCCACCACCCACGCCCCCACCACCCACGCCCGTGGCCAGTTCCTCGGCCGCAGCGTGGAAGGCGTCCAGGCCGCGCGCCTGGATCGCGCGCAGCAGGTGGGTCGCCAGGTTGGTGTGCCGGTCCAGCACCGCCTTGCGGGCGGCCAGCTCTGGCAGGGTCGCCACAGCGGCGGCCAAGCCTGCGGTGTCCGCGGTGGCGGGCTGCAGGGCGGCAGGCACGGCGCCCGCCCCGCCCCCGCCCCCCCCCGCCGCCCGCCGGTTGACCTCATCCACGGCCGCCTTGTACTTCTTCAACTCCGCGTCCACGGCCGCCGCGACGTCGGGGAAGGGCGCCCCGCCGTGCGCCTCCCAGAACCAGTCGCCCGGGCCAACCTCAAAGGTCTTGGCGCCGGGGGTGGGCGGGCCGGCCCCGGGAGGCGGGGGCGCGGGCCCCGCGCCCGCCCCTGGGAGGGGTACCTCTGGCAGGCTCACCCGGTTGAGGCGGGCGCCCAGCGCGTCCGCGACCAGGGGCTGATAGGCCCAGGGCTGGGCGAGGGCGGGGCCCAGGTCGGCCGCCCGGTCAAAGAGGGCGAGGACGGGGCGGGGCGGCGGGCCCAGGCCGGGAGGGCCGAGGCCGGCGGACGAGGACGCGGACGCCGCGCCCGGGCGGCCCGCGGCCCGGGCGTGCTCGCGCAGGCGGTCGGCCAGGGCCGCGCCCACCGCGGCGGCTGCCCCGCCCGCGGGCGCCCGGATGACGGGCAGGAGCCCGCCCAGCGTCACGCACACCGCAAACAGGCCCTCCACCGTCGCCGCCACGACGGCCTGGGCGGCCGCCCCGCCGTCCGCGTCCGAGGGCGCGTGCAGGTCCACAAACGCGCGGCGCAGGCCCAGGGTAAAAAGGCCCGGCTCCAGGGCCTGGAAGCCCAGGCGGGCGTCGCACACGCTGGCGATGCGGGCGGGCACGGCCGGGCCGGCCGCCACGAGGGCCGCCGCCAGGTCGTCCAGCAGGCGCGCGGGCGAGGACCCGCACCAGTTGAGGTGGGTCGACGCGTACAGGCCCGCGCCCGCGTCGGCCGCGACAGCAGCCGCCGCGCCGGCCGTCGGCGCCACGAAGTAGATGGCCGCCGCGTCGGGGACGGCCTCTCGCCGGGCGGCCAGCTGCAGGTGGAGCGTCACCCCGTGCCGCCGCAGGTCCGCCACCCGAAGCAGCGGGGCGATGACGTCCTTGGTGGTCGCGTCCAGGATGAGGACCTGTTTTTTGGGTGGGGGGTGGGGGGGGGGGAGAGAGTTGTGAAGATTGGAGGCTCCATTCACGGAGGGGCGCTCGCTCTGTCACTCCAATCACGCCAGGCCACAGAGCCTAGACTCACTCACCCTGGGACCGTGTCTCAGGGAGGAGCAGGCGGGAACACGGGCGCGGTCCGGTCCTCTCGAGCAGTGGCGCGCTCGTTTTTTCTTTTTCCGCTCTCCGCCCTCTCTCACTTACCTTGTACGGCGCGGCTTCGTCCCCACCGCCCCGCCCACCGTCGGCGCCAGCAGCTGAACCGGCCGTCCAGGAGGCCGGGTGGAGCATGCGGATTATGGCATCTGAAAAAAGGGGGTGTGGATGGAGGAGTGCTTGAGCGCGCGTTGAATGCGTCAATGGTCGCGCCTCGCCTCGCTCGCTCGCTCCCTTTCTCTCCACTCACCGGTCTGGCGGGCGCGGATGTCGAGGGGTGGGGGAGTGGCCATGGTTTTTGAGTGGTGTACGACGTGGTGAAGTGCGCTTGCCGGGTCACCTATGTGCAGTCTGCCGTGAAAAGCTTGGCGCGTCTGCAGTTCCTCACTTTTGCTTCCCTTCCCTTGTCTTTTCCTCTCCCCGTCCGCCGCGACTTTCCTCTACACCATGGGGTGCGTTTTCTTTTTTGGCAGCAGCAGGGCAGGGCTCAGAGGGTCACACCACCGCGCATCCCCCCTGCGCAGCCCGCCAAGGCGGCGACCAGGGCGCGCGCGAGCCGGGGGGTCTCCCCCTCAATCGGCCGCCCATAGACGGCGGCTGAGCCTGCCTCCTTTCGCCCGCGCCTAGCCCCACTATTGGGCGGCCACCGCCGCCTCATTTCAATTCAGGGAGCTTTGGCAGATGGCGGATAAGGCGCGAGTGGGGATGAGCCACAGCCGCTGTAGCGGACGCCGCTCTCTCTCCTGCCTGCAAGCGCGTGTGCCGAGAGATCGCAAGCCCGGCGACGGCGACTCGCTTTTGACTTTGCGGGGTTCGGCCGCCAAGGGGCCTCCGCACCTCAGCCTCGGCCCCTGTATCGCTTGCGCAGTGGGCTGAGATCACACGCAACCGTGTGCGCGCGCCACCGCTGGCCGCATTCCACCCCCTCTCCTTGCACCCCCTCTCACGCCCGAATTCTCTCTCCCTCCCTCTCCTTTTGCAGTAAAACCCGGGGCTTAGGCGCCGGCCGCAAGCTGCGCACCCACCGCCGCGCCCAGCTATGGGCGGACAAGGACTACAAGAAGTCGCACCTGGGGTCCGAGTACAAGAAGCCGGTGCGTAAATGGTGTGGAGAGAGCAGGGCCCGGCGGTGGCGGCTTTTTTTCTCGCAACAATGCGGGGGCACGGCCCGAATGGGATGCGGCCTGGTCTAGCTGTTCCCCCGCCGTCTCAGTTGTCGGTCAAAATACGATGATGCACGCGATGAGGGTGGTGGGCTGACATTTGAGCGGCGCGGCGCGCTGGGGACGGCGACCCCTCTCCTTTCTCGCCGATCGGCACTTACACTGTTTGTCCGTTTCTCTCCTTTCACAGTTCGCCGGCGCGTCCCACGCCAAGGGCATCGTCCTGGAGAAGATGTGAGTCCTCCCCCTGTTTGAGAGGCTGGGCGGCGGGGTGGTGGAGCAAGTTTCACACACGCGCGCCCCGCTCTCCCTCACACCCTCTCACCCTCCAATCCCTCTCTCTCAACCTGCCACAGTGGTATCGAGGCCAAACAGCCCAACTCCGCCATCCGCAAGTGCGCCCGCGTCCAGCTGATCAAGAACGGCAAGAAGATTGCTGCCTTTGTCCCCAATGACGGCTGCCTCAACTTCATCGAGGAGAACGTGAGTTGAAAGATGGAGAGATGGAGAGATGGAGAGAAGAGGAAAAGGCCTCTTCCCGACCTGGACCTCGACCACCCCCCCCTGCTCACACACCCCCACTCATCCATCCATCCATGAATCACAGGACGAGGTCCTCATCTCCGGGTTTGGCCGCCGCGGCCACGCCGTGGGTGACATTCCGGGCGTCCGGTTTAAGGTGGTCAAGGTGGCGGGCGTGTCCCTGTGGGCCCTGTTCCGGGAGAAGAAGGAGAAGCCGCGGAACTGAGAGAAATATAAGACTGGAAAGAGAGAGAGTTTGGGGGGGTGGGTCAGTGCGGTTTGTGTTGTTCAAAAGACGCCGCCCGCAGGGTTGCACACACATTGGACACACACACGCAAGGCGCCTTTATCCCTCTGGTTGGCAGGCGCGCGCGCGCGCGCGCGCATGGAAACGAAAAGCAAGGCAGCGACGACGAGACCTCCTGCAACCTTTTCTTTCTTTTTCCACACACACACCTCTTCCCTCTCTCCTTCACTACCACGGCACCACCTCCCGCTTGTAGTCGTACCACGCCCCCGCGAGGTCCAGCTCGCCCGCCGCGCCCGCCTCCAGGACGCCCAGCATGCCCGCCACCGATTCGGAGGCCGAGGTGGGCGCGTTGCGCGTCATGTCGGAGACGACCCAGCCCGGGTGGAGCAGGGTCGCGCACACCTTGCGGTCCGCCAGGTCGATGGACAGGGCCTTCACGACCACGTTCAGCGCGGCCTTCGACGCGCGGTAGGCCAGGCTGCCCCCGCTGCCGCAATCAGCGCAACTTCCCATCTTCGAGGTCATGAAGGCCGCCGTGCACGGGACGCCCGCCTTGCCGCCCACCGCCCCCACACGCAGCAGGGCCTGCGTCGTCAGGACGGCCCCGACCGTGTTGACCCGGAACAGGTCGACCATGTCGTCCGCCGTCACGTTTTTCAGGGGGGCCCAGTTGGCGACGCCCGCGTTGTGGATGACCAGGGACAGCCCGGGCGCGGCCGCCGCCTCCAAATCACGGGCCAGCTCGTCGGACCAGGCGGCGACGGAGGCTGGCGAGGCGACGTCGCACGTCCGCACGGTCAGGCGGCCCGGGCCCGGGTTGGCGGCGAGGGCGGCCAGGCCGGGGGAGGGGCCGCGCGCGGTGGCGTGGACGCGGTTGCCCCTGGCCAGGAGCTGGCGGACGAGCTGGGTGAGTGTGGGTGGATGGAGAGATAAGTAGATGGAGGGAGATGTGAGGGAGATGTGAAGGGGGTTGTTTATTGTTGTTGTTGTTGTTGTTGTTGTTTCGCTGTCTCTCTCACCTCCAGCCCAATGCCACGAGAGGCGCCGATGACGCACACCTCCTGGCCCGCGTAGTAGAGGGGTGGCATGGCGCAACAGGGTAAGAGGGCGCAGAGGCGGCGAAGTGAGGATGTAAAGAAAAGAAGAAGAAACAAAAAGAACAAAAACAAAAAAGCGTGACTGTGTTCATTTAACCTTGGCCTTTCGCATGACTGCTCTTCAGGCAAGAGGCACGCCCGCCGCCCGCCCCTCTCCGTGTTCCTCCTCCACCCGTTCCTCTAAAAAAACGCCAAGTTGAGGCCGCACATCCCTAGGTCCTCTCCCTGCAATGGTCTAGACGTGTGCCCGTGCGACAAATGTGTCCGTGCGAACCACTCTCAAAGCCACACGCGTTGGGGTTTAGGTTTACATTTTTTTTTTTTTTTTTTTTGCTCTCCGCACCCGGGCACGCCCGGCGTTCTTCTCTCCTATCCTAGCGCTACACTCTACGAACCCGGGCCCCCCCCCCCCCCCCCCCCCCCCCCCCCCCCCCCCCCCCCCCCCCCCCCCCCCCCCCCCCCGGGGCCCCCCCCCCGGCCCCCCCCCCCCCCCCCCCCCCC
>Ga0315283_10003369_pt1 | contig 13600 bp, 9 predicted proteins | sample YL17G09_0_MG_FD_204541 | JGI IMG/M metagenome (GOLD analysis project Ga0315283, IMG submission 204541) | Sediment microbial communities from Yellowstone Lake, YNP, Wyoming, USA - YL17G09_0 | ecosystem: Environmental > Aquatic > Freshwater > Lake > Sediment | place: USA: Wyoming | collected... | reverse complement strand
CAGGCACTGCCGTCCCAGAGTTGCGTTGTGTAACCTGTCTGATTATTGTTGGCATCATAGGTATAGGTGCTTTGCCGGTAATTCACCCAGGCACTGCCGTCCCAGCTTTGCTCTGTGGAACTTGTCTGATTATTTTTGGCATCATAGGTATAGGTGCTTTGCCCGTTATTCACCCAGGCACTGCCGTTCCAGATTTGGTATGTGTTACCTGTCTGATTATTGTTGGCATCATAGGTATTGGTGTATTGATAGCTATTCACCCAGGCACTGCCGTCCCAGTATTGCCCTGTGTAACCTGTCCGATTATTGTTGGCATCATATGTATAGGTGTATTTATAATCCATCTTCCATCCAATGCTGACCGTATCCCATTGCCAGCGGTAGCTACTATCATATATTTGGATTAATGATTGCTGCTCAGGTGTTTGGATTTTGATAGCTCGTCCCAAATTGTTTTCGGGATAGATTCCGGAAGTTTTCCATCCTTTATCCTCCATCCTATTGTGAAAATTCTCCTTTGAATTGGATGTCGGATGTTGCAATTTAGATGTTGGTCGTTTGCTTTGTGCAAAAGCATTAATTGATAATGCAAGGATTGCAAATAGTAGTGCTTTTTTCATTTTATTTAAGTATTAATTATTTATCCTACTCTAATGGCTTTTCGGAATCTGCCCCAGCATTATATATATGTGCGGAGTAAGCCAGATTTTTGAGTGGTCGCTGGGTTCCACTTTTATTGTCAGTAATGATGTTGCTTATGAACTTTCCGGGGTTAATAGTATAATCAATTTTGAACTAAAACCCTATGTGTGTGGATGAGCCATACTGAGGATAGGAATGGTTGCCTTAGTTTATGATAACAAGGACTTTAAAAGTGCAATATACGAAAGATTCAACAGAAATGTACCTGTTGGTGGAAATATAATTATAACTGGGGTGAATGAACAAGAAGATAATTCAGGTTACTGCCTGAGACGATTGATTTCAACGGTCAGCTCACCGGTATTCTTTTATTAGATATAGGCTGGACATGCCGACCAAAATGACCATGCCGCAACGTTTAATTTCGATCTCTGCACATCGACAATTTACTACATCATTAGGCTGTCGATCTATATCCGGCGGAGGGTGGATATATAGAACGCATCTATAAAACCTGAATAAACTGTTTAATATTAAACAAACTCAACATCGTCAGTGACCGGAAAATAACATTCTCGCTTCTCTTCTGAAATACGTTTGATTTATTGAATCCCCATAACAATTCCACACTCGTTAAGGTACACCTCAGAAGGATTTCCCCGCAGAAAAAGCGGGGCAGGCAGTTCAACACGGCTTCATGTTGGGTCGAGAAAAGCGACCACACGAAGCCTTATTTATTGTGCGTTCGTCATTTGTTTCAATAAATTCGTTATTAAATCCCTTTTTAATCAACTAAAGCAATATCACCGTTTCTTGAGAAAAAATGAAACAATCACTATCAAAAAGCATATCTAATAGAAAATTCCGCATTAAATGGTGCATCAAGTATCATATTATTTCTATCCTCGACGTTTTTGAACGTTTTGAATGTAGAAATTACATCAATATTTGAGGGAGTCAGTTTTTCAGAGCCAAATGAATAACCGTACCCCCACGCAAACACAACATTGAAGCCAATTATAGAAACCCACCGAAAACCTCCGTATATGCCTATATTCATTTCAGGCAATTTGAAATCATAAGCTGTTCCTTTTGCAGTGCCAGAACCATAAGCATAGCGATAGCGTACATAAGGCCCTGCAAAGAAACCAGTAAGTTTCTGTGAGAAATGCCAACGGTAACCTATTACGGCAGCTAATGGAGTACCTTCTGTAGCAGCCCCTTTTAAATTTGGAACATATTCAATTCGGGTTGCCAAACCATTACGTTCATGATACAGGTATTCGTAATTTACAACATACATGTTCATAAGGGGGATAGCTAAAGCACATTAATTTATCGCTTGTTTTGGTTCATTCTGTGCGTGAAGCTTGGTTATAGAAAAAACCACAATAAATAAAACAGTTATTAGAACCTTCACACCTCTCATTATATTAGATTATTGTTGCTTAAACAGAAAAATGTCAAGCCAAAAGTTCACACTAAAGTTTGTAAATGTATAATTCTCAGTTTTGAAATAGGATATAAGCGGTCCAACTCCTAGGTCGATTCTTTTTGTCAACCCCCATTTCTTATCTAGACCCAAAGCAATGGCATATCCATCTTCTATTAAATTTCCCTGTTTATTCCAGCTATCGGAAAAATGAACCGTTCCATATGCACCTGATGCATGGAAACTAATATTGTTTTCTAGATTATAAGAAAGCCCTAAACCGTAAGCATCAAGATTAATAAATCGATATTCTTCTCCAATGTCTTTTCTTGTAAAAGCTCCGAATTCACTATAATACACAGCATATTTATCATTAAATCCCCAGCCAATAGCATGGTTTTTAGCAGAATAGGTGAAACCTGATCCGTTGATGGTACTAAATTCTGTCAAAAAACCCGGACCAAGACTGAATCTTAGGAAAGGTCCATTTTGTGCCTTAACATTAGTCGTTGAGAAAAAGACAATACCTAATAGAAACGTTAATTTGCAAGGCAACGCCAGTTCTGTCAGTCCTTTATATGCCTTTACAACCAGTCTTTGTTTGCTAACCAAATGTTGAGTAGAAAAGTTTTCTGTTGCTTTCATAATATTTCTTTTTATTTATGGTATGTCTCGAAGCAGGTTATTTTATTACAAGGAATCTTCATAATGACGCACAACTATTGGATAACTGCTACCATAGCAGTTATTTTTTACTTAGTTGTATATGGCATTGTTGTTAATTTATTGTTTTTCAGTACAATAATCCTATTTTGTACATAATTCATACTTTCATCCGGTAAAGATTGTAAATACATATCCTTAACAATAAACAAATATAACATTTATATATCCAGATTATCCGAATGTTTTCTATTGGGCCTGAGTTGTAATAGAAAAATCAAAGGGGAGGAGCCCTATAATTTGTCACTTCCTGTCAGGTGGAAGGAAGTGTAAAATCCCAAAATCTTATATCATTCTGGCCGGAATCTGGCCGGGATAAAAAAACACCTACACGGTTGAATGTGTAAGTGTTTCATCTTCTTGTGGTTACAGTGGTGGGCCCACCTGGGCTTGAACCAGGGACCACCTGATTATGAGTCAGGTGCTCTAACCAACTGAGCTATAGGCCCGTAATATGTCCAGGCCATTTTAGTCCGGGAATATCAGAAGACTGCAAATTTACAATTTTGAGGCTAACTTCATAGGTTGAACAAGGAATATTTTAGAAAATTTCAAGTTGTCAGTAACCATTCCTCATTAAGCCCTTATTTTTGCACTATGAATAATTCAAAATCTGCTGTACGAAACATCATTTTTGATCTGGGTGGTGTGCTCATCGATCTTGATATTGCCCAAACCGTCAAAGCTTTTAGCGAACTTGCCATTCCGGAACCTGCTGACCTGGCCGAACTTGAACGCAGGGCTTTAATGTATTCAGGGCTTGAGACCGGCACAGTTTCTGCTGACGTGTTCCGGAAAGCTATCCGGGAACTTTCGCCGATGAGGCTGTCCGATGAGGCTATCGATACAGCCTGGAATGCCATGCTTTCCGATTTTCCGGAGAAGAGGGTGAAAACATTGCGGAAGTTAAGTGAAAACTACCGGATATTTATGTTAAGTAATTCAAATGCTATTCATTATCAATTTTACACGAATGGGTTTAAACGGGATTACGCGATGGAGATGGATTCGCTTTTTGAGCAGGCATACTATTCTTTTAAGATGAATATGTGCAAACCCCACCCCGAAATATTTCAAAAAGTACTGCACCAGAGCAGGCTGCTTGCAGAAGAAACATTTTTTATCGACGATAACGCAGATAATGTAATTGCAGCTGCAGCGCTTGGAATAATCACGCATCAACTTGTGCCCGGGCAGGATATGACAGATTTATTCTGGGACGGACTTTTAATCTAGAAAACAGCCGTTGAAGACCTATTCCAGATCGATTATATCGTCTTTCATCATCCTGTAAATGGTTGTTTTGCCAATATCAAGTTTTTTGGCTACAAGCCTTACCTTATTATCGTATTTTTTAAGAAAATAATTAATAATCAGGCGGTTATATTCCTCAAGCGTCATCTCCTGCTGTAGCAAATCATTTACTGAGCCTTCAGACGAAAAATGTAAATCTTCAGCTTCAATAATATCTGTATTTGTCATTACAGCAGCAAGTTCCACAATCGCTTTCAATTCGCGCACATTACCAGGATAAGGATATTTTTTTAATTTTTCGAGGGCTGCAGGAGAAATGGTGAGTTTGGGCATCTGGTTGCGGGAGCAGAATTCGTCCAGGAAAAAACGCGACAAAAGAAAAATGTCGCTTCCGCGGTTGCGGAGAGGTGGTAATTCAATTGGTAATCCGAGCAAACGATAATACAGATCTTCGCGGAAAGTTCCCTTTTTCACTTCTTCGGGCAGGTTCTTATGTGTAGCCACTATTACGCGTACATCGAGTTTAACAGTTGCATTGGAGCCTACACGCGATACTTCCTCTTCCTGGAGTACGCGCAGCAGTTTAGCCTGCATGTTCAAATCCATATCACCGATCTCATCGAGGAAAATTGTGCCGTGGTTTGCTTCCTCAAATTTACCTATCCGTCGGTTATTGGCCCCTGTGAATGATCCCTTTTCGTGCCCAAACATTTCACTTTCAATAAGTTCCTTCGGAATAGCTGTGACATTTACAGCAATAAAAGGTTTATTCCTGCGCTTGGAGTTGAAGTGAATCGATTTAGCCACCAGCTCCTTCCCGGTTCCGGTATCGCCATAAATAGAAACAGTAATGTTGGTTTTTACTGCCTTTTCTATCAGCATAAACACTTTATTAATGGCAGGGCTATTGCCTTTTATCAGGTTACTGTATTCGTATTTCTTGCCTATTTCTTCTTCGAGAAGTGTAATTTTATTCTTTAGGCTGTAGTTCTCCTGAATATTCCGCATCAGGTTCCAGAGCCGTTCTTTGGTGTCCTGGTCCTTAATTACGTAATCGTAAGCGCCCTTTTTAAGCAATTCGATGGCCGTAGATACATCCTGCTGACCGGAAACCACGATAACAGGAAGTTCGCTGTTGTGTTCCTTTATTCGCTTAAGCACCTCCATACCACTCATACCCGGCAGGTTGTAGTCGAGCGAAATTACATGTGGATTCTTATAAAGATTGTTAACCAGGTCTTTACCATTGGTAAAAACTTCTACCTCATAATTTGGATTATGAGAAAGATGATGGCCAAGAATTTTGGCGTAGAGCAGATCATCTTCAACTATGAAAATCCTAAATAGTTCCAAAGTGGATATGTTTGTTAACAGAAATAATAATCAAGCAATTCGTTACGGAAGCAAAAATACTTATAAGGATGAAACAAAAACACAGGTTAAAGGGTTTTGACTGGATTTTGTTCAAGTTCGAGAAGAAAACTTTCAATTTCTGCCAGAGAGCGTAAGGTGAGTAGCTGCAAGCGGTGCTTTTTGAAGTTAGGGAGGTTACGGAAATAGCTGGCATAATGGCGGCGCATTTCAAGAATGCCTTTTATTTCTCCCTTTTCTTCAACAGCATTGCGCAGATGCATCCGGCATATCTCGATTCGAGCCGTTACCGATGGTAGTGGAGGCACTTGACCCGATTCATAAAAGGTTCGTATATCACTAAATATCCAGGGATTGCCAACTGCTGCCCTGCCAATCATAAGGGCATCTACACCGTAACGATCAAAATATTCCACTGCCTTCCGGGGGCTGTCGATATCGCCGTTGCCGATTACAGGGATATGCATGCGCGGATTGTTTTTCACCTCCCCTATAAGCGTCCAATCGGCATTGCCGGAATACATCTGGGTCCCGGTACGCCCATGAATGGTAAGGGCCTTGATGCCAACATCCTGCAGCCGTTCGGCTATATCTACAATGTTTTTCTGCTTATCGTCCCAGCCCAGTCTCGTTTTAACAGTAACGGGCAGGTTAGTGCAGCGTACAACTGCTTCTGTCATGCGGATCATTTTGGGTACGTCGTTCATCAGACCGGCGCCTGCACCTTTTCCGGCGACTTTTTTTACCGGGCAGCCAAAATTTATATCGATAAGTTCCGGGGTAGCTTCTGCAGCCATTTGAGCGGCTTTCTCCATGGATGCTATTTCATTTCCGAAAATCTGGATGCCAATTGGCCTTTCCCTGTCTTTGAAGCGAAGCTTATACCTGCTTTTCAAGGCATCCCTGATGAGGGCTTCCGACGAAACAAATTCAGTAAACACCAGATCGGCACCAAATCCACGGCATATCTGCCTGAAGGAGGAATCGGTAATATCTTCCATGGGGGCGAGCAGGAGTGGGAAGGCGCCAAGATCAAGCTGGTCAATTTTCATCGTAGAACTGTATATTCAAAAGCATAAAGCGAAGTACAAAAGTAATGTCTAATTTTGTGCGGATTGCCGGACGTCAGGTGGTTAATGGAATTTATTTTATGCGTATATCAGGTATTTACAAGCAGGCATCTCCATTCCTGCAGTTTCTTTTGTTAATGTTTCTTCTCATCACATTGCTTATTTTTTCAACACTCACAGGCATTCTGATGCTTGTTCCGATTTATGGCGTATCTGTTATTGAGAAGTTTTCAGCACTCTCCGATTATTCCGATCCCCGGATAACCGGCCTCCTTAAATATTTTCAGATTGTAAACCAGATTGGAATGCTGATACTTCCAGCCATCTTTTTTGCTTGGCTTGTCGACAGCGCACCATTTGTTTACCTGCGTGCGCATAAAATTCCCGGCTGGCGTAACCTGCTACTTGCCACGCTTATTGTTTTCGCTTCAATGCCGTTGATAGGCTGGTTAGTGGAACTGAACGAAGCCATGCGTTTGCCGCACTGGCTGATGGGCTTAGAGGAGTGGATGAAAACTGCCGAAGATAATGCCACCAAAATAACAGATGCCTTCCTTTTAACAGGTTCGTTAGGAGGATTTGCTCTTAATATGCTGATGATCGCCGTATTGCCCGCTATAGGCGAAGAACTTTTATTCAGAGGTGTTTTCATGCGCTTGTTCATCAGGTGGTTTAAGAATAACCACGCCGGGGTGTGGATGGCTGCTTTCGTTTTCAGTGCTATACATATGCAGTTTTACGGCTTTATGCCCAGGCTGCTGCTGGGGGCGGCATTCGGGTACCTTCTTATCTGGTCCGATAATATATGGGTTCCTGTTGCAGCGCATTTCGTTCAAAATGCCACCTCGGTCGTAGTAGCCTGGCTGGCTGGCAATGGAACCATATCTGGTTCAGCAGATGATTTCGGTCAAACGGACAATATATTCATCATTATGGCATCTGCGCTATTGGTGGCCACTCTTCTTTTCCTGGTTTTTAAAAGAAAAAAAATCGGAACAGAAAACATGCAGGCAGGCCCGGGAATCCATATCCCTACCTAACCTGGATAAACCAGAACTAAACAGGAAATAAGAAGATTAATTCAAAATTCAAATTTGGGAAAACTCATCCCAGGCATGACTAATAATTGCATTTTGCATTTTACATTTTTTTATGTCATAGCCTGATTAATTCTTAAAGTATAAACCTAAATAAAGACAAATGATAAAAAATTAAAGATAAAAAATATTAAAAGTGGTTTGCAAATACCTGACTTTTATCTTTTTACTTTTGTCTTTTATCTTCTTCATGAATAATGCAGGATAGATAGTAATCAAGAAAATATGAATGCCAGAAAAAACTTCAACTTAGAGAAGGGAACTCATGAACTCCATAAATAAATAAGCAAGGAGCGAATAATTTCAATAATAAGACGTAATAAGCTATATGGTGAGTTCACCACGAAGCGGGGATTGAAGTAGTAATTCGATTTCGGGCCGCGAATAACCTTCTCCCAGGAGAAACATCATTTTAGTTATTGCAGATTCTGTTGTGATGTCGTAACCACCGATTACACCGATTCGCCCCAGTTCCACGCTTGTCTCATATATACCCATTTCCACCGAACCTCCTTTACATTGTGTTACATTGTAAAGAATTATTCCGCGATTTATGGCCCCGGAAAGCGCGGAGATAAACCATTCATCCGTAGGTGCGTTTCCTGCGCCGTAAGTTTCCAGAAGTACACCCTTTAATCCTTCGATATGCAGGATACTGTTTACAACATTCTCGCTTATTCCCGGGAAAAGTTTCAGTATAGCAACATTCGTATCGAGTTGTGTATGAACTTTCAGATGCTTAAAATTCGGATTTAAGATAGCATTACGGTTATAGCGGATGTAAACACCAACTTCGGCCAATAACGGATAGTTTCCTGATACAAATGCGTTGAAATTCTCGGCATTGAATTTATTGGTACGGTTGCCCCGCATCAGTTTATTCTCGAAATAGATAGCCACTTCGGGTACAATGGGTGTTTCGTCCTCGCGGGCAGCAGCAATCTCTATCGCATTTATAAAGTTATCCCGGCCATCAGTCCTCAGTAAACCCAGAGGTAATTGCGATCCTGTAAAGATTACAGGTTTGTTCAGGTTTTCGAGCATAAAACTGAGCATCGAAGCGGAGTACGACATCGTATCAGTACCGTGCAACACAACAAATCCATCGTATTCCTCATAGTTTTCCCCTATCAACGTTGCCAGGCGTACCCAGAATGTAGGATTCATATTGGATGAGTCGATCAGCGGTGCCATGGAATGGGATTGAATCCTGAATTTAAAATTTTCCAGTACCGGCATCACTTTATAAAGGTTCCCGAAATCGAAAGGCTTCATCACCCCGGTTTCAATATCTTTTATCATGCCGATTGTTCCGCCGGTATATATTACCAGGATGGATGTTTGTGATTCCATATGTTAAAGTTTATTTTTGATATTAAACAGATTCCAGGCATTTGCTGTCGTAATTCCGGCAACTTCGGCCAGCGGGATATTCTTCACCAACGCTATCTTTTCGGCTATCAGAGGAATATAACTGCTTTCGTTGCGCTTGCCACGAAAAGGATAAGGTGCAAGGAAAGGCGCATCTGTTTCGAGCAACAGATGTTCCAGGCCTGTTTCTTTGATAACTTCCTGTAATCCGGAATTTTTGAACGTAACAACACCTCCGATACCAAGCAGAAAACCAAGTTCGGTTACCCTTTTTGCTTGCTGAATGCTGCCCGAAAAGCAATGGAAAACTCCACGGAGGCTTGTATCTGCTTCTTCGCGTATGATGGTAAATACTTGTTCGAACGAATTTCGCATGTGAATTGCTACAGGTAAATGCAGCGTTTTTGCCAGCTTAAGTTGATGCCTGAATGCAATTTGCTGCTGTTCCAGGTGGGTTTTATCCCAGTATAGATCGATGCCAATTTCGCCAATGGCGAAAAACTTCCTTTCGTTCAGTTGCTGGTACACCATCGCCAGCTCATTCAGAAAATCATCCTTTACCGAAGTTGGGTGCAAACCAATCATCGGCAGGCAATGCTCAGGCCAGTCATCACAGAGGCTTAACAGCGACGGGAGCGAAGCCCTGTCGATATTCGGAAGCAAGAATGTTCCAACGCCTGCCTGTATGGCCCGCTCCATCATCTCGCTGCGATCGGCATCAAACTCCTCCAGGTAGAGATGCGCGTGCGTATCTATAAATTGCATGGGGCAAAGGTAAGGGAATTCACTTTCGGCGTGTTGCCGGAGTTGCCGACAAGTGTAAATGCTACCTACACAGCAGACAATTTGATACATAAAGACTGAAAAAGAAAAACGATAAAATGAACAACCAACGCACAAAACAGCACATTTGCAAACCGCACCAACCGACACGAAACCAAAGTTTGCAAAAGCGATGCAGTGAGCTTGTCGAATTGAGCTGTTTTCTTGCCTACACACCCGTGGATAATTGTATATTTGTGGGTAATAATTAATATTTTAAGAGAATCTTATTTAATGGAAATACGAATCTTGAAACCTCGGAAGGCACTTAATAAAGCCTTTCTGAAAGTAAAACCAAACAGGACTGAAATCGAGAGTTTCAAGACCAATTTGATCCAGTTACTTGACAGGATTAATGATAAGGAATCGGAAGAATTTCATAAAAACCTTGTCATTGACTTTTTAAAGAAAACCTATTACGACCCAAATCACTTTGTAAACACAAAGGGCAGGAACGACCTTGTAATACATAATACCAATAGCGCCTCCGGCACTGTGGGGGTTATTATTGAAGCTAAAAAGCCGTCCAGCAAAGCTGAAATGCTGAAAGCATTCGCTCCTGGGGATACACAGGAGCAAATGCTTTCAAAAATTAATGTGAAAGCTTTTCAAGAATTGGTTTTCTATTATTTACGTGAACGGATTACACAGAAAAATATTGAAATTAAATATCTTATTGCAACCAATATTAACGAATGGTTTATTTTTGATGCACATATTTTTGAAAAGCATTTTGCTCAAAATAAAGAGCTGGGTCGGAAATTTATCGATTTTGAAAATGGGAGTTCAGGCAGCAAATCCACTGATTTCTTCTATAAACAAATTGCCGAGCCATATATTACCAACATAAAACAAGATGTTGAATTTACCTATTTCAATATTCGGGAGTATGAAAAACCTTTACGAAACAATGACCAAAATGACGATAATAAACTTATTTCGTTATTCAAATTATTTTCGCCCCAACATCTTTTAAAACTTCCATTTGCAAACGACAGCAACAGCCTTGATAAAAGGTTTTACGGTGAATTGCTTCATATTATTGGATTAACCGAAACCAAAGACGGAAGTAAAAAACTAATTGAACGTAACAAAGAAGGCGAACGAAATACAGGCTCGTTTCTTGAAAATGCAATTATCCAGTTAGACAGCCTTGACAAAATAACCCGGCTTGAAAAACCAAGCCAGTTTGGCGCAAACTTACAAGAACGACTTTTCAATATTGGGCTTGAAGTGAGTATTACATGGATAAACCGAATTTTATTCCTAAAACTTTTAGAAGCACAATTAATTACCTATCACAAAGGCGATAAATCATATGAGTTTTTGAGTTTTGATAAAATAAAAGATTACGATGATTTAAACAGTTTGTTTTTTCAAGTGCTCGCACGCAAGCAAGACGAAAGAAACGTAGATATAAAAGCGTTATTTGCCAAAGTTCCTTATTTGAACAGTTCACTTTTTGAACCAACAGAAATAGAGCATATAACGCTTTTTATAAGCAATTTACGCAACGACAAAACAATCCCGATATATTCAGCGACTGTTATAAAAGACGATAAAGGCAAAAAACGAACAGGCAATATCAATCCGCTTGAATATCTTTTTGAGTTTCTCAACGCTTACGATTTTGCAAGCGAAGGCAGCGAAGAAATTCAGGAAGACAATAAAACCCTTATAAACGCTTCGGTTCTTGGACTGATTTTCGAGAAAATAAACGGATACAAAGACGGCTCTTTCTTTACACCTGGTTTTATAACCATGTATATGTGCCGCGAAACCATACGCAAAGCGGTGGTTCAGAAATTTAACGAAACCAAAGGCTGGAAATGCAGCGACATTCATTCACTTTACGATAAGATCGAAGACCGAAACGAAGCCAACAAAATTATAAACGACCTGAAAATTTGCGACCCCGCAGTTGGTTCTGGTCACTTTTTGGTTTCGGCTCTCAATGAAATGATTGCCATAAAAAGCGACCTGAAAATACTGCAAGACCGAGAAGGCAGACGTTTAAAGGAATATCATTTTGAAGTGGTAAACGATGAATTGATTGTAACGGACGAAGACGGAGAACTATTCGAGTACAACCCCACAAACAAAGAAAGTCAGCGCATACAGGAAACTTTGTTTCACGAAAAGCAGACGATTATTGAAAACTGTTTGTTTGGCGTTGACATAAACCCCAATTCGGTAAAAATTTGCCGTTTGCGTTTGTGGATTGAACTCTTGAAAAACGCCTATTATAAAAACGAAACCGAACTTGAAACCCTCCCGAATATTGATATAAACATTAAATGCGGAAACTCGCTTATAAGCCGTTTTGCCCTCGATGCCGATTTAAAACAGGCCTTAAGAAAGAGTGCAAGCAAATGGACTATTGACAGCTACCGCCTTGCCGTTGACACCTACCGCAATGCTCAAAGCAAAGAGCAAAAGCGGGAAATGGAACGACTGATTAATGAGATTAAATCCAATTTCCGTAGCGAAATTTCGCTAAACGACCCCAAAGCCAAACGCCTGCGAAATTTAAACGGTGAACTTTTCACACTTACCAACCAAGGGCAACTTTTCGAACTCTCGAAAAAGGGAAAAGCCGAATGGAATGCAAAAGTGGCGAAACTTGCCGCCGAAACCCAAAAGCTGGAAACCGAGATTGAAGAAATAAAAAGCAACAAAATTTACGAAAACGCTTTTGAGTGGCGGTTCGAGTTTCCTGAAGTATTGGACGTTAACGGAGATTTTGTAGGTTTTGATGTGGTGATTGGGAATCCACCGTATATCCGGCAGGAAGAGTTTTCGGGAATCAAACCGTATTTGCAAAGCCAGTTCGAAACATACGCCGGAACTGCCGATTTGTATGTCTTTTTCGTTGAACGTGGCATTCAAATTTTACGACAGAAAGGAAATTTCATTTACATTCTACCCAATAAATGGATGCGGGCTGGCTATGGCGCGGCACTGCGTAAATGGGTTGATTCGTTCACCATCCTGTCGATTGTTGATTTTGGTGATTTGCCGGTATTTGACGAAGCAACTACCTATCCGTGTATTTGGCATATTGAAAAAACGACCTCAACCCAGAAAAAATTTTCGACTACCAACATTGAAACGCTTGATTTTCCTGAAGGTTTGAATAAGTATATTAAAACCAATTCGTATCAGGTTAACCAGAGTTTGTTGTCGCCCAGTGGCTGGACTTTATCAAACGACCAAAACCAGCAATTACTCGAAAAGATCAAAAAAGCCGGGATTCCGTTGGGCGAATATGTAAATGGACAAATATATCGGGGTGTTCTTACTGGTTTGAACGGAGCTTTTGTCATTAACAAAGCAACCCGTGACCAGATGATTGCTGAAGATCCAGCCTGCGAAGAAATCATCAAACCGTTTTTGGCCGGAAGGGATATTAAACGATACCAGCAACCGCAAAGCGATAAATATCTGATCTTTACCAGAAGAGGAATTGAGATTGAAAAGTATCCTTCAGTCAAAAACCACCTTGCCCAATTTCAGGAACGATTGGAGCCCAAACCCAAGGATTATAATGGAAATAACTGGTCTGGCAGAAAACCAGGTTCTTACAAATGGTATGAAATTCAGGATGCTGTTGATTATTTTGAAGAGTTTCAAAAAGAGAAGATTATTTGGCCTGGAATAAGCCTAGATATCACCTCGTTTGCTTTTGATACAGAATCCTTTTGGGGAAATGATAACACTCAAATAATTATAACCTCTGAAAGTTTTTTAATAGCCATTTTAAATTCAAAAGTGTCAGCTTTCTTTCTTAAAAATACCTGTGATTTTGTTCGGGGTGG
>Ga0315283_10003367_pt1 | contig 13600 bp, 11 predicted proteins | sample YL17G09_0_MG_FD_204541 | JGI IMG/M metagenome (GOLD analysis project Ga0315283, IMG submission 204541) | Sediment microbial communities from Yellowstone Lake, YNP, Wyoming, USA - YL17G09_0 | ecosystem: Environmental > Aquatic > Freshwater > Lake > Sediment | place: USA: Wyoming | collected... | reverse complement strand
CGACGACCAACCAGGTGATCCTCTACAACGCCCGTCTGACTTTCGACAGGGCGGGCTCGCCCTTCTATTTGGCGGCCGGGCAGATGAACCTCTATGACACCGCGGGGATCGGCGCGCTCCTCGGCGGCGTCGCCGGTTTCAAGGTCCGCAGCAACCTCCTCGTCGGCGCCTACGGAGGCCTGGAATCCACCCCCTACATCAACCGGCTCGACTCGAAATACTTCAAGGCCGGGGCCTTCTTCCACTGGACGGGTTCGAAAGGCCGGACCGTCGCGCTCAGCTACAACCATTTGACCTACGGCGGCCAGGTCGAGCGGCAGTATGCCTACGCCAACATTTTTTTTCCCGTTAAAAAGATCCTCGTCTTCTACGGAGACGCGGAATACGAACTGGGGAACCACGTGGACAGCGTAAACCGGCTGTCGAGGTTATTCGGGAACGTCCGCTTCAACTTGGGCCGTTGGGCCGACCTGACGGGCAGCTACAGCTCGGGCCGGGGCCTCGATTTCCACCGCTATCTGATCGAAGCATCCCAGGACCCGGTCCTCAACGACCAGAACATCGAACGCTTCTACTACACGGGATATTACGGCGTCCGGTTGAGCGTCAAGCCGACGGCGACCGTGCGCCTGTCGGTGACCCGCCAGCAGAGCGAGCAGAAAGACCTCGGCATCGTCAACAACACCTGGCGGTTCGGCGCCTCCGCCTGGAACATCCTCGGCCAGGGCTTTTCTGTGGTCGGGAACTACGCTTTCAACCGCGGTGACCTTTCCGAGTCCGACACTTATTATGTCTCTTTGGCCAAGGACTTCGACCGCTTTTCCCTGACCGGGAGCTTTTCCAACTCCTTCAACGCCATTCGTTACGACTCGAGCGGTGGGGAGCCCACGCCCATCCACATCAACAATTACCAGAACGTGTCGCTCGGGGCGCTTGTCCGTGTTAGCCGAGGCCTTACGGTATCCCTCGAATACGGCGGGTTCCTCCAGTCGGGTCTCAACGAGCATTTCCTTTACTTCAGACTGATCTACAGGAGTCGGTGAGGAAGCCATGAACCAACTTCGCAATAAATCCGGGCTGGTCATCGCCCTGGCCGGGGCGTTTCTCATCCCCCTCCTCCTCGTCCTCGGAGCCCAAAAGGGCGCGGGACAGGAGAAAGCGAGCGGAAGCGTCAAAACGACGAAGGCCGGCCAGGAAGGGACGGTCGAATCCCACGACCGGACGAACTTCCCGCTCACGGGAAAGCACAGGACCCTGAGCTGCAGGGAGTGTCACCTCAACCTCGTCTTCGAAGGCACGCCCACGGACTGCGAGGTCTGCCACTGGCAGCGCCGGCAGGACGACCGATACGGCCTCCGGCTGGGCATGCGCTGCTCCGACTGCCACACGCCTCAGTCCTGGAAAAAGGTCGACCCGGCTAAGTGGAGCCACGAGACGGAGACGGGATTCCGGCTCGAGGGCATCCACCGAACCCTCGACTGCGAGACCTGCCACGGCAGCGGCGGTTTCGCGCCCCAGCCGACGGCCTGTTTCTCCTGCCACGAGGCTGACTACCTGGGGACCCGGGAGCCGAATCACACCGAGGCCCACTTCCCGACCGACTGCGCGGCTTGCCACAGCCAGCGGGCCTGGGAGGACGCTTCATTCGCCCACACGTTCTTCCCTCTCCAGGGAAAGCATGCGTCGGCCTCTTGCACGGACTGCCATAAGAACGGCGTTTACGAGGGGACCCCTTCGGACTGCGCGTCCTGCCATATTGACGACTACAACAGCACGACCGACCCCAACCACCAGACATTGGGTTTTCCTCTCGACTGTTCGCAGTGCCATGGGACGACGGCGTCGGGCTTTGAGGGCGCGTTGTTCGACCACGCCTTCCCCATCCAATCGGGGAGACATTCCGGCAACTCGTGCTCCGCTTGCCACCCGTCGAGCAACTTCCAGTCGTTCAGCTGTTTCGAGTGCCACGAGCAGTCGGCGACGACCAGCAAGCACAACGGTGTCACGGGATTCCAGTACAGCTCCCCGGCTTGCTACGCCTGCCACCCGCAGGGCAGCGCATCGCCGTCGACAAAACACGCTCGCTTTTGACAAATTCCTCCACGACCCAGTTCGTCTTCGGCATCGACGTCGAAGGGCTCGCCCCGGGGCGCGGCAGTCATCGACGCGACGGGCTTCAACTGTCCCCTCCGGATCCTGATCGAGGCCACGGCGCCTCCCGGCTCGGACCTCAAGAGTTGGCGTTATTAGGTGGAAAGGGCGGTTCAGCCGTCCTTCTTCTTCCCCTTTGCTGGGGACCCCGGCCGCTGTCGAATGGGTTGATTGAAAATGGCGCGCCAGTGTTGTAAGGTTAGGGCCGGCGGCGGACATGCCAAAAAAAACGCGGGAGCGGGGCTGGGTCATCGCCCTGACCCTCGCCCTTTGGGCCCTCGCGGCCTGGCTTCTCTATCCCCTGGTCAACCTCGACCGGGTCGACATGTCCAACGTCAAGGCCACCCTCTATAGGTCCGCACTCGGACTGACGCTCCTGATCATCCTCTTCGGCAAGACCCTCTTCGACCTGATCTATCCATGGGTCTATTCGAAGAAACTCCCCCGCCTCAACGCCGCCCTCCTCATTCTCTACACCGCCGCTCTCGGAGGCGGCATCATTTTCATGATCATCCGGATGGCTATGTTGGCCATGAAAGACCGCAGCGGAGGGGTCCCCTTTTAATCTCCGGGAAGAAAACCAGCCCCGTCCCGTCAAAACATATGGTAAATTTTCGTTTCCAGGAGTCTGAATGATGCCGAGATATCGACACCGTCCCCTCGCCTGGATGGGCGTTCTTGCGCTCATCGCCGGTCTTTCCCCCTCTCTCTTCAGCCAAGAACGGTCCAAAACCCTGACCATCAGCCGCGTCGAGACGCCGCCCCGGATCGACGGCCTCGTCGACGACGAATGCTGGCGCGGCCGGGAGCCCGTCTCCGGCTTTTTCCAGTACGACCCGCTCAACGGCGCGAAGTCTTCCGAAGAGACCTACGTCTGGGCCGCCTACGACCAGAACTATGTCTATTTCGCCTTCCTGATGAAGGACTCGCAGCCGAATAAGATCTGGGCCGAGCTCACGCCCCGAAACGAGTTCGACAACAACGATTCGATCACCCTCATCCTGGACGCCTACAACGACAACCGGACGAGCATCACCTTCTCCCTGAACCCGAAAGGCATCCAGAAGAACTCCGTGGAAACGATCTGGAAGTCCGAAGCGACCATGCGGCCGGACGGCTGGAGCGCCGAGATGGCCATCCCTTTTAAGTCCCTGCGCTTTTCCGTCCAGGAGAACCAGGTCTGGGGCGTCAATTTCGAAAGGTACATCCAACGGTTGAATGAAACCGACTACTGGACCGACGTTGACCGCGACCTGCCCGAACTCCAGCAGTCCGGAGAGCTCCACGGCCTCTCCGGCGTCCGGCCCGGCTATAACCTCGAATTCTTCCCCTACGCCGGCTACCGCTACTCCGAGTGGGCGGGTGAAAAAAACGACAAGTTCGCGGGCGGCCTCGACGTCAAGTGGGGCATCAAGCCCAACCTCTACTTGGACGTCACGGCCAGCCCGGACTTCAGCGAGGTCGAGTCTGACCCCTTCATCTTCCAGCTCTCCCCCTACGAGAATTACCTCCAGGAAAACCGTCCATTTTTCACCGAGGGCAGCCGCTATTTCAACCTGTCCTCGGGAGACGAATATCACGGGGGCGGCCTCAGCCTCTTCTACTCCCGGCGCATCGGGAATCCGAAGTTCGCGGCCAAGGTCTCGGGCAAGACGGGCGGGTTCGGCTTCGGCATCCTCGGCGCCCTCAACAAGGAGGAGGGCAGTGATTCCTTCTTCGGCGTCTTCCGCGTCCAGAAGGACATCTTCAAGAACTCCCAGGTCGGGGTCTACTACGCCGGCATCCACGACGGCGCGGACCGCAACCAAAACGTCGCCCTCGACTACAACTTCAACTTCGGGGATTTCTATTACATCCGGGGGATGAGCGCCTTCACCTTCAACGAAGGGGCTCCGTCCGCTCGAAACGGCATCCACAAGCTCCAGTTCCAGAGGGAGCCGGACGCGGGCCTGCAGATCATGTCGGGCTTCCAGAGGGTCGAGGACAATGTCGACATCCGGACGGGCTACATCGACCAGGTCGATGTCCAGTCCTTCGATTTCATGGCCGGCTACGCCTGGCGCTATAACAAGGGGCTCTTCAAGCGCTTCAGCTTCGACCTCGGCGGCATGGCCCGCCAGGATTCCCACGGCAACGCGACCGGGAACAGCATGAACGTGTTTGTCATGTCCGAGCTCTTCAGCCTCATCGAGGTCCACGGCGGCTTCGAATTCGGCCGGAGCAAGTACCAGGTCCTCGACGAAACCGACGAGCTCGCCTGGACGGCCGACTACATCAAGACCTACGGCGGCAACATCGACTTCGGCTGGGAGCGCGGCGGCTTCCTGAAAGAAGTCAGCGTCGAGGGCGGCTGGGAGAAGCGCGGCGTCTACAACGAGGAATTCACCGCCGTCGTCCCCGGCTCGCAGACGAGCGTCGAGGGCCAACTCGTCCTGCGGCCGCGGAGCAACCTCGAATGGTCGGTCGAGGGCGGCTGGATCCGCCAGACGATCGACGGCACCGGAGCCGAAGCCTTCGACGGGCTCGCCTACCAGACGGCCCTCCACTACCAGCTCACCCAAAGCCTCTTCCTCAACACCCGCTTCCTCGGGGAGACCCGGGAGAACCAGTACAGCCTCGATTTCCTCGTCGGGTATTACTTCGGGGCCGGCAGCATCGTCCAGCTTTCGTTCAAGAAGAGCGAGCGGAACGAGCTCCTCGGCCGGGTGGGCGGCTACTCCATCACCCTGAAGGTCTCCTATCTTCTCCGCATCTGATCATCCCCCCTCCGGGTGAGGCGGCCGGGCCGAATATCACCCCCCGAATGATTCCGGAGGGGGATGGATTGCCGCATCCTATTGCCCTACAATCGTTTCGGGAATACGATGCGGATCTTCGGCCGGATGCCCCAGAGTCTAACGGAAACCCCGGGGGATAGGTCCGTCCTCGGTCTTTCCTCCCCCACCGGTCCCTCCACCATGTCCATCGAAATCCGGCCCGCCGCGGGCATGTCCGCGGGCGCAACCCTCCGGCCGGAGCCTCGGCACGTCAAAGTTCCCTATATCAACGAGCGCAAAAAGTACGACCTCATCATCGCGGCCTCCGGCCAGGTCGTCTACGACTACGACCTGACCACGGGCGATATCGTCTGGAGCGGTAGCCTGGAACAGGTCCTGGGCTACGAGCGAGAGGAGATGGGCGGTATCGATGAATGGGCGGAGATGATCCATCCCGAGGACAGGACCGAGGCGTTGAGGCTTCTCGAGGTCGCGGAAAAAGACAGGGGGACCTACGATGTCGACTATCGCTTCCGGCATAAGAATGGGAGCTATCGCTGGCTGCACGATCGCGGCTTTTTCCTGATCGAGGACGACCGGGACGTCCGGCGGATGATCGGCATGATGCAGGACATCCACGACAAGAAGCAGGCCGAGCTCCTTCAAAACGCCGTCTATCGGATCGCCCAGGCCGCCGACACATCGGCTGGAATGGGAGACCTCTTCAAGTCCGTTCATGACATCATCCGCACCGTCATGCCGGCCGGGAATTTTTACATCGCCCGCTACGACGACAAAGAGGGCATGATCAGCTTCCCCTATTTCGTCGACGAGGAAGACACGCCGCCCGCCCCCAAGAAGCCCGGCAAGGGGTTGACCGAGTACGTGATCCGGACCGGTAAACCGCTGCTTTGCGACGAGGCCACGGACAGGGATCTTCGAGGCCGCGGCGAAGTCGAGCTCATCGGCGTGCCTTCCGCCATCTGGCTCGGCGTCCCCCTCATCCTCGACGGCAAGACGACAGGGGCCATGGTCGTCCAGCACTACAGCGACCCGAACGCCTACGGCGCCGCGGAGCTGCGCATGTTCGAATTCGTCTCGTCCCAGGTGGCCCGGTCGATCGAGCGCAAGCGGGCGGAAGGGGCCCTTCGTCAAAACGAGCAGCGGCTTTCCCTTCACATTCAGCAGACGCCGTTGGCCGTCATCGAATGGGACATCGATTTTCGCGTCCTCCAGTGGAACGAAGCCGCCGAAAAGATCTTCGGCTATTCGGCCGAGGAGGCCGGCGGCAGGCACGCGTCCTTCATCGTCCCCGATAAGTACAAGCAGCATGTGGACGGGATCTGGACGGACCTCATGACCAACCGGGGCGGAAAACGCAGCACGAACGAGAACATAACCAAGGATGGCCGGGCGATTTTCTGCGAATGGTACAACACCTCGCTGGTCGACAGCCGAGGCCAGATAATCGGCGCGGCCTCCCTCGTCCAAGACGTTACGGATCACCAGCGAGCGGAGGACGCGCTGCGCGCGAGCGAGGAGAGGTTCAAGAACCTCTTCGAGAAATCCTCGGAGGCCCAGCTTCTTCTGAACCACGAAAGCAAGGTGGTCGACTGCAACGCGGCTTTCCTCAGTCTCTTTGCCCTCCAGTGCAAGGCCGAGGTCCTGGGACACTCGCCTGAGGAGTTCGCCCCTGAGTTTCAGCCGGACGGGACCTCCAGCTACGAACGCGGGCTGGAAGTGATGAAGACGGTGATGGAAAAGGGCTCGGCCCGATGCGAATGGGAGCACCGCAAACACGATGACGCCCAAACTCCGATCCATAACGAGCTGATCTGTACGATGATTTCCATCGCCGAGCAGCCGATGCTCCACGTCGCGATCCGGGACATCACCGATCGCAAGGCCGCGGAGGAGGCGCTTAAAAGCTCCGAGGAGCGGCTAAAACTGCTCTTTGAATACGCTCCCGAAGCCTATTACCTGGCCGACCTCAAAGGGAATTTCATCGACGGCAACCGGGAGGCGGAAAAAATACTGGGATACAGGAAAGATGAGCTCATCGGCAAGAGCTTCCTGAAATTGAAGATCCTGTCTTCCAGCCAGCTGCCAAAAGCCGCGGCCCTGCTGGCCAAGAATGCCTTGGGAATGTCCACCGGGCCGAACGCATTCACCCTTAATCGGAAAGACGGCACCCAGGTGATGGCAGAAATCAGAACGTATCCGATCAAGATAAATAATCAGACCTTGGTGCTGGGAATCGCTTGCGACGTCACGGAACGCAAGCAGGCGGAAGAGGCGCTGCGTGACAGCGAGGAGCTCCACCGGCGGCTCGTGGCCGCCATCCCCGACATGATCATCCGGACGGACCTCGCCGGGAATATCGTCTTCATCAACGAGATCGCCTTGCACCTGAGCGGATACCCCAGCATCGAGGACCTCGTCGGCCGCAGCGTATTCTCGTTCGTCGCCCCGGAGGACCTCGAAAAGGCCATGCGGACCTCCAAGATGATGTTCGAGAAGAAGCCCGGGCCGCAGGAAATCGGCCTGGTTTTCAAGGGCAAGCCAAGCATCAAGTTCGAGGTGGACGGCGCCGTCCTCCGGGACCAGGACGGAGCTCCCTACGGCGTCGTCTATCTCTGTCGCGACATCACCGAGCGAAATCTGGCCGCGGAGAACATGCGCGAGGGCCTGATCAAGCTGCGAACCACCTTGAAGGCCTCGATCGATGCCCTGGCCTCGGCCATCGAGATGAGGGACCCCTACACGGCCGGCCACCAGGAGCGGGTCACCCGGCTGGCCGGGGCCATCGCCCAGGAGATGGGCCTCGCCGAAGAGAGGGTGGAGGCCATCGAGATCGCCGGCGTCATCCACGACATCGGCAAGCTCTACGTCCCGGCCGAGATCCTCAGCAAGCCGACCAAGCTTAGCGACCTCGAGTATTCCATGATCAAGATGCACTCCCAGGTCGGCTTCACCATCCTCAGCAAGATCGACTTCCCCTGGCCGATCGCCCAGATCGTCCACCAGCACCACGAGGCCATCAACGGCTCGGGCTACCCCCAGGGCCTCTCCGGAAAGGATATCCTCATCGAGGCGAAGATCCTGTGCGTCGCCGACGTCGTCGAGGCCATGTCCTCCCACCGCCCTTACCGGCCCGCCCTGGGCATCCAGGCGGCTCTCGCCGAGATCTCCCAGAAGCAGGGCATCCTCTACGAGCGCGAGGTCGTGGACGCCTGCCTGAAGCTCTTCCGGGATAAGAATTTCAAGTTCGAGTGAGGGGGCTCGCGTCTTAGGCGACGGACGAGGGGATGCCCGTATTCTGGCCGTAGAGGTGCCTGAGCAGAGCCAGGATCGTGTGGGACTTCAGATTTTGGAATCCGACCCCGATCTCATACAAGTCCTCCCCTTCTTTGGCCTTGAGCCATTTGATTTCGCCATCGAGGGTGACAGACTCGTTCGTTCTGGCTAGATCTATCCGGATCCTGACGGCGGTTCCGACAGCATAGCATTTCGACGTGATGATCCGCGCCCCGCCCGTGGAGATATCAAAGGTGTGGGCTGGGGTCCCCGCCCCCTGGTACCTGTTCAAGGAGGTTCGGATGAGGACTTCGTTCCGTACGACAAACCGGCTTCTTCTGCGTCTATTCACCATCGCGCGCTCCCGTGGTGAGGCATTTTTTACTCTACCCGAGATTGTCCGGTGACGGTCCGCCTGGGGCAATCGCCTTCTGGGGTGATTCGGGCGGTGATTTCCTCGCCCTCCCGGCCCGGACAGGCGATATCCGCTTGATATTCCCCAGCCGCATGCATTACGATGGCCTCGAGATGGAAACCTTCCCAGTGCGGACGATGCGGGCCTTAGCACTTCTCGGCCTGGCGCTTGCGCTGACGGGAATGTGCCGTCTGGACGGCGCCGACCAGCGGGCGAAACAGATCGACAAGCTTCTCAAGGGCCTCGTCGCCGAGCGCGAGCCCGGAGCGGCGGTGCTCGTGGCGAAGGACGGGCGCGCCATCTACAACAGCTCCCGCGGCGTCGCGGACATTCAGGCCATGCGCCCGATCGATTTCCGGACCAGCTTCCGCCTGGCTTCGGTCACGAAACAGTTCACGGCCGCGGCGGTCATGCTTCTCGTGCGCGACGGCAAGCTCCGCTACGAGGACCGCCTGACGGATCTCTTCCCGGATTTCCCCGCATACGGCCGGGCGATAACCATCCGGAACCTCCTCGATCACACGTCGGGCCTGCCCGACTACGAGGAACTCATGCCGGCCTACGACCGCACCGTTCCCGTGGAGGACGTGCAGATCCAGGACGCCGGCGTCCTGGATCTGCTCAAACGGCAGAAGGCCGGATGGTTCGGGCCCGGCTCGAGGTGGTACTACAGCAACTCGGGCTACGTCCTGCTGGGTCTCATCGTCGAGAAGGCCTCGGGCCGGCCCTTCCCCGATTTCCTCCGGGAGCGCATCTTCGCGCCCTTGAACATGATCGACACGGTGGCTTACGTCCGCGGCAAGAACCAGGTGCCGAATCGGGCCTTCGGCTACGGCAAGGAAAACGGCCGCTGGAGCGTGACGGACCAGAGCCCGACGTCGGCGACCCTGGGCGACGGGGGGGTCTACTCGTCTCTCGCGGACCTCCTTCAATGGGACGAAGCCTTGAGCCGGCACTCCCTGATGAGTGAAGCGGAGATGCGCCCAGCGCTGATGCCCGTCCGCGTTCCCTCCAGGGGGCCGATAGGGCCGGACGGCGCTCCCGCGGACTACGGCTTCGGCTGGTTCTTGAACGGGTGGAAAGGGCACGCCCGAATGTGGCATCACGGCGAGACGGTCGGCTTCCGGACGGCCATCCAGCGCTTTACTGACGAGGGGCTGACCATCATCATCCTCTGCAACCGCGCCGACCTTGATGCCGCGGCCCTGTCACTCAAAGTGGCGGCTATCTATCTCGAAGGCAAGCGATGACCGCGGTCCCCAAGAAAGCGAAGAAACGCTGGGCCTTGGTCCTCATGAGCGGCGTCCACGAATCTCCAACGCATCAAAGAGGCCATAGGAGGTCTGCCATGAAACAAAAATTTTCAGGCGTTGTCGTCTTGATCTTCTGTCTGGGCTTCTATCTCCAAGCCCAGCAGAATCAGCCCAAGATCACCCTCGTCCCAGTGGTCGGGCCAGTCTATATGCTTCAAGGAGGCGGCGGAAACATCGGTCTCGTGGCCGACGCCGTGGGGATGCTCATGGTCGACGCCATGTTCGAGCGCGTGGCCGGCGAGATCCGCGAGGCCGTCAAAACCCTGCCCGGGGGGGACCGGGTGCGGATCCTCGTGAACACGCACTGGCACTCCGATCATACCGACGGGAACAAGGCCCTCGGTCCGGGAGCAGTCATCATCGCCCAGGAGAACGTCCGGGCCCTCCTGGCCAAGGACCAGACCCTGATGGGCGGACAGACGAAAGCCCTCCCGGCGGACGCGCTGCCCGACGTCACGTACTCCGACAAGTTGATGGCCTATGCCGGCGGAGAGGCCATCCGGCTGGTCCACTTCCCTCACGCCCACACCGACGGGGACACGGTGGTCTTCCTGGACGGGCTGAAGGTCGTCCACATGGGCGACATGTTCTTCAACGGCATGTTCCCGTTCCTGGATGTGGCCAACGGCGGCGACATCGATAATTGGGTGAAACAGCTGGATATCATCCTGGGCGCTCTGCCGGCGGACACCAAGATCATCCCGGGCCACGGCCCGCTGGCCGGCGTCGCCGAGCTGAAGGCCTTCCGCGGCATGCTCGCCGCTTCAGCCGACTTGGTCCGCAAACAGATAAAAACCGGGAAAACGCTGGACGAGATCAAGGCCGCGGGCGTGCCGGACAGTTTGGCGTCCTGGGCCAACGGATTCATGAAAGCGCCCCAGTGGCTGGAATTGGTCTACCGGAGCCTCGAGAAGGTCGCGGGCCGGTGAACGAGGAACTATCGGTCCAGGCCCGGGACGCGCGCCGGCTCCTGATCATCACGGCTTGGGTGGTCATCCTGGCCGTCTCGGACCTTCCGGATATCGTCTGGAATACGATCGCCGGGCGGGTCCCCGCCTCGCTTTTTTGGGGCAAGGTCGTGTTTTTGGCCGGCTTTCTTGGAATAACCCTGCTTGTGAAGGCCCTGCGCCGGTTGAGATCTTATGGTCTGGTTCTGTTTATTTTTTTCTTAGCCTTCGGCCTGACGTCGCTCATCCGGTCCACGGCCTGGTTCCAGGGACATTTCAACAGTCCCGGCATTTCGTTCTTCAAGGGCTTCATGGCTCTCTATGTCCTGGACATCGGCGTCGCCCTAGCTGTCATAGCCGTCCTTTGGACCCTGAAACGCGACCGGAGGGCGTTTTTCATGACCAGAGGCCGGCTGGACGCCCCGATCGAGCCGGTCCGCTGGCTGGGCATCAAGGCAGGGGGATCGTGGAAGACTTTCGGCTGGATTTTCGCCTGCGCCGCCGCGCTGGCCGTCCTGATCCCCACGCTCCTTGCCATTGCCCCATCCAAGGCGATAATGGTCAAAACCCTCCCGCTTCTACCGGCGGTTCTTCTCTTCGCGGCGATCAACGCGTTCACCGAAGAGGTCTATTTTCGCGCCGGACTGCTGGCCACGCTGACGGAGATCATCGGGAAGAATCAGATACTCCTTCTCACCGCGACTTTCTTCGGCCTAGCGCATTGGTTGAACGGGTCGCCGCCCGGTCTCGTCGGGGCCCTGATGACCGGATTCTTGGCCTGGCTGCTGGGGAAGAGCATGCTCGAAACGAGGGGCATTGCCTGGCCCTGGCTCATCCATTTCCTGCCGGACGTCGTGATTTTCCTCTCCTACGCGCTCATGCGGGTGAAAGCCTGAGCAAAGGAAGCCGGCATTTTTCGAGAAGGTGGCGAGAGTGAGACGACGCGACTTTCTGAAGACGGGAGCGGCATTGGCCATGGGCGGCGCGGCGGCCGCGCGGAAACCCCTGTCGGGGGCGTCGGATCGGACGGGATCGCCGGCGGGCCTCCCCACCGTGCGCTTGGGGACACTCGAAGTTTCACGACTGATCCTCGGTTCCAATCCATTCTGGGGATATTCCCACAAATCGCCTCAGCTCGACGAAGAAATGAGGCGGCACCACACCGATGAGAGGATCATCCAGATACTCGACGAAGCGGCCGCGTGCGGGCTGACGGCCGTGGCCAGCCCCCCCGATGAACGCTGGACGAAGCTTTGGACCCGCTACACGGAACGCGGGGGCCGGCTCAAGATTTGGATCGCACAATGCCATGGGAACCCCGAGCAAATGCTCTTGGAGATCGACCGCTCCGTCAAGGCCGGGGCCAAGGCGATCTTCATCCAGGGCGCGCGGGTCGAAGAACAGTATGGCAAGGGCAACTTCGATGTCCTCAGAACCTGGATCGATCACATCCGGGAAGCAGGACTGCCGGCGGGAGCCGCCGCCCATTGGCCTGAGATCCATCCTGAGTTCGAACGGCGGAAGTTCCCGACGGATTTCTATTTCCAGTGCATGTACAACGCTTCAAAAACGAACGACTACAGCCCCGCCGAGCGCGAGAAGGCCGTCGCGACGATCGCGCAACTGGCCAAACCCGTCATCGCCTACAAGATCCTGGCCGCCGGCCGGCTCGCCGCCGGCGAGGGTTTTGAGTACGCTTTCAACCACATCGGGCGTAAGGACGGCATTTGCGTCGGCATCTACGCCCAAAACGCCATTGACCAGATCCGCCAGAACGCCACCTACACGGAGATGCTCACGGCGAGGTAGGGTTGTGACACGGCGTGGTGGTCTGCTCGCTGATCTAGACCTTTTCAAAAGTGAGATTTCCAAGCTGCGGATGTCAAGGGACGAGTCTTCGCGGCGGAAGTGGACCGCGGCGGCCCGCCCCGGCCGCTGTGGCGCCGGGAGAGAAAGCAACATCGACCGTCACTTGATGCCGGCCGGGCGGAATGGGATAATGGGTGGACCCATGTGCATCTTATTCCGGAAGGGAGTGAATAACGAATGACGACCAAAAGATTTAAGTTGTGGACCATGCTCTTGACGGGTCTGACGATCATGTTGCTGACGGCCCTCTCCCCCGCTCAGACAAAGGCCCCGGTCCAGAAGTACGAGGCGCTGCTGGGGACATGGGAAGCCCAGGCGGAGGGCATGTCCTATACCTTCATCTTTGAGTTTTTTCTCGAGGACGGCGTACTCAAGGGAAAGTACACCGGATCCAGCGGCACGTCGAAGATGGAGAACCTGACCTTCGAGAACAGCACCGTCAAATTCACGGTGACCGTAAACACGATGACGCTCGATTACACCGCGGTCATCGACGGGGACAACCTTTCCGGCCAGGTGACGCTACAATACGGGCAGGCCGATATCACGGGGAAGAAGCAGAAGAAATAAGCCGCGGCGACATCGTGAAATTGAGGCTCTGCGGTCCGGCTTATCCTCCGAGGGCGGACTGCTTCACGAGTTGGCTTGCCCGGCAGGCCTTCTCGATGTCCACATCATCCAGGGATTCGTCGAGATAATGCTTGATGAAGTCCTGCTCGATGCAGGGACAGACCTGGCGCCGGGCGATCCGATGGATGTTGAGCAGGTGCTTGGCCGAGATGTTGTCCGTGGTAGTATTCTTTCCGCTCGTCCCGCAGGCCAGCATGAGAGAAGGCCTCAGCCTGTTGTAGG
>Ga0315283_10003365_pt1 | contig 13606 bp, 12 predicted proteins | sample YL17G09_0_MG_FD_204541 | JGI IMG/M metagenome (GOLD analysis project Ga0315283, IMG submission 204541) | Sediment microbial communities from Yellowstone Lake, YNP, Wyoming, USA - YL17G09_0 | ecosystem: Environmental > Aquatic > Freshwater > Lake > Sediment | place: USA: Wyoming | collected... | reverse complement strand
CGCCGGTCTTGTTCACCATGCGCATGTACCGGCGCCAGACCTCGAGGTGCGGGTCGTCGGCGTCCTTCGCGAAGCGTTCGAGATCGTCGAAGCTCCGCCAGTACTGGATGGTCGTGAAGCCGGCGGTCTCGTACCCGAGCAGCCCCTTCTCGCGGTGCTCGCTTAGGTACTTCAGCATCTTCCCCATGCCGCCGATCGCACGGAGTGCCTTCACCAGGTGGCGCTTCTTGTTGACCCGGGCGCCGATGATGAACACCACGAAGTCGCCTTCGATCTGAGCCGTCTGACGGCCCGGAACCACCTTCGCCATCGCCATCCCCCCAAGAGCTCGAATGCTCGACCTCGATCCCTCAAGGTAGACGCCGGACCGGTTGCTCGGGCTGTGCCCGGGACCGGCACAATGGGGTGGTGCACGCCGCCGCCGTCCGCTTCGAGCTCTTCGTACCGGAGAGTCATTCGCTGAAGGAGAAGCGGGCGGTGCTGCGCCCGATCGTCGATGGGTTGCGTCACCGGTTCCGCGTCTCGGTGGCCGAGGTGGACCACCAGGACACGTGGCAGCGGGCCGCGATCGCGGTCGCCGTGGTGGCCGAGAGTGATGGCCATCTGCGGGAGATCCTCACGAACATCGAGCGCCACGTCGCCAACGCGGCCGACGTCGAGATCCTCGACGTCGAGACCGCGTGGCTCGATTCGGATCCACTTCCTCTGGGCGGCGAGTGACGTGGCGCGACGCCCACCCCGCAAGTTCTCACGGAGCTTGCGCGTCAACGAGGTCGTGCGCCAGTCGCTCGCCGACGAGCTCGAGCGCATGAGCGACCCGCGGCTCGAGCTGGTGACCATCACCGGCGTCGAGGTGAGCCCCGACCTGCGCCACGCGGTGGTGTTCTACGGCGCACTCGACAAGCCCGACGTCGCCCCGGCCCTCTCGTCGGCCGCCCCGCGGCTCCGGGCCGCGCTCGGACGCGAGGTCCGCATGAAGTACGTTCCTGCGCTGCACTTCCGCGAGGACCCGTCGATCGACGCCGGGCAGCGGATCGAGAAGATCCTTCGAGACCTGCACGAGCAGGAGCCGTCATGACCGGTGTGAGCGAGACGCCCGACGCCGAGCTGCAGGCAGCCGTCGCGGCAATCGCCGACGCCGAACAGGTGACCCTGGTCTGTCACGTGAACCCCGATGGCGACGCGCTGGGCTCCACCCTCGGCCTGCTCCACGTGCTGCGAGCCGCAGGCCGCGACGTCACCGCATCGTTCCCGAACCCCTTTGTCATCGCTCCCCACTATCGTCTCCTGCCGGGCCTCGATCTCCTCACGCCGCCGAACGAGGTGCCGTTGGAGCCCGAGGTGATGGTCACCTTCGACTGCGGGTCTCTCGACCGGCTCGGTGATCTCGAGCCGAACGCCAAGGCCGCGCGCGAGCTCGTCGTGATCGACCACCACATCTCGAACACCCGCTACGGCTCGATCAACGTGATCGACCCCGACGCGGCGGCCAGCGGTTGGATCGCACTGCAGCTGGTCGACCGACTCGGGCTCCCGCTCGACCGCGATGCAGCGGTGTGTCTCTACGCCGCGCTCGTGTGCGACACCGGGCGGTTCCAGTACGACACCACGACGCCCGCGGTGTTCGACATGGCTCGACGGCTGACCGAGTTCGACGTCCCGGTGTCGGCGTTGTCGCGCAGCCTCTTCGAGGAGCACCGGTTCGCCTACCTCCAACTCCTCGGCGACGCCCTGCACAGCGCCGAGCTCGTACGCGAGCAGCGGTTCGTGTGGACTGCCGTCACCCAAGAGATGCTCCAGCGCCACGGCGTGGAGATGGAGGAGATCGAGGGTCTCATCGACATCCTGCGCCGCACCTCCGAAGCCGAGGTCACGTGTGTGCTGAAAGAAGAGGGTGACGGCACGATCCGGGTCAGTCTCCGTTCGCTCGGCGACGTCGATGTTCGGCGAATCGCGGAGGCCCACGGTGGCGGCGGCCACCGGTACGCAGCCGGGTTCAGCTCCTCGCTCGATCTCGACACCTGCGTCGCGCGCATCCGCGCCGCGCTCTAGCCGAGCGGAGCGAGGCCGTGGTGATGCCGAGCGGAGCGAGGCCGTGGTGACGGATGGTCTGGTCGTGGTCGACAAGCCGGCCGGCTGCACGTCGCACGACGTCGTCGCTCGCCTCCGCAAGATCTACGGCCAGCGCAAGGTCGGGCACGCGGGCACGCTCGACCCCGGCGCCACCGGGGTGCTGCTCGTCGGGCTCGGTCGGGTCACGCGCCTGTTGCGGTTCTTGCAGGTCGCCGGCAAGACGTACCGGGGCACGGTGCGCTTCGGGGTCGCCACCAGCACGCTCGACGCCGAAGGCGAGGTGCTCGATCGGGCCCCGATGCCGGTGTCGTGCGACGACGTCGCCGCGGCCACGAAGCGTTTCATCGGCGACATCGAGCAGATTCCGCCGATGGTCTCGGCCGTGAGGGTGGGAGGTCGCCGACTCCACGAGATCGCCCGGACGGGCGAAGAGGTCGAACGGGCACCGCGGCCCGTCACCGTCGGGCGCTTCGACGTGGAGGAGTTCGAGCCCGGTCCGTATCCGCTCGCGACGGTTCTCGTCGAATGCTCATCGGGCACGTACATCCGAACGCTGGCCGCTGATCTCGGCGTTGCGCTCGGCGGCTGCGCGCATCTCGAGTCGCTGCGGCGCCTCGCCATCGGTACATTCGACGTCGACGAGGCCCGCACGCTGGAGGACATCGCCGCCGATCCGGTGGCGGCCGTGCTGGCTCCGGTCGTCGCGATGCGGGATCTGGAGCGGGTCGACGTCGACGCCGAGCAGGCGCAAGCAGTCGCGCATGGTGCAAGGTTCACCACGAACGCGCTCGCAACGACGGGCGACGGCCCGTTCGCCGTCACGGGTCCCGATGGTTCGCTGCTCGCGGTGTACGAGCGACACGGTGCGGGCGTGAAGCCGGCGGTTGTCGTGGTGGGCGGGGAGGGTTGATGCGCATCGTCACCGACCTGGTCGGATACGACCCGCCGCCCCGTGGGACGGTCGTGACCATCGGCGCGTACGACGGTGTCCACCTGGGGCATGTGGCGGTGCTGCGCCTCGTTCGTGACCTCGCCACAGCGCGCGGCCTCGAGGCGGTGTGCCTCACGTTTGATCGGCATCCCGCAGAGGTCGTTCGGCCCGAGACCGCACCCAAGCTCCTGACGACCCTCGAGCAGAAGCTCGAGCTGCTGGACGAGACGGGCTTCGTCGACACGAGCTGCGTGCTCACGTTCGACGAAGCGCGGAGCCGGGAGCCGGCCGAGGAGTTCGTGCGCGACCTGCTCGTCAACGGACTGGGTGCGCACCTCGTGGTGGTCGGCGCCGACTTCCACTTCGGCTTTCACCGTCACGGCAACGTGAAGCTGCTCGAGCAGATGGGCGGCGAGCTCGGTTTCGAGACGCTCGGGCTCGGCCTCGTGCCGGTCGAGGGTGACGCCACCGCCATGGCCTACTCCTCGACCCGGATCCGGGACCTGCTGAACGCGGGCGATGTCGCCGGCGCGGCTCGGCTGCTCGGGAAGCCGCCCCGACCGCATGAGGTACGCGGGACTGTTGGGGCCGGCGACAAGCGCGGGCGCGAGCTGGGGTTCCCGACCGCGAACGTCGCCGTACCGGATCGGATCTGTCTCCCGGCCGACGGGATCTATGCCGGGAGGTTCGTCGACGAGTCGGGCGTCGAGCGAGGATGCGCGATCTCGCTCGGTCGGCGCCCCACCTTCTACGAGCACGCCGACGCGTCCCTGCTCGAGGCCTTCGTGCTCGACTTCGCCGGCGACCTCTACGGGCAGATGGTGAAGGTCCGGTTCGTGGACCGGATCCGCGGCGAGGAGCGCTTCGGCTCGGCGGAGGCGCTCATCGCCCAGATGGGCCGAGACGTGGAGGCCGTCCGTGCCGTTCTGGCGTCGGAACGGTCGTAGTGGTTCGCGCCGATCGCGCGAGTGGTCGTCGGGCAGGCACCATCGCGTTGCTCGTCCTCGGGATTGTGGTCGCGCTCGTCTCGCCGGCGGTGGCTGCGCCGGTCGTTGCTGCACCTCCCACGAGATGGGATTCTCGCATCCTCGAGCTCGTGCGGTTCGTCGAGAAGTCGCGCGGGCTCGAGTTCAAACATCCGATCCCGATTGAGTTCCTCGACGACGCTGCATTCGAGAAGAAAGTGGTCACCGACGACGCCGATCTCACCAAGGCCGATCGTGCCCTGGGTCGTCAGTACTCGGGAGATCTCCGCGCCCTCGGTCTCGTGGGCCCCGACTTCGACTTCGATGCTGCGTCGAGCGCGCTCGACACCCAGGGTGTCGTTGGCTTCTACGACCAGGACACGAAGAAGATGGTCATCCGCGGTGAGGATCTCAGTGATACGGACGTACGGGTGACCGTGGTGCACGAGCTGACCCATGCGCTCCAGGATCAGCGCTTCGGCCTGACGAGGCTCCAGAACGCGACGGAATCCTCAGGTGAGGACTTCGCGCTCACGACGCTCGTCGAGGGGGACGCGGTCTGGGTCGAAGAGGACTACGTCGCGACGCTGCCGCAGGCCGAGCAGGACGCGTATTACACCGCGGCCGGATCCTCGGGAGGCAGTACCAGTGCGACGCCCGAGGTCGGGTCGGGAGTCGACGTCTCACCGATCCTCGACCACTTCTTCTCGGCACCGTATGACCTCGGATATTGGTTCGTCGACTACCTACGCTCTGGTGGGTCGAGCAAGGCTGTCGATCGAGCACTGCGGCACCCGCCTCCGTCCGACGAACAGGTTCTCGACCCGGTTGCGTTCCTCGGTCACGAGCACCCGGTGGCACCCCCCGCGCCCAGGCTCGAAGCGGGTGAGACCAGACGGGGGCGCTCCGACGAGCTCGGCGTGCTTACCCTCTACTTTCTCCTCGCGTCACGCCTCGACCCGCGCACAGCCCTCGCGGCGGTCACGGGATGGAAAGGCGACACCTACGTCGGCTTCACCCGCGACGATCAGCCGTGCATCCGTGCGGTGATCGCGACCGACGATCGGCGCGAGGCCAAGGAGCTCGCGGGTGCCCTCGAGCGGTGGGCCACCAAGGGGCCGGCGGGTGCTGCGGCGGTCGAGCAAAGCGGCGCCGATGTGGAGCTCGACGTGTGCGCCCGGGCCGAGAGCGCCCTCCCGACGACACGCGCCCTCGACGACGCTTCCACCGCCCTCGGCTCGCGCTACCTGAACTACGAGCAGTTCGAGGCCAACGAAAGGCTCTCGCGTCGCGATGTCCGGTGCCTCGCCGATCTCGCCAGCACGGACCTGGAGCTGACCGAGATCTTCAACACCGTGGCACCCGGGAACGCCACGCCCGAGCAGGAGGCGCTGATCGAGCAGCGCAGGCGCGAGTACGCCAACACCTGCGGACTCAAGGTCGCCGAGTGACCTTCTGCTACCCTGGTCCGGTCCCGGCCGCCCGGCGGGGACGCCCCACCTCGCAAGTTGAAGCGATCGCATGCCCGACACCGCAGCCACGATCACCGAGCACCGTCTGCACGAGACCGACACCGGCTCGCCGGAGGTCCAGATCGCGCTGCTCACCGAGCGGATCAACCACCTGACCGAGCACCTGAAGGTCCACAAGAAGGACCATCACTCTCGTCGGGGGCTGCTCATGCTCGTGGGACAGCGACGACGGCTGCTCGACTACCTCCGACGCAACGACGTCGAGCGGTACCGAGCACTCATCGCCAAGCTGGGACTGCGCCGGTAGGGAATCACACGAGGAGCGACACCCAGGTCGGGTGCGCTCCTCGATTCGCGTCTCGGGCAACGTGCCCGGGAGCATCAGACGCGAGGGCGCCGGTTGTCAGTTGCCAGTGCCCGGGCCATTCGAAGCGGTCGCACCGCCCCGAGTGAAGGTCCGGACCCTGACCACTGGGAATCGCCGCTCCTCGCCGTAGAGAGAGGAGCGTCCGATGGCGGACGCCATTCACGTAGAGGGGCCGATCAACGCGGCCGGTACCACACTGTCATTCGAGACAGGGAAGCTCGCGCGGCTTGCCGACGGCGCGGTGTTCGTGCAGATCGGCAACACCACCCTGTTGTCGACGGTCGCGACCAGCAAGCCCCGCGAGGGAATCGACTTCTTCCCGCTCACCGTCGATGTCGAGGAGCGGATGTACGCGGCGGGGAAGATCCCCGGCTCGTTCTTCCGTCGCGAGGGTCGGCCCGGCGAGCAGGCGATCCTCACCTGTCGTCTGACCGACCGGCCGCTGCGCCCGTCGTTCCCGGCCGACTTCCGCAACGAGGTCCAGGTCATCGCCACTGTCATGGGCGCCGACATGGAGAACCCGCACGACATCGCGTCGATCAACGGTGCGTCGGCAGCGCTCATGGTCTCGGGGATCCCGTTCAACGGTCCGATCGGCGCGGTTCGCATCGCGCGTGTCGACGACGAGTGGATCGCGCATCCCACCTATGCCGAGGGTGCGGAGTCGATTTTCGAGATGGTCGTCGCCGGCCGCAAGCTCCACGATGGCGACGTCGCAGTGATGATGGTCGAGGCGGGCGGTACCGCCGGTTCGTTCGAGAAGTACGCCGAGGGAACGGCCAAGGTCACCGAGGAGACCATCGCGGATGGCCTCGAGTGGTCGAAGCAGTGGATCCTCGCTTCGATCGAGCTCCAGCTCGAGCTCGTGAAGAAGGTCCAGGAGGCGAACGGCCCGATCGAGACGATCGAGTACACGCCGAACGTCGACTACCAGGACGATGCCTTCGACGCGATCGCCGACGAGGCCCGCGTCCCCACCGCAGAGGCATTGGCCATCGCCGACAAGAACGACCGCAACCATCGCCTCGACGAGATCCGCGATGCTTCGATCGCGACCCTCGTCGGCGCGGATGACGCGCCGGGCCCCTTCGCCGGGCGGGGAGGCGAGCTCAAGAAGGCCTACCGCTCCCTGCAGAAGCAGATCGTTCGCGATCGCATCGTCAAGGAAGGTGTCCGCATCGACGGACGCGGCGTGGCCGACCTCCGCCCGCTCGAGGCCGAGATCGGCATCATCCCGACCGCTCACGGCACCGGGCTCTTCCAGCGTGGTGAGACCCAGGTGTTGAGCGTGACGACGCTCGGCATGCCCCGCATGGAGCAGATGGTGGACTCCATCGGCACCGAGGACCGCAAGCGCTACATGCACCACTACAACTTCCCGCCGTTCTCCACGGGTGAGACCGGGCGGGTGGGGTCGCCGAAGCGTCGGGAGATCGGCCACGGTGTGCTTGCCGAGCGGGCGATCGTGCCCGTACTCCCCAGTGCGGAGGACTGGCCGTACACGATCCGGGTCGTCTCCGACGTGCTCTCGTCGAACGGGTCCACCTCGATGGCCTCGGTCTGTGGCTCGAGCATGGCGCTGATGGACTCGGGTACGCCGATCAAGGCACCCGTCGCCGGCATCGCGATGGGCCTCGTGCTCCACGATGGCGAGTACGTCACCCTGACCGACATCCTCGGGCAGGAAGACGCGTTCGGTGACATGGACTTCAAGGTCGCCGGCACCGCCGATGCGGTGACCGCGCTGCAGCTCGACACCAAGATCGACGGGATCCCCGCCGACGTGCTGGCCAAGGCGCTGCTCCAGGCCCGTGACGCCCGGCTGAAGATTCTCGAGGTGATGCAGGAGGCGATCGACGGTCCGCGTGACGATGTCCGTCCGACCGCGCCGAAGATCATCAGCATCCAGATCCCGATCGACAAGATCGGCGAGGTCATCGGGCCGAAGGGCAAGGTCATCAACACCATCACCCAAGAGACGGGCGCCGATGTGTCGGTGTCCGACGACGGAGTGGTGGGAACGGTGTCGATCGGGTCCAAGGAGTCATCGGCGGTCGAAGAGGCGCGTCGACGCATCGAGCTGATTCTCGACCCGCCGACCGCGGAGCTGGGCGCGAACTACACCGGTCGTGTCGTCAACGTCACGAAGTTCGGCGCGTTCGTGAACGTGCTGCCGGGTCGTGACGGGTTGCTGCACATCTCGAAGCTGGGCGGCGGCAAGCGCGTCGACCGCGTCGAGGACGTCCTGAACCTTGGTGACGAGGTGCAGGTGCGCGTCGACGACATCGACAACTCCGGCAAGCTCTCGCTGAGCCTGGTCGGTGAAGACGGCGAGGTACAGGAGGGCGCGCCGCGCGAGCAGCGTGAGTCGGGCTCTCGTGACCGTGACCGCAGCGGTGATCGTGGCCGTGATCGTGACCGCGGCGGCAGCCGTGACCGCGGCGGCAGCAGTGGGAGTGCGAGCGACACCGGGTCGAGCGCGAAGGCCGCACCCTCGTTCGAGGATTCCTGGGAAGCCCAGGCGACGGAGGAGTTCGGTGACCTCGGTCCCGCCGAGGCCGGACGCAGCGGCGGTCCGGGTGGCGGCGGCGGTGGACGCGGTGGCGGTGGCGGCGGTCGACGCCGCCGCTGACCGTCTGATGACCGAGGGAATTCGTCGCACCGAGCTCGAGTCGGGCCTGCGCATCGTCACAGAGTCACTGCCCGCGCTCCGTTCGGTCGCGGTGGGATTCTGGGTCGGCACGGGTTCGCGCGACGAGGCCGACCAACTCTCCGGCGCGAGCCACTTCCTCGAGCATCTGCTCTTCAAGGGCACCGAGCGGCGCAGTGCGGTCGAGATCGCCGAGGCGGTCGAGTCGGTCGGCGGCGACATGAACGCCTTCACCGCGCACGAGCTCACCACCTATTACGTGCGGGTTCCCGACGACCGACTTGCTCTCGCGCTCGAGATCCTGTCCGACATCGTCTGGACGCCGGCATTCCGCCCGGACGAGGTCGACTCGGAACGTCAGGTGATCCTCGAGGAGATCCGGATGCGCGACGACGCGCCCGAGGACCTCGTGCACGAGCTGTTCGGGGGAGCGATCTTTCCCGACCACCCGATCGGGCGCGATGTCATCGGCACACCCGACACGATCAACGCGATGGGACCCACCGAGATCGGTGCGTTTCATGCTGAGCATTACCACCCGAGCAACGTCGTGGTCGCGGCTGCCGGCAACCTGGAGCACGACGCGGTCGTCGCGCTCGTCGAGGCGGGTCTCGCCCACTCGGGTGGGAGCCGGCCGCCGCGCACCCGTTGGGAGGGTGGCCCCGCGTCGCGTCCCGTCGCGGTGCTCGAACGTGACACCGAGCAGGCGCACGTGGTGCTGGGGATGCGCTCCATCGGTCGCGACGACCCCGATCGGTACGCGCTGACGGTGTTGAATCAGGTGCTCGGCGGTGGGATGTCGTCGCGCCTCTTCCAGGAGGTCCGTGAGCGTCGTGGCCTTGCCTACTCCGTCTACTCGTATCGGAGCGCGTACGAAGAGACCGGCGCACTCGCGGTGGCGGCCGGCACGGCTCCCGATCGACTCGACGAGCTCCTCGACACCCTCGAGGCCGAGCTCGCCCGGCTGACCGCCGAGCGGGGGATCACCGAACGCGAGCTGGTGGCCGCCAAGGGGCACCTCACCGGCTCGTTGGCGCTCTCGCTCGAGAGCTCCAACGCACGCATGCATCGCCTCGGCCGGAGCGAGCTGACGCTCGGCGAGGTACCGTCGCTCGATGACCTCGTCGCTGAGGTCACACGCGTCGAAGCCGCTGATGTCACGAGAGTCGTGGATCGTGTGCTCGGCGTGCCCGAGCGCACGCTTGCTGTGGTTGGACCGGTCGACGCGGCGACGTTCGAGCGCGACCGCGGGGCGCGCGTCGAGATCGACGACGCGGTCGGCAACGGTAGATAGGCGCTGCGGTCGGCGACGCGACGCTCTAGCCTGCGTTTCGTGATTCGCGTCGGGGTGTTCGGGGCCGGGGGCCGCATGGGCTCCACGGTCTGCACTGCGGTCGCGGGCGATCCGGACCTCGAGCTGGTGGCCGCGGTCGACCCGTTGCACGCCGGGATCGACCTCCAGCAGCTCGGCGTCTCCGGCACGGGTCTCCAGGTCTCACGCACCGGCGAAGCGCTCGCGGATGCCGGGGCCGAGGTTGCCGTCGATTTCACCGTGCTCGACGCAGCACGTGAGAACCTGCGCTGGTGCGCGGCGAACGGCGTCCACGCGGTGGTTGGCACGACCGGGTTCTCGGAGGCCGACATCGACGACCTGCGTGCCCGGTTCGAGGCCAGCTCGGCCAACGTCGTGATCGCGCCGAACTTCGCGATCGGCGCGGTGCTCATGATGCGCTTCGCCGAGCTCGCGGCGCCGTATTTCGAAACCGCCGAGGTGATCGAGCTGCACCACGACGAAAAGGTGGATGCGCCGTCGGGCACCGCGATGCTCACGGTGGCGCGCATGGCCGAAGCATCGTCGGACTGGGGAAGCGATCCCACCCAGAAGACGGTTGTCCAAGGTGCCCGAGGCGCCGAGGGTCCCGGTGGCATCCGTGTCCACTCGGTGCGCCTCAAGGGGCTGGTCGCCCACCAGGAGGTTCTTCTCGGTACGACCGGCCAGTCCCTCTCGATCCGCCACGACTCCTATGACCGGACCTCGTTCATGCCCGGCGTGCTCCTGGCGGTGCGCTCGGTCGGCGAGCGTCCGGGCCTGACGCTCGGCCTCGACGCGTTTCTGTCCTGACGCGTGCCGGGGCCCGACGAGGCCTGGGACGCCCGGCGTGTTGCCCTTCGCAGCCCTCGGCCGTAGCGTCACGCCCTGTGGGTGATGGGGGGCCGCTCCTCGCGGTCAACAACCTCGAGGTGCTCTACGGCGGCGCGGTGCGAGCGCTGCGCGGGGTCAGTCTCGAGGTGGGAGCAGGTGAGATCGTCGCGCTGCTCGGCGCCAACGGCGCCGGGAAGACCACCATGCTTCGCGCGGTCTCGGGGCTCTTGGCCGAGCACTCGGGCCGGGCGGTGCGCGGCGACGTTCGGCTCGACGGCACGTCGATCCTCGGGCTCGGAGCGCCGGCGATCGTCCGGCGCGGGCTTGCCCAGGTGATGGAAGGCCGGCGCGTCTTCGCGGAGCTCACCGTCGACGACAACCTCCGGGCCGGCGGGTTCACCCGTCGGGACCGCGCCGGGACGCGCCAGACCTACGAGCGGGTCCTCGAGATGTTCCCCATCCTCAGGACGCGCCGACGATCGGTCGCCGGGTATCTCTCGGGGGGCGAGCAGCAGATGCTCGCGATCGGTCGGGCGCTCATGGCAGACCCACGCCTGCTCCTCCTCGACGAGCCGTCGCTGGGGCTCGCCCCGCTCATCCAGGAGCAGATCCGCGACACCATCGTGGCGATCGCCGAGACCGGGACGAGTGTGCTGCTGGTCGAGCAGAACGCGATGATGGCGCTCTCGATCGCGCACCGCGCCTCGGTGCTCGAGAACGGACACGTCGTCCGCGAGGGTCTCGGGTCCGAGCTCCTGGGTGACGAGGAGATCCGCGAGGCGTACCTCGGCATGGGCGAGCGGGGGCGACGATCCTTCCGCGATCTCAAGACGTACCGACGACGTCGGCGCTGGACCGCCTGATGTGGACCACCTGATGTGGACCACCTGATGTGGACGACCTGATGTGGACGACCTGATGTGGACGATATGACGACACCGTTGCTCGAGTTCGTCGATGTGACGCTGGCGTTCGGTGGCGTCACCGCGCTGCGCGACGTGAACTTCACGGTCGAGCCGGGTGAGCTCTTCGCGGTGATCGGCCCGAACGGCGCGGGCAAGACATCGACGTTCAACTGCATCAACGGCGTGTACCGGCCGAAGCAGGGGAACATTCGCTTCGAGGGAAAGAACCTGATCGGTCTGAAGCCACCGGCGATCGCGAGGCTCGGGGTCGCGCGAACGTTCCAGAACCTCGGGCTCTTCGTGAACCTCGACGTGATCGACAACCTCATGCTCGGACGCCACGTCCGGATGCGCACCGGCATCTTCACGGGGATGGCTTGGGTCGGGCGCGCCCGGCGCGAGGAGATCGCGAATCGAGGACGAGTCGAGGAGATCATCGAGCTCCTCGCGTTGCAGCCGTACCGGTACGAGCCGGTGGGGACGTTGCCGTACGGCATCCAGAAGAAGATCGAGCTCGGGCGTGCCCTCGCCATGGAACCGCGGCTGCTGCTGCTCGACGAGCCGGTCGCGGGGATGAACCGTGAGGAGACCGAGGACATGGCGCGTCTCATCCTCGAGATCCGACGCGAGCTCGACCTCAGCATGATCCTCGTCGAACACGACCTCCAGATGGTGATGGAGCTGGCCGACCGTTTGCTCGTTCTCGACTTCGGCGAGCCGATCGCGCTCGGTCCGCCGGCCGAGGTGCAGGCGAATCCCCGCGTGATCGAGGCGTACCTCGGCCAGGGCGAGCACGCGTGAGTGCGGCCGTGGCCCCGGTGCTCCCCGCGCCCGAAGCGGCCGCGACCCCATCGACGCTGCCCGCGTGGCTGCTCCGGCATGCCTCGGATCGACCCCGCGGCGTCGCGCTCCGGGTCAAGGAGCTGGGCCGCTGGCGCGAGATCACGTGGGAAGAGCATGCGGGGCGTGTGGCGGCGGTGGGCCGCTCGCTCGCGCATCACGGCCTCGGTCGGGGCGATCGAGTCCTGCTCGTGAGCGAGAACCGTCCCGAGTGGGTGATCGCCGACCTTGCCATCCAGGGCCTCGGCGCCGCGACGGTCGGGATGTTCCCGACCACGCCGGCCGGGGAGGCGGCCGACCTGCTGCGTCGGTGCGGGGCCCGCATCGCGGTCGTCGAGGACGAGGAGCAGCTCGACAAGCTGCTCGAGGTCCGGGGAGGCACTGGGCTCGAGAAGATCTTCGTCATCGACCCACGCGGGATCCGCCGCCTCGTGGCGCCCGCCGCGAGCTTTGAGGAGCTCGAGGCGCTCGGCAGCCTCGATGCCGTAGCGTTGCGCGGCGCCGATCCCGGTCTCTGGCAGGAGTCCGTCGCGGCGCTCGAACCGGGGACCGTCGCCACCGTGGTGTTCACGCCGGGGACCACGGGAACGTCGAAAGGCGCGCTGCTGACGCACGGGAACCTCTCGGCTGCGGCCGACGCGGGCGTCGCCGAGTACGGGCTCGGCTCGCACGACCAGATCGTGTCCTGCCTCCCGCTGTGCGAGATCTCCGAGCGGGTGCTCGTCGTGGCCCAAGCCACGAGGGCCGCCGCGACGGTCCATTTCGGTGAGGGTGGCGACGCGATCGAGAACGACCTCCGTGAGGTGGAGCCGACGTTCTTCCTGGCGTCACCACGGCTGTGGGAACGGCTGCGCGGCCGCATCGAGGCGGGCCTGCGCGATGCGGGGCGCATCAAGCGATCGGCGTTCCGCATTGCTTCCCCCGGTGGGGGATCGTTGCGGGTGACACTCGCGGCGTTGTTGGTCACTCGGCCCGTCCGATCCCGAGTGGGCTTGCGTCGGGTCCGCGTCGCGGTGGCCGCCGGTGCACCTGCGCCCATCGAGCTGCTCGAGTGGTGGTCCGGACTGGGCATGACGGTGCGAGAGCTCTACGGGCTGGTCGAGAGCACCGGAATCGCCACGGTGGTGCCGGCCTCCGGCGGACGTCCCGGCACGGTCGGGCGGGCGGTGCCCGGAACCGAGGTGGGCGTCGATACCGGGGCCGAGGGCGGCGCCGGCGGTGTCGGGGAGGACGGTTCGAGCGCCGGGGAGGTGCGGGTCC
>Ga0315283_10003362_pt1 | contig 13611 bp, 7 predicted proteins | sample YL17G09_0_MG_FD_204541 | JGI IMG/M metagenome (GOLD analysis project Ga0315283, IMG submission 204541) | Sediment microbial communities from Yellowstone Lake, YNP, Wyoming, USA - YL17G09_0 | ecosystem: Environmental > Aquatic > Freshwater > Lake > Sediment | place: USA: Wyoming | collected... | reverse complement strand
AGCGTATACTAGAAATTGGTGCCAGGCGACAATTACACCAATTCCTTGACTCAGACCATGACAGACGGTCCCTGGCGAAATTGGTGCAATTGTAGCCTGACACCATTTACCAGACCCTGGCAGACATTCACTGACGAAATTGGTGCAATTCTAGCCTGACACCGTTTACACTCTGAGGGATATGAGTCTCCGGCAGACTCCCGGCGTGCTGATCCTGTTCATGCTGCTGGCCCCCCTGCCCGCTCCAGGGCAGGACGGCAAGCCCGAGACTCAGCCAATACCGCAGGCTCCTGCCGGGGCCGCCCAGGCGCCAGCGCCTTCTGCCGGACACGAGTCCGCGACGAAACGGTTCGTCCTTGACGTCTGGACGGACCAGAAAGCCATATGGTCAAGCCCGTTCCGGATGAATCGCAGGCAGCTGCTCACCATAGCACTGCCGGTGACAGCGGTAACCGCAGGGCTGATCGCCACCGATGAGGAAACGGCGCGCTGGCTGCCCAACACGTCCACCCAGATTCAATGGTCGAACGGAATATCCACGTTCGGTTCGGTCTACGCCCTGGGAGGGATCGTGGCCGGCGGCCTTATCGTGGGCAAGGCCGACAACAAGCCCGCGCTGTTCCGGATGGGGCGGAATTCAGCGGAGGCCCTCGTCAATACATTGATCGTGAGCAATGCCCTGAAGCTGGCGACGGGTCGCGAGCGTCCGGATGAAAACGACGGGCAGGGCAGGTTCTGGAAGGGAGGCCACAGCTTCCCATCCGGGCATTCCATGAACAGCTGGGCAGTAGCCGCCGCGGTCGCGCGAAGCCCGGGCTGTCCCAAGTGGCTGGCCATCACCTCCTACTCGGTCGCCGCCGCCGTGAGCATCTCCCGCTACACTGCCCACAGGCACTTCCCTTCGGACATCTTCGTGGGCAGCACCTTTGGCATCCTGATCGGTAAGTACGTGGCAACACGCCCCCGACCGTAGCGCCGAAGGCGCGACACATGGATCATTCAGGCAGACTATAGCTTTGCGATCCGGATGTTGCCGTCACCGCTGACGATTGCCAGTTGCGGGCCGCCGCCGTTCATGGGACCGCGGACAACAGACTCTTCGGAGCGTCCGGAGATGGTCACGGGAAAATCGAGGGTTACGCGGCCGTCGCCGGTGTGGGCATCGAGCTCCGCCCCCACTCCGTCGGGGAGCCGCAAAACCACGTTCCCATCGCCCGTGTTGAGTTTCCAGGCCGAAGCCAGGCGTGATCCCGACAGGGCAGTGACCTCCACGTTGCCATCGCCGGTCCGGACATCCAGCACATGAAAACGGCCCTCGAGACGTATGTTCCCATCGCCGGTATCGGCGGCGAGTGCACCCGCCAGCCCGTCACCCGTGATATTCCCGTCACCCGTGTGGAGGCGAATCTCCCCGTTGGCCGCGCCCACGTTGATGTTGCCGTCGCCTGTATCGGCGCGCAAAGCCCCGTCGACGGCGCGGGTTGAAATGTTGCCATCGCCGGTCCTGAGATCCAGCTCGGCGTTACGGGGAATTGTCAGCTCGATGGAGATGGAACGACGGAAGGAGATGCTCAAGTGGTGGCTGGGCAGCTTCACCTGCAGGTTGAGGCGGTTGCCCTCCTGGCTGGTAATGACACGGACCTCGTTGTCGCTGATGTGCCACCCCACGGTCTCGATGCGCGCCTGTACCTCTTTGTAGTCGCCGGTGTCGACACGGATGTCCCCTTCGTCGGCGTCAACAAAGATCTGAGCAGTCCCCGTTACATTCCAGGCCTTATTCCAGACCTCAGCGGCAGCCGGCCGGGCAGCGATACACAAGGAGAAAAAGCAGAACAAACCGACAATGGCATGACGACGCATAGGTCCCCCTTAGGTTTTCTATCTCCTTTACGCAACCTGTCGTGGAAAGGTTCCACAAATCGCCCGCAAAGCTCGCCGGTGCTATTGCGGAGGTGGGCAATGAAGAATAGAGTTGTAGCCTCTGGCACTGGCTGCAGAGGCCCCAAGGGGACTCGAGATGCGCACAATCCTTCGCTACTACCGCCTGGCCGGCGACGATCATGAGAACTGTTTCTATGTGGAAACCTCGGCGCCGCTCACCGCGAGCGAACAGTCTTCTTTGCGCTGGCTTCTTGCAGAGACCTTTGAGCCTGAGAAGTCGGGCGATCGCCCTCTCATCATGCGGAGCGGAGTCGAGGTTGCCGAGGCGGGTCCCCGCCTCAACTTCGAGACTGCCTTCTCGACCAACGCGGTCTCGATATGCCGGGCCTGCGGGCTCGGCCAGATCACCAGGGTCGAGAAATCGAAGCGCTGGGTACTCCCCGAGGGGGCCGACAGAGATGCGTTTCTCGCGGTGCGTTACGACAGGATGACCGAATGCCCCTACCCTCGGCCTCTCGACACCTTTGAGGCCGGCCTGGCGCCCGAAGCTGTTTTCAGCGTTCCGCTGATCGAGAAGGGCATCGCGGCATTGCACGAGATCAACCGCGAGATGGGCCTCGGCATGGATGCGTGGGACGTCGGGTTTTATTACGACCTTTTCGCAGCCAGGTTCCGGCGAAATCCTACCAGCGTGGAGTGCTTCCAGCTCGCGCAGGCCAACAGCGAGCACTCACGGCACTGGTTTTTCAAGGGCAGGCTGATTATTGATGGAGAGCCGGCGCCGGAGACGCTGCTTGACATAATCCGGTCCACCCTGCGCGCAAATCCTGCCAACAGCATCATCGCATTCAAGGACAACTCGAGCGGCATCCGTGGCTTTGAAATAGCTACCATCGTCCCTGCCCTGCCCGGCCGTTGTTCGCAATTCGCCGCCTGGAAGGGGCACTACGACATTATCTTCACCGCCGAGACGCACAACTTCCCGAGCGGCGTCGCCCCCTTCCCCGGAGCTGAGACAGGAACGGGCGGAAGGATCCGCGACGTGCACGCCACCGGCAGAGGCGCGCTGGTGATAGCCGGCACGGCGGGATACTGTGTGGGAAACCTGAACATTGAGGGCTTTGCCATACCGGGCGAAGATCCTTCGTTCAGCTACCCCTCGAACCTGGCGAGCCCCATTCAAATCCTGATCGGCGAGAGTAATGGCGCATCGGACTATGGCAACAAGTTCGGAGAACCGGTCATCCAGGGCTTTGCCCGCTCTTTCGGCCTGAGGCTTCCGGATGGCAGCCGCCGGGAGTGGGTGAAGCCCATCATGTTCACGGGCGGCGTGGGGCAGCTTGACGCGCGCCACCGCGAAAAAGGCGGGCCGCAGAAGGGGATGCTGATCATCGAGATCGGGGGCCCGGCATACCGCATAGGGATTGGCGGCGGGGCAGCGTCCAGCATGATCCAGGGGGAAAACAGGGAGGAGCTCGACTTCAGCGCCGTGCAGCGCGGCGACGCGGAGATGGAGCAGAAGATGAATCGCGTGATCCGCGCCTGCGTCGAGATGGGCGACCGCAATCCGATCGTCAGCATCCACGACCAGGGTGCAGGCGGGCCCTGCAACGTCCTGACCGAGCTCGTGGACCCGGCAGGCGGGCGCATCGAGATTCGGAGCATCGCGCTTGGCGATAAGACAATGTCGGTGCTCGAGATCTGGGGTGCCGAATACCAGGAGCGTACGGCCCTGCTGTTGAACTCAGACCGGCTGGACGAATTCCAGGCGGTATGCAGGCGGGAGAAAGTCACGTGCGAAGTGCTCGGCGAGGTAACGGGCGACGGCCGGATCGTGGTGCACGACGCTCAGGACGATTCCACGCCGGTCAACCTGGAGCTTGCTCCGATTCTCACGAACATCCCGCAGAAGGTCTTCGAGCTCGAACATCCGCGGCTCCGGCTCGAGCCGCTGCGGATCCCGGGAGACCTCTCTGTCAGAGAGGCGATTCGCCTGGTGTTCCGGTTGCCGTCCGTCGGTTCGAAAGGCTACCTGGTCCGTAAAGTCGACCGTTGCGTAACCGGCCTGGTCGCGCGGCAGCAGTGCTGCGGGCCGCTTCACCTGCCGGTGTCCGATGTTGCCGTAACGGCCCAGAGCCACCTGGGGATCAGCGGCGCGGCAATCGCCATCGGCGAGCAGCCCGTGAAGGGTCTTGTCAGCGTGTGCGCCGGCGCGCGCCTGGCTGTCGCAGAAGCGCTGACCAACATGGTCTGGGCACTCATCACCGATCTTTCTCACATCAAGTGCTCGGTCAACTGGATGTGGGCGGCGAAGACGCCCGGAGAAGGAGCGGCACTCCACGACGCCGCGACGGCTTTGCGGGATCTGATGGTCCAGCTCGGCATTGCAGCCGACGGCGGCAAGGACAGCCTCTCCATGGCGGCCCGGGTCGGCGACGAGGTCGTGAAGGCCCCCGGCCAGGTGGTCGTGTCAGCTTACGCTTCCATGGCTGACGTCACGCGTGTCATCACTCCCGACATCAAGCGGCCCGGTGAGAGCCGGCTCATGCTGCTCGACCTCGCCCCCGGCAGGAATCGCCTCGGCGGTTCTGCGCTGGCACAGGCCTTGGGACAGACCGGCAACGAAGCGCCGGATGTCGATGATCCCGGACTCCTCAGGAAGGCGTTCCTGGCTGTCCAGGAAATGATCCGGCAGGAATGGATCCTCGCCGGTCACGACCGTAGCGATGGAGGTCTCGTCACCACGCTCGCCGAAATGGCAATGTCCGGCAACTGCGGCATTGCGGTCAGGCTGGCCGGGACCGGCGAGATCATCCCGCGGCTCTTCTCGGAAGAGCTCGGGCTCGTCATCGAGTACTTGCCGCAGGACGAGGAACGGATTTGCTCTCTGCTGGATTCCGCCGAGGTCCCTTTCACGATCCTGGGCGAGACGCTGGCAGACCGCCGGTTTTTGCTGAAGCGGGGCGGCGAGACCGTGCTGGACCTTCCCACGCCGATGCTTCTCGCCTGGTGGGAAGAGCTCAGCGATCAGATCGAACGGTTGCAGATGAATCCCGCCTGCGCGGGTGAGCAGGCGCGCGTCCACGATCGCCGCGGGCCGGATTACCATCTCTCTTTTGAGCCGGAGCCTACACCTGCCGCTTTTCTGTTGCGGGACAGCAAGCCTAAGGTTGCAATTCTCCGCGAGGAAGGAAGCAACGGAGACCGTGAGATGACTTCCGCCTTCTTCAGCGCCGGTTTCGAGCCCTGGGATGTGACGATGTCCGACCTGCTGAGCGGAGATGCCACGCTCGACGGCTTCAGGGGACTTGTGTTTGTGGGCGGATTCTCCTATGCCGACGTCCTGGACAGCGCGAAGGGGTGGGCAGGCATCATCCGTTTCAACCCCCGGCTCAGCGAGATGTTCGACTCGTTCTATCGCCGCCCGGATACTTTCACGCTCGGTGTGTGCAACGGCTGCCAGTTGATGGCCCTTCTCGGCTGGGTGCCATGGACCGGCATACCGGACACGAAGCAGCCGAGGTTCATAAGGAACACATCGGGGAGATTCGAATCGCGCTGGGCGACGGTGAAAATCGTCGACAGCCCTGCGGTGATGTTCCGCGGCATGCAGGGCTCGACATTCGGCATCTGGGTGGCGCACGGAGAGGGTCGCCTGTACTGTCCCGACCCGGGCATACTGCGCGACGCGATGGAAAGAAAGTTGACTCCTGCTTTCTTCGTGGACGACCAGGGCCTGCCAACCGGGCAATACCCCTTCAATCCCAATGGATCCGCCCTCGGCGTGACCGCATTGTGCAGCCCCGACGGGAGACACCTGGCCATAATGCCACACCCCGAACGGGCCTTCCTGAAGTGGCAGTGGCCGTGGATGCCGGAACCCTGGAAGGTCTCTCTCAAGGCCTCCCCCTGGCTTCGAATGTTCCAGAACGCGCGCGAGTGGTGCGAGGGAAGCGACTGATGGCCCGAGTCCCCGGCGATTTAGTTCGTGCCCGCAAAGCAGCGTTGAAGCCTGTCCGAGTGTCAGGGCCCGGTGCCGGCGCTGAAAAGTTCCTCAATCACCGGACCCGGAAACTTATAGCCCTTGGTGGCAGGTTCCCTGCCGATCAGCCTCAATAAGGTAGGCACAAAGCTCAGGCTGTCGTAGGGCTTGTCAATCTGAAGGCCCTGCGGGATGCCGGCGCCCGTAAGAAAGAGCACAGAGTGAGTGGATACGCGCAAGAGCGATCCGTGGTTGCCTCCGGGATTGAATCCGCGCACGTTGAAGTTCCAGTGGTCGCTGGCAAACACCAACATATCGGCCTCCGCCATACGGCGACGGCGGAGCTCAAAACTGCGCCGCAGAGCCTCTTGTCTATTTCCTGCTGCCGGTGAATCTGCGTAAACAAAGCGGCGGAATTGCTCATGCAGCCCGATGACGGCATTTGCATATGTGCAGCGATGGGCCGCAGCCAACCATTCCGTCTCGGTGTGCCATTCGTTCAGCCACGCCTCTCTGCCGTCCGGCCCCGGGCGCAGATCGGGGTCCTCCCATAGCCGAAGCGGCAATCCGTCGCCCCACTCCCTTGGCTCGAACTTCACGAGGCCTGCGGCATCCTGACGCAGCCCGCTCACCGGCAGGTAGCGCAGACTCAACGTTCTCCCGGCGTCCTGGCGCGAAAGGAGCAAGCCCTGGTGTGTGCCGTCTTTGTACAGCCAGATGCCATCCTCATCCGACCGGTCTTCATCCGGGAGGGCTGCCGCCAGCGCCTCGCGCGGAATGCGTGTGGCGATGAAATCCACCGGTTTGGCGGCGACGTCGCCCTGTACGTTGTTGCGGACTCGGATGCCGCCGAGAAGGGAGAAGTAATCCACCCGGCGGAAGCTCTCCTTTGTGTCGAGGCTTCCATCCCCTCGCATCGTCAGTCCGGCCGGGACGAGTCCGACCACGTAGTTTTGGAGGTTAAAGACGCTGTTGGCATCACCCATGACGCGCGAGGGGATCATGGATTCGATGCGCACACGGGAGGTCAGCAGGCTGGCCCGGTCCAACTGGAGCATCCTGGAGAGCGCCTGGGCGTATCCGCCGTATTCGAGCGCCTCTTTCCGCCAGGATTCGAGCCGGGTGATTTCGCGGCGGGCCTCCTGGTCGAGCCCGGCAAGCCGGTCGGCGTCGCGCCACTTCCTGGGAAGGGTCTTTATCTTCGCGTCCTGCAGGCCGATTGCACGCTGCAGGGCCGCCAGCTCCTCTTTCAGATCGGATAGAACTGACATCCACTCCTGCCTCCGCTTATCAACCAGGTCGAGCACCGCCTGCGCGGCTGCGGACCGCACGGCCCCAGGCAGGTTCCGACTTCCGAGTTGCTTCATCAAGATGTGGATGACGTTCAGGTCGCTGTCTCGCAGGCATATGGAGGCGCGCTCGTTGCCGTCCAAGTCCATGAGGGCGGTCGGGTACTGCTCCGCCTGGCCCTGCAGGTAGAAGGACTCGCGGCTCGGGCTTATCACCTGCGAGACAAATGGGTCGAGGCCCTTCAGCTTGTACTCACCCATGGGATGGCGGTTCGTCATCACATGGTGCCCGCCACCGGCACCGCTGCAAAAGAGGTCGATCAGGCTGTAGCCCTGACTGAATGTCCCGGGGTCTGTGTTCATGCCGTGGTCGGAGACAAGGACCAGCACAGTGCGGTCTGCCAGCGGGCTTGCCTCGATGGCGGTCCAGATCCTGCCCACCAGGTTGTCCAGTTGCGCTAAGTCCCTGAGTTGATCACGGTCCTCGTTGCTCAGGTGTGCGGTGTGATCGTATTCGCCTGTGAAATAATCGAGGTAAAGCACGCGCTCATCCTGCAGCTTCCCTATCAGCTCCCTCTCCAGCTCTTCATACACCATGCGCGTGGCTTCGAAACCGGTCATCCACTCGTTGAAGAGCTCGTTCGGGCTCCGCGATGAGAAGCGCCTGGTGAAGCTGTTCTGGAGTGTCCTCCAGGGAAATCCCCGCTGGTAGAGCTGGAATCCCTGGTAGCGTTCGGTAAAGCCGAAACTGTCGAGCAACAGAGGAATACCGACCTCGTCCAGCACCTCCACGGAGAGCATGTCCACTCGCCGCGACCGGGCGTAGTTGATGAGAAAGGGGAAGAAGTTCAGGTAGTCGTACACCCGCCCGGTGTGCCGGTCGTACTCCGCGTTGCCGCGGATTGCCAGGTGCCTCCCGGTGTCGAGCATTGACCAGGAAGGGACGGAAACACTGATGCCGCGTACGTAAAAGTTGCGGACCCAGGCGCCATGTTCAACGAAGATGTGCTGAATCCAGGGCAACGCGCTCTTGCCGGTTTCCGGGTTGACCTCCTTTAGGTAGCGCTCGACCAGGCTTCCGGGAAGCCCATCGACCTTCAGCACTACCAGACGCACGGGCGCGGCACAGGCCGGCCCGAGGGGAGTGAATATCGTCAGAAGCAGCAGGATTGCGGATCGAGCAAGCAGCCGGTTCATTTACCGCCGGTGAAGACGTCCTCGCCTTGCGTGAACGCGGCTTCCGCACTCGCCGGGGAAACGCCGTGGAGAAAAGCCAGGTTTGCGGGCAAAGCGGGGCTCAGCCTCTGAAGGCCTTCGACGCACTGTCGGCGGATCCATTCGTCACCGGTCTCTCTCATCAGGCCCGAAATCACCTTCACCGCCTCCGACCGGACCTTGCGCCCCTGACGGCCAAGTTCGGACACCGCATCGATGGACCGGCCGACTGCCTCTGCGTTCCACGCGATCTCCGGTTGCGGACCTGAGGCGAGCACCCGTTCCAGAAAACGTTTCTGGTAGGCGAAGCGGCGCTGCAGGTCCAGCATTCCCCGCCCGCCTTCCGTGACGTCATCGCCGTGACTGTAAAGGCCGAGGGTCCCGACGTGCGCCAATCCGAACAGGACGCGGACGCCCCGGGAGTGTCTCAGCGGGACAAGTTCGCGCGCGCGGTCCTTCTGCACTTTCCGCGCCAGCCCGTCCGACGCCGCGGCCCATTCAAGCAGCGCCGCATGTTGCCAGCGCGCCATCTCCGCCTCGCTGTTGAGGCCGACGCCCAGCGGATTGAGGCCGAGACCCTGCAGTTTCTGCTCCAGGCTGCGCCGCAGCTCAGGATCCAGAGAACTGTCGAACTTGAGCGAGTATCGCAGCTGTGCGTAGGCGCGCATCCGGGCAGATCGATCCAGTGCCGCCCCATGCCGCCTGCGGACGAACATGTAAGTGGACTTCGCGAGCATGTACTGCCAGCTGCTCAGGCTCGTCAGGCCCAGGACGTTGACCGTGAGATCGGTCGCGAATCGGCGCATTCTCTCGCCCGCCCCAGGGCGGTGAGGGTTGCAAAAATCCACCAGCAGCAGAGGAACACGGGGATGATCCAGCGCATAAAGCGCCAGGGGGGTCATTGTTGCCGCACGGGCGCCCGGCGCGTCCTCCATCACCCTGTTCCCCTGGCTGTCCAGTTGCCAGGTCTGCGCGTAACCGTCGGGCCCGCAACTTGTGTTCGTGAACGGATTGGAAATCCCTAGGAATTGCCCGTTGAAACGCTCCGGTGCTGCTTCCACGGGCGAGGGCCGCTCCGCCCACAGCAGGGCAAAGTTGTCCTTCTGTCCCGCGAGGGAGAGGGCTTGAAAGCGCAGGCGGTTCTCTTCGGCCTTCTGGCGCAGTAACTCCCAGTTGTGCCCCCGGTTGATGCTGGACTGGTGGCTCTGATTCTCCCATGCCGCCTGCAGGTACTTTTCGCTCACAAGCCCGCCCAGCGGGCGGGTTGCCAGAACCAGCCGCGCCCCCAGAACGGGGAATTCCACGCCACTCGTCGATACGCGCTGACCAGTGGCGGATTCCGCAGCCGAGAGAGCAGTCGCGGCCTGCCAGAGATGGAGCTGGCGGTAATCTCCGACGTTGCCGCGATAGCTGCGTGTCGTCAGCCTGAGCGGCATTCCGACCCCATCCAGAACCTGGGCCTGCAACACCGCCTCGGTCAGGCCCCGCCACATGCCCTTCCTGGGATTCCCCAGGTCCAGGAGCGGGGCCGGCACCCCACCGGTCGCTGCGCGGTTCTTGAACGTGGCATGATAGAAAAACGGAAGGCTGGCGGTAAACTTCTGCCGGAGTGAGGGCTCCGCGTAGGAATAGACCCAGACCTGGCGGAGCCGGTCGTTTGACGGGTCAGAGTCACCCAGGGTGTCCCGCAAAACACTCAAAATCGGGATTTCGTTCCTTCGTTCTCCCTCTATGCCGCCGCCGGCTCGCTGGCCGAACAATGTTATCAGCTGCGAACCCCCTGGAACTGCAACGCGCTCGAGGCGAAATTCGCTGCCAGGATTCACTCTTACGAGGCCGCTCGCCTGTGCGGGGTGAGCTTCCGCCAGAGCGAACCAGAAAGCAAGGCCGAGTTTCGTTAAACGTCCTGGATTCATTGGTTTCTATCACCAGGCGAAGCCCAGGCAAAGCTCCGCAGCACAGCCCTCAATAGAATAGACGCTTTGCTCAATCCCAAGGTTCAGGTGCTCAAGGCTTCAAGCAACTGCGAGCCCGCGCTGCACAGGCCGCCGTTCCGAATCTCCTGTTGGCCGCCGCGCCGCTCGTCGAGGACACTTGGAGCACACTTATTCGACAGTGAGCCTAACATATGTTGATCGGAGAAATCGACCAATATCCTTAGCCCGGGATCCCGGTTGGTGGTCGGAGGGAGTAGCGGGTCGATCCCCGCCAGAGGGGCTGGCCGGCAGCCATCGCCCGGCAGTCCCCGCCCGGGGTTATCTTTTAGCCTGTCACGGCTCACAATCCTGGTTTAGGATCTCCGGTGAATATGTCGAACTTCCGCTCAATGACATGACCGTGTCAGCGGCGCCGAATTGCAGACTTCATCAAGGTTGAGCCATGAGACAAGAAACGACCCGTTTCGCATGTGCATCGCTTCTGCTGCTCGCAATCGTTGCGGCCCCGGATCCGATTGCGGCCCAGGCCAAGATAACGGCCGGTGTATCCAGAGTTGAAATTACGCCCCCCGTCGGAGGAAAGATGTGGGGTTATGAAGGACGCGACGTATCCACCGGCGTACACGACCCGCTCTATGCAACCGTGTTGATTCTCACCTCAAGTGAAGCCAAGGTTGCCATTGTCTCGTGGGATGTCTGCGAATTCCAGTCCCCCTGGTTGCGCAAACAGGTTGGCGAACTCGGCATCCCGCACCTCCTGCTCTGTTCCACTCACACTCATGGAGGCCCGGACCTCCTCCAGGCTGACTTCCCATCTGCAGAGAAACCCCTGCTGCGGATTGTCGAGGAACGCATTCTCGGTGCCATCCGTGAAGCCCAGGCCGGAGCGTTCCCCGCCTACATTTCAGCCGGAGCAGGCTCGATCCAGCTGGGCTACAACCGGATTCAGCGGGATCGCGAGGGTCTCGGCATCACCTGGTTCGAAAACCCTGAGCGGATTCCGTTCGGGCCGGTCGACCCGACCGTCGGCGTGATCCGCATCAAGGACAACACCGGCCGGATACGAGCCGTGCTCGTCCACTATGCGTGCCACGCGGTGGTGCTGGGCCCCGAAAACCGTCTGATCTCAGCCGACTATCCTGGTGCGACAACAAAAGCCGTTGAGGAAGCGATCGGGCCTGGGGCCTATTGCATGTTCATCCAGGGCGCATCCGGAGACATCAATCCCCTGTTCCTGGCACGGAGTCCCGACGTCGACCAAAACTTCGCGATGGTTGACAAGATGGGGCGCACGCTCGCAGGCGAGGTGACCGAGACACTGGAGCGGATGGACAAGGCACCGGGAAAATCGGAGAGCCTGCGCGCCGCCTGCGACACCATTGTCGTGCCCAACCGGTGGGACAAGGAGAAGAAGCTCACCCTCGGCGTGGCTTCTGTGCTGCTCAACGCGGAGATCGGTATCGTCTCTCTCCCGGGCGAGTCCTTTATCGAGCTGCAGCGGACGCTGCGCGCCAGGGCGGAGCTGCCCTACACGTTTCTCTTCGGTTGCACAGACAACAGCTACCAGGATTGGCCGGACTATTACTTGCCCGACATCCAATCGGCGGCCCACGCGGGGTACGGCGCCAGCGACTCCACTGAGGCCGGCCTGGGCGCGGGCGAGCAACTGGTGAACGCCGGGCTGATCCAGCTGTTCACGATGCGCGGCATGTTCAGGGACAAGCCCTGGCGCCCTCCCGCCAAGAGTTTCTAGCCGCCAGCCTGCGGCGTCTGAAAAGGATGGGCGTCAGGGCAGGATATGCGTCCGCGCCTGTCTGGGCTCGGCCTTCCAACAGAACGCGGCCGGCTCTCACTGCTGGTTGAAGCCTGTGGCGTGGCGATACAATTCCACGCAGTGTCCGTCTCTCTTCTCGTGCTGACTCCGGAATTCTTCCTTGAATTTCGCGAGCGTGCCGGCTTCCCAGTCCGGGCGGTACTTCGAAATGGCGGGCTCGAACTGGCTCACATGTTTTGATGCGGCTTCGAGCTTCTTTTCAAAGACCGGGTCGATGTTCACGAAACAGTTCGCATCCTGCGAGGTAGCGTAATAGAAGAAAAGGCTGGGGACCTTGTAGGGCTGCAGCTTGTCAACAAGCAGGTGCTCCGGGTAGTAGAGGGGGAATTCCGCTGCCCTGACCGCATCGATGGTGTTGAACGCCGCCATCCGGTGATCGCTCTTGTGCCAGCGCTCGTACCACTCGCCTGGATCAACGCTCAGGACGGCGTCGGGACGATACTGGCGGATAATCCGCGTCGCCTGGCCGCAGAGCAACTTCGCCGGAACATACTCCAGCTCCCCGTCGTCGTGGCCCATCCAGATGATGCTCTCCCTGGGGACTCCAAGCACGGCGCAGGCGGCCTCTTCCTCGGCCTTGCGGATCCGCGCCAACCTCTCCGACGTCATCTCCTGGTCATAGCTTCCCTTATTGTCGTTCGTATAGATGGCGATGATTATCCTGTTCCCTTGCGCGGCCAGCAGCGCCAGGGTGCCGCCCACCGCGAAGGTGTCGTCGTCGGGGTGGGGCGAAAAAACGAGTACTGTCTTGTTTCTGTAGTCTTCCAACCGCTCGCTCTGTGCAGCCAGAGGTGTTGCTGTCATCCATGCACTCCATAGCAGTAGCAGTAACTTCTTCATGACAAGTTCGCTCCGATGTGCGGATACCACCAGGTGGCGCGACGCCGCCGGCTAACCAAACCTGATGCCGTTTGCCTTTCCCACCTCAAAGATGTGTTGCCGCGCTTTGTCAAACTCCTCGGCGTTGGGGAGGTGCTCAATCATGAGGGGAGGCGCCTGCGGGAGGCGTGAAATGCGCTCGAGGTAGACCCTGTAATCGAGCGTGCCCGCCCCGGGACGCACTTCACGGAAGTGCACGTTCATCCCGGGCTCCCAGGTCAGATCCTTCGCGTGGCAACTCACGATCCATGGCCCGAGCTTGTCGAAGCACTCGTTTAGCAGCTCAGTGCTGCGGTAGAACCGGGAGGGTGAGTTGATCAGGTTGCAGGGATCAAGATGGACGGCGAACGCCGCACGATCTACCGCTTTGAGCAGCTTGAGAGCGGACTCCGGGCTGTCCGGAATGGTCCATCCCATCATCTCGTAGCTGAACTTCGCGCGCTTGGGTTTGACCGCATCGATGATCGCGCGTGCATTCTCAACCGCGGCATCGAAGAACCGGTCGGAGACGTTATCCGGATGGGGGCCGTCCCAGCGCGTGGTGTTGTATGAGCCCGCAATGTCCACGCAACAGAGGGCGCCGATGGCCTCTGC